>Ga0116157_10006285_pt1 | contig 10773 bp, 9 predicted proteins | sample AD_UKC048_MetaG_FD_89882 | JGI IMG/M metagenome (GOLD analysis project Ga0116157, IMG submission 89882) | Active sludge microbial communities of municipal wastewater-treating anaerobic digesters from USA - AD_UKC048_MetaG | ecosystem: Engineered > Bioreactor > Anaerobic > Digestate | place: USA... | reverse complement strand
TGGCCATCTTTTCCGGTTATATAGTACAAGTAATCTGATTCTGTTGGATGGTAAGCGGCAAAAAGAGAATTGTAGCCGGGATTGCATATAGGGCGTGGGGGTATACCTTGATTTTTGTATGTATTGTATGGTGAATTTATTTGTAAGTCTTGTTTATCAACCGGTTGCCAATAAGTTGTAATATTTTTAGACACACTATCACGTGCATATTGAGCTGTTGCATCAATTTGAAGTGGCATACCGAGATTTAGGCGATTAATAATTATTCCAGCAATTTTTTGTTTTGATTCTAAAGACTTTCCTTCTCTTTCCAACAGGGAAGCTAAGATTAGAACATCTTCGTCAATCATCGAAGAAGTAGAACCTTCTTTGGCTTGAGCGAGTTTTTTGTCAAAATTTTTTGTTATTATATCGACTGTCTGATCGAGACTAAAATAAGATGGGATAAGATAACTATCGGGAAAAAAATAACCTTCTTTAATTTTATATTTAGTTAAAAAATCCTGTGAATTAAAAGTCAGACCGCTAGGAAAAAGTTTGGCAATTTCTTCGATTCGAGTACCGTCAATAATTTTTAACCAATAGTCTGAAACTCCCCCACTAGATAATTTTTTAATAATTTCTGGTACAGAAAGTGAAGCCGATAACCGGAATGTACCTGATTGTAATTTTTTGTTTTGACGATTAAATAGGGTATAAATCAAAAAAGCATATTCATTTTTGATAAAACCATTCTTTTTTAGGTTTTGACTAATCAGTTGAACACCATCACCTTCGTTGACAACAAATATTTTATTTTTTGTTTCCGAAGAAATGGGAGAAATATTTTTGATTACAAACAAATAAAGTCCAAGACATACTATTACAAAAATAATTAAAAAGACGACAAAAAAATTTTTCATGGAAATTATATTTCGTCAAATAGGGCTCTTCTGTAGGTTTTTTTGGTTTCGTCAAAAATAAAGATTCGACCACATTTACAGGTAACAGTGACATTTCCTCTAACTGGTTTAACAGTTCCCTTTGTTAATGGTGTACCACAACCAACACATCTTCTTTGAGACAATAACCATGCTTGGATTGGAGCAATTAAATTTTTTATCATTTTGTTTTTTCAGCCAAAGGCTGATTTACGAATTTATAACTCGTCTTAAGATTACGGCTGCAGAAATTGAGTCAATATTTTTTTTATAATTTTTTTTCTTTTTTCGATTGTCAAGAAAAATTTTTTCTGCTTCAATTGTACTCACAGCTTCCTCTGTTGTTTCGATAGATAATCTTATCATATTTGAAAACTTTTGGACAAATTTTTTAGTTTCTGTGGCGAAGTTACCTTCACATAGGCCAACATATATTTTTTCGATTTGATATTCATTAATAATTTTTGTTAAATTTTCAAACAAATTTTTATCGTTTTTTATTGGAAGGATTGGTTCAATAATCCCTTCAATGGCAATTGCAAGACCAATTCTTTTGGAACCATAATCTACACCTAAATAATTCATTAAGGAATTATAACCTAATAAACAAATTGTATTTATGCTTAAAATTTATAGGGAAAGTTTTGATTTGATGATGAGACGGCGGAGATAAGTTCCCGGGGGGCTACAAGTAATGAGAGTTAGGGTTTTGTTATCAAATTTTTGCTCCAAAACAGAAAGGTTGGTCGGTTTAACTTCAAACATCTCTTCAACAACATATTTGTATTCCGATCGATCAAAATTAAGGATAATTTCATCACCTTGTTTTAATTTGTATAAAGTTGAAAAAATAGTTAAATAATTTTTTGGACTAAAAAATTGAGGAAGAACTGAATGTCCAAATACAACCGTATTTCCCAACTGTCCAGGTAGAGCTGTTTGTGGGTATTGAATTAAACTTTTTTTAAGATCCATACTGCCAAGAGTAACAACAGCATCTTTGATGTTAAGTTTGGGAATTGATAAATAATAAGTTGATTGAGAGTTGCTGATAAGCTGATCTGGAACTTCGTAATCATCTACAAACCAATTAGTAAGTTGAGTGTAATCAGTAGAAACATCACCCAAAAGACTTCCTGACTGACGAGATGATTTAGCAGATAAGGGATCAATTATTTGTTTCAACTGACTGGAATAGGCAATTTGAAAGTTAATTATCGGGAAAAAGGCAAATCCCAAAAATATAATTCCGGTACACAAAAATAAAATTGTAAGAATTTTCTTTTGTCGATTCCAAGGGGGTGTTTTTTCTTTTTTTAGATAAATATAACTCACGATTTTTCTAGTTTAACTTGAATATCAATGTTTTCAGTTCTAATGGGCGTTAAGAAAAATTTATTTATTATTGTAAATTTATAAGCCCGAGGAACTAGTCTTTTTATTATACTATCAACTTGTTTAATTGTTTTTAGGGTTAAATTTTTTTTGATTTTATTGGTATCAAGTTTGGGAAGTGAAAAACCAATGATAGTCAACTCACCAGTGGCTTGAGTTTGGTCAATTTTAGTTGGCTTGAATGATAGTTGAAAATTACTGGGATCAATTTCGACTTTATCAAAATCAGATTCATTGGCCAAAAAAGAAGAAATAATTATTTTTTTTGAATCTTCTGAAACTATAAAAATAGAAACGGATGATTTGACAGCACCTATAAGCTCTTCGGCTGGCTCACCAACTTCTCGATTGAGCTCTAAGTTACCTTTTTTGGTCTGAATTGTTTCTTTTAGAGATCCGGGTAAATTACCAAAATCACTGGCAATTTTTTTGTCAATATCGGATTTAATTTGTTTGTCAATTTCGGTTTGAATATTATTTTTATCAAGTTGACTGATAGCCAATATTTGTTGGCGATTGCCACCAGAAAAATTATTACTAGCTTTGGCAACCAATACGGTTTGAGGATAATCACTAAAAATTAGTTGAGTGTCAGAATTAATATTGTATTCAGAACCTATATCAACAGCGATTACCGCCGTTTTGGTTTGTCCCAAATTAATTATTCCCTGATTTAGATTGGAACTACTTGAAGCCACCGAGACGGCGTTGACTAATTCAAACTTTTTCCCTGTTGGGTCAACTAAAATAGAACCTTTGGCGATAGTGTGGACTTTGTCGTCTTTGTTATATACGATAATTTCTCCGGTTGATTTTTCTCCGGTAGTTTTTTGGCCGGTAGCGGCCACTTTTGCTGTTGAGTTAATTTCAAATACTTTTTTTTCTACAGGTATAATCGATTTTGTAATCTGGCTTACATCAGTTTCGGTTTTGAGGGTGACAGGTATAGATTTGTTAAATTCGTAAGGAGTCATAAAAAAGATTATTTGACTTTTGGTAGTAAAAAGTAAAAAGAAAAAAATAAAGGGTAATAATATTAGAATTATCCAAAATAAACTGTTAAATTTTGGCCGCCATTTAGGTAGTTTTATTTTTTTAAAAATATTAAATGAAAAAATAAATTTTTTATTTTTATTTACATTTGGTAATGGTGAAATAATTGGAGGTTCAAATGGATCTAGATTTGGTTCGGGAATTGGTTCTGGAATAGACTGAATTTCTGTTGGCAAAATAGGTTCTTCTATTTGAGTTGGAATAGACAAATCGTCTGAATTACTAAAACCCAACGTTTCAGGATCGGTTTCAATAAGTGATTTTTCTTCGATTAAATTGGTAGTAGTTTCTGTTGAAGAGTTTTCTTTGATCTTTGGGTTCATTTGTGATGATATTACCCGAGAAAATATACCAATAATCTCTTGGGAGGATAAATGTTTTACGTCGGGAAAATGAAGAAAAGTTTCGATGTTTTTTTTCCCTACCCACATATAATCTTTTAGTAAAGAGACTGTTTGATTGTCGACTTTTCCAAAAACAATGATTTGGGGAGGAAGGGCTGATTCGGAATTTAATTCTAACAGGGCTTCTTCGACGAGTTGACCAGAAAATTCATCTTCAAAACTTTTGGTGACTCTTTGTTTGATATGGCCTAAATACACTAAAGACAAATAAAATTCTTTGTCGTAAAGATTTAATAAAATAAAACTAGCCGGAAAGCCATCAGTTGAGTTTGAGTCTTCAACAATAGCGTCATCTTCGGCCAAATACCCTGTTGGTTGAAGTTCTAGTTTTTTACAAGCGTCTTTGATTATTTTGAGTTTTGGTTGAGAAATTTTACTATCACTGCCTACCCAGAAAGGTGGAATTACAAATGCAGCCAATGAGGGTTCTTGATCCTCGGTAATATTGGCGTTGATAGAAGCAATTGAAAGTGATTCGTCGATAGCCTTGTTCAGAGAATCTTCGATAGCAGAATTCCACTCGGCCCCCGGTCCAGTACCTAAAATTTGAAAATTTTTATCATTAATTGAAATTAATGAGACAGAAACAGATGTATCTTGAATATAAATTAACCAAAAACTATTTTCCACCATACAATAAGGATACTATAAAAAGTAACTTTGTGGATTATTTTAATATGGCGTAGAGACGGCGACGACCAGAACCGGCAGATTCTTCTTTGATTATTTCAAAAGTTCCCAGTTCTGATGTATTGGCAACATGGGGACCAGTACAGACCTCTTTGGAAAAATAATTATCTTTGGGACCAATTGTGTACACACTGACCATATCCGGATATTTATTTCCAAAAAAAGCAATGGCGTTTTGTTTTTGAGCCTCAACAAAAGACATGGTTTCTTTAACTACTTCTAATTTATCTTTAATTTTATTGTTAACAATATTAGTAATTTCTTGTAGTTGATTTGCGGTTAATTTTTGATCGTGAGAAAAGTCGAAACGTAGTCTCTTGGTAGTGATATTTGATCCTGATTGTTGAACATGATTTCCAAGTGTTTGACGTAGGGCGGTGTGAAGTAAATGAGTGGCAGTGTGATATTTGGTAATAATTTCAGAATTGTCTGCTAGACCAGATTTGAATTTGCCAGCAGATAGAGTTTGTGACTGCTTAATATGTTGTTGTTTGGCTAATTCAAATTCCTCTTTATCCAGTGATAAATTATTTTTTTTCAATTCTTCGTCAATCATCTCGAGAGGGAAACCAAAACTTTCGTATAAAGTGAAGGCATCTTTACCGGAAATATTATGCTGGCGATTGATTAATTTGTTAATTTCTAATAATCCCCGATTGAGAGTTTTTCTGAATTTGGTTTCTTCAGCATCTAAGATGGAAATAATTTTTTCTTTGTTTTGGTTTAATTCAGGATAAATACCGGCATAATTGTCTTGATTGTCCAAAACAGATTGGGCAATTTGGCTAATAAAATTATCTTCAATTCCCAAAATTTTCCCCTGACGAATTGAACGACGAATAAGTCGTCGAAGAACATAGCCGGCTTCTTTATTGCTTGGCTCGACCCCATCGGCAATAATAAAAACAGCACTACGAATGTGGTCGGCAATAATACGAATTGATTTTGTGTTTTGCTGTAGAGACGTTGCGTGCAACGTCTCTACATAAGAAGCTCCGGAAAGATCCTCAATTTTTTTAATTATTGGCTGCCAAATATCGGTAAGATAATCATCAGTAAAACCACTCCAAATAGCTAAATTTCGCTCGACTCCATAACCAGTATCAACATTTCTTTGAGAAAGTAATTCATATTTTCCCTCAATAGTTTTGTTGTATTGCATAAAAACGTCGTTGCCAATTTCGACAATTCGTTCGGTTTTACAACCAGTTTCAAAATCAATTGGACCATCTTTGGGAGAAAGATCAATAAATATTTCGGTATCTGGGCCACACGGACCAGTGGTGCTGGCAGGTCCCCACCAATTGTCCTTTTTGGGTAAATAATGAATTCTTTCCTCTGGGATTCCCTGTTTTAACCACAAATCATGAGATTCAGTGTCTTTTGGGGCGTCTTTATCACCAGCAAAACAAGTGACATGAATTTGTTCAATTTTATAATTTAGATGTTTGGTAAGTAGCTCAAAACTCCAGGGAATCATTTCGTTCTTGAAATAATCACCTAAAGACCAATTGCCAAGCATTTCAAAAAATGTGTGATGAAATTTATCACCAACTTCATCTATATCTCCGGTTCGAACACATTTTTGGACATTGACTAATCGTTTGCCCAATGGATGTGGTTGACCCAAAAGATAAGGAACCAATGGATGCATACCAGCAGAAATAAACAAAGTAGTTGGATCGTTTTCGGGAATTAAATTGGCTGAAGGAATTTCAAAATGATTTTTGGAAACAAAAAATTTGATAAATTTTTCTTTTAGATCACGGGCGGTCATAGAAATCATTATATCATCAGCCTATCAGAACTTCAGTTTACCAGCTTGTCAGAAAAATAGTTTTATTTTTTGGGTTTGATAAAAGTTTTTGGGGCGGGTTTCTTGGATTTTACAAAAATAGGGGTAATTTCTTGTTTGGCTGTAATTATTGAAGTAGTAGCTCTTATTTTTTTGGGTAAGGTTTTAGTTTTTACTGGACTGTCTTTTGTTATTGGATTTATATTAGTAGTTGTTTTTACTAAATTATCAAAAAAATCTTTAATCTTTTGAGACAATTTTTCAAAAACTTCAGTTTTGTTGTTTTTGTAAATAATTATGGCAATAATTGCTCCAATAACTGCTCCACAAAGTAATCCAAAAATAAATCCCGAATTAGAATTACAATTACAATCATGATTTTGGCAATCACAAGAGTTAGTCATCTTTTTTGTCTTTGTCTTTTTTGTCAAATAAATTATTAAACAGACTAAATCCGTTTTTAAAACCCATGACAAATTCGGAAATTGAATTAATTGGTTTAGCCACTGAACTGGTAATGCTTTGAGTGTCGTCTAGTATTTTATTGGTTTTAGTTAGAGTAATTTTTAGCTCTTTAAATATTTTTATCAACCAGATTCCGGAAGCAAAGATAATGCCTGTGATTAATATTAAACTGGTGATAATAACTATTTGTGTAATATCCATATAATTAAGTATAGACTATTTTGGTTTTAGAGTGAAGATTTGATTACTTTGTTGACAATAGTCTGTTTACCGTTTGGTGATGTTGATTCGATAATAATATTATTTTCTCCAGAAGTTAGGTTTATTTTTTTTTGAAAATTTCCGTTTATATCAACCAAAATTAAATCTTCGTTGACTCTGACAGTAGATTCGGGATCAGTAATTCCACTAATCTCAACAATCGAACTGGATACGGTGGCTTCAAGAGGCCAGATAACTTCAAGCTTTGGAGGTCGATGAAATTTAATATATTCAGAAGTTAAATAAACGAAAAAAAATAATATTATTACTATCAATGAAATTGTGAAAGTGAATTTTGGAGTGAAAGAAAAAAATAAAGACTTATTATTTTTAATCTTTTGCTGTTGATCAAAATCACGTCTAAAAAGGGCTAAAACATCAGCTCCGTTTAAGCCTAAATAATCAGCATAATCCTTGATTATGAGAGAGCAATAGGGTTCTTGGGGAAAACAATTGATAGTTTCATTTTCGATGGCTTCGAGATATTTGGTAGAAACTTTTATTTTCTTGGAAATATCAGATAGATCCCATTCTTTATCGAGACGAGTATTTTTTAATAGAGAGGAGGCGCGAAACATATTTTTTTACTCAACACCTTCTTGAGGGCTATTGTGTTCAATCAATATGTCTCTTGGTTTTGAACCATTGGCGGGACCAACAATCCCCGCTTGTTCCAATTGATCTAAAACTCGAGCTGCTCGAGCGTAGCCCAATTTTAGCCTTCGTTGCATTAAAGATGATGATGCTTTGCCCGAATCTCTAACCAACTTAACAGCTTCATCAAACAAAGGATCGTGTTCTCCTTCAGGAGCTAGACCAACAGAACCATGACCAGAAACTTTTTGACTGGTTATTTCATCGTTGTATTGAGTGGTTTGTTGATTTTTAAGTGTTTCGATAAGATTATTTAATTCTTTATCTGAAACAAAACAACCTTGAACCCGAACTGGTTTTGCCAATTCTGGTGGGAGATATAGCATGTCTCCTCGACCTAAAAGTTTTTCAGCACCAGGAGTATCTAAGACAACCCGAGAATCAGTCACAGAGGCAACAGCAAAAGAAATTCTTGAAGGAATATTGGCTTTTATTAAGCCGGTAATAACATTTACTGAAGGACGTTGAGTGGCCAAAACTAAATGAATTCCGACAGCACGAGCCATTTGAGCCAGTCGACAGACATTATCTTCTACTTCAGAAGGTGAAAATAACATAATTTCGGCTAATTCATCGATGAAAATCAAAATATAATACATTTGTTGAAAACCAGACAAGTTGTTGTAACCTTCAATATTTTTTACTCCAACTTCAGTAAATTTTTTATAACGATCTTCCATTTCAGTAACAGCCCACTTTAAGGCAGAGAGTACTTTTTCCGGCTCTACTATAACAGGAGTTAAAAGATGAGGAATGCCATTATATGGGGTAAGTTCGACTCTTTTAGGGTCGACCATTAACATTCTAACTTCTTGTGGTGAAGCTCTAAATAAGATGCTAGCAATCCAAGAATTGATACAAACAGATTTTCCAGAACCAGTTTGACCAGCAATTAGAACATGAGGCATCTTGGTAATATCGGCAACTTTGGCATGGCCAGCAACATCTAAACCAAGTGGTACCGTAATTTTATTTTTGGCATTTTTCATGGCTTCAGCTTCGAGCATTTGGCGAATTGGAACAACTTCAAGAGACCGGTTGGGAACTTCAATACCAACTCGATCTCGACCTGGAATAGGGGCTTCGACACGAATCATGCCACCGGGTGCGGCAAGAGCCATTGCCAAGTCATTGCTAAGACTAACAATTTTGGCTAATTTTGTGCCTAAGGCAACTTCAAGAGCATATTGAGTCACGGCTGGGCTTTCATTAAATTCGGCAACCCTGGCGGTGATACCGAAAGATTCCAAAGTTTGCTCGATAATTTGGGCGTTTTTGCGAATATCTCCTCGATCGGCTTTAGGGCCAGGAGTATTGTCAAAAATATCAATCGAGGGGTATTGCCAAACTGGAAGGTTGGCTACATCAAGGGAACTGTTTGGCGCCGAAGACAAAATATTGTTGGTTGATGGTTTTGTCAGCACTGGTGGAATATTGACTACATTTAAATCTTCTTTTTCTTTTTTTGGAGGTAAGATTGGCGATTCAGTAGTTAATTGTGATTGATAGACTTTTTGTTTGTTCGCAGATTTTAGTTTGATATTTTTGACATTTCCAATAGTATATTTTTTGATTACCATAAACACGGTAGTAAAAAATTTTACTACCTGGGCTAAGGTGGTATCGAATAAAATTACAAAACCAACAATTAAAAGAAAAATAAAAATTAGAATACTTAGAACTGAACTATTGAAAGCTGTAGTTAGTCGCGATAAAAGATAATTACCAACAATCCCCTGATCAAACAAACTTATCAAAGCGATAAACATAATTAAAAAACCCAAAAATACATTTAGATCCTTGAGTGGGGTTTTAATTTTGGCAAATAGAAAGGCAGTAAGAAATAGAAGAAAAGAAACAAGAATTGATCCAAACCCAAAATATTTATTCAGAAAATCATTAATAGCTTTCGGATATGGACCTGTCAGAAGAAAAGAAAATACCGAAATAACTGTGAGGATTAAAAAAAATATAAATAAAATAGTTTGGATTGTCTCTCGTTTTAGTCTTAATCGAGGAATTATCTTTTTTTTCTTTCGACCACGTTTAGCCATAAACTAGTATATATTATTTATACTTCAATGACTAATGGCAAAACCATTGGTTGGCGGCCGGTTTTTTGATAAATAATTTCCTCAATGTGACCCTGAATCTCTTCTCTTATAAAATCAAAATTAGCCGGAGAACTGGTAACTTGGTTAAATTTATCACTGATTTCTTGTTTGAGAAAATTTATCAGATCGGTGTTTTCTTTCATAAAAACAAAACCCCGACTAAGAACTACTGGCTCTTTATCTAATTTGCCACTTTCTTTATTTATTAGTAATACTACCGAAAACATTCCATCCTCGGCGAGTAGTTTACGATCGCGAAGCACTGTCGTGCCGACGTCGCCAATACCGAAACCATCAATTAATACCTTACGAATCGGAATATGAAATTTAGTATCAAAAGTGTTATTGCCATAAAAAGTGACAGTGGAGTCAAAGTCGGGCATGATTACTTGGTCTTCGGAGTAACCTAATTTTTTGGCCATACCTTGGTAACTCTTTAAGTGTCTAAAATTACCACCAATGGGTAATAAAAATTTTGGTTTGACTAAATTGATCAAAAGAGCATGTTCTTTTTGATAACCATGACCGGATACATGAAGTTCTTCTTTTTCACCATAGACAACTTCGGCACCCATTTTGGAAAGAACGTCTATCATACCGTAAATATTTGATGTAGTTCCGGGAATATAATCAGGGGATGAAAAAATTACTTTATCTCCCGATTTAATTTTTATACGATGCTTTCCCATGACCATCTTACTTAAAGCTGAATCTGGTTGTCCAGCAAATCCAGCGACTAAAAAGATTAATTTATTTTCGGGAAAATTCTTGGCGCGCTCAGGAGGAATTATGTCAGAATCAGTTAGAGTTAGATATTTTAAGTCTTTGGCAATATTTATGGCTTTTTCAACCGAAAAACCGACAATAACAATCTTTCTACCAACACCCTTGGCATACTCGATGGCTTGAGACCAGCGAACGATATTACTAGAAATCGAAGTGACAAATACCCTACCTTTGGCAGAAATTATTTCCTCTTTAAAATGTTGGGCAATAGAGCTTTCTGATGGAGAAAAACCTTC
>Ga0116157_10006283_pt1 | contig 10776 bp, 9 predicted proteins | sample AD_UKC048_MetaG_FD_89882 | JGI IMG/M metagenome (GOLD analysis project Ga0116157, IMG submission 89882) | Active sludge microbial communities of municipal wastewater-treating anaerobic digesters from USA - AD_UKC048_MetaG | ecosystem: Engineered > Bioreactor > Anaerobic > Digestate | place: USA... | reverse complement strand
GTAACTATGAAACCACCACCAATAGGAGCTACTTTTAACTTTTCATTGAAAAATTTCTTTTCGTACCGTAAAAAGAAATAGTCATTCAGGTTTTCGGCTCCTCGTTCGTGAATAAACCCGTGCATGTATTGAAGATTAAGATACGAACCATCCGCAAAATTGTAATCGCCACCAACAACAAATTTAATGTAAGGCTTTGTTTTGTCTAAAATTAATGAATCCTGAGTTACTGGAACGGGTGACAGCGGATAAAAAGCAGACAAATCATTGGTCATGATTACGTCTTCATCGGGAATAAATGCTGCTGCCTCGGCCCAAAAACCAATACCTGCAATGCTTGTAGCCAAATCTGCACCAATAATATGTGTTCTTGCAAATGAAAGCTGAGAATTGATAGTTATTCCGCCAAACGCATCAACAGGGATAAAAGTATTTCTTGTGGAGAAAGGTAATCCGTCATATCCCCAAACATAGCTCAGGGAAAAATCAACACCTTTTGCAAAACCTTTGAATTTTAAACCCGCTGTTGAACTTTCTCCCAAATTATAGCGCGGCATCATTAAAGTATCAGATAAACCTTTTAAGACCATGCCTTGTGGTAATTCTAAATTAGGGGAGAGTGCGTTTGCAAAAATACCAACAGGCATATTCGCAGGTTGGAAAAAAGGAATAAAAATCCCTTGAAGCGAGAAGTCACTGTTTATGTAGTAATTTAGGTTAATAGCATCAGAACCACGACGACGACCAAAATCAAGAATATCCTCCAAATCTAATGGATTAAGATTGTCGGTTGGATTTAATTTATCGGCAGTTCCCCAAACAATGCGTTGACGACCAATGGTTACGTCTAAATTTTTAGTAAGAAAACCATACAACTGAACATACGCTTCCCTGACTTCAAGATTATAAGGGTCAATAATCCCTTTATTATAAAGGTCAGATGATGAATTAATACTGGGCAGACCAATATTACGCAACCAGACTTCGCTGTAAAATTTTGAATTATCGGTAATTTTTTTGTCAAGGTTTAAAGTCAGACGATTTTCGTTCCAAGCCCAATCGTTGGGTGATTCAAGTAAAAATCGTTGGTCGGTTAAAAGTTCACCTGACAGTTTGAGGTTGTTTTCTTCTTGTGCATTAGTTACGCTTGAAACGGTAACAAGCAGCAGTACCAAAAAAATGTTCTTTGTCTTCATAGTTTAAAATTTATTTATTTGATTTCTTGCGATTTTTGTTAATGAATAAAAGTTGTTAAACAATGCTAAAGCAATTTGGTGTCCTTCCAAAACAAATTCTTTTATAGCTCTTGATTTACTACTGGCTTTATCAAATTTGGTTGGATGCTTTAGTCCTTCAAGCATCACATATTTAACCCTTTTTTCCTGTGCCTGATAGTATAGATTGATTAATGTTTCCACACCAAATTTTGAAGTTCTCATTTCTCCCAAAATTGGCAGTACATTCTTCTTTAACAGTGCCCTTTCGCCAGTAAGCGATTTGAACGGGTTGAATTTATAGTTAATCAGGGTTTCTGTTGCCTGCCCCAAAACCATATCGGCCTCTTTACTGAAAACAGGAGTGATTAGCTGTTCAAAATGCTCCTCTTTTAGGTTAGACAAATCGGCATCAATGAAAACAATAATTTCTCCTGTTGAATTTTCTATCCCGGTTGCCATTGCATACCCTTTACCTTTATTCTCGGGAAGTGCAATATACTTAAGTGATTGAAAAAACTTAAGTTCACCTAAAATTTTGGCCGTACCATCGGTTGAACCATCGTTTACAACAATTACCTCGTCAAAAAAGTATTCACACACGGTTGTTACTACTTCTTTGATTGTTTTCTCCTCGTTATATGCGCAAATTATTGCTGAAATTTTCATTTTCATGAAATTTGACTTTTAGTTTTATTTAAGAAAATACGAATTGCCTCAGCAGCCACTTTTTCTCCTAACTCTATCAATTCTTTTGCCTTGAAGAAATCAAATGTATTTGCCGAATCGTATGGTATATTAATTATCATATCGGGTTTATGTTTCTCGATGCTCATTTTTGCAATCTTATGTATCATTGCCGATGTCGTACTGCTTAAAAGGGAGTAATATCCTTTGCTGCTCTTGTCTCCCGTTGAAATTAAGGTTAATAAGGGGTTTATCAACCTGTTTAAATATCCATTGTCAGTATTTTTTTCTTTTGGAATATCAACCTTTTTCTCACTATATAGATTCACTACTATCAGTATATCACCATTTTTTCGGAGTACATGTTCAATGGGAATTGGATTCAGAACGCCACCGTCAACAAGAATGGTATCAGTGTATTTTACCGGCGTAAAAACTGCCGGGATTGCAACGGATGCCCTGGCTGCTTCATAAAAACTTCCTTTTGTAAAAACCACTTCTTTTTCATGGAGTATATCAGTAGCAACGGCAGCAAAGGCGATGGGCATATCTTCAATATTCATATCGGGGATAAAAGTCTTCATTTTGTCAAAAACGCGTTCGCCCTTCAGCAAGCCATTAGAGGCAAGCGTAAAATCCATAAAGCCCCAGACATCCCTTTTGTTAAAGGAGCTTACCCAATGGGTATATTCATGTAATTTTCCCATGGCATAAAGACCTCCAATAACAGAACCGATTGAAGAGCCTGAAACCGAAGATATTTGAAACCCCTGTTTACATAGCTCATTGATAACCCCGATATGGGCAAGCCCCCTTGAGCCCCCGCTAGATAATACTAATGCTACATTCTGTTTCATATTTTATACTTTTAGTTCAGGAGAAAAATTTTCAGGATATTTTGCGGTAACATCAGAATACAATTGAGCAATTTCTTTTCTTACTCTACTAATATCTATTGGGTTATAAATCACTTTTTTAATCCCGATTTCTTTTCTCTTGTAATCAATGTATCCAACAACAATGGGAACATTTGCTCGTACAGCCATATAGTAATACCCTTTTTTCCATCGTATTGTTTTTGCCAATTGTCCTTCCGGAGATAATACGACATGAAGTTCGTGGCTAATATTAATTAATTCAACAACATAATCAATGTACTCCTTGGTTTTACTCACGGGTATTGAACCATAAATCTTAAAGAAATAGTTTAATGGAAATTTGAAAAATTCTTTTTTTGATAGAAATTTGTAATTTATACCTAACTGCATCAGGTAAAGCTTTCCATAAAAGCCATCCCAGTAGCTAGTGTGTGGGGCAAATATTATTATAGATTTCTTTATGTTTGGAAACTCGCCTTTTATTTTCCACCCCAACAGGTTAACTAAAATATATCTGGAAATTGTTGTCATACAAGAGTACTTATTTGTTTAAAAATTTTAAAAGGGAGAATCGGGTTCTTTTGCCATTACATGTATTATTATCCTGTCGGTTAATCTCGGAAAATTCTTATATGACCAAACCGTTAGTTTTCCCTGTAGAGTTAATGTCAAATCTCTCTTTCGGTTTAAAGTTGCTTTAACGATAATTCCTGCGACTTCTTTCGGATGCATCATTTTACTTTCATCTCTTGGAGTTTCATTTTGTGGCACTCCGAGTTTGTTTAAAGCAGCTTTCCTTATGTTGGATGATGTAAAACCCGGATGAACGACCAAAACATTCAATCCTTTCTTGATATTTTCAAGTCGTAAGGTGTTAAAAAAACCATCTATTGCATATTTTGATGCGCAATAGCCAGTTCTCCCCGGCAAGGGTGTTAGTCCCGAAATAGATGAAATACCAATTATCGTTCCTTTTTGTTCAAGCAAATATGGTAAAGCAAACTTTGTACAGTAAACAGCTCCATAAAAATTCGTGTCCATTAATTCTTTAATAACACTCAAATCTAAATCCTCAAAACTTGCTCTCATTGAAATACCCGCATTGTTGATAAGTACATCTATTTTTTTATATTTCTCAATGGTTTTAGTAATTAACATTTTGCAGTCTTCAATATTCCTAACATCAGTTTTTACAGACATTGCATCACCCCCCTGCATTTTTATTTCTTCTTCTATTTTTTTTAACTCATTTTCTCGTCTAGCTACAAGAACTACCTTTGCTCCGTTTCTAGCAAATTCAAATGCACATGCTTTTCCTATCCCCGAAGAAGCTCCAGTAATTACAACAACTTTATTATTGAATTTATTCACGTTATAATTCATCATTACAATTGTTTAATATAACATCTGGTTCGTTTGTGCTGCCTGTATTCAAACTTATTCCACAGGTTATTAATTTTTACATTATTTTCCATTTCTCGTGTTGACTCGAAGTTGTTAATTCCATTTTTAATGTAAGCACTCATAATATCAGTAAAAATAATTCCATTAACGCCCTTGTTCTGATAGTCCTTTTTTACAGCAATTAGTAATGCTTCAACTGTATTGTTTTTCTTTAAAGCATTCATAATATGGATAAAACCAAATGGGAACAGTTTGCCTTTTGCTTTTTGCTGCGCTTGGGCAAGAGATGGCATGGTAATTCCGAACGCAACTACTTCATTTGTTGAGTTCAGAACAATTGATATGTATTCAGGCCTGAGAAATAATGCAAACTGCTTTTTAAGAGCCATAATTTGCTTTTTTGACAATTGCGAAAATGCATAAATATCTTTGTATTCATTATTTATGAGTTTGAATATATCATCAGCATATTTTAGAATATCCTTTTTGTTTTTAAGCGAAGCACTATGGAGATTGTATCGTTTTTTTATTAATTCCGCACCTACTACAAATTTTTCGGGTACATACTCGGGAACTTTAATATTATACTCAACCCAATCTACGTCCTTTTTATACCCAAATTCTTCAATTAATTTCGAATAGTACGGAAAATTGTAGTGAGCAAAAGAAGTAGACATTTCATCAAATCCCCCAATTAGAATTCCCGAAGCATCAAAAGAAGAGAATCCGAGAGGGCCATGTAGGTATTCCATATTTTCACTTAATGCCCACTGTCTGGCTGCTTGAAACAATAGCATTAGTACCTTTTTATCATTAACAAAGTCTAGCCAACCAAACCTTGCATATTTTATGTTGTGCTTTTCGTTGTACCTGTCATTTATAATTCCAGCAATTCTTCCAACAATTTCCCCGTTGTCATATGCTAACCAATATTTTGCTCTACAAAACTCAAAAGCAGGATTTTTATCAAAGGATAATGTTAATAGCTCATTTGAATGTATTGCAGGTACATATAACTTATTACCAGAGTACAATCTATCAGGAAACTTGATAAATTCTTTTAGCTCTTTCTTTGTTGATATTGCTTTGATTATTAACCCCATTTCGTCAATCTTATTGGTCTAATATCGTTTTATAGTCAGGTTGCAGTAAAAAATCACTTCATCAGTGCATAAAAAACATATTCAAATTCTCCTGTCAAAAATTTATTGTATGTTGTTGTTCCTTCTATAGCAGCAAAATTTCTACCTAAATTCTGAAGAAATTTTGGCAGCAGTCTTCTCACCAATTCTTCCCTATTTGGTGTTGATAATTTTAACGCTTCTACAACATTTTCCGTAATTATTCCATTTTTTAAGCGTTTAAAATCTAGATTTTTCAAATGTGCGTTTAGTTTTTTAAGGTCTTCCTGATTCCCAAAATCTGCAAAGAGTATAACACCCCCTGGTTTTAAAACACGATATACTTCATTTAAGAAAACATCAACCTGCGAATAACGGTGCGACGACTCAATGTTAATTACCACGTCAAAAGCATTGTCTTCAAAGTTTAATTTTTGTGCATCTGCTTGAAAAAACTTTATTTTTTCAGATGAGTATTTTTTATTACAAAACTTAATTGCTTTCTTATTCAAATCAATACCGATTGCTGAATTGGGTGCGAATGTTCTGTTTATGTACGATAAGCCTCCACCACGGCCACAACCAACCTCCAAAATATCTTTCTCTTTAATTTCTGCACCTTTTGCAACCAAATGGTAAAGCTGTATTGAATATCTATTCTTTTCATCATTTTCGTCAAGTTCAATCTTCTGGTTATCTTTTGAGTAACCATAATTCATGAAAATAACCTCAGCATTTTTATCAACGATACTTACATACCAGTACCAAAATTTAAAAAATATATTTTTTAGTTCTTCTTTCATTGTAGTGTTTTAATTTTTTTTCTAAGATGGTTCCACTTGAATAACCGCCACCAAAAACTGAAATAACAATAGTGTCGTTTTGCCTAAATTATTCCCAATTATCCGATAAAACAATTGCTGCACTTGCCGAACCTGTATTCCCAAAATATTCTTTACAGAATAGCACTTTAATACAAGTACTAATGTGCTATTCTGTATTTGTTTAGCTACTGTTTTAGTTTTCTAATCGTAAAATCATCGTCTGTCAACCCTGTGTCGTACTTCACATCCGACATTTGCATTTTTGTTTTATGGTTTTTCTTTATGTCGGTCATTTCAATTTCAGCGGCATTCCAATAGTTGCCAATCTTTTTGAAAGTATATTTGGCTTCCTTTACTTTTGTATTGCCTTTGTCGTAATACTCCATTAATTCAGGATAATAATCTGTTTCATTTACCTGTACCATTACTTTTGAATAATCCGATTTACCCCCGATAGGAGTTAATTCCAATACATATACATTGCTTTCTGTTTTCACCAATTTTGGGGTGTACTTTACCGAGAATAGCACAGACTCCATGTCATCATAAGAAAAATCGGTACCTGCAAAATTTTGATTTTTTGCGCTGGTTGCAATTCTCCTTTCTTTTCCAAAGGCAGGTAAATACAAATACATCACATCATCGGGCAATGATAAAACGGAGATTCCGGCTTGTGAGGCAGGGGAAGTAAAACGAAATATACGCTTGTCGTTACCTTTCTGTTGTACACTGGCTTCACGGATTTCCTCTTTCCCATTTTTGTCAATCAGAATAATTTTATTTTTCCCTGTCATGTCTTTGGGTGAGTACATCACATCGTCCATTTTTTTAAGGATTGTACTTGCGTCTTGCGCATTGGCAGAAAAAATACCTCCTGCTACGATAATAGCGGTCATTACCGCTGTTTGAATTCTTGATTTCATACTTTTTATTTTTAATTGTTAATGATTATTTGCTATTATTTTACGTTTTCGGTTCACAAGGATTAAAATAACCGGTAATAGCGTTAAAGCGCCAAATCCGGAGCCAATCATGCTTATGGCAACCAGTAAGCCGAAATTTTGCAAGGGTACGATTTGTGAAAAAAGAAGCACTAAAAATCCTGCTGATACCGATATAACATTGATAATTACAGCTTTTCCACTAAGCAATATGGTTTCTTTTATAGCTTTTTCAGCATCTCCGTGGCTTATCAAATGCTTATTGAAACCAGTAATTACATGGATAGAATAATCGATGCCAATACCCAAAGCAATACTGGCCACAAGTACGGTAGCAATATCAAGGGGGATACCGGTTATACCCATAAACCCGAATAACACAATAATAGTGGCAACAACGGGTATGGCGGCAAAAATCCCTTTTGTACCGGAACGTAAAATCAAGCCCACAATAAGTACAACCATAATAATGGCTATCAACAAACTGTTATACTGGCTATTTATCAAACTACTGTTGAGCTTAACATACACAGACGGCATGCCAGTCAATTCAATTTTACAATGTTCGTTTGGGTTATCCTCGATGAACCGGTTCATTTTTGCAGTAAACACCTCAAGTTCCTTACTATCAACCGATGCAAATTTCGATTGGATAATTCCTTTTGATAGGTCATTGTTCACGAGTTGGGGCATAACTTCCTGCCCATCGAGCAGAAACCATAATTGTTCAATTTTTGCCTTGTCGTCGGGAATTTTTTTACCCTCGCCCATGGCATCGTTCATTTGTTCAATCAAGTCTGCTACCGACTGTGTTATTTCAATATTTGGGTCTTCCTTCATGAAATGTTCGGTACTAATCATCATCTTCAGCACCTCTGGACTTTGCATATCTCCTTCAAAAACAACAAATACCGGTAACGAGCCACCAAATTTTTTCTGCATAACATCCTCTGCAACCCTTGTAGGATTATCTTTTTTAAAATAATCGGCCATGTTAACGCTGGTTTTTATCAATGTTATGCCACCAATGCATAACATTAGCAGTACTCCCCAACCTGTAAGTGTGTATTTGGGATGTTTTAACAGAAAATTTACTAAGGGCAGCAAAATTTTGTGGGTTAATATGGTTTGCTTTTCTTTGTTTTCGATTACGTTTTTTTTGCTGTACATTGATAAACCCGATATAAGTGCGGGAACAAAAAACAAGGATAACATTAAAGCGATTAGTGTACCTACCGCAGTAAATATCCCGAAATCTTTTATCATGGTGAGGTATGCTCCAAAAACAAACGATACGAAACCTATGGCCGTGGTTACTGCTGCAAGTATTACAGGAATCAGAATATATCTAAGTGCTTGAACTAATGCCTGTTTTCTGTCTGCAAGTTTATTGTGGTTAATACTATTGAGCACATGAATTGTATAAGCACTTCCTACAGCAAGCAGCACAACCGGAATTATATTTGAGATAATTGTCAACTCATACCCGGTTACTGCCATTAAGCCCATTGTCCAAATAACGGCCAAACCTGCTATGAGCAACGGCAACAATACCCCTCTAAAAGATTTAAAACTCAACAATAAAATAATGGCTATTACGAGGAAAACGATGGGAACAAGCCATACAATATCCGAAACAATCAAATCGTTAATGTCGTTCATCATCATGGGGAGACCGCCAAAATAAGTTGTCTCGGGCAAATCCAATGCTTCAATTTTATCCTTAATTTCTTTTGCAACAGCCTGTTTATCTCCCTCGGGGATAAGTGTAAACATTATTGCGGTTGCCGTTCCATCCTCTGAAACAACAGCTCCCCTATACATTTCTTTAGAAAAAACATAGTTTTTCAGGCTGTCTAATTGCGATTGCTCAACGGGCAAATCATATTCGTCCACCAGCTTGCCAATTTCAATACCCCATTCAGAACTTTTGATGTCGAGAATATTGGTTAAACTTGTAACGGTTGAAACGCCATTGGTATATTTTATGCTATCGGTAATTTGTTTTATATGCTGAATGACTTCTGCTTTAAAAACATCATCGGTTTCCAGAACAATCATTCCCATATCGTTTCCGCCAAACTGTGTGCCTATCTCCTTGTACAACCGGGCAGCAGGGTCGTCATCGGGCAAAGAGCTTATTATATCAGCGTTTATATGCAAGTCTTTTGCCTGATAACTAAAGAATACGGTTAAACCTACAACGGCTATAATTATAAGCCATTTAAATTTCACTATGCCATCTGCGAATCTGTTCATATTTTGTTGTTTTGAAATTATTTATACTTAAATCGTTTTATAGTCAGTTTTAGCACAAAAAAAATTATCGAGATAAACCTTTTGTGAGTATTCCAATTAAACCTTCAAAATGAGGAGCGTATTTCACATATTTGTTCTGTAGAAAAAAGGGTATCTCAAGCCCTTTTATAACCATAATGAATACGTCTAACAAAACATCAATATCTCCAATAATAGCAAATTCACCCCTCTCAACACCTTGAAGGATTAACTTTTTCAGGTTTTCTTTTTCCCATGCATCTAATTCAGTCCGTAAATCATCAATGAAATGAAAATGTTCAAAAAAATCAGCTTTTAGCGTTTCATGATAATTTGCAGCAGAATTTAGAATCTCCATTCTTTTAACGAGATATTTTTTTACCTTTTCCGTAGAAGTCAAATCAGGATTATTAACAATAAAAGACAGCTGATTTTTCAGGTTTATCATTTCAATTGATACTACCTCCCTAAATAAATCCTCCTTGCTTGCAAAATGATAATATAAGGAACCTTTGGCTTTCCTCGCAATTTTAGCGATTTCATCCATTGAAGTTTTATGGAACCCAAAGCGACTGAATAGCTTATTCGCAACGCTTAAAATTGATTCTTTGGTATTATCAATGCTCATATCAAATTTGTACTAAAATTGTTTTACGGTACAAAGATTGATATATTTTTCTATAATCCAATCTTTTTTTTGCATAAATTAACGAATGTTTTATCGTAGCAGTAGTGTGGTGGGAAGATTGCACTCTTTTGCAAATTTTGGTTTACGTGCGGCTGGTGCGATTTGCAAATGTGTGCAATGTGGGTTGGGGTTTCATTTCATTTTCTTTTGAGCGTCGGAAAAAAACAAAATAAATTCCATCAAATTAGTACTGTCCTGTCAAAAAGCTAAATCCTTTCTTATTTCAATTTTGTCGTTATCGTAACTAGCTGTCGGGTTGTCTTTTTTTACACTTGTTGCCAACGTTTAGCCGGTAAGTGCCGTGCGGTTAAAAGATTATAAGTTTGCGTTTGTTTGATAATTTTATTAAAGATACAAATCTACGGTTTATTCCAATGTAAGCATGGCATTTACCGGCTTGTTAGGGCGGCGTTGATAGCTCTGGCAGCGCTGGGAGGCGCTTGCAGATAGCATTCATGGGCCGGTTTTGCATATTTTCTTTTCTGCAAAACCGGGAATGCTATATGCAAGTGCCGGGAGCGGGGGCCGCGGGAGCCCTATTCTCATTTTTCAGTCAGCCTTCATAAAATCCGATAATGCCACAGACCAATGTAAAACAATCATAAAAAATTAAGGGCGGACAATGCGACCCTAACGTTTGACGGTATGGGGCGTGGCGGCTAAAGGGCAATATCCTGTCGTGGTGTAAAAAGCTAAGTTACGTTTACAGAGCTTCGATTGTAACTGATTACAGCCATGACCT
>Ga0116157_10006282_pt1 | contig 10776 bp, 8 predicted proteins | sample AD_UKC048_MetaG_FD_89882 | JGI IMG/M metagenome (GOLD analysis project Ga0116157, IMG submission 89882) | Active sludge microbial communities of municipal wastewater-treating anaerobic digesters from USA - AD_UKC048_MetaG | ecosystem: Engineered > Bioreactor > Anaerobic > Digestate | place: USA... | reverse complement strand
CAGGGTCGAATTCTTTTGAATTAAATTCTATAGACATTTAATCCCTTCGGGATTAGTTCATTGCAAATTGATTCCACTTAAATGGTGCAAGCGTCTCGCTTGTTCCCAGAATGAACCAGCGTCCGCTTTTCCATGTTCCACGAAGCGTCCTCGCTTCATAATTTTATTTTGTTGCTTTTAGCGACATTGTAAAATCATCAAGATAATATGTAGTCAGTGCTAAAAAAAAATAATTTGAAAGACTCGACTGTTTAATGCATTGGTTACTAATATACATGCGACCCTTTCAGGGTCGAATTCTTTTGAATTAAATTCTATAGACATTTAATCCCTTCGGGATTAGTTCATTGGAAATTGATTCCTTTCTGAGGATAATTAAATTCCACGTTCTAAGAAGCGTCTTCGCTTAAATGGTGCAAGCGTCTCGCTTGTTCCTGTAATGAACCAGCGTCCGCTTTTCAATGTTCTACGAAGCCTCCTCGCTTAGTATTTTTATTTTCCTGCTTTTAGCGACATTGCAAAGTCATCAAGATAATATGTAGTCAGTGCCAAAAAAAATAAATTTGAAAGGTTCAACTGTTTAATGCATTGGTTACTATTATACATGTGACCCTTTCAGGGTCGAATTCATTTGAATTAAATTCTATAGACATTTAATCCCTTCGGGATTAGTTCATTGAAATTGATTCCACTCAGAGGATAATTAAATTCATTTCGGTTGGTGTCCTTCACCTACCTGAATTAGAATATAAATTAAAATCAAATTATGGAATTCGCATAGTCTGGTGTAAGCATTGCAAACTTGAGAGAAACTTATTATAGACAAGACTCTTCGGAGGATTAATCATTTGAGCTAAATATGATATAGAATACCTATTAAACTTAGTACGCGCGTGAGTGATAGAAACGAAAAGCCCGCATCACACGCTTTGGTGTGAGCGGACTTGAAGTGAATAGCACGACCTGAAGCTGCCTCAGCGAAGGGCACGCCCAAGGGCTAATCTGTTTTTTATAACTAGTTCATTAATTCGAAACTTCGTTTTACAAAAGCTGTAAGCTCTTCGCCCTTCAATAAGTTTTGTGAAAGTCGAGCTAAATCTAAAGCTTGTTTTACCAGATGTTCTTGCTTGGCTTTGTCTTCGGTATGTAAAATATTATTAGCTAATTCATTGTTTGTATTCACAACTAAATTGTACATGTCGGGCATTTTTCCCATGCCAAACATACCGCCGCCGCCCATGGCACTCATCTCTTTCATACGACGCATGAACTCAGGTTGGGTAATCATGAATGGCATGGCTTTGCTATCCATCGCTTCCAATTGCACGGTATAGGTTGATGTTGGTACAATTCCTTCTAAAACGGTTTTTAATTTTTCTTTGTCTTCATCTGATAACGCAGAAATTGTAGTATTCTCCTTCTTAATTAAATTGTCAACATGATCAGAATCAACTCGTACAAAACTCATGTTTTCATTATCAGATTCTAATTTCTGAATCAGATGTGAAATGATGGGTGAATCTAACAATAATACCTCATATCCTTTTTCCTTGGCACTGTCAATATAAGCATGTTGTGCATCTTTATTTTGAGCATACAAAACAACCAATTTATTATCCTTATCGGTTTGCTTTTCAACGATGAGTGTTTTCAATTCACTCAAGGTATGATACTTTCCATCTACAGTTGGATATAAAAAGAAATCGCCTGCTTTTTCATAGAACTTAGGCTCAGATAGCATGCCATATTCTAAAACAATTTTAATATCATTCCATTTCTTTTCAAAATCTTCGCGATTATCTGTGAATAAAGATTTTAATTTATCCGATACTTTACGCGTGATATAATTGGCAATTTTTTTCACAGCGCCATCGGCTTGTAAATAAGAACGCGAAACATTTAATGGAATATCTGGCGAATCGATCACACCTTTCAACATGGTTAAAAATTCGGGTACGATACCTTCAACATTATCGGTTACATAAACCTGATTTTGATATAATTGGATTTTATCTTTTTGTAACTGAAGATCTTGACTCATTTTAGGGAAGTACAAGATGCCTGTTAAATTAAATGGATAATCTACATTTAAATGGATATGAAATAAAGGCTCTTCAAATTGCATTGGATACAATTCGCGATAAAATGATTTATAGTCTGCATCCGTTAATTCTGTTGGCTGTTTAGTCCATGCTGGATTTGGATTATTAACAATATTATCAACTTCAATTTCAGTTTCTTTTGCTTCTTCGCCTTCTTTTAATTCCTCGGTTGATTCGTTTTTTACAAATTCTTTACGTGTACCAAATTTAATTGGGATCGGCATGAACTTGTTATACTTGGTTAATAATTCAGTGATTCTATGTTCTTCTAAAAATTCAATAGAATCTTCGGCAATATGTAAAATGATTTCGGTACCTCGAGTGGTTTTATCAGATGTTTCAATTGTAAATTCGGGGCTACCATCGCAAATCCAATGCGCCGCTGGTTCATCTTTATACGATTTCGTAATAATTTCTACTTTTTCGGCGACCATAAATGCTGAGTAAAAACCAAGTCCAAAATGTCCGATTATACCTGCATCTTTGGCAGAATCTTTATATTTATCTAAAAATTCTTCTGCACCAGAAAAGGCCACTTGATTGATGTATTTTTCAACTTCTTCGGCAGTCATACCTAGTCCTTGATCAATGATATGGAGTTTTTTTGCTTCTTTGTCAATCTTTACTTCGATCAATGGATTGCCAAATTCAACCTTAGCCTCACCAATATTACATAGGTGTTTGAGTTTGATAGTTGCATCGGTACCGTTAGAAATTAATTCGCGTAAGAAGATTTCGTGGTCGCTGTATAAAAATTTTTTAATAAGTGGGAAGATGTTTTCGACCGAAACATTAATTTTTCCTGAAGCCATAGTATAATGTATATTTTTATTTAAAAGATTAGATTTCATCTATTTGCAAATAAAGTACCAAACAAGGTTTGTGTGACATATTTGCATAAATTGAGATCATGCTGTACATTGTACCAAAATTTATTATTATGAAGCAAACTTTATTCATTATGATGGGCTTATGCCTTGTTTTTAAGCTGAATGCTCAGGTGAGTTTTTCAGATAATTTTGATGCTTATACTGCAGGTTCATTGTTAGGACCTCAATCAACCACATGGTCGACTTGGGCTGGTGGTGGCGCTGCGGACGATATTAATGTATCTAATTCAGATGCGCATAGCGGTGCTAATTCGCTTTACTTTACCACAACAGCAGCAACTGGCGGCGGGCCAGCAGATATTTTATTGCCACTTGGCGGTTTGCACAATAAGGGTATGTTTAATTATACGCATTGGATGAAAGTAGCAACAAATAAAAAAGCCTATTTTAATTTTCAAGGAACAGCTACTGCAGGGGGAACCTATACAATGAATTTCACATTTGCAGCCAATGGTACTTTAAATATTGATGATGCATCAAAAGTGAGCTTAAGTACAACTTATCCTCAAGGCACTTGGTTTGAAATGAAATTACAAGCAAATTTAAATACAAATGATTGGGAACTTTTTATCAATGGTGTTTCGAAAGGGAAATTTCAAAATAGTTATTTTCAAATTGCTTCCGTTGATTATTACTCATCAGATAATACAAATTCTTTTTGGATTGATGATGTGAGTTATGATCATACACCATTTGTACTTCCTGCTACTAACGGCGCAATGGCTATTGTAGGCATTGATAATGGTATTGTGACTCAAAACCGCACAACTTCAGTTACTGTGCGAAATCTTGGTACCAATCCGATTACAAGTTTTGATGTATCGTTAAATGCTAACGGAAATACAACCAACCAATCTGTTACCGGCGTAAATATTGCATCTGGTGCTTCTTATGCATTGGCACTATCAAGCTCAGTTACTTTAATTTCTGGTTTAAATACATTTACAGCGACCATAAAAAATGTGAATGGTACACTAACGGACAATTACCCAGCTGATGACAGCAAGACCATTACATTTACTCCAATTACTGCGGGTAGTGATAAATTAGTGATTGGTGAAGAGGCAACTGGTACATGGTGTCAGTGGTGTCCTAGAGGTGCTGTTGCATTAAAAAATATGGATGATAAATATGCTGGTTTCTTTCAGGGCATTGCAGTGCATAATGGTGATCCAATGGAAGTGCCTGTATATGATTCAGGTATTGGAACAAAAATAAGTGGTTATCCGAGTGCTTTAACAGATCGCTTACCTAAAATCGATCCTTCTAATTTTGAAGCTGATTTTTTTACTAGAATTATTTTAACACCCGTTGTTAAAATTGAAAATGGCGCTAATTACAATGCAGGTAATGGCCAATTGGATGTTTCATTAAAAACTACTTTCAAATCAAATGCAACTGGCAATTACAGAGTATTATGTGTTTTAATTGAAGATAGTGTTAAGGGTACAGGATCAGGTTATAACCAAGCCAATGCTTATGCAGGCGGCGGTAATGGCGTAATGGGTGGTTACGAATTATTGCCATCATCAGTACCAGCTTCGCAAATGGTATACGATCATGTAGCTCGTGCTATTGCGCCTGATTTCTTTGGTATTCCAAATGCATATCCATCAAGTGTTACGGCCGGTAGTAGTTATTATCATAATTTTAATTTTAATATCTCAACTTGGAATAAAAATAAAATACATATCATCGGTATGGTAGTTGCCCCTGATGGAAAAATTGAAAATGCATCTTCAACAACAGTTGACAAAGCGGTTCAAAATGGATTTGTTTTAGGTAATGATGATTTAATTTCAAAACCTTCTATTTTATCTTTATATCCAAATCCAACCAACGAATTTGCTACATTGCTGATTAATACACAAAGCAATACCAAAGCAATTATTCATATTTGCGATATAAATGGAAAAACTATTTTTCAAGAGTCGAGAAATTTAGTGAATGGAAGTAATTCAATTCCCGTTTCTTTGAAAGGTTTAGCATCTGGTAATTATTTAGTCAATGCAATTATTGATAATAAGGCTTACTCTTTGAAGTTAATTAAAGAATAAAAGATTTAGGATACATCATTTAGATCATAGATTGACTTAAGATCCAAAAAAAATCTTCAATGCAGAATAAAGTATGCTTTGAAGATTTTTTTTTATTCATCTTTGCACTTTAAACTTCAATTCATGCAATTAACACAATCTCCTTATATTTTATATTCTGATGGGCAAGGCAATATTTTTGAAGATACGAGCCTTTTTGCATTAGGTCGTTCCGGTTGGGATGCCATGCCTGTTGAATATGAAGATTGGATTCTATTACCAGATGGAGGCAATTTATATGAATTGCCAGGAAGACGTGGCATTGGACTTGATGTTGAAACTGGTGAAATGCGTTTATGCGAGAAGGGATGGGCTGTAGCTGCTTTTGTGCCACCTGCCTATACTGGTCTTTATTTAGCAGCTTATGAAACTGCCGCAGATGCGCCCACATTACCCTTGTTTTGTTATACCGCCGCAGCTTGGTATAATAATGAGTTTTATGTAACTGCTATCCGAATTGAAAAAGATATTCGTCAAGAAAAAAGTGGATATGACGATACTCTTATTCAAGCTGGTGTTGCGAAATTTAGAGCGGCATATCCCACAAATCGGTTGGTACAACATTTAGCAGATACTTGCTGTAATACTTATCATTGTCCCGCAGCCCGAAATTTTTTTATTGGTCGATGGGAATGTCCTATTCCTTCATCACCTGCGTGCAACGCCAATTGCTTGGGATGTATTTCATTTCAACCTGAAGAGGAAACCATTGTATCATCACACGATCGATTGACTTTTAAACCAACCGCGCAAGAAATTGTTGAATATACAGTCCCGCATTTAGAAACTGCTCCGTACCCAATTATTAGCTGGGGGCAGGGTTGTGAAGGCGAACCCTTATTGATGTGGCAAACTATTAAAGAAAGTATCATTGAAATTCGAAAACATACTCAGAAAGGAAGTATCAATATCAATACCAATGGAAGTGATCCAAGGGCAGTAAAAGAATTAATGGATGTTGGATTAAATAGTATTCGTGTGAGTTTGAATTCGTTTCGCAAGGAAGTATATACTCCATATTATAGACCAAATAATTATCAATTAGAAGATATTGTTGAATCATTAAAAGTGGTCACTGACAATGGTGGTTGGGCTTCGATTAATTTCTTTGTTTTTCCTGGTATGACGGATAGTGTGGCTGAAGTAGAGGCTTTATTAAAAGCAATTGAATACACAAAATTAAATATGATTCAATGGCGAAATTTCAATATTGATCCTGATTGGTATTTAGGAAATATTGGGATGACAGATACGGGTGAATGTTATGGTGTACATCAAATGATGAATATTATAAAAGATGAATTTCCACATGTAAAATTTGGATATTTTAACCCACCGATTGAACGTATTAAAGGTAATTATGAAGAAGAATTTGCGCATTAAATCGCGATAGAATTCATTCAGCATTAAGTTCAATGCAAACTTTTAAAACAAAAACAGCGTCTGTTCGATTTATGAAAACATACTTAGTTTTACTTTTAGGATGCTCATGTTTTGTAATGAACGCAAAAGACCATCATAATCAAATTGGATTAGGCTTAGGTTCTATATGCTTTCAAACAAATTCTCCCTTAGACAGAAATTTATTTGAAATTCGATCGCCATTTTTTAATACAAGAAGCAATAATCGATCGTATCAAACGATTAATACATTGGTGACACCCAATCTTTATTTTTCGAAAAAAATAACACCCCATTTAATTGGTCGATTCAATGCCTCATATGCACAAACCGCTTATTTTATTGACTATACAGGTTGGATATTAGAACCAGGTGGCTTACATTCCAATAGAACCTACTATAACAATATCAACTATATAAAAAACATTTACTTTAATATTGGAGTTCAATATAATTTCAACTTTAAAAAAATAAAAATTTACCCTGCCATTGAGTATGGGGCCGATTTAAATTTTTATAAGGACAAAGCATATTATACAACCACCTCAAATATTTATCAGTCAAATATTGAAATAACCAAAAGCAATTACATTAATCACACAGTCAATTTATTATTGGGTATTGAATATCATTTTGGCAAACGAACTTCCATAAGTTATGAATTTGGTCTTTTTCAAAACTATTTTTCTCCCCTTGCTCGCTTATCGGTCAATTATGATTTTTAAACAATAATTTTTACTTAGATATAAATTTAGGATTAAATCATTGTCAATTTTCAAGTTTGAAATCTTATCCCTATCATTGTATAAATAATTGAAGCATTGAAAAAGATTGATATCCATACGCATATTATGCCCGAAAAAATTCCGAACTGGTTTGAAAAATTTGGATACGGCGATTTTATTCATCTTGAACATCATAAACCTTGTTGTGCAAAAATGATGAAGGGCGATAAATTTTTTCGTGAAATAGAAAGCAATTGTTGGGAGCCGAAAGATAGAATCATTGAAATGGACAATACAGATGTGGATGTACAAGTATTATCAACCATTCCGGTGCTTTTTAATTATTGGGCAAAACCTGAACATGGACTAGAAACCTCACGTTTTTTTAATGACCATATCGCTTCTTGTGTTGATTTATATCCGAAAAAATTTATTGGGCTTGGCACTGTTCCTTTACAAGATATTGATCTTTCTATTCGTGAGATGGAACGTATTGTGAAAGAATTAAAGATGCCCGGCATTGAAATTGGATCAAATATTAATCAACTCAATTTGAGTGATAAAAAATTTCATCCTTTTTGGGAAGCGGCCCAAGAATTGAATTGTAGCATCTTTGTTCATCCTTGGGAAATGATGGGTGAAAATGATATGATGAAATATTGGCTTCCTTGGCTTGTGGGTATGCCTGCCGAAACTTCTCGTGCTATTTGCAGTATGATATTTGGAGGTGTACTTGAAAAATACCCTAAACTGCGCGTTGCGTTTGCTCACGGTGGTGGCTCATTTCCTGCAACTGTTGGTCGTGTTGAACATGGATTTAAAGTACGCCCCGATTTATGTGCCATCGACAATGCCATCAATCCAAGAGAATATCTTGGAAAATTTTGGGTTGATAGTTTAGTACATGATGAAGATGCGTTTCATTTATTACATAAAGTAATTGGTAGTGATAAAATTTGTTGCGGTAGTGATTATCCTTTTCCATTAGGTGAATTACATCCTGGTGAATTAATTGAAAAATTAAATTTAGATGATCAAGTTAGAGCACAATTTTTAGCTAAAAATGCCTTAGCATGGCTTGGGATCAATGAGTAGAATTATTGTTTCAATGAAAAAAATCATTTCTATTGTTATTATTTTATTTGTTCATCATGCAATTCTGTTTGCCCAGAAAACAATTCTTGTACCTAAGCCAATTCATCTTGAAAAAGGGTTAAACTTTGATTTACTCATTCCAAAAGGATATCAAATTTCAGTGGCAGGCGAAAATTTAGGTCGTTTACGATTTATGGCTAAAAGTCCAGATGGTCGATTGTTTGCTACCGATATGATTAATTTGGAAGACAATAAAAAAGGAAAGATATATGTGTTTGATGATTGGAATGAGACGACCAAACGTTTTGAAAAAATAACTACTTATTTAGATAGTTTACATAATCCAAACCAAGTTGGCTTTTATTCATTCGGCGGACAAGATTTTATTTTTATTGCTGAAACTCACCAGCTATCTGCTTATACTTATTTTAAAGGAGATTTAAAACCAGCGGGCAAACAAAAAATATTAACCACCTTTCCTGATTATGGTTTGAGTTATAAATATGGTGGATGGCATTTGACTCGAAGTATAGCATTTAATAAAAATAAAATTTATATCAGTGTGGGTAGTAGTTGCAATTCTTGTATCGAAAAAGAAGAAATAAGAGCCACGATTGTAGAAATGAATCTTGATGGAAGCGATTTGAAATTTTATGCTAAGGGTTTGAGAAATAGTGTAGCCATTAAATGGATAAATCAAAAACTCTATGCCACTGCAATGGGTGAAGATTTGTTGGGACAAGATAAACCCGATGATTCATTTCTTCAGATTGATAAAGACAAGCATTACGGATGGCCTTATTATTATTACTATCGTTGCAAACCAATTGCAAAAGATAGTTTTACAAAATATCGAAAACAATTAAAAATTAGTCAACCACCCAATGCTTTAGGCGCATTTAAATCACATTCGGCACCACTTGGATTTGACTATTTTAAAAATTTCCGAGACCCGTTTTTGAAGAATAGTTTTCTTGTTTGCCTTCATGGAAGTACTAGTGTTTGGAGGCAACATGGCTATGAAATAGTGAAATGGGTGAAAGGAAATTATTCTGTTCCCGTAGTGAGCGGCTTTTTAAAAGGCAAAACAGATAAAGATAGGGTTGGAAGACCATGTGATATTTTAATGATGGATGAAACCTCATTTTATTTTACAGACGACTATAATGGCGTGCTATATTATGTTTGGAAGGAATAAGCTGGATGAAATTGTCTAATCTTTCATCGTCTGCAATCGTTTCAAAACTTTGAATAATAGCCTAAAACACAAGACTTAATACTATATTTGCACGCTAACACAGCATTTTACAAACACATGGGATTATTTGATAAGCTTTTTAAGCGCAATAAAGAACAAGAAGTAGCTAAAGAAACTCTTGACAAAGGTTTAGAAAAAACCAAAGAAAGTTTTTTTTCCAAGATAACGAAAGCCGTAGCAGGTAAATCTGTTGTGGATGCTGAGGTACTTGATTCAGTTGAAGATGCTCTTATTATGGCTGATGTAGGTGTAACAACTACCATCGAAATTATTAAACGAATTGAAGATCGAGTTGCAAAAGATAAGTATCTCGGTACCTCTGAATTGAACAGGATTTTGCAAGAAGAAATGGCTAATCTCTTAGCTGATGCACCTTCGCAAGAATATCAAAATTTTAATCTGCCTGCTGGTCACAAACCTCATGTTATTTTAGTGGTTGGGGTAAATGGTGTAGGTAAAACTACTACCATAGGAAAATTAGCATATAATTTTAAGCGAACTGGGAAAGATGTTTTATTAGGTGCTGCGGATACATTTAGAGCAGCCGCAGTCAATCAACTAACCATTTGGAGTGAGCGTGTTGGAGTCGCGATTGTTAAAAAAGAGCAAGGCAGTGATCCGGCATCAGTGGCCTTTGATAGTGTAAACAGCGGTGTTGCGAAAGGAGCAGATGTGATTATCATTGATACAGCAGGCCGATTACATAATAAAGCTCATTTGATGGATGAACTCAATAAAATTAAACGAGTGATTCAAAAAGTAATTCCGGATGCACCACATGAAGTTTTATTGGTATTAGATGGTAGCACTGGGCAAAATGCGTTAGAGCAAGCCAAACAATTTATGCAAACAACCGACGTTACTTCATTAGCCATTACAAAATTAGATGGTACTGCAAAAGGAGGAGTGGTTTTAGCCATTGCGCATCAATTTAAAATTCCAGTTAAATATGTAGGTGTTGGCGAAAAAATGGAAGATCTCCAAGTGTTTAATAAATATGAATTTGTAGATAGTTTATTTAGTTTGAAATAATAAAATATCATCCTTACTATGAAACAAATTATAAGTGCAATCGCATACTTACTTTTATGTACTACTCAAAACCAAGCTGCAATTTGGTATGTAAATTTATCAGCAACTGGTACCAATTCAGGTACAAGCTGGGCAAATGCATGCACTGATATTGGTTCGGCATTAAGTAATTCAAAT
>Ga0116157_10006270_pt1 | contig 10789 bp, 5 predicted proteins | sample AD_UKC048_MetaG_FD_89882 | JGI IMG/M metagenome (GOLD analysis project Ga0116157, IMG submission 89882) | Active sludge microbial communities of municipal wastewater-treating anaerobic digesters from USA - AD_UKC048_MetaG | ecosystem: Engineered > Bioreactor > Anaerobic > Digestate | place: USA... | reverse complement strand
AGTAATAGAATGTTGATGGTGCTATACCTTCGTTTGAACAAAAACTTTTAATGCTTAATCCCGACTCCTTCTGCCGCTCCAAAAGAACAGCCATCTTTGAACTGCTTAACATTGATTTTTTGCAGGGGAAGATAATCGGATCCTTCCGTTAGCAAAATATGTGGCAGACCGAATGCTTACAGCTTATGAAGTCAAATTTGTAACAATGCCTACCTCACAAGATTTAAGTCTAAAGTAATTAAGTAAGATGACTAATATACCGTTTTTAAAAGGAGATTGGGTCATTGATCTGAATAATCCTAGTCAACCAGGCCAGTACACAGGGGCATATCATCCAGCAGGTCCTCATATTATGATCCAAATATTCTATCCAACTGGCCAAACCTGTTACAGGCCACTGGTATATTTGGAAAAGATGCCCGACCAAGGGTTCAAGTCAATTGAAGATAGGATTAACGCCGGACATTTCGGTAATATCAGAGATCTTAAAAGACTTCTTACGTATGAAAAGCTGAAAGGGACTCTGCATGCAATAATATATTCGATGGAAGCAGCTCAGATTGACTTCTATCCATATCAGTTCAAGCCTGTGCTAAAATTCATCAATTCGCCAACTGAAAGACTGATTATTGCTGATGAAGTGGGTCTCGGTAAAACAATAGAATCCGCCCTGATTTGGATTGAATTGCAGGCTCGCAAGCAGGCGCAAAGATTACTGGTGGTCTGTCCAAAGATACTTGGTGAAAAATGGCGAGACGAATTGCGGTCCAAATTTGTACTCGATGCCCGCATCGTCGATTTCAATGACCTTAAATTCGAGATCCAGGAATTGCAAAAAGTTGGCCCGGGCTACCCCTTTGTGCTTATCTCTACATATACAGGATTGCGGCCTTCTAGAAATGAGATGGACCTGCTAAAGGAACCACCTGAAACCCAGCCCACCGGTTCGCCAAAGACAGAGTTGCTAAGGCAACTCTATCATTGGCCGTATAATTATGAGCCTTTTGACTTGGTTATCTTTGATGAGGCTCATTATATGCGCAACCCGGGGACAACCACCTTTCATCTTGGAGAATGTCTGGCCGAAAACGCCGGCGCCATACTGTGCGTCTCAGCTACACCGGTAAATAACACAAACACTGACCTGCACAGTTTGCTCCGGTTAACTGATAAAGACTTCTTTGAGTCACAGGGTTTGTTTGAAGAGCTTCTCGAAGCAAACAGGCCTGCCGTACAGGCAACTAATGCCCTCTCACGTACCCCAGTAGACCTTCCGCTATTGAGTAATTCTGTTCAAGGTATGAGTCTTAGCAAATTCATCAAGGACTCACCAATGTTCAACCTGTTTTCAGAGAAGATTGGTGGGCTGGATACAGGGAATAAAGCAGAGATAGCGAGATGTTTGGACCTTGCTGAGAAGCTCAATCTTCTTAGCAGCTACATTAATAGAACTAGAAGAGTTCAGGTGAAAGAAAACAGACCGCTTCGGGTCGCGATTGTTCTGGCAGTAACATATGAACCAGAAGAGATGCTTCTGTATAAAGCTATTATTCAGATTATTCGAAAAAAATGCAGCATCAATAACAAGCCTTTTCATGTATTTCAACTAATGGGGCTGCAGTTACGTGCAGCAAGCTGCCTGCCCGCACTGGCTGAAGAAATAAAGCGAGGTAGATTTGGAGACCCGGAAGAGCTGTTCGGGGAAGCATTGGGAGATGAGGTTATGGAAGATCTGCCCGATGACGATTTGGACGAGACTATTGATGGAATTGACCTAGTAAACATGCTTGACTATGACTTCGAAAAGAACGATACAAAATATGAAGCCTTCCGCAAATACATAATTGATAAAATACCTGATGAGAAAGCCGTCGTTTTCGCATTCTATCGCCCCACTCTGGCCTATCTCAGGCGTAGGCTTGAGGAAGATGGCGTTACGGTGACAACTATCCATGGCAGCCTTGAAGTTGAGGACCGCTGGAAAGAAATTGAAAGATTTAAAGATCCAGGTGGTCCACGACTGCTATTGTCGTCCGAAGTTGGCAGTGAGGGTATTGACCTGCAATTCTGTAGGATTATCGTAAATTATGATATGCCCTGGAATCCAATGCGGGTAGAACAAAGGATCGGGCGTATTGACCGTGTAGGCCAGAAGGCAAAAAAATTATCCATTGTTAACCTAAAAGTAAAAGATACTATTGAAGAAAAGGTCTATGACAGACTTCATAAAAAACTTATGCTGTTTGCAAACAGCCTCGGTGATCTTGAAGCTGTTATAGGCAAGGAGGTACAAAATCTTTCTGTTCAGCTTTTGAGCAAAGATCTGACTCCGGAAGAAGAAGCACTCCTGATTGAGCAATCCGAACGCGTCATAGAGGAACGTATGATACAGATTCAGACATTGGAAGAATCGGGGGATACGCTTATTGCACTTTCCGATTATGTCCAGAAAAGAATCGAGGAAGACAAGGCAAAAGGACGCTATATTCAACCCGGAGAGCTCGAAGATTATCTATCTGATTTTTTTGAGAGAGAATTCAGGGGTTGCGAAATCAATTATGACACGCCATTCGATGGATGTCTCAAGGTACGCCTAACGCATGAAGCTCAATCTTCTCTTTCATATTTCATGAAAGATGATAAAACTCTGCATGCCCGCCCGCTACGGCAGAGCGAATTTGTAATTACATTTAAAAATGATGTTATTCAGAGACTTACTACGAATCAGCAGCGAGGGATTTACTACATAAATCATATCTCCCCGCTGGTAAGATGGATTACAAAAATCAATCGCGAAAGGGTTCACAATTTCTACAATGTCTCAGCAATTAAAATATCGCACCACGATTTGCCGGCCGGAGATTATTGTTATCGAATTGAGCGGTGGAAGTTTAAAGGGTTATCTGTTAAAGAACTACTCGCATATGGAGTCAATTCTCTGGAGGATAAAACGATCTATAATACTGATGAATCGGAAGAAATTATTCAATACTTGATCCATAATGGGAAAAACTGGGATTATGTAGATTGTGACAAGAATACACTTTTGGAAACTCATAGAAATCTCGAGCAAATTCTTGCCAAAGGATTTTCAGAAGCTGTATCTGAGTTTGAAATGGAGAATACAACTTCATATCAAATTAAAGTTCAGAGAGTCAAAGGTTTCTTCAATCGGAGGATAGAACAACATAAACAACGAATTCAAACCCTAACTGCATCAGGCCAGAGTGGCCATGTGATACTGATGGCTGAGGGTCTTCTCCGCACCGCGGAGAAGAATCTCCAACAGCGTTTGGTTGACCTGCAAGAGAGAACCAATACAGACATGGAACATTCAGAGGTTGCTGCAGGTGTTTTCCGAGTTGTCAAATAAGCAAACAAATTAAGGAATGGCAGATCTATTTGAAAAATTTCGGAATCTTACCAGCAAGCTGCTTAGCAAACACTTCGAAAGGCTTAAACCTAATGACGCGTCCATGACCAATGCCACTGAGGTCCCGTCTTCAGCTTCTGTGCAACGTGCGCCTTACTTTTTCCAGATAGGATTTGATTTCGGCACATCATTTTCAAAGTGTATCTACCGCGATATGATGACACAGAGAGCTCATATTCATATACCAGTAAGAAGCATCAATAAAGAATTGCCGTTCCTTCTTCCAAGCCTTGTTATTTTTAAGGACGGGATAATCAGTTGTTTGACTGACTCTGACCAACAGTATCCTCATAATGGATTGTATCATCTCAAAAGTGCCCTGGTAAAAACCGCATTGGACGAATGGTCAAGCTCAATTTTTGATGCCTACAGAAAGGTGACTGGGTTTACTGACAAGAAACAGCTTTACAAATTTATAGAAGACTGTGGTGTATTTTATCTGGGCAGAGCCTTGGGAGAAGTGATGTCAAGTATTTCCCGGCAGTTTCCAGATTTCAGCTCTGATGATGGAGATTACATTGCAGTTAATATGGCAATTCCCGTTGGAGAGGCTGAACGACCTGAAGTAAACAAACTATTCTATAGAATTCTCATCGATGCATGGTCACTCACAAATAGCCTCGAAGGAAAACCTTCAGTTGAGTTAAGTGAAATTGAGGCTTTACGCGATGAACTGAGGTTGAAAGGCGGTAATCAGGGTGTGGAAGAGGCTTGCTATGTCTATCCTGAGGTTAGTGCAAATGTGCAGGGTTTTGTAAGAAGCAGTCTGTCAGGTGCAGGTATCTATCTGTTCTCAGATATAGGCGCAGGAACAGTCGATCAGAGTATTTTTATATTTCACCGATTTAATGATTCTGAAACATTAACTTATTTATGCGGTCGGGTGTTGCCCCTGGGCTCCGGACAGATAGAACTGCGGGCAGCCCAAATATCCGGCAATACTGAAGTGGGATATCTGGAAGAGCTGCGTAAAAGGAAAGAGCGTGGTGACTATAATGAGAGTTTATCAAAATCGAGACAATGGATTGAAAAAGAACTGGTAAAGGAAACAGAAAAGACTTTGGCAAAAGCAGCAACCAAATTGTGGGTAAGGGAAGAATTAAAAAGAATCAAGCTCATCTTCGGCGGTGGTGGATACGTTGAAATTCCCTACAAAAGAGCGGTTCATACTCCATTCTCCGGGCCCCTTTTTGCTCAACCGGTAAGTCCTAATATTATTTCGGTACCTCCGCCTCCTGATCTTGAACTCCAGGACCATCAGAAACGTTGGATGAAACGGCTTTCAGTGGCGTATGGGCTCTCATTTGAGAAAGGGGAGCTGGCCCGTTTCATTTATCCTAAGGATGTTCCGGAACCTTCACACGAAGAGATTTTTAAACCAAAAAAGGAAATTGCGTATTCCTGTGATTTCGGACACTCAGTCCTGACTAAAGCGGACACTCAGTCCTGATGAAAACGGACACTTATTTAACATTCATTTTCGTCCATTTAATTCTCCTAATTTAATCATTTTTGTATTTCTTTCTCATAGTGTCACCATCAAGGTCTATTCTATGTGAACTGTGAACCAATCTATCGAGGATTGCGTCCGCTATTGTAGGTTCTCCGATAATGTCATACCATTTATTTACAGGTAATTGTGAAGTAATTAATGTTGATCTTTTACCATGCCGGTCTTCAAGTATCTCAAGTAGTATTAATCGATGAATATTATCAAGCGGTTTTAGACCAAAATCATCTATGATTAATAAATCCTGGCTTTCTATTTTGCTTATTTCTCTAATGTAACTTCCATCGGCCTTGGCGATCTTCAACTCATCAAAGAGTTTTCCACAGTTGCGATATTGAACTTTATACCCTTGCTGACATGCCTGATGGCCCAATGCTGATGAGAGATAACTTTTCCCAAGACCAGTGGAACCCGTAATGAGTAGATTCTGTTTCTTTGCTATCCAGTCACCGGAAGATAATCTTAACATGATGGTTTTGTCCAGATTTCTTTTTTCAATGTAATCTATTTGTTCCATACTTGCCTGGTACCGGAACCGGGCTTGGGTTATCAACCTCTGAAGCTTTCTATTGTAACGTTCATCCCATTCAGCCTGCACAAGATGGGATATTACTTCATCTGTTGTAAACTCATTATTCTTGTTTGTTTCCATCATTTCTCGATAAACCCTTGAAAAACCATGCAGGCGCATCTCATCAAGTTTTTGCATCGTTGCTGTTTGATTCATAATCGTTTAGTGTATTAAATGATTTATTTATATATATCTCTTCCCCTGATGTTTTCATGTAAAGGAAGTTTTAGGTTGATATCAATGTATTCATCTATTTTATGGACATTGTTTTTCAGGGCATTGTCAATAAAGCGGAAGGATATGGTGTTATATTCCAATGCTCTTTTACACACTTTCTCCATCTCTTCCGCTTTGTATTTCTTTCCAAGATTCAATACGCCAAGGCAGGATTTAAAAGCCTGCTGAGGGTGTTCTTTGCTTTCTATCAATAAACCAATAAATGTTTCGACAGATCCGCCTAGACTCGATGCCCATTTGGTAAATCGCTCTGTGTTCCATCCTTCCACAAATTGATGGGATGCAGGCATATGCTCTTTAATAGTGGTATATCCATATTTATTCCGGTTCCTCTTATGTAATGCAATACGGACATTTTCATGGTAGATCTCCACCATTCTGCCTGTGTAGACTGTTTTTACTTTCTTGCCGGTAAATTGACAAGGGACACTATAATAGTGCTTATCTTCTTTCAGGTAGATGTGATGATGGAACTCAACTCTTGATATCTGGTATTGCCTTATTTCATATCGCTCCGCAGGTAGTGGCTGAAGTTCATTCTTTTCTATCTCATTAAATAACTCGCGCCGGCTCATTTCAAGGCGCTGGAAGGATGCATTATTGACCATCTCTAACCGTTCTCTGATAGCCTCATTAAGTTCACCCACGGAGAAGAATGTTTGATTCCGCAGTGGAGCAAATATTCTCTGGTATACTATTCGTACCGCGTTTTCCACAAGTGGCTTGTCTTTGGGTTTACTGGGACGGGTCGGCAATATTACAGTTCGGTAATGCCTTGCAAGGTCATCATAAGTGGCGTTTAGCAATGGTTCATAGTTGCAAGCTTTGGTAACGGCCGATTTAAGATTATCCGGACATATACCCTTTGTTACACCACCATAGTACTGCCAAGCATTCTCATTTGCCCATATCCAGTCTTCCAGTTGCTGGCTTTTTACTGCCTCCACATAAATCAACTGGCTGGCACCAAGAACTGTCAGGAAGATCTCAGCATCATGGACCTCACCTGTAGTCGGATCAACATAGTGCATCTTCTTTCCTGTAAAATCAGCGTAGATCAAATCTCCGGCCTTATGCTCTATGTGCATACCTGCCTTCAATTTGCTCTCCCACATTCTATAATGATGACAGAACCGGGAATAACTAAATCCTTCAGGATTAACCTCCTTGTATTCTTCCCAAAGCAGGTAAAGGGTCACACCAACCCGGGCAAGTTCTTTTTCGTACTTTGGGAACTCACCACAAAGACTATCATACAGTGGATTACTCGCTTTATTGCTATTCTCAAAAAACTCAAGGACCTCTGTGTCCCCCATTTGGATAATTTCCTGGTAGGATAACCCGCTTCGTTTAAACTCAGCCAGGTACTCGCCTACACTTGTTTTACTAATTCCGAGAGCCTCTGCTATCTTTCTTATACTCAGCTTTAAATCACAGCTTAATCGAAGTATTTCTCTTATTTTTTCCACGTCTGTTCGTTTTCTTGGCATGTAATTTCCTCCTGTTGATTTGGTTGGTAGTTGTTGAATCAACAGAAGTAAAAAAAATATCGTGGAAAATGAATGAAAATCAATAAGTGTCCGTTTTCAGCAAGAATCACTGTCCGCTTTGAATAGTCCGCCGCTGTCTGTTTCTCGCGTGTAGGACTGTCCGTTTTGCTCAGGAACCCCTGTCCGTTTTCAGCAGGAATTAGTGTCCGCTTTCAGCAAGAACTGCTGTCCGTTTTCAGCAAGAATATGCAGGAAATACCGGAAGCTCCTAGCAAAGATCAATGTTGATATTAGAAATGATAAGTGCTGACAGTTGATAATTAAAGGATATAGACTAAAGAGAGCACCTCTGGAGGTGATTGTTTTGCTATGCAAGTTTTATAATGGATTCTGGTCAATTTACTTGGGAAAACTTCAGATCATTACAAAAAACTACCAAGGTGAATTTCTTCTGGGCGGTGAAAATTATTATTATGAATGTAAAACTTAAAAAATGGAGTCTGTCTTCTTGTCAACGATTCCATATTCAACTGCTTCATCAGCATCCATATAATAATCCCTATCCTCATCCTTCATTACTTTTTCAAAAGGCTGACCACAATTTCTTGACATTATCTCAGCACCATATTTCTTAATTCTTAACAACTCTCTGGCTCGAATTTCTATATCAGTAGCCTGACCACTGATATCCCAAACAGGTTGATGAATCATCACTTTCCCAAAGGGCAAAATAAACCTTCTTCCTTTCGTTCCTGCAGAAAGAATTAGTGAACCCATTGACATCGCCGTCCCGCAACAAATTGTTGAAATAGGGCTTTTGATTCCAACCATCACGTCATGGATCGCCATTCCTGCATAAACACTTCCCCCGGGGCTGTTTATCAAAAGCTGAATTTCCTTTCCGGGATCTGTCAACTCAAGGTACAAAAGTCTTTCGATAACCTGCTTTGCCAATTCATCCCCTACCTCTCCCCAGAAAAACACCTTTCTTTCTTTAAGTAATTTATAATCAATGACGTCCTGAACTGTAAACTTAGTTTCCATATTACTGAATAGTAAAATAATCTTCGATATCAGATTTTTGCATATTGCAATTATAAATATTATCGAGTAACCAAGAAAATAATCTTGATCTAATTTATACTTACTTTTAACAAACAATTTCGACAGTGCTGTATCCCTGTCCGTTACGGGTCAGTCTGATCTGTGTCGTGATCCTCTCCTGCATGGCTTCAATGTGGGAGATTACGCCAATTGTCTTGCTTGTCTCATTCTGAAGACGTTCAAGAGTATCAATGGTCTGGTCAAGTGTTACTTTGTCAAGTGAACCGAATCCCTCATCAATAAACAGACTCTTTATCTCGACTTGTCTGGAGGCAAGGTCAGACAATGCCAGGGCAAGCGAGAGGCTTACCAGGAAAGTCTCACCTCCGGAAAGTGATTTAACTGACCTCCTGAGGTCTCCCATATGCCTGTCAATTACCACCAGGCTGTCGTCTTCATCCTTCCCTGGCATATCAAGCCGGTAACGGTCGCTGAGCAGATCCATTCTCCTGTTGGCAAGCTTTATGAGCTGAAAAAGAGTCAACTGCTGCGCGAATACGCTGAACCTCTTTCCTTCTGCATCACCGATATAACTGTCAAGGAGCACCCACTTTTCATTCTTTTTTTTCTGATCAGCGATTACTGAGGTGATCTTATCAAGTTCACGCACCGCACTGTCGTGCAAAGTTTTCGCTGTAACAAAACCGTCTCTCTCCTGATTTCTTTCATTAAGTGCAGACTGGCACAGCTCCGTTTCAGTATCAATCTCCTCCGTACTTCTGGCAGTGTCATTCTGCATATTTTCAGCCAGACTCCTGCGGGATTCATCCAGGAGCGCCCTTATCGCCTTTAGCTCTTCACTGAATTTTTTATCATCTGCATCAAGTTTCTGGTACTCCTTGCCCTCAATTATATCATCAAGTGCATCTGCGATACTCGCGTACCCTTCAATGTCTTTCTTTAATGCAGCTTCACATTCATTATGTGTATTCCTGTCTGCATCGAGTTTTTCTGACAGTGATTTTTCATCCTTGCCTAGTCTTTCCGCAAGAGACAAATTCGAAGTATATCGGTTTGTATACGCTGAAGTGAACCGGTGTACATCATCACCTTCAAAAATCTCATTCCTTTTTGCTGCAAGCTCACCGGCCACCTTTGCAAGTGCTGAAAGCTCCCCGGACTTAATCCTCAGGTCCCTTAGCTTCCTGTCTTTAAAATTTGCACTGATAAGACTTTCCAGGGCATCGGCAGCAGAGGTAATTTTTGCGATCATGTCCTGCGGATCCAAAAGCCTGAACTCCTCCGGGATCTTCTGAAGGATTGTATTGCATTTGTCTTTCAGGTTTTCAAATTCCTTCATAAGACCTGCAATTTTCTGCTCTTTGTCTTTCAGACTTTTTTCGTTCGAAGTGATGCTGTTTTCAAGCGTCGTGACTGCTTTGGTGAACCTCTCATTTTCCTTCTTCGCCTTTTTTATTTTTTCATCCAGATCTTCCGGGAAATCAGGTACTTCGGCAGCATACGGATGATCATTTGAACCGCACAGTGGACAAGGTTCTCCATCCCTGAGCTTCTTTCTGTGATCTTCCAGACTGGCAGTCAGGTCTCTTATCGTGGCATCTTTTTCCAGGATCTCAAGCGTTTGCAAAGCCCTGTCACTTTCAGCCCTTGCTTCTTTCAGCAGACCCGGCAATACTTCTGATTCCTGCCTCAGTTTATCCGCGATTTCACTTTCATAAGAAATCGAAGAAGCCTTTTCATCCAGAACGGCCTTCTCCGTTTTATAGTTCCGGGCCTCTTCAGCATACGTTTTCAGCTTGCGAAGCTCTTCCTCGGGCCTGGAAGCAAGATCCTTTCCGACACTAATGGTCAATGTCCGGACAGAATTTGAATTCTCCTCAATACTGGCCTCGATGACCGTCAGGAAAGTTTCAATATCTGAAAGATCAAGAGTCAGGCTAAGCTCCTCAGCCAACTCCTTTAGGTTTTCAACCCTGCCCTTGATTATTGTATCCTTTTCTGCCTTCTCCCTTTCCAATGCAGTAACTCTGTCGTCAAATTCTGAAAGTGCTGTAATCACATCATCATCGCTTCCTGTAATCTCTCTCACCTCATCGGCAATAGCTGCATTCCCGTCAAGGCATTTTTTGATTTCCTGTCTGATATTTTCGAGAGCAGCGCCTCCATCATTTAGCTCTTTCCCAAGTTTCTGCCACTCCCAAAGTCTTTTCTGATAAGGAATGAGCTTCCTGTGCTTTTCGAGTCTCTCGCCGTTAAGTTCAAGGAATCTCCTTTGACCTTCCCAGGTTTCAGACTCACTATTGGTCTGCTCCTCTATTTTCTTGACAAGATCCGCTATTTCCTTTTTCAGTTTCTTTTCATCGGCCAACAGGGTAATTTTACGCTGAATGCCTGAAATTTCGCTGTTGCAATGCTCAAGGTCGGCTGACAGTTTTTCGTAACCCTCCTCATCCAGCATTTTCTCCTTAAGGCGATTTTCGCTT
>Ga0116157_10006266_pt1 | contig 10792 bp, 8 predicted proteins | sample AD_UKC048_MetaG_FD_89882 | JGI IMG/M metagenome (GOLD analysis project Ga0116157, IMG submission 89882) | Active sludge microbial communities of municipal wastewater-treating anaerobic digesters from USA - AD_UKC048_MetaG | ecosystem: Engineered > Bioreactor > Anaerobic > Digestate | place: USA... | reverse complement strand
CAAGGAAGCCCGCACCCGTTTCAACCCTGCCCGGGTGCATCGCGAGCGGTGGGGCTCGCCTTGATCCGCATCCTTCACAGCGCAGCAGGGCTGCGTCCAAACGTCGTAGGGCAGCCCGCAGCGGCGGGAGAAGCCCTCCGAAGAAGGTCGGCTCATGCACAAATCCGGTGTGTGCGCCTCACCGTGGGTGCGCCCGGCGTCAGACGTCGTAATAGAGGAAGAACTCGTACGGATGCGGGCGCAGGCGCAGGGCATCATGCTCCTTGCGCTTGGCGCTGATCCATGTCTCGAGAAAATCCCGCGTGAACACGTCGCCCTTCAACAGGAACTCGTGGTCGCGTCCGAGGGCATCGAGCGCCTCGGGCAGACTTCCGGGCACCTGCGGGACCTTGGCCAGTTCTTCCGGCGGCAGTTCGTAGAGGTTCTTGTCCATCGGCTCGCCCGGGTCCACCTTGTTGAGAACGCCGTCCAAACCCGCCATCAGAATGGCCGTGTAGCAGAGGTAGGGGTTGGCGCTCGGGTCCGGCGGGCGATACTCGATGCGTTTGGCCTTCGGGCTGTCGCTGAAGGTCGGAATCCGGATGGCCGCCGAGCGGTTGCGGGCCGAGTAGGCCAGGTTGACCGGCGCCTCGTATCCCGGCACCAGGCGCTTGTAGCTGTTGGTTGTGGGACTGCACAATGCGCTGAGCGCTTTGGCGTGCTGGAGAATGCCGCCGATGAAGTAGAGCGCCATCCGCGAAAGGCCGGCGTATTCCGGACCCGCGAACAACGGCTTGCCCTTCTTCCAGAGACTGACGTGCGTGTGCATGCCCGAACCGTTGTCGCCGAACAGAGGCTTGGGCATGAACGTCACGGTCTTGCCGTGCCGGCGCGCGACGTTCTTGATCACATACTTGAAAACCATCATGTTGTCGGCCGTCTTCACCAGCGTGTCGAACCGGAAGTCGATTTCCGCCTGGCCCGCGGTGGCCACCTCGTGATGCTGGCGCTCGACGTTGAGCCCCAACTCCTGCATGACAAGGCACATCTCCGTGCGGAGATCCTGTTGTGTGTCGGACGGGGCGACCGGGAAGTAACCCTCCTTCTGGCGGATTTTGTAGCCCAGGTTGGGCGCCTCGTCCCGGGCGGTGTTCCAAGTCGCCTCCTCGCTGTCCACGGTGTAGAACGTGCCGTTGCTCTTCGCGTCGAACTGCACATTGTCGAAGATGAAGAACTCGGCTTCCGGACCGAAGACCGCTGTGTCCGCCAGGCCCGTCGACGCCAGGTACTTCTCGCCCTTCTGGGCGATGCCGCGGGGATCGCGGCTGTACGGTTCCTTCGTGCCGGTCTCGGCAATCGTGTTGGTCAGGGAGAGGGTGGGCACCGCGCAGAAGGGGTCGATGAATGCCGTGGCGGGGTCCGGCATGGCCAGCATGTCGGAAGCCTCGATCGACTTCCAGCCGCGGATCGAGGAGCCGTCGAAGCCGAGACCCTCGGTGAAGATGTCCTCGGTGAGTTCTCCGATCGGACAGGAGAAGTGCTGCCAGGTGCCAAAGGTGTCGACGAACTTGAAGTCGATCATCTTGGCCCCGGCCTTGGTTGCCATTTCAATAACCTGTTTGGGTGTGCTCATCTCAATGTAATGCTCGTTTTGGTGTTCTGACAGTTGGTGTTGTTGTGACAGTCTCTGACACTCTGGTGTGCTGCGTTTCCTGATCCTCGGACCAAGCGCGGTTTTGAGTTCTCGGTCTCGCCCTGGATCAGGATTCCATGAAAAATGCGGGCTAGGCGCCGTGGTAACCCTCTTCCCCATGCTCGGCCAAGTCGAGTCCAAGCGTCTCAATCTCCTCGCTGGCGCGCAAGCCCATGACCGCCTGCACGATCGAGGCAATGAGGGTCGTCATGACCACCGCCAGCACGATGGTGAGCAGGATCGCCTGCACCTGATGCCACCAGAGGGTCTTGCCCACGACGTCCGCAAGGTTGATCTCAAGATTGGCGTTGACTCGAGGGGTGGCGAGCAGGCCGGTCAGCAAGGCGCCCAATGTCCCGCCCACCGCGTGCACCCCGAACGTATCGAGCGCATCGTCGTAGCCCAATTTGGATTTCAGGTAGGCCACCGCCAGGAACGGGATGATGCCAGCCAGCACACCGATGAGAACCGCGCCGCCCGTCGTCACGAATCCGGCAGCCGGCGTGATCACGACCAGGCCGGCCACGATCCCGGAACAGAAGCCGAGCACGCTGGGTTTGCCTTTGAACGCGTATTCGGTCATCGCCCAGACAAAGGACGCCACGGCGGCGGCAATGGTCGTGGTGGCAAAGGCATTGGCCGCAACGCCATCAGCCGCGACCGCGCTGCCGGCGTTGAATCCGTACCATCCGACCCACAGCATGCCCGTGCCGACCATGCAGAGGACCATGCTGTGTGGCGGCATGGGCTCCTTGGGGAAGCCGAGGCGCTTGCCCAGAATGATGCAGAGAGCCAACGCCGACCAGCCGGACGACATGTGCACCACAGTGCCGCCCGCGAAGTCAATTGCCTTGATCTTGGCGTCCGCGTTCCATACCCCGTTCATCAACCCGTTCACCCCCCACACCATGTGCGCCAGAGGGAAGTAAACCAGGACCATCCACAGGCCCACGAAGACAAGCACCGCCGCGAATCGCATCCGCTCGGCGATCGCGCCGATGATCAGCGCCGGCGTGATGATCGCGAACATCATCTGGTACATCGAAAAGACATTGTGCGACACCCAGTACGAGTAGTTGGTGTTGGGCACCGAATCCACCCCCTCGAGAAACGCGAACTTCAGGTTGCCGACAATCGGCCCCGCGCCGTCCGCAAACACCAGACTGTAACCGCAAAGCCACCACAGAATCGTCACCAGCCCCGAAATCCCCAGACACTGCGCAAGGACCGAGAGGACGTTCTTGCGCCGGACCAAGCCTCCATAGAACAGCGCCAAACCCGGCAGCGTCATGAACAGCACCAACGCCGCGCAGACCATCATCCACCCGTTGTGCCCAGGACCGGGCGTCCCCGACGTCGGAGTGGCCAAACCGTCCGGGACCTTGCCGTACTGGTCTTTCAGGGCCGCCGTGGGATCGCCGTTGTTGACGTACGCTTCCAGACTCGCAATTCGTTGCTCGAGCGTCGGGGCAACCGGTGCCACGGACTCCGCCGCGAGGAGACCCGGCACGGACGGCAACAGCCAAACCAGAAAGCCTGCAAGCAACAAAAGTCTCTTCATAGCCGCCACGTTGTGAAACAGACTGGTCTCTAGACTGCATTCTCCCCGGTCTCGGCAGTGCGAATCCGGACGGCCTGCTCGATGTTCGAAACGAACACCTTCCCATCACCGATCTTCCCGGTGCGCGCAGTCTTGAGAATCACCTCCACGGCAGCGTCGGCCTGTTCGTCCGACAAGACCAAGTCCAGCTTGAACTTGGGAAGGAAATCGACCGTGTACTCACTGCCCCGGTAAATCTCGGTGTGGCCTCTCTGGCGACCGAATCCCTTGACCTCGGTCACCGTCATTCCCTCGATCCCAATCTCGCTGAGGGCGTCCTTCACCTCCTCCAACTTGAACGGTTTGATGATCGCTTCGATCTTCTTCATGCTCTGCTTTTGGCGAATTGAATTGCCGCATCCGCCCTAAAGCACCCGGAATGCCAGGTTAAATTCGATTCCGTCAGTAATGATATAAATACTTTGTCTGCAAGACTATAATGGAATAGAGCATCTTGGAGTGAGATGGCCGTGAATGATCAAAAGAATAGCATCTGTCTCGATTTGAACAGCAAGGTCACATCGCTGCATAGGCAACACGACGTGAGTTGAGAGTGTGATGGGGATCGGCCTGGGCCGTTATCGTCCACTCAGGATTGGAGGGGCACCACGTAGCCGAGCCTCTTGGCCGCGCGCCGGAAGGCCGCCAGGTCGTCCTTCGCCACGACCAGGCGGTTCTCGCCCGCGTGATGGCACAGTTTGTTGGTGCCCGGGCTGGTCGCCAGCAGATGGCTGAGCGCGGGGTCCGCCCACTCCAGGAGGAACGCCGGTCGCGCGGCACGGCAGGCGCCGAGTTTCCGTTCCAAGTCGGCGAGAAAGGCCGCGACCGTTTCGGGCAATGGCTCGGCCGCGTTGTGATCCAGAAGAAACCGTTTCAGTTCTTCGAGGTTCCCACCGTTTTCGACATGCGTGAGGATTCGTTCCGCATCGAGGCGCCAGACCAGGTCGCTTTGCGGAGCGGCCAGCGCGCCCAGGAGCAGGCCGTCGGCGGGATCGGCCAGGGGCGCTGCAAGGACGATTTCGAGATTGGGCAGAACCTGGAAGAGCTTCGGTTGGGGACCGATTTCGACTTCATACGAGTCCGTCAGTTCCAGGCCATAGGCGCCGAGGGCGTTGAGCCGCACGTAGAGCAGACCGTCGTAGCGGCCGCAGAAGGACAGGTCGTCAATTCCCCACCAGTCCCCGAATTCGGGCCAGAGGTGATGTGGGTGGACGTACCCCAAATCCACGATCCCCAAGGTCGCGAGCGATTCCATGAAGAAGGCCCGCAGATACTGCCGGTTGAGCCCGGCCGTTTCGGCAATGAAACCGTACTGGAACTCCCCGAAATAGAGTCCCGGTCGGTCGGTGCAGAGCACATCCCAGGACTCGCCGGATGCGTCGACCAGGCGTCGCGCTTCGTCGAAAGCCAGCCACTCCCCCACCGGGAACGCCGCCATTGCCGACGTGATGGCCTCCTTCCGCAAGCCCGGCTCGCTCACACAACGACTGCCCCGGCCCGTCTGGCCGCGGATATGGTTGATGCGATTCAACTCATCGAAGTCGTCGTTGGACGTGAACCGCTGCACACCTTCCCGAAAGGCCCCCGGATCGAAGCGCTGCGCCAGGGCTTGACCCGCCGCGGTGAGCGCGAGGGCATCGCCTCGAGTCTTGGCCCAGCCGCATTGTTGGACAAGCACGCCCCACGCGTGGGCCCGGACGGCGCCGGCGGCCTCGGCCCCTTCCTTGCGGCGGGATGCCGGCGGATCGAGGTCCAAGTCCGGCGCGAGCAGGACCTCGCCGAGGAGACGAACGGCGGCATCGGTCGGGCGCTTGCCGCTTGCCGTGACCTTGACCTTGGCGCTCTGGATGAGCCGGAGCACGCGCGGCAATTCCCGCGGCGCGATGCGTTCGCTCTCGTAAACGCGAAGAGGCTGCTCTTCTTCCTCGTCGCGGTAGCGGTGCTTGAAGCGGTATGCGGGCGGCAGCGCCGCCGTTGGGCAGGGGCGAGCCGGCTGGGGTTCCGCCAGCAACCCGCGCAATGGACCCCGCCAACAATCGAGGACGCCGGGTTCCTCGAACGCCCCCCGACGCGGATGATGCAGGAACAACAGAAGCAACGATGCGGTCTGATCCCGGTAGCCGTAAGAACGGTTCCAAAGGGGAGCGGCCAGGTTGTGCCTGGCCGCGAATTCGCGGTTGCCCAGCAGCCGTCCCTGGTGCACCGCCTCCGCCAGGTACAGCCGCTCCACCGACGAGAGCTTGGCCACGATCTCCGGGAGGTGCGCCACCACGTAACGCTCGATGGCTGCCACAAACTGCTCCTTGCGTGTCAGGCCGGACACCGACATATCCAGGGTGCGGAGGAGCTTGCGCAAGACGTCTCCGTTCAATTCCTGCAATGCGGCGTTGAAGCGATGCATGGCCCGTATGCAGACAGGTTCAGCGCCCCCCGGCAAGGGCGAAGGGCGGGCGAACAGGGTTCGTCAACGGCGAAGCCGCGTCACTGGTCCTGCAAGCTTGGCTTGGCCCGCGGCGAGCCAGTGCGTATGGTCCGGCCCCATGACGGATAGCCACGACTTTCAGCCGCGAAACCCGTTGATCGTCCAGGGCGACCACACGGTGCTGGTCGAAGTGGACAACCCGCGCTACGCGCAGGCGCGCGATGCGTTGGCGCGGTTCGCGGAACTGGTCAAGTCGCCGGAGCACGTGCACACCTACCGGCTCACGCCGCTGTCGATCTGGAACGCGTGCGCCGTGGGCGAGACGGCCGAAAGCATCGTTGCCGCCTTGCGTGGGCTCTCGAAATACGCCCTGCCCGGCCACGTCGGGGCCAGTGTCCGGGACTTTGCGGGGCGGTATGGCGCCCTCCAGTTGCGTCGCGAGGCACCTCAACTGGTGCTGCGCGCGCGGGACCTGCCCCTGGCCGAGGAACTGGCCCATCAACCGACGCTCACGCCTCTGCTCAGCGAACGGCGCGCGCCTCTCGAGTTCGTGGTCGCGCCGCCCGATCGCGGCCGGCTCAAGCAGGCGCTCATCAAGCTCGGGTACCCGACCGAAGACCTGGCGGGCTACCAGCCGGGCGAGTCGCTCGACCTGTCCTTGCGTTCCGTCACCACCGCCGGACGCACATTCGCGCCGCGCGACTACCAGCGCGAGGCGGCCGGCCTTTTCCATGCGGGCGGCGCCGAGCGGGGCGGGTCTGGCGTGGTGGTGTTACCGTGCGGCGCCGGCAAGACGATCGTGGGCGCGGTCTGCATGGCGCTCCTGCGGTGTTCAACCCTGATCCTCACCACGGGCATCACGGCTGCCCGACAGTGGAAGGCCGAACTCCTGGACAAGACCAACCTCAGCGAGCATCTGATCGGCGAATACAGCGGCGACAGCAAGGATGTGCGGCCGGTCACGGTCTCCACCTACCAGGTTCTCACCCACCGCAAGAACAAGAACAGCGACTTCACCCACTTCGCCTTGTTCGATCAGCGCAACTGGGGGCTCATCATTTACGACGAGGTGCACCTGCTCCCGGCGCCCGTCTTCCAGGTGACCGCGTCGCTTCAGGCGCGCCGCCGGCTCGGACTCACGGCGACCCTGGTGCGCGAGGACGGACTCGAGGACGAGGTCTTCGCGCTCATCGGCCCCAAGAAATACGACGTGCCCTGGAAGGAGATGGAGAAACAGGGCTGGATCGCCCAGGCCGTCTGCACCGAAATCCGCCTGCCCATGTCCGAAGCGCGCCGCATGGCCTATGCCGTGGCGGAGCCGCGCCATAAGTTCCGGATCGCTTCCGAGAACCCGGACAAGCTCCGGCTTGTCCGGCAATTGCTGGCCTGGCATTCGGCCGATCCGGTTCTGATCATCGGCATGTACGTCGAGCAGATCGAGGGATTCGCGCGCGAGTTGGGCCTGCCCCTGCTGATGGGGTCGACCCCCCAGCGCCAGCGGGACGAAGTCTACGCGCGCTTCCGCCGCAACGAACTCAAGGCCCTGGTCGTCTCCAAGATCGCGAACTTCTCGGTCGACCTGCCGGAAGCCGCCGTGGCGATCCAGGTCTCCGGCATGTTCGGGTCGCGACAAGAGGAGGCCCAGCGCCTCGGACGCATCTTGCGGCCCAAGGACGGTGAGAACCAGGCCTATTTCTACTCGATCGTCTCACGCGACACGGTCGAGCAGGACTACGCCCTAAACCGACAGTTGTTTCTGTGCGAGCAAGGATACGAGTATCGCATCTGGACACTCGACCGGCCCGAAGAACTGCTGCCCGAGACGAACAAGAAGGAGGCGCCCCAGGCGCCGCGCTGAGCGGATCGTCGCCCTGAAATCGTGACATGAAATTCTTCGATCTTGATTGGACCGAGGTGCTCGACTTCCTGCCGCTGTGGGAAAAGCTCTCGGTTGCCTCACGCAGCCATTACCTCCTCAAGGCGCCTTCGCACGCCCAATCGGTGTCGGCGGAGGGCTACGGCCCGGACCTGAAACTGCTCCTGGCGTCCGGGTTGGTCGTGACCGGGTCGCCGGGCCGAATCAAGCCGAACCCGGCGCGCGTCAACTTCCGCCGGATCATGATCCAATTGCAGAAGTTCCCGCTTTTCGACACCGACGATTTGGAGGCGATGTGGCCGGACTACAATCGGAAGCATTTCCTCCAGGACGAGTTGCTGGTCCACTACGTGGGCGGCCGCTACGCGTCCTGGCACAACCGCCAGTGGATCGAGAGGTTCCTGAACGCCCCGGACGTGGCCAAATGGGAAGCCCCACTCAAGACTGTGCGCTATCCGTCCGCAAGCTACTCCTGGGGTTTTCGGGATCAACGCACCAGCAAACCGGAAACGCTCGTCTACCTGAAGTCCGCGGAGGTCGCCGAGACCGCGAAACTCCTCGTCCGGCACGCGCTCGCGTCGCCCCAACCGCTCCCGCTGCGGACGCTCGGGGAGACAGTGCCGGAGCCGCTGCGGAGGCACGTGCCGGCGGCGTTCAAGGCCGCTCTGCGCTATCGCCTGCTGTATGCCGCATTGCGTCCGCACACGCTCGAACCGGTGTATTGGGTGCACCCGGGCATCGGCTGGCGCCTGCATCGTCCGGTCCCCCAGGCGCCCGCGCCCGTCGAGTGCCCGAATCTGTGCCGCCCGGCGTTCTGGATGGAAGACATGGTCCTTGTGTTGACCGAGGCTTCCTTTGGCGGCTGTCGGCTCAAACAAGGAAGTCACGGCTGGACGTTCTACCAGAAAAGCCAGGAGCAGCTCGAAGCCGCGGCAATACCGCTCCCGCAATGGCTGGCCGCAGGGTTTTCCGTCGCGGATCGCCTCCGCCAAGCCAACCGGCTGCTGCGCAGCTTGAAACTCGCCACCCCGCGATCCGACCACAAAGGGGCTTTGACGCTCGTCCCCACCGACCGCGGCAAGCAATGGCTCTGCGAACCGCCCGGCCAGCGCCTGCATGAGCTGATCCGGGAGTTCCTCAAGCCGGCTGCCGGCGAGTTCGGCGAGGATGAGGACGCGGTGTGCAAGCTGGTGCCGGGCAGGACGCCCTTCGTCACGCGCGAGGAAGAGCCTGTGGACCTGCGTCCGCCGCTGGCCCGGGCCTTCGGCGACGCCACGAACACCGTCGCCCTGAAGGAGTTCCTGGATTACCGGAGCCGCGTCAGCCATCCGCTGACGGCTCTGACACCCGCCTCGAGCCGGCCGACCCACATGTGGGTTGGGTATTCTGTCGACGAGGCCACCGAGGAAAACGTGGAGCAACCGTGGCGGGAAACCCTCGAGCGCTTTTTCTGGGAGCGCCTGGTTCCACTGGGGGCAGTGGACACGGGCACCGCCGCCGGGCGGGATTTGTGTTTCCGGCTCAACGGCGTGGGCCGCTGTCTGCTGGGGTTGGCCCCGAACTTCGAGTACACCCAGCCGGAAGGCGAAAACGCAATCGTCCTCCAGCCGAATTTCGAGGTGGTCTTCCTGTATCCCAACCTGCCGGCGGAGATCGAACTGGGGCCGTTCGCCGAGCGCTGCGGAAAAAGCCGAGGCACGCTATTCCGGTTGACCCGCGCGGCCGCAATGCAGGCCGCGGCCCAGGGCTGGACAGCCGCGCGGGTGCTCGAGACACTCGAGAAACACGCCAAGAAGCCCGCCCCGGCCAATGTCGCGGCGGAAGTGCGCTCCTGGTTCGGCGCATGCCGGCATGCGCGTGTTCGCCGATCGTTCCTGATCGACTGCCCGGACCGGGAAACGGCTTTGCGGTTGCAGCGGGCACTGGGAGACGCTTGCCAGCCACTCGACGACACCCTGCTCGAGTACCGGGCTTCGACCATCGCCCTCGATGTGGGAGCCCGTTTGATGGAACAAGGCCTGTTCCTCGACCAATCGTCCTCCGGCGACGAGTCGTAGGAGGATTCACGCGAGAAGAGGTAATTGCGCAATTGGCCCTGGCGACGTCTGCGGCTGTCGCAAAAGACCTGTCGCTTTTCCCCCCGATGCAAACGCGAGATGACAAGAGCCGCATTGGCGAGGTTTCCGACGAAGTCGATCACCACCTCGCTCAGGACGTTCGTATCGAGCAAGAAGCCGCTCATAATTCGACCGGACGCTCGATCTGTGGGCGACGCTCGAAGTCCTTGTCTTCACCCACGTTGGGCATCGAGAGCAAGTACTCCTTGAACGACGGTTTCTTCTTCGCTGCCCCGAGCAGGGCCTCGCGCAGGATGCGCCGGTGCTCCTCCTCCATCGACACACCGTGCTGGCCGGCCCGCTCCTTAAGCTTCCTCACGACCTTCTCTTCAATCTGTCGCACCAACAGTTGTGGCATACCGTTTGTCCTCATGTGTTCTGCTAGCAACGATAGCGCAAAGCGCGGCCAAGGGGAAGCGCCAAAATGCGCAGCGCTGCAAAGCCGCAACCGAAGCTACGGAGTGCTGGTACATGTCTGGCCCTGGCGACCACGCTGGTCGCCGCGCTGCCAATTCTTGGATTTCCTTCCCGCAGTGGGGGCAGAGCGGCGCGCTCGGAAAGTCTTCCCGGATTCGGATTCTCGTGTTTGTCACGCCCGAGTGTCGCGTTGCACGGATCAGTAATCCACTACAACGGAGGGGAATAGTTGGAACCATCGGCCCTGGGCGCACGCAGTGCCACCGTGAGCGCAGAAACCGGACCGCGAGCGCCGGCCATACTCCATTCTCACTGCACGACCTCGACAGTCGAGGTTGGGTCATGCACCCCAAACCGGTTCACCGTCCGAGCCTCCAAGCGGTTCAGGCCCGGGCGAATGGCCCAGAGCAGATTCGCGTCGGTTACGCCCCAGGAACCGCCAGCGAAGCGAACTTCATACGCCTGGAAATTCGGTGTCATGGTCTGGAGCTTCACCGCGACCTTGCCCTGCTCGGACGCCAAAGTCACCGCTGGCGCAATTCCCGGAGCTTGGGATTCTCGGCGGAGTCGAACTTGAATCGACGCGTGTACTCGCTCTCGATGTAGGGTGGCGCATCCACCCGCTTCACCCTTACAGAACCCCCGTCCAAGGCCAACGAGGTTCCTTCCGCAGTCGCTGATCCCGTTG
>Ga0116157_10006265_pt1 | contig 10795 bp, 7 predicted proteins | sample AD_UKC048_MetaG_FD_89882 | JGI IMG/M metagenome (GOLD analysis project Ga0116157, IMG submission 89882) | Active sludge microbial communities of municipal wastewater-treating anaerobic digesters from USA - AD_UKC048_MetaG | ecosystem: Engineered > Bioreactor > Anaerobic > Digestate | place: USA... | reverse complement strand
TATACCGAAGCATTTAAAGAAGCAGCGCTGGCTGCAACGGCAAACCGGGCACTACACATGTAGCGTCGAACAAATTTTTATTCACCACAGATTCGCACAGATGAACACAGATTTTTATATCATATCCATAAAATCTGTGTTCATCTGTGCGAATCTGTGGTGAATAAATTCGTGCCGTCCGTGGTGCATAACCTCAATCTGCCATCAAAAACGCTGCCCCAAAGACCCCTGCGCTGTCACCCAGTTTGGGTTTGAGTACCAGGGTATCCAAACGAGGATTGAACACAAACTGCTTGATGCGTTCGATGCCTTCGGTATACAACAAATCGATGTTGCCCACACCACCTCCCAACACAATCACATCTGGATCGAGGATATTGACCAAATTGGCGATGCCTTTGCCAAAAAAGTGCAACAAGCGCTCAATGGTAGCCGAAGCATGCGGGTCGCTATTGGCTTTGTAACGCTCCATAATTTCTTTCAACTTCAGTTTTTGACCTGCAATTGATTGGTAATAACGCTCCAGCGCAGGGCCAGAAAATATCGTTTCTACACAACCAACATGGCCACAATAACACTTGCCACCCGAGTCGTCGAGAAAACTATGCCCCCATTCGCCGCCAATGCCCTGGCGTCCATTCCAGACTTTCCCATCCATGACCAATCCACCCCCTACACCACTGCCCATAATGACGCCAAAGACCATCCGTGCATTGGGCATCACGTCTTGTACGATCCCCATTTTGGCTTCGGCTACGGCAAAACAATTGGCATCATTGGCCAATTCAAAGCTTAGCTTCAGACTGGTCTCAAGGTCCCGTTTAAAGGGCATGTTGTTGATGCAAGTCGTGTTGCTGTTTTTCATGGTTTGAGACAATGGGTCCAATGCACCCGGCGTGCCCATGCCAACTGCATCAGGCTGTAGTCCTGACTCCTTTTTCATCAAATCAATCAAAACCCCGATTTGCTTGATGATGTGTTGATAACCATGTTCTTGTTCGGTAGGTACGCGCAGGCGAGTGAGTACTTGCGGATCTTCCTTGCTCTTGAGAATGACACCTTCTATCTTGGTACCTCCCAAGTCAATCCCCCAAAGTGGCTTCATAGTTACTGATAGTTTTGTTGAAAATTAGCAAAGACATACGACTAAGAGCCGTAAACGCTATTTATCCCTTAAAAATAGCATCTTTCCTTTATTTTTACGGCCAATGTGTAAAACTGGCGCATAAGGATGGTTTTACATGCAATTTTTTAGTATAAAATTTCATTAGCAGTCTACCATTAAACAATCGGTTGATTGGTTTGAAAAAGCACAGTTCGGGAAGATGAAAATAAATTGGCAGAGTGGTTGGGCCGCAGGAGCACAACAGTTATTGATCCCTATTAGCAGCAACAATCAGGGGCATTTACAGAAGAACCTTGAAGAAATAGCCACTAAGCTGGGCGTTCATTTGGCTTCGGCACTCGAGGATTTTAAGGCTGAACCAGGCGAAACCCTGGTTTTATATGGTCAACACAGTAAGGTGTTTCTTTTGGGTTTAGGCAACTCACCAGGCTTTGCTGAGGTATTCCGCGCTGCACGTTTGTTTTCTGCGCGTCAAAAAAGTAAACTGTCTACAACCCTTTGTATCTACCTCGAACAAACCACCCTCGCCCCCGAACAACAAATTATTTGCATCGAGGCATTGGTCAATGGTTTGTACCTGGGGGTCTATGATGCCGGGAAATACAAATCTACTGAATTGGTTTCTCACCCACTGGCCTCGGCAGAAGCAGCGCTGGAATTTTATTTATCCCCAACACTCTCTTCAAAAGAAGTGGCCAAGGCCGTGGCGCGTGGTCAAGTGGTCGCCGAGGCGCAATTGGGCATTTTTGACTTGATCAATGCTCCGGGCAACAAAAAGTACCCGGCAAAAATGGCTGAATTCGCTAGCGAATCAGGCCAAAGGGGAAATTTTTCGGTGCGGGTAATGGAAAAAACTGAATTGGAAGCCGAAGGTTTTTTGGCGCTCTTGGGGGTCAACCAGGGCAGTCCCGAACCTCCGGTTTGTGTGGTACTGGAATATGTGCCTGAACAGCCAGCTTTACGCACAATTGGCTTGGTTGGCAAGGGGGTTACTTTTGATACCGGTGGACTATCCATCAAACCTTCCGCGAACATGCACCACATGAAAAGTGACATGAGTGGCGCGGCAGCAGTGTATGGTGCCATTGAAGTAGCAGCGCGCTTGCAATTGCCTTACCACCTCATTGGAATTACTCCCGTTACGGAAAACAGTGTGGATGCGCAGTCACTCAAACCCGGTGATGTGATTGGTTCTTACAGTGGGCGTACCATTGAAGTAACCGATACCGATGCCGAAGGGCGTATCATTCTGGCCGATGCTTTGTCTTATTTGGTACGGAACTATACCGTAGATACCATCATTGACTTGGCGACACTCACTGGGAGTGCTGCACGGGTTCTTGGTACCCATGCCGCCTGCCTTTTTGCCAATGACGATGCCCTGGCCAATTCCCTGGCAGAAGCTGGTGAACTGAGTGGTGAGCGTCTCTGGCGTCTGCCCCTCTGGGATGTATACAAAGACGAACTTAAATCGGATGTGGCAGACCTACGCAATTTCAGTGGCAAACCCGCCGCTGGTGCGATCAGCGCCGCCAAGTTTCTGGAGGTGTTTATAGATGAGCATCCTTCCTGGGCGCATCTGGACATTGCCGGGGTTGCGTACGGAGATGTGGATTTTTTACCCCATAAGTCGGCGACAGCGTTTGGGTTGCGGTTGTTGGTGGAGTGGTTGATGGGGTTGGATTCCGCTACCTAAAAATTCAACTTCAAGCCCACCCTACACCACCAAGAATAAAACTCCTGTTGCTTGATCCGTGTAGAATTGCCCAGGTAATATCGCAGGGGAGTATTGGTAATGTTGATGAAATCGCTGAATAGATTCAGGTTTTTGCTCAGATCGTAGTTGGCAGTTAGATCCAGACGAAATTCTTCGTCGTAGTATTCATCCAAATCGCTATCGGCGCCCAATTGATACAAAAATGCATCGTGATAGTTGGCGGTGAGGCGGGTAAAGAATTTTTTGGAATCAAAAAACAAGGCAAAATTGGCAGTATGCCGTGCTTGTCCCGGCAGTGAAATGGTTTCTTGCGCCTGATCGGGATCAAAAAAATCAACATCGTCCTCTCCAAAAACCACTACTGCATCCGTGAAGTTGGCGGGTAGGCGCTGGTTGATTTTTGCTTCTGAAAAAGTGTAAGTATAATTGGTGTACACGCCTAAATTTTTCAAAAAGCCGGGTAAAAAATCAAACTTGAACTGAGCTTGCAGTTCCGCACCATATACCGAAGCCTGATTACCATTGATGGCTTTGGTGATTTCAACCAATCCAAAATCTTTAGGGTCTCCCTCGTGCGCAAAACGTTTGAAGAAAAATACAAAATCATCAATTTTCTTGTAAAACAGCCCACCCGATATCAAGCCTTTGGCAAAATAGCGCTCCGCCAAAAAATCCAGATTCAAGGATTTGGGGTAACGCAAATTGGGGTTGCCAAATTTAACCGCTTCCCGGTCTTGTTCGCGATAAGGCAGCACATCGTCAAAATTTGGGCGTGAATAGGTGGAAGTCACTGCGGCCCGCAGGTTGAAATTTTCATTGACGGCGTATTTCAACTGGATTTGGGGCAGCAGAAAGCGGTGGGTACGTTTGTCTGTCAGGGTATCAATGCCGACAAAACGATTGCCGTTGAGCAAAATTTTTGCTCCTTGGTATTCTATATCCGTTTGTTCAAAACGGAGTCCGCCGAGGATCATTAGACGATCAAAATCGTGGCGAAACATGCCGTAAGCCGCATAAATGCGCTCTTTGGCGGTGTAGTCTTCGCCGAAGGATTGGGTGCGGGTGGCATTGCGGTCGTAAACGAAATGCTGCGGGTAGTATTCATAAAAATCTTTCAACAAGGTAGCCGAAGGCATGTATTCGAGGACGTAGCCCTGGTTGAGCAAGTTGTTTTCGCGAAAACCATCATTGACGGTTTCCAGAGACAGTTTTGGGCCCACTCCAGGATACAAAATGGACTGGGGGGTGTAGGCCCCAAAGCTCTCGGAGCGAATATCTCTGGTTTTGTCTTTCATCCGAATTTTTCCCCCAAATTTCACATAACCCTTGCTGCTGGTGCTGAAGTTGTAGGGGATACTCAGGTTGAAACGTGGGGTGAAGTTTTTATCCGTCACCAAGCGGTTTTCCAACAACAACTCATCCAAAGTAAAATCGCCATAACGGGTAGCATTGCCCGCGTTTGACGCATTCGGAAAAGTTGCGCGAGGATAAGCACGCTCACTCGTATCGATTGAAATGGCGATGGCTTGGCCAGGGCTTTCAAAGGCGGCTTCCAGGCGTTCGGGTTCTTTTTCTTCGGCCAGGGCATAGAAAACCTGATAATCAACAGTGGCCTTGCCGATTTTGTGTTCACCCCCCAAACTCAGGGTGTACAAGCCTTGTTTTTTTACACGGTCGCGCACATCGTGCACCACACCACCATAAAGGTAGTAGGTTTCAGAAAGGGCATCATCCAGTTCATAGATCAGCCGACGGCGGGTTTCATCGTCATTGAAGCTGTTGTACATGGCCCGCAGATAGATAAAAGAGCTTTTATTGAATCGAAAATCAAAAGTCGGACTTACGCTAATGCGGGTGCGGGTAATGTCGTAATGGCGCAGTTGCATTTCGCGGTACTGCACATTGAAGTTGTTGACACCCGCATTTTGATTGCCAAAAAACGGGCCTTTGACAAATTCGTATTCAATGTTGTCGGTGCCCTGGTTGTTTTGGAAAAAACTGGAATTGAGGTTGAAGCCAAATTTGCCAAAACGCTGGCCGTAGGTAAACTGGAATTGGTAATTGGGCGTTTGGCGCAGGTTGTTGTAGCCGCTAGCCAGGGTAGCTCGCACGTCAGGAATTTCGTCGGCAGCTTCCTTGGTTTTGATGTTGACGGAGCCACCAATGCCATCGGCGTCCATGTCGGGCGTCATTACCTTGGATACCTCGATAAAATCGATTTGGTCGGCCGGGATGATGTCCATGCCCACGTAGCGCACGCCGCCCTGGGGAGAGGGAACTTGTTCGCCGTTCACGTTGAAGTTGGTCAGTTCAGGTGGGGTGCCGCGCAGTTGTACAAAGCGGCCTTCGCCCTGGTCGCGTTGGAGGGTGATGCCGGGAATGCGTTGCATGACCTCGGCAGCGTTCATATCGGGAAAAGTGGCGATTTGCTCGGCGGAGACGATGTTTTTGATGTTTTCGGCTTTCTTTTGGTCAATCATGGCCCGGATTTGCCCGGCGGCTTTGCCTTCGATTTGGACTTCGGCCAAAGAAAGGGCACTGGGTTGTAGCTTGATGCGAAAAACAGGGGCGGGGTTTTTGGTAAAATTATGGTGTTGGGTGTAGGACTCATATCCGATGAAGGCAACTTTGATCACAATCTCTTCGGCTGCAATACCGGTCAGATTGAATAAGCCGTTGGCATCGCTTGCGGTGCCCAAGCCGGTTCCTTCAATTTGGATGGTCGCTCCAATTAGGGCTTCGTTGCTGAGTGCATCGATGATTTTACCAGAGATGGCATTTGTTTTTTGAGCAAAGAGGCAACCTGCAAAAAGAAAAACTGCCAGCAGCAGTGTAGTTTTTTTTAGAAAAAGCATAATTGGAGCTATCAAAAGCAGCATCAATTGGAGCGCAAATCACCCAGATTAGCCAGCAATCCGTTCTCCAATTGATGCTTGTGCTTGTTTTTCAAATACAATCAAGAATCCTGGTTATTCAATCACCAGCTTTTGCACATACGAATCTTGACCTTGATTGGCCTGGATGTAGTATACGCCAGTGGACAAGTTTCCGGTTTGGAAACGAATCTGCTTGCCATAATCGTTGCGTTGTGTTTTGATCAACTGCCCCTTGGCGCTGTACAAGCGGATGGTCGACGCTCCAGTAGCGTCAAATTCGAGGGTGATTTCACCAGCCTTACTCGGGTTGGGGAACACCTTGAGGGCTTTAACCGAGGCATCAAATGCCGTACGGGTAGAAGTTGACTGATCTGCAGAGGAGTAATAAACCACCAAACGAGGCACTCTTTCGGGGTGGTTTTGGCCATCGCCACCATCCCCGGGGTCGGCGATATTTTCGTAAGATTCCCACTCCCGGGCATTTTCTACTTCACTGGGGCCTTGGTCTTCACCCTGGAAGATGAACGCCATGGCATTGCCTGCTTCCCAGCCCGGACGATTTACCAGTTCTTGGACAATGGCTTTCAAGCTGGGGGTTTGGTGCAGAGTCCACAATCCCCATTCCTCCTTTACTTCCCAAAGTGTTTTAGCGCTAGTTCGGCTACGCGCGGTAATCAGGGAGTCTTCCGTGAAAGTAGGGGCATTGTCGTTGGCATCACCAGTGATGGTAAGACGGGCAACATCTTCAGCCGATTTTCCTTCGTGGGAGTACACTACAATGTGCGCAGAATCGATCCGGGCACCTTGAGGGATCAGAATATTACGAAATCGCATGCCCGTGGTGAGGATATTCCGGTCTTCGGGAGCACCTTCCCAGCCCGCATCGAGGTCGTCGTCAAACAAGGCATCAATCTCATCATTTTCTTGTTCAGCATCATCGGAAGACACTGCTAGTTTTGCTTCCTCATCAACGATGGTATCGGTAATCATGATTGTGGTTTCCACTTTGGCTCCACTGATGCTGTAATATACCAGCAGTTCAGGTCTTCTTTCGGGATGGTTTTGGCCATCGCCACCGTCACCGGGATCGGCAATGTTTTCGAAAGATTCCCATTCACGGGCGTTTTCTACTTCGCTGGGGCCCTGGTCTTCGCCTTGAACGATGAATGCCATGGCATTGCCCGCATTCCAACCCTGACGGTTTACCACCTCTTGAATGATGGCTTTTAAATCAGGCGTGCGGTGAGGTGTCCACAAGCCCCATACTTCTTTTACCTCCCAGCGTATTTTGGCAGCAGTGCGCGTGCGGGCAGTAATGAGGGAGTCTTCGGTAAACGTGGGAGCATTGTCGCTGGCATCTGCAGTGATGGTCAGTCGGGCTACATCGTCTTTGGATTTGCCTTCGTGGGAATAAACAATGATGAAAGCGGAATCGATACGCGCAGCTTTTGGGATGGCCAGGTTGCGGAAGCGCAAGCCTGTGGTAAGAACATTGCGGTCTTCAGGAGCACCTTCCCAACCCGCATCGAGGTCATCATCGTAAAGGGCGTCGATTTCATCATTTTCTTGCTCGGCATCATCCGTCGATACAGCAATTTTGGCTTGCTCGTCAACAATGGTATCGGTCACCATAATGGCTCTCCGAATCTTTAGGCTTTTGGCGGGGCTTTGGGCTTGCAAGCAGACGCTTGTAAGCAGGACAATCAATATCCAGGAAAAGTGTAGCAATTGTTTCATAGTCAAACTTAGGTTAGATGGAAAAATCGGAGGAAGATACTGGCCTAAGCTTACCTGAAAGTTTGCTGAATATGAACAAATTGTAAAAAAACAAACTTGACTCTAAGCTTTGAGTTTACATTGTTTTAGGCTTGCTTTTACGCGCAGGATTACACCTATCTGGATAGTGACCGAAGGTAAGGGGCTATTTTTTTCAAAGCGATCAGTTTAAAATTTTGCGGCGCTGCTTTGCCGTCTGCATGGACATTGAATCCATCCTGAACAACGAATAGACCCTGGTTAAATGGTGCTCCAAGATTATGGGGACAGACCTCTATGCCATCGGTTTCGGCAGTACCGTCAATTTTTCCATCGGCAATGGAAAAACTGCCCAAATAACGGTTGGGTGCTTTGCGTTCAAAAGCAGCATACGAATTGTTGCCTTGTATTGAGGCCAAAAGGTAACCTGTAGAATCAGTAGTTCCATAAAGGCACAAACCTTCTACATCAAAGGTGATATTGGGGTTGTCCTGCCCGCTTTGGGTTATATAGCTGACTTTAGTGGCGGCTTTGTTTTCAATTTCCACCCGCCAAATACCCTTGTCTTCCTCGCCCACGTAGAGTATGCCGTAGGTAGGATCAGCCACCATTCCCTCGGGTTGAGAGCTGACTTTAAAGGTTCGGATCATTTTTGCGCTGATGCGGTCGGAGCCACTTGGTTGGAGTAACCATTGTTCCAGTTGGCCGTTTTTTCCATTTACAAAGGCGTAGTGTGCACTATCGATGCTGCTGCGGTAAAAACAAAAGCCATAAACTTCGTCGACACTTGATTTGATGGGTGCGGCTTGCAATGGGCGAAGTGTGCCATCCTGTGATTGGATGCTGTAAAGATAAATTTCATTTTTTGAACGTTCTGAGCAGCCCACAAGGTCAACGTGTTCACCATTGTTGAGCACAAAATCATAGGTGACATCGATGTTGTTGGGGTCGCCAGTAGGGTAAGATTGCAGGCGTTTGCCCTGAAGGTTGTATACTTCGATGCCGTAGTGTTTCACGGTGCCGATGATCAAACTTTTGCTGGAATCTTGTGGATTGACCCAAATGGATGGGTCGTCGGCGGCATCGTCCTCAATAGCTAGTCGTACATGCTCGGTTTCAGCATCAGCTGTGAAGGAGGGAAAATTTGTTTTGTGGGTGGGTGCTTTTTTTTCACAAAAACAGAGCACAAGTAATGCCAAACCAATTATTGATGGTAGTTGAAGGTGTTTCATTGGAGCACTATTATCAAAATTTCACAAACTTGACAAAAGTACAAGGGGCATGTTAATTGAATGGGGATTGTGGGTGAAATGATTATTAAGCTTGGATGCCGAGAAAACTGGGGTCACCCCAACAAACCCTGAATTTGCACATACTGCAACAACATAATCGTTTTGGCATCCCTGATCTCGCCATTTTCGACCATGGTTAATGCTGTTTCAAAGGGCAGTTCCAGTACTTCGATGTTCTCCTGCTCGTGATCTAGGCCACCGCCAGCGCTCACTTGCATGTCTTTGCTGTATTCGGCTACAAAGAAGTACAGGATTTCGGTTACCGAGCCGGGCGACATATAGGCTTCAAACACCTTGCGCACATCGCGCACTTTGTAACCCGTTTCTTCCTCGGTCTCCCGGCGGATGCAATCTTCGGGATTGTCCTGATCCAATAACCCGGCGCAGGCTTCAATCATCATGCCGTCGGGATTGCCGTTGACATAAGTGGGCATGCGGAATTGCCGGGTAAGAACAACTGTCTTGGCTTCGGTATTGTAGAGCAGAATCGCGGCACCGTTGCCCCGATCATAAGCTTCCCGGCTCTGGGTTTCCCAGGTGCCGTCTTTTTTTTGGTAGTCGTAAGTAACCTTGCGGAGGGTGTACCAGTTGTCGGAGAGGACTTCGGTTTTGGTGATGTTGATGTTGGGCATGGGTGTGGGTGGTTTTGGCGGTCAATTATTTGAACAATCTAATAAAAGAGCGAGTTAGATAGAATATCATCAATCCAGATAGCAATACAGTTATTACGTAGACAATCCAATCCTTAGATTGTTTTTTTTGTAAAGAAATAGTTGAGTTATATTTTTGTATGCCGTACTTAAAGTATAAACTAAATTCAGTCTCATTAAAGTTTTTATCTATTTGAATACAGGTACTTGGAATGCTATTTTTATATTTAATCTCAAGAATGCCACGTTTATAGCTATTTATAACATAAATGAAAGACTCGATGTCTACTATTGGTATGAGTAAATAATTCGACTCATAGGCTGGTAACCAAATCGAATTGCCTTTTTTGATAATTCTAATGGTATTTGCTGAATCAAGAACAAAATCAAATTGTTTTGAAAGTGTGATTCTATTGCTCGGAAGACTAAATGTTGTTACATTTGTATCTACGAAAGCCAAAGGATTTGAATTATCAACTAGCACCATAGAATCTTTTGCAGAAGGAACTTCTATTATTTCAGGTTTGAAAAAATTTTTAATGAACTTTGAATTATCAACTACCTCAATCAACTTTATAATAAAGAATAATATAGTTGAAATAATAAAAAATATTTTCAGAAATCTCAGTAAATATAGCCAAATTGAATGAGAATCGTAGGAAGAAAGTTGAGATGTTTTGATTGACTTGATAAATAGAGATAGCACTATAACTATGACTACACATATAATGCCAAAAAGACCTCCTTTCTCAACAATAAGAACATATAACTCTTCCATAGCTAATAATTACAGGGTTACGCAATTCTGAACTAATTCAAAAAAAATGTGCAACATGTTTAGAGTCGCGATGATTGATTAAAACTTTTCATAAAATGCGCAGTTTCTATTAACTCATTTGTTAACCTTCGAAGAAGCTACATTCATTTGTTTATTGATGAATCAATTCAGAATTTACATTAGATTAATAAATATGTTGCAATATACTAAAAACTTCAAATTACGCTTATAACGTGTTTAGTAGCTTTTCATTTATATCCGAGCAATCTGCGCACCTATATTCTTCAGCCTCTCCTCAATAAACTGATATCCCCGGTCAATCTGGTTCACATTGTGGATCACGCTCCGCCCCTTGGCCGAAAGTGCCGCGATCAACAGCGCAACCCCCGCGCGAATATCTGGCGAAGTCATGGAAATGCCCCGTAGCGCTTGGCGGCGATCCAAGCCAATCACGGTAGCCCGGTGGGGGTCACAAAGGATGATTTGAGCGCCCATATCGATCAGCTTGTCGACAAAAAACAAGCGGCTTTCGAACATCTTTTGGTGGATGAGCACACTGCCTCGCGCCTGGGTAGCCACCACCAGCATGATGCTCATCAGG
>Ga0116157_10006264_pt1 | contig 10795 bp, 9 predicted proteins | sample AD_UKC048_MetaG_FD_89882 | JGI IMG/M metagenome (GOLD analysis project Ga0116157, IMG submission 89882) | Active sludge microbial communities of municipal wastewater-treating anaerobic digesters from USA - AD_UKC048_MetaG | ecosystem: Engineered > Bioreactor > Anaerobic > Digestate | place: USA... | reverse complement strand
TGGGCCAGGCGCTGGGCGGGCGGCAATGGGTCGGGACGGCGATTGCGCTGGCCGGGGTGCTTGCGGTGTCAGCCGAAGCGCTCGCGCTGGGCGACGCGCCGGTGCATGCCTATGTCCTGCCGATCCTGGGGATGCTGGCCTTTGCCCTGTCAACCGTCGTGCAGGAACGCCGCGCGGCCATTCCGTTGACGATTTCGCAACGACTGGCCCTGCAATGCCTGTGGGCTGCCGCCCTGTTCGCCCCGTTCGCGCTGTGGTCCGGCGGCCTGGTCCCGCCCCTGACCCAAGGGTATGTGCTGGGGATGCTGTGGCTGGTCGTGCTGGCGACCTGGGGGGCATGGCTGATCTACTACTTCTTCCTGCGGCTTTGTCCCCCTGCCATGGTCGCGGCGACGGTCTATCTTAGCCCTCCGGTCACGATGCTTTGGGCCTGGGTCCTGTTCGATGAACCGCTAGGCTGTGTCATGGCCGCGGGTCTTGTGGTCACGCTGGCCGGGGTGGCCCTGGTCGCCACCGGCCGGATCAAGACCGCATGAGCCCCGCCCCTTCCCAACCCAGCCGTTTTCCTGTATGCGCCCGCCATCTGTGACGTGAGGTCCGCCCCCGGGGCCCGTGCGAAGGATTTGGGGGATGGGCGGCAATGGGGCCGCCAGATGTTCGAGGGCACCGGCAGGGGCCGGGTCCTCAGAGGAAACGATACATGTTCAATGTGACCAAGAAATCCATCCAGTGGGGCAATGAAACGCTCACTCTGGAAACCGGGAAAGTTGCGCGCCAGGCCGATGGGTCGGTGATCGCGACGCTGGGTGAAACGCAAGTTATGGCCAACGTGACCTTCGCGCGGAATGCGAAGCCGGGCCAGGACTTCTTCCCCCTGACGGTTCACTATCAGGAAAAGTACTACGCAGCCGGCAAGATCCCCGGCGGCTTCTTCAAGCGTGAAGCGCGCCCGTCGGAAAAAGAGACGCTGACCTCGCGTCTGATCGACCGGCCGATCCGCCCGCTGTTCGTCGAAGGCTTCCGCAACGAAGTGCTGGTCATGGCGACCGTGCTGTCGTGTGACCTGGTCAACGACCCGGACGTCGTGGCGATGATCGCTGTCTCCGCCGCGCTGACCGTGTCGGGCGTGCCGTTCATGGGCCCGATCGGTGCCGCTCGTGTCGGTTTCGTCGACGGCCAGTACGTGCTGAACCCGGCGATGGACGACATGACGCAGCTGCGTCTGAAGCCCGATCAGCGTCTGGACCTGGTCATCGCCGGCACCAAGGACGCCGTGATGATGGTCGAATCCGAGGCTTACGAGCTGACGGAAGAAGAAATGCTGGGCGCGGTGGTCTTTGGCCACGAACAGATGCAGCCGGTCATCGACCTGATCATCGACTTTGCCGAAACCTCGGCCAAGGAACCCTTCGACTTCTCGCCGCCCGATTTCTCGGCGCTGTATGCCAAGGTCAAGACCGCTGGCGAGGCGCAGATGCGCGCCGCCTTCGCGATCCGCGACAAGCAAGAGCGGACCACCGCCATCGAAGCCGCCGTCGATGCGATCAAGGCCGCGATGAGCGCCGAAGACCAAGCCGACGCGAACCTCTATCCCGCGATCAAGAAGCTGGAAGCAGCGGTTCTGCGCGGCGACGTCGTGAAGAACGGCACCCGGATCGACGGCCGCGACACCAAGACCGTGCGCCCGATCACTTCGGAAACCGGCATTCTGCCGCGTGCCCACGGCTCGGCCCTGTTCACCCGTGGTGAAACGCAAGGCCTGGTCGTCACCACGCTTGGGACGGGCGAAGATGAGCAGATCATCGACGCGCTGAACGGCAACTATCGGTCGAACTTCCTCTTGCACTACAACTTCCCGCCCTATTCGGTTGGCGAAGTTGGCCGTGTCGGCAGCCCTGGCCGCCGCGAGATCGGCCACGGCAAGTTGGCCTGGCGCGCGCTGCAGGCGGTTCTGCCTGCCCCGACCGACTTCCCCTACACCATCCGCGTCGTGTCCGAGATCACCGAATCGAACGGCTCCTCCTCGATGGCGTCGGTCTGCGGCGGGTCCCTGTCCATGATGGACGCGGGCGTTCCGCTGAAAGCCCCAGTCGCCGGTGTGGCGATGGGACTGATCCTGGAAGATGACGGCAAGTGGGCTGTCCTGACCGACATCCTGGGCGATGAAGATCACCTTGGCGACATGGACTTCAAGGTCGCCGGGACCTCGGCTGGCATCACCAGTCTGCAAATGGACATCAAGATCGCCGGGATCACCCCCGCGATCATGAAACAGGCGCTGGAACAGGCGAAAGACGGCCGTCTGCACATCCTGGGCGAAATGGCCAAGTCGCTGACCTCGGCGCAAGCCTTCAGCGAATACGCCCCGAAGATCGAGACGATGCAGATCCCGACCGACAAGATCCGCGAAGTGATCGGGTCCGGCGGCAAGGTCATCCGCGAGATCGTCGAGGTTTCGGGTGCCAAGGTCGACATCAACGACGACGGCCTGATCAAGATCGCGTCGAACGACCAGAAGGCCATCAAGAAGGCCTACGACATGATCTGGTCGATCGTGGCGGAACCGGAAGACGGCAAGATCTACACTGGCAAGGTGGTGAAACTGGTCGACTTCGGTGCTTTCGTGAACTTCTTCGGTAAACGCGATGGTCTGGTCCACGTCAGCCAGATCGCCAACAAGCGCCTGAACCACCCGAACGAACTGCTGAAGGAAGGCCAGGAGGTCAAGGTCAAGCTTCTGGGCTTTGACGACCGCGGCAAGGTTCGCCTGGGAATGAAGATGGTCGATCAGGAAACCGGTGAGGAAATCACCGAGAAGAAAGAGGAATCGGCCGAGGGCTGATCCTTTTCACTGGAATGAGAAAGGCCCCGGGCATCCCCCGGGGCCTTTTCCGTTCAGGCCTTGGCAAACCGCAGATACGGCAGCTTGATGTCCAGGTCGCCAAATCGTTCCTTGGCCTGGTCGTTGTTCAGCGACAGGGCCACGATCACGTCCTGCCCCGGCACCCAGTTGGCCGGGGTCGCCAAGGGCACGCCGTCGGTCTTTTGCACCGCGTCCAGCGCGCGCAGGATTTCCGCGAAGTTGCGGCCGATCGACATCGGATAGGTCATCGACAGGCGGATCTTCTTGTCCGGCCCGACGATATAGACCGTCCGCACCGTGGCCGAATTGGCGGGCGTCCGGCCCTCGGTCGGCAGGTAATAGTCGGCGGGCAGCATGTCGTAGGCCTTGGCCACGGTCAGCGACGTGTCGTCGATGATCGGGAAGTCGGCGGGGGCACCGCCGAACGCTTCGATATCGCGCTTCCACTTGCCGTGGTCGGCGACGCGTCCACCGACACGCCGATCACCTTGGTCTTGCGCTTGGCCCATTCCGGAGCCAGCTGCGCGACGGCGGCGAATTCCGTGGTGCAGACCGGGGTGAAGTCGCGCGGGTGGCTGAAGATGATGCCATAGCTGTCGCCCAGCCAGTCGTGGAAATGGATCGTCCCGGCGGTGCTGTCGGCGGTGAAATCAGGGGCGATGTCGTTGATGCGGATGGCCATGGGACCCTCATAAGGTTGGAATCGCGTTCCCGGCAAAGATAGGCGAAGCGGAACAAGGTTTCATCCCTTGCCGTGCTGAACTGGGGAAATAGGAAACCTGTTCTGGTGGACAGGGCAGAACCGGCAGGATTGTTCTGCAGGCCGGGTCAGTCAAAGGTCCCCGTCACCCGCCCGAACAGCATGAAGGCGCGGCTGGTCCGGGTGTCGGACAGGTCGGCAAGTTCGGCGTCCGTGGCGTTGGGTTCGAACGCCGCGAAGGTCTTGTCGAAGGTCCGCAGGAAATGGTGCGCCGCGTCGCGGAACACCGGGTCGGACTTCATCCGGGCGGCCGTCAGCGCCAGCGAGGTCCGGTCCCGGATGCCACCCAGCGCGGCAATCGACCGGCCCCGCTCCCCTGCTGCAAAGCGCCGCCACAGGTCGGGCTGGCACAATTCCGGCTTCAGGTCGTCCATGTAGATGCCGTCCTGGCTGAGCAGCGTCAGCACGTCCTGCGCCGACCGGATCAGCTTGGCGACGGTCCGATCCTCCAGCGCCAGGCGAAGCGAGCGGAAGCCTTCCTTGTCCTCGGGCGATTCCGGGAACTGCACGGCGCGGATGAAGTCGGCGACAGTCAGGGGGGCGCGCAAGTCTTCGGCGGGGGACCCAAGCGCCAGCGCCGGTTGTTCGGCAGCCGGTTCCGGCACGGGCTTGACCAGCGCCGCCTTGCGGTCGGCCGAGGGCACCGACAATCCCGCATCCCGGCGCGAGGTGAACGTCGCCAGCACGGTTTCGGCCTGACGGGTGGCGGCGGCAATCTCGTCAAGCTTCCGCTCGACCGAGGATTTCCCGGCCGGCTGCGCCTGGCCCTGCATCTGGACATAGCTGGTGCGCATCGCATCGACCGTGGCCTGCAACCGCGCCGCCTCGGCGCGCAGCGCGCGAACGGACCGCAGCGTGGTGACCACGACCCAGATCAGCGCGACGGGCAGGAACACCATCAGCAACGTCATCACCAGGCCAAAGGTCTGGGCGTCGTTGCCGGGCGGGGCCAGCAACACATAGCTCAGGATCAGCCCGATCCACAGCAGGCTAAGCACCGCGCCGCCAGCCTCCAGCCCGCGACCCTGCTCGGGCTGCGGGATCGGCGCGGGGGCCGGGTCCTTCCTTGGCTGGTCCTTGGCAGGCTTCATCAGGGCAGTCCCCTGATCAGATATAGCGGATCGACAGGATTTCGTAGGACCGGGTGCCGCCCGGGGTCGTGACGTCGACGCTGTCGCCTTCTTCCTTGCCGATCAGGGCACGGGCCAGCGGCGAGCGCATGTTCAGAAGGTTGTTCTCGATGTCAGCCTCGGTCTCGCCGACGATCTGATAGGTTTTTTCCTCGTCGCTGTCTTCGTCCACCAAGGTCACGGTGGCACCGAACTTGACGGAACCGGACAGTTTTGTGGGATCAATGACCTCGGCCAGGGACAGGCTGCCCTCAAGCTCCTTGATGCGGCCTTCGATGAAGCCCTGCTTTTCGCGGGCCGCATGGTATTCGGCGTTTTCCGACAGGTCGCCATGTTCGCGCGCTTCGGCGATGTCACGGATGATCGCCGGGCGGTCCACGGTCTTGAGCTGTTTCAGCTCGGCGTCCATCGCGTCATAGCCGCGCCGGGTCATCGGGATCTTTTCCATCGGCCTTCCAGTCAAAAGAAGAAGCCACGGACCGGGGTTCGGTCCATGACTTCGGACGTGTCTTTCCTCACCTCACCCGATGAGGGGCTGAATTGCAAGGGGGCATGCCGTTGGCAGGCGGAGCAGGGTCGCCTTGGGGACAGAAAGTTGCCCAAAGCGCAAAGCTAGTGGTTTGATGTTGCGTCATGGTTGACCTCGGGTGCGGCATGCGGCAACAGGAAGCCGCAAAAAGCCAGCATTTCAGGGCGTCGACGGGCGTCTTCGGGCCAGTGCCTTTGGGAAGGACAAGCGATGACTGCGATCCAGCGCGAGAAGATGGACTATGATGTCGTGATCGTGGGGGCGGGCCCGGCGGGTCTGTCGGCGGCGATCCGGCTGAAACAGCTGGACCCGGAGCGGTCGGTCGTCGTGCTGGAAAAGGGCTCCGAGGTCGGGGCGCATATCCTGTCGGGCGCGGTGCTGGACCCGTCCGGGCTGGACGCCCTGCTGCCCGACTGGCGGTCGATGGATGCGCCGATCAAGGTGCCGGTCCGCGAGGACAACTTCTACATGCTGGGCGAGGCCGGGCAGATCCGTATCCCGAACTGGCCGATGCCTCCGCTGATGTCGAACCACGGCAACTATATCGTCAGCATGGCCAACGTCTGCCGCTGGATGGCGGGCGTGGCCGAAGGGCTGGGGGTCGAGATTTTCCCCGGCATGGCCTGTTCCGAGCTGGTGTTCGAGGGTGACACGGTCGTCGGCGTCGTCGCAGGCGAATTCGGCCGCGACCCCGAAACCCGCGAACCCGGCCCGTCCTATGAGCCGGGGATGGAGCTGCGGGGCAAGTATGTCTTCCTGTCCGAAGGCGTGCGCGGCAGCCTGGCGAAACAGGTGATCGCCAAGTACGACCTGTCCAAAGGCCATTGTCCGCAGAAGTTCGGCCTTGGCATGAAGGAAATCTGGGAGATTGACCCCACCAAGCACCGCGAAGGCACGGTCACTCACACGATGGGCTGGCCCCTGGGCAAGAACGCCGGGGGCGGCAGCTTCATCTATCATCTTGAAAACAATCAGGTCTATGTCGGCTTCGTGGTCCACCTGAACTATGAAAACCCCCACCTTTATCCCTACATGGAATTCCAGCGCTTCAAGCATCACCCGATGGTCGCGGACCTGCTGAAAGGCGGCAAACGCGTGGCCTACGGCGCCCGCGCGATCAGTGAGGGCGGCTGGCAGTCGATCCCCAAGATGGTAGCCCCTGGCGTCGCGCTGCTGGGATGCTCCGCCGGGCTGGTGAACGTCCCCCGGATCAAGGGCAACCACAACGCCATGCTGTCCGGCAAGGCTGCGGCCGAGGCGGCCCACGCGGCGATCATCACGGGGCGTCAGGGCGACGAACTGACCGGCTATGAATCCGACGTCCGCACCGGCGCCATCGGCAAGGATCTGAAAAAGGTCCGTAATGTCAAACCCCTGTGGTCGCGCTATGGCCTGGTTGCCAGCCTGATGGGCGGTGGCGTGGACATGTGGCTGAACACCGTGGGCCTGACCGTATTTGGCACGCTGCGCCACAAGAAATCCGACGCGGCGGCGACCGGCCTTGCCAAGGACCACAAGGTCATCGACTACCCCCGCCCCGACGGCAAGCTGTCCTTTGACCGACTGACCAACGTCGCCTTCAGCTTCACCAACCATGACGAAGCGCAACCGGCCCACCTTGTCCTGAAAGACCCGTCGATCCCGATCGCCGTCAACCTGCCGAAATTCGCCGAACCCGCGCAGCGCTATTGCCCGGCGGGCGTTTATGAGGTGCTGGGCGAAGGCGCTGACGCCACCTTCCGGATCAACTTCCAGAACTGCGTCCACTGCAAGACCTGCGACATCAAGGACCCGTCGCAGAACATCGTCTGGACCACGCCGCAGGGCGGGGGCGGGCCGAACTACCCGAACATGTAGGCCGTCTCACGCAAGCGTGTTGGCGAAACGCGGGCGGGCTGGCCGGGTCGGGTTGGCCCGCATTGCCTTGACCCCGTCGGACGGCTACCTTCCCCCCGTGTCCCGGAGGAGAGACTGATGCCGCACCCGCTTTCCCGCATCCTGACCGCAACCGCCGTTGCCGTGGCCCTGGGGTCGCCCCTGGCCGCCGAGGACGGGGATGCCGGGGCCTATCTGGCCGCGCGGGTTGCAGAATCCGAAAACGACTTTCGCGCGGCGGCGGGCTGGTATGGCAAGGCGATCCTGTCGGACACCGCCAATGCCCGGCTTCTGGAAGGCGCGATCCTGGCAGAACTGGGCATCGGCGACATGGCCCTGGCCATCGAGGGCGCAAAGCAGCTGAAGAAACTGGGCGGCGAACCCAGCCAGCTTGGCGATTTTGCCCTGCTGGCCGATGAAGCCCAGCGTGAGGATTACGCGGCCCTGCTGGCCTCGGCCTCGGCAGGTCGCGACGTGGGCGAACTGGTCAACGCGCTGGTCACCGCCTGGGCCAAGGTTGGCGAAGGCAAGATGTCCGAAGCCCTGGCCGAATTCGACGAATTGACCAAGTCCAAGGGCCTGGAAGCGTTCGGATATTTCCACAAGGCGCTGGCGCTGGCCTCGGTTGGCGATTTCGAGGGCGCGGATGAAATCCTGTCGGGTCGCGCCGCCGGTCCGATCTTTGTCATGCGGCGCGGCGTCTTTGCCCATGTCCAGATCCTCAGCCAGCTGGAGCGCAACGCCGACGCGCTGGCGCTTCTGGACCGGTCCTTCGGAACTGAACCCGATCCGGTGGTCGATGCCCTGCGGCTGCGGCTGCAAGCGGGAGAACCTCTGCCGTTTGACACGATCCGCACCGCGCGCGACGGCATTGCCGAGGTGTTCTTTTCGGTCGCGGCCGCGCTGAACGGCGAGGCGGACCCGGTCTACACTCTTCTGCATCTGCGGGTGGCCGAATACCTGCGGCCCGATCACGCCGATGTCGTGCTTTTGACCGCGGACACGCTGGAAACCCTGGGCCAGCACCAGCTTGCCGTCGAAACCTATGCAACCTTCCCGCCGGACGATCCCGCCTATGTCTCGGCCGAGATCGGTCGCGCCGGGGCCTTGCGGTCCGACGGTCAGGTCGATGCCGCGATCCAGGCGATGCAGGCCCTGGCCCGGGCGCATCCCGATCTGTTCAGCGTCCAGTTTGCGCTGGGCGACATGCTGCGGCTGGAAGAGCGTTTTGACGAGGCCGAGGTTGCCTATACCGCCGCCATCAACCTGCAGACCAAGATCACGGAGGAAGACTGGGTCCTGTTCTTCTATCGCGGCATCAGCCACGAACAGTCCAAGGACTGGGCAGCCGCCGAAGCCGACTTTCGCCAGTCGCTGACCCTGAACCCGGATCAGCCGCAGGTGCTGAACTATCTGGGCTACGGTCTGGTCGATCGGGGTGAAAGCCTGGACGAAGCCCTTGGAATGATTGAAAAAGCCGTCGCCGCCGACCCCGAGCAGGGGTACATCATCGACAGCCTGGCCTGGGCTTATTTCCGGCTGGGTCGCTACGAAGAAGCGTTGCGGCCGATGGAAAAGGCCTCGGTTCTGGAGCCGGTCGACCCCATCGTCACCGACCATCTTGGCGACGTGTACTGGATGGTCGGTCGCAAGCTGGAGGCCCGCTTTCAATGGCGGCGTGCCCTGTCGTTCGAGCCGACCGAAACCGACGCCACCCGCATCCTGCGCAAGCTGGAGGTCGGCCTGGACGAGGTCATGGCCGAGGAAGCCAAGGCCTCGCCGCCGATCAAGGCCGCCGAAAGCGACTGACCATGGGGCAGCCGGTGACCGAGCTTGCTCCGGCCAAGATCAACCTGTGCCTGCATGTCACCGGACGCCGGGCCGACGGCTATCATCTTCTTGACAGTCTGGTGGTCTTTGCCGGGGTTGGTGACCGGGTTTCGGTAGCCGACGGACCGGCCTTGACCCTGGGGATCAGCGGACCGGAAGCCGGGGCGCTGGGGCCCGATGCCGACAACCTGGTGCTGCGCGCGGCGCGGGCGATGGGACCTGGAACCGCCGCTCTGACCCTTTGGAAGGAACTGCCGGTATCCTCGGGGATCGGTGGGGGATCGGCGGACGCCGCCGCCACGCTGCGGGCGCTGGCGCGATGGTCGGGGCAGCCGTTGCCAGACGCCGGGGCCGTGCTGGGCCTGGGCGCTGACGTGCCGGTCTGTCTGGCCGGGCGTCCCGTGCGGATGCGCGGGGTGGGAGAGGATCTGACGCCGTTGCCTGCGCTGCCGCCTTTGTGGCTGGTGCTGGCCAATCCGCGGATTCCGGTGGCCACGCCACAGGTCTTTGCCGCCCTGACCCGGCGTGATTTTCCGCCGGTCCCGGACCTGCCGCCTGCCGCCCTGCGGTCAGCCAGCGATCTGGCGGACTGGCTGGCGATCCAGACGCGCAATGACCTTGTGGCCCCCGCATTGACCGTCGCGCCGGTTCTGGACGCGGTGCAGTCCGCGCTACAGGCAACGCCCGGATGCCTGCTGGCGCGGATGTCGGGGTCCGGGGGCACCCATTTCGGGCTTTTCCCCAGCGACGCCAGTGCCCGCCTGGCCGCCACCACCCTTGCCGCCGCCTTTCCGCGCTGGTGGATCACCCCCGCGCCGGTCCTTCCCGCGTGACCCGCCGCAAGGTCGGAACATCTTGCCAGTTCGTTAACGCCACGGGACAAGGCATTGATTTCGTTGGCATCGGAAATCTGTCCACGGTGGACAGCCGTCAGAAATAGCTGCGGACAAGCGCCCCCGTCACCAGCGCCCAGCCGTCGGCCACAACGAAGAAGGCCAGCTTGAACGGCAAGGAGACGACCGCCGGAGGGACCATCATCATCCCCATCGACATCAGGATCGCCGCCACCACCAGGTCGATGATCAGGAAGGGCAGGAAGATCATGAACCCGATCTCGAACGCCCGCTGAATCTCGGACAACAGGAACGACGGCACCAGTAGCGACAGCGGGGCCTCGGCCGGCGGGACAGCGGCGGTCGCGCGCAGGTCCTGCAGGGTCTGAAAGGTCTCGACATCGACGCGGGCCGCCATGAAGGTCCGGAACGGGGCAATCGCCGCCTCCAGCGCCGGGCCGACCTCCATCGTGCCGTTGGTCATCGGTTCGATCCCGGTGATCCAGGCCTGGGTGAAGACCGGATCCATCACGTACCAGGTCAGGAAGATCGCCAGGCTGATGATCAGCATGTTCGGCGGGGCCTGCTGCAGCCCGATGGCCTGCCGCAGGATCGACAGCACGGTGACGATGAAGGGAAAGCAGGTGACCATCACCGCCAGCCCGGGCACGATGCTGAGAAGCGTGATCAGCAGCAAAAGCTGCACCGACCGCAACGACAGGGACTCGCCGTCGCCGCCAAGGCTGATCGACAGATCCTGCGCCTGGGCGGGCAAGGCCAGCGCGACCAGCGCCAGCAGGGCGGCCAGGATCAGCGCTGGCTTCACAGCCCGCCACGCAGGTTGGCAACCTCGGTCAGGCGGACGGCCAACTGACCGCCATTCTCACCCTCCAGCGAGGTCAGCTCGCCCCGGGCGATCAGCCGGTCGCCCACGTACAGTTCCACGGGGTCCTCGACCCGGCGGTCCAGCGGCAG
>Ga0116157_10006255_pt1 | contig 10804 bp, 6 predicted proteins | sample AD_UKC048_MetaG_FD_89882 | JGI IMG/M metagenome (GOLD analysis project Ga0116157, IMG submission 89882) | Active sludge microbial communities of municipal wastewater-treating anaerobic digesters from USA - AD_UKC048_MetaG | ecosystem: Engineered > Bioreactor > Anaerobic > Digestate | place: USA... | reverse complement strand
GCGCTCGTAGCCGGTCTTCGCATCGAGGAACGCCCAGGCGATGTCGCGCAGGTCCATCGTCGCGCCGTAGGTCGCTGCACGCAGGTTCCAGATGATCTTGTCGCCCGCGTTCGGGTCCTTCGGGTCGATCTGGTCTGGCGGGAACAGCATGCCGGCCTTCCAGCCAGTGACGGTGCGGTCGGCCGGGTTGAACTTGACGTCCTTGGACCATTCCTTGGTCGCCTGCACGTACTTCGGGTCCATCTCGATCTTCTTCGAGTTGGCCAGCTTGATGGTCAGGTTGTAGTTGCGGATCATCCATTCGAGCTTCTCCGGCACCATGCTGGCGATGGTCTTGCCCTCGAACGTGTCGCCCTTGATGCTGTCGAAGTTTTCCTTGTTGATCACGAAGCCGGCCTGCAGCTCCTTGGCATGCGCCGAGGTCGCGCCCAGCCCGGTCGCCACCGCCACCGCGCCACCCAGACCGCCCTGCAGCACGCTGCGACGATCAACACCACACTTGTCGGATTCCATCTTGGTTGCTCCTTTGATCAAAGTTGCCGGGTTCAGCAAAGTCTCGAGGGGCCGGATGTGTCGAAACACTGCATCACGCATCCCCCGCACCCGGAGACCTAGGTCCCGTTGCCGGTCCCCGAGTTCCCGAACCTAGTGATTGCCCTTATACGCAGGCCGTCACGACCCGCGTGTATCCGGATACGCGAATCGGGCCGGCCTGGATGCAAGTCCTCGGCGACCGGTCGACATTTGCGGGAGAGCGGCTGATTTCCGGACAGCCCTCCGTCCGCAGAAGGGGCGCCGGCGTCGGCGCGGCCCAGGCACCGGCAGCTTCCGCACGACGCGGGAGACCGCTGCACGGTTCCGGCACAGGCTTTGCAGTGTGGCCCCGACTGCGGCGGATTGAGCTGTGCGCCACGGTTCTCGAGCACACACAATATGTCATCCCGCCGTGATGCCGGCGGACGAAACCAGAAAACACAACATTGCATCCCGGCATGACGCCGGTGGACTCACGCAAGGCCAACGTCTGCCGCTCGTGCTGTTCCGCTCTCACCACTTCACTGGAGACAAGACAAATGAAGATCTATGACTGGGCCGCTGCGCCCAACCCGAAGCGACTGCGCATGTTCCTCGTCGAGAAGGGCATCACCAACATCGAGATCGTCCAGGTCTCGGGCGAGAACCTTCGCCTGAAGCCCGAGTACGTCGCGAAATACCCGCAGGCCATGGTGCCGATGCTCGAACTCGACGACGGCCGCCAGATCGGCGAATCGATCGCGATCTGCCGCTACTTCGAGGAGCTCTATCCCAATCCGCCACTGCTGGGCCGCGATCCCTACGAGCGCGCCATCGTCGACATGTGGGAGCGTCGCGCCTTCGACGAAGGCATGATGGCCGCCGGCGAGGTGTTCCGCAACACGGCCGAGGCCTTCAAGGACCGGGGCCTGCCGGGCTTCGCGACCGCCGTGCCGCAGTTGCCCGAACTGGTCCAGCGCGGACGGGATCGCCTGGACAAGTTCTTCAAGAAGTTCGACGAGCAGCTGGGCAAGACCCGCTTCATCGCAGGGGACCAGTTCACGCTGGCCGACTGCACGCTGTACTGCAGCATCGAGTTCGCGGGCTGGTCTGACATTGGCATCCCGGCCGATTGCAAGAACCTTCAGCGCTGGTGGAAGGAAGTCAGCGATCGCCCGAGCGCGAAGGCCTGATTGCCGCCGCACCCTGCGCGCAGGGTGTCTCCCGAACGGGCCCGCTGCGGGCCCGTTTTCATTGGTGGGCGCGCATTTCGAAGCCCGGCCGAGCGTACGTCAAACAACGTATTCGTCGGGTCGCGGCGGCTTCCCAGAATCGGTGAATTCCCATCGATCCCGCGAGGCCAGGCACCATGATTCACGGCGACATTTCGAGCAGCAAGGACACCGTGGGAGTCGCGGTCGTCAACTACAAGATGCCGCGGCTGCACACGAAGGCCGAGGTGCTGGCCAACTGCCGGCAGATCGCCGACATGGTGGTCGGCATGAAGGCCGGGCTGCCGGGCCTGGATCTGGTGATCTTTCCCGAGTACAGCACCCACGGGATCATGTACGACAGCGCCGAGATGTACGAGAACGCAACCACCGTTCCCGGCGCCGAGACCGAGATCTTCGCTGCGGCGTGTCGCAAGGCGAAGGTCTGGGGCGTGTTCTCGCTGACCGGCGAGCGCCATGAGGAGCACCCGAACAAGGCCCCCTACAACACGCTGATCCTGATGAACGACCAGGGCGAGATCGTCCAGAAGTACCGCAAGATCATGCCGTGGGTACCGATCGAGGGCTGGTACCCGGGTGACTGCACCTACGTGTCGGACGGCCCCAAGGGACTCAAGGTCAGCCTGATCATCTGTGATGACGGCAACTATCCCGAGATCTGGCGCGACTGTGCGATGAAGGGGGCCGAGCTGATCGTGCGCTGCCAGGGCTACATGTACCCGGCGAAGGAGCAGCAGATCCTCATCAGCAAGGCGATGGCCTTTGCCAACAACGTCTACGTGGCGGTGTCGAACGCGGCGGGCTTCGACGGTGTGTATTCGTACTTCGGCCATTCGGCGCTGGTCGGCTTCGATGGCCGCACGCTCGGCGAATGCGGTGAGGAGGAGATGGGCGTGCAGTACGCCGCGCTGTCGAAGAGCCTGATCCGCGACTTCCGCCGCAACGGGCAGAGCGAGAACCATCTCTTCAAGCTGCTGCACCGCGGTTACACCGGCGTGATCAATTCGCGTGACGGCGACAAGGGTGTGGCGGCCTGCCCCTACAGCTTCTATGCCAAGTGGATCGCCGATCCCGATGCGGCGCGAGCGCAGGTCGAGTCGTTCACCCGCACGACGGTCGGCACCGACGAGTGTCCGATCGAGGGCCTGCCCAACCAGTCGACCGTCGGCATCCATCGCTGATCCGGGCGTGAGCGCCGCCTGGGACGGTCCGTGCCGCCGATGACGCAGGAGCCCTGGTACCAGCCCATCGGCGACGAATGCACGCTGTTCGAGGCTGCCTACGCGCGCCGGCTTCCGGTGCTGCTCAAGGGCCCGACCGGCTGCGGCAAGACCCGCTTCGTCGAGCACATGGCGCGGCGACTCGGTCGCCCGCTGGTCACCATCGCATGCCACGACGACCTGAGTGCCAGCGACCTGACCGGTCGCTGGCTGCTGGACGCCGGGGGAACTCGCTGGCTTGACGGGCCCTTGACCACCGCTGTCCGCACCGGCGCGATCTGCTACCTCGATGAACTGGTCGAGGCTCGATCGGACACCACGGTGGTGATCCACCCGCTGGCCGACAGTCGCCGCGTCCTGCCGCTCGACAAATGCAACCAACTCGTCCACGCACACCCCGACTTTGCTCTGGTGGTCTCGTACAACCCGGGTTACGCATCGCATCACAAGGTGCTGAAGCCTTCGACACTGCAGCGCTTCTGCGGCATCGAGTTCGGCCCGCCCGAAGCCGAGATCGAGGCCCGGATCGTCGCGCACGAGAGCGGGATCGATCCGGCGCTGGCGGCCCGCCTGGTCGCCCTCGGGGCGCGCACGCGGCGCCTGCAGGGGCAGGGGCTGGATGAGGGCGCATCCACCCGCATGCTGGTGCACGCGGGGGTGCTGATGCAGCAGGGGGTGGCCGCCCAGGCGGCCTGCCGGATGGCGCTGGTGACGCCGTTGACCGACGACCCGGATCTCGCGCAGGCGCTGCGGGCGGTGGTCGACGCGACTTTCTGAAGCGTCCGCTGCGCCGATGAGCCCGATGCCCGACCGGACCGACAGCACACCCGGGCCGGCCGCAAGGGACTGGTGCAGCCTGCGGGCGCATCTGCAGGCGACAGCGCGGCTGCTGTGGGATGTGGCTCCCCCGCTGCATGCCGAGGACACTGCCGAGTCCGTGAGGCTCTCGCGTCACGGCGTGACGCTGCCGCTGCGTCTCGATGCCGCTGCGGATCCCGGTGAGCGCAGGGACTGCCGGGCGGCGATTGCGCATGCCGGGGCGCATCTGGTTCATTCGACGCAGCGCTTCGATCCGCAGGGCCTGAAGCCGATCACGATGGCGCTGATCGGCCTGCTCGAGGACGCGCGCGTCGAATGGCTGGCCTGCCGCGAGTTGCCGGGACTGCGACGGCTGTGGGCTCCGTTCCACGAGATCGATCTGGGCGAAGCCGCAGATTTCGAGTCGCTGATGCGTCGGCTGTCCCGTGCACTGCTGCTGCCCGAGGCGCACGATCCGCACCCCTGGGTCGCGAAGGGGCGCAGACTGTTCTTCGGTTCCACGATGCAGGGTTGCGCCGATCCGGCTGCCAGCACCCCATCGGTGGTGGACTGCCCGCCAGGGCTGATCGGCGACCCGGCCAGCCTGCGTCGCGTCGCATCGCTGCTGGGCAACGACATCGGCCAGATGCGACTCTCGTTCAACGCGAAGACGTATCGGGTGCAGCCGACCTATCGCGACGACAACCAGTGGTTGTGGCAACCGTCGGGCGCCGTGACCGGGCTGGATTCGACGGCGCTGGAGCTGCCTGCTCAGGCGCATGACGGTGTGTCAGTTGCTGCGTCGTCGGCTTCCCCGGGTGGGAAGCAAGCGAGCGACCCGCCAGCCTCGACAGCCATCGAGGCGCACCGGTTGGATCGACCGATCGCGCAGGCCGACCCCCAGGCCGATGGCGGCAGCCGGCAGTCGACCGAACTGCAAACTCCCGTCGACGTGACGGTGCACCTCTATCCGGAGTGGGATCGTCTGATCTGCCGATCGCGTGCGCAGTGGTGCAGCGTGCTCGAAAGCGGCGCCGCCGCCGCGCGGCTTGCATCGCATTCGTCCGCAGACGGCTTCTGCGATTCCCGGGCAGTCGAGGTGCTGCGCATGCGGGCGCGATCGCTGCGAGCCTGGGTGCCCCAATGGGCCGAGCAGGCAGCGCGGCGATCGGTGCGGCAGACCGATGGTGACAGCCTGGACATCGATGCGATGGTCGAGTGCGGTGTGGCTTTGCGCGTCGGTCAGCGCCCAGACGAGCGGGTCTACCAGGGCCGCGAGCGCCGTCGCCGAGACAGCGTCACCGTGTGCCTGCTGGATCTCTCTGCATCGACAGCCCGGTCTGCCGCACGGCACACGGACAGCGGGCTCGACCAGGCTCGCATCGTCGCGCTGGCCGAGGCGTGGTCCGAGGGATCGCCTGCCCGCGGCGACCGCTCGGCGTGCGCGGTGCATGGCTTCTGGTCCGACGGGCGCCACCGGGTGCATTACCAGCGCATCAAGGAAATCGACGAACCTGTCGATGCGCGGGTGCTCGATCGCCTGCTGCGGTTGCGCAGCGAGGGGTCCACCCGGCTCGGCGCCGCGCTGCGCCATGCCAGTGCGTTGCTGCTGGCCCGCAGGACGCCGCGCATGAACCTGCTGGTGATCAGCGACGGCGAAACGCACGACATCGATGTCCATGATCCGAGGTACCTGAGCGAAGACGCCCGGCAGGCCGTGCGCGAGGCCCGCGCGCAGGGCGTGGCGGTGCGCTGCCTCGCCCTGGATCCGGCGCGCGAGGAGGACGTGCGTGCGATCTTCGGCCGCGATGGGTACCGGCTGCTGCCGCTCTCGGGGTTGCGGTCAGTCTGAGGCAGCGGGCCGCAGGCTCGTCTGCTCGCTTGCAAGGCGCCGTGCCGAAGACTGGCACGGGGCTTGCCGCAGAATTCCGCATGGCGATCGCCGAATCTTCCCGAGCAACCCTTGCGCCGGCCCAGCCTCCTGTGCTCGGTCCGGGCATCGTTGCGCCGTCGGACCGCGTGCGCGGCGAAGCCGTGCAGCGCGTGGTCAAGGTTCGCCGTGACTACAACAGCTGGGTGGCACGCGAATCGATCGAGGACTACGCGCTGCGTTTCACGCCGCGCAGCTTTCGCAAGTGGTCGGAACTGCGCGTGGCCAACACCGCGTTCGGTGCCGCCTCGTTCCTGGTGCTCGAGGCGGTCGGCGCGACGCTGCTGGTCGAGTACGGATTCATCAACGCCTTCTGGGCGATCCTGGCGACCGGGCTGATCATCTTCCTCGCCGGCCTGCCGATCAGCCACTACGCTGCGCGCTACGGCGTCGACATGGATCTGCTGACCCGCGGCGCCGGCTTCGGCTACATCGGCTCGACGGTCACCTCGCTGATCTACGCGAGCTTCACCTTCATCTTCTTCGCGCTCGAGGCGGCCATCATGGCCTACGCGCTCGAGCTGGCCTTCGACATCCCGCCGGCCTGGGGCTACCTGATCTGCGCGCTGGCGGTGATCCCGCTGGTGATCTACGGCGTCACGGCGATCAGCCGCCTGCAGGTGTGGACCCAGCCGCTGTGGCTGCTGCTGATGATCGTGCCCTACATCTATGTGTTCCACCGCAACCCGGGGTTGGTCGATGACCTGACGCGATATGCCGGCGCGAACGGGCAGGGCGGGCAGTTCGACCTCGCCTTGTTCGGCGCGGCGATGACGGTGGGCATCGCGCTGATCACGCAGATGGGCGAGCAGGCCGACTACCTGCGGTTCATGCCGGAGCGCACCGAGGCCAATCGCCGCCGCTGGTGGGCCGGGCTGTTGCTCGGCGGTCCCGGCTGGGTGGTGCTGGGCGTGCTGAAGATGCTGGGCGGCGCGCTGCTGGCGTACCTGGCGATCAGCCACGCGGTGCCGGTCGCGCGCGCGGTCGACCCGAACCAGATGTACCTGGTGGCGTACGAGGAGGTGTTCACGAACCTCGTGCCGTATCCGCTCACCTGGGCCATTGCCGCGACGGCGCTGCTGGTCGTGGTGTCACAGATGAAGATCAACGTGACCAATGCCTACGCCGGCTCGCTGGCCTGGTCGAACTTCTTCGCACGGCTGACCCACAGCCACCCGGGGCGCGTGGTGTGGATGGTGTTCAACACCGTGATCGCCTTGATGCTGATGGAGCTGAATGTGTTCCAGGCGCTCGGCCAAGTGCTGGGTCTGTACTCGAACATCGCGATCGCCTGGATGATGGCGGTGGTCGCCGACCTGGTCATCAACAAGCCGCTGGGGCTGAGCCCGAAGGGCATCGAGTTCAAGCGCGCGCACCTGTACGACATCAACCCGGTCGGCGTCGGCGCGATGGGGCTGGCATCGGTGCTGTCGATTGCCGCTTACCTCGGGCTGATGGGGTCGATGGCGCAGGCGTTCTCGGCGCTGATCGCGCTGGTCACCGCCTTCGTCACCGCGCCGCTGATCGCCTGGTACACAAAGGGCAAGTACTACCTGGCCCGAGCCCCGCTCCCCGTCGATCCAGCCACGCCCGTGGATCCGGCTAAGCCGGTCCACCAGGCGGCGCCCCCCGGGGGCAGGAGCGAAGCGACTGGGGGGCCAACAACCACCTGCACCGTCTGCGAGCGCGAGTACGAAGGCGAGGACATGGCCTACTGCCCGGCCTACCTCGGATCGATCTGTTCGCTGTGCTGTTCGCTCGACGCGCGCTGCAACGACATGTGCAAGCCGCAGGCGAGCTGGTCGGCGCAGTGGCAGTCCGTCGGCCGGGCGATGCTGCCATCGAGGCTCTGGGTTCGGCTCGACTCCGAGCTCGGTCGCTACCTGCTGCTGATGTCGGCGCTCGTTCCGCTGCTCGGGCTGCTGTTCTGGATGATCTACCGGCAGGAACTGACGATGCAGGATGTGCCCGATGCGAAGCTGTCTGCCGCGCTCGGCATGGGCTTCGTCAAGGCCTATGCCGCCCTGGTGGTGGTCACGGCCATCGTCGGCTGGTGGCTGGTGCTGACCCACAAGAGCCGCGAGGTCGCGCAGGAGGAAAGCAACCGCCAGACGCATGCGCTCAACGAGCAGACCGGGGTGCTGCGTGACGAGATCGCCTCGCACCGCCGAACCGATGAAGCGCTGCAGGAGGCCAAGCGGCTGGCCGACACCGCCAACCAGGCCAAGAGCCGCTACATCACGACCATCAGCCACGAGCTGCGCACGCCGCTCAACAGCATCATCGGCTACGCCCAGCTGCTCGACGAGGACGACTCGATCCCGGCCCACCGCAAGCAGGCGGTCAGCGTGATCCGGCGCGGCGGCGATCACCTGCTGTCGCTGATCGAGGGCACGCTGGACATCGCCCGCATCGAGAGCGGGCGCTTCGCGCTCGAGGTCAAGCCGATGCGGCTGCGCGACTGCCTCCAGGAAATGACGTCGCTGTTCGAACTGCAGGCCGCGGGCAAGGGCATCGAGTTCCAGCACGCGATCGCCGACAACGTGCCGGCGGTCGTGCGCACCGACGAAAAGCGGCTGCGGCAGATCCTGATCAACGTGCTGGGCAATGCGGTCAAGTTCACGTCGCAGGGCCGCGTGATCTTCCGGGTCAGCCATGCGCGGCAGATGGCGCTGTTCGAGATCGAGGACACCGGCCCTGGCATCCCGCCCGACGAGCTCGGCGAGATCTTCGAGCCGTTCGCTCGCGGATCGGCCATCGGCGGAGCAGCTTCCGGCGCCTCCGTCGGCAGCACCGGTCTGGGGCTCACCATCAGCAAGATGCTGACCGATGTGATGGGCGGCGAGATGACGGTCGGCAGCATCGCCGGGCCGGTGCCGCGCACGGGTACGGTTTTCCGGATCCGGCTCTTCCTGCCGGAGGTTCGGGCGGCGGTGGCTGGCGAGTTCGACGCGCCGCGCACCCAGCGCATCGGCTATGCCGGTTCGCGCCGGCGGCTGCTGGTGGTCGACAACGAGGAGGTCGACCGCGAGTTGCTGCGCAACGTGCTGGTGCCGCTGGGCTTCGAACTGCGTCAGGCCGCGAACGGCCAGGAGTGCCTGGATCTGCTGCACGAGTTCAGCCCGGACGCGATCCTGATGGATCTGGCGATGCCCGGCATCGACGGCTGGGAGACCATCCGCCGCATCCGGGCCGAAGAGCTCAGCGACGCACCGGTGGCGATCGTCTCGGCCAACGCGTTCGAGAAGGGCGTCGACAACGACGTGGGCATCCCGGCTGAGGACTTCATCCTGAAGCCGGTGCGCAAGTCGGAGCTGCTCGACTGGCTGGGCCGCGTGCTGGCCCTGCAGTGGGTCGATGCACCGCAGCGTCCGGCTGCGCCCATCCCGCCCGTGCCAGCCGCTCCGATGGTGCTGCCGTCGGCCGAGCGGCTTCGAGGATTGCAGGAGATGATCGACCTGGGCTACTTCCGCGGCATCGTCAAGCAGCTCGACGAGATCGCAGCCAACGACCCAGACTGCACCCCGTTCGTCAACCACATGCGTCAGCTCGCGCAGCAGTTCCAGCTCGATGCGATGACCGGCGTGATACGCAAGGCGCAGGATGCAGCCTGACTCGTTCTCCCCATTCAACCGCAGCATCGCCGACGTGGTGCTGATCGTCGATGACGTGCCCGACAACCTGTCGGTGCTGCACGATGCGCTCGACGAATCCGGCTACACCGTGCTGGTCGCCACCAACGGCGAGGCGGCCATCCAGCGCGCGGCACAGGCGTTGCCTGATGTCGTTCTGCTCGATGCGGTGATGCCCGGCATGGACGGATTCGAGGTCGCGCGGCGACTGAAGGCGCGGCCGGAGACGGCACACATCCCGATCATCTTCATGACCGGCCTGACCGATACCGAGCACGTGGTCCGCGCGTTCGAGGTCGGCGGGGTCGATTACGTGACCAAGCCGATCCGTGCCAAGGAAGTGCTGGCTCGCATGTCGGTTCACGTGCAGGGCGCGCGCCAGGCCCGTCAGGCACGCAATGCGCTGGACGCGTTCGGTCACGCCACGCTGGTGGTGCGCGCCGCCGACGGCAAGGTGGTCTGGAAGACGCCGCTCGCGCGCGATCTGCTGCTGCAGCATTTCGACGGCGGCGAACTCGACGACGCCGTGCTGGCCTGGGTGCGCGAAGAGCTGGCGCGCCGGGCCGTCGCAGGTGCCGTCCCCGGCGAACCATTGAAGCTGTCCCGTCAGAACCGACGCCTGGTGCTGGCGCTGCACGAGCAGACCGGCGAGGACGAATGGCTGATCGTGATGCGCGAAAGCTCCGATCAGGCGGTGATCGATGCGGTCGGTGCCGCCTTCAGGCTGACCACGCGCGAGGCCGAGGTGCTGTACTGGGTCGCCAAGGGCAAGATCAGCCGCGATATCGGCGACATCCTCAGCATGAGCCCGGCGACGGTCAAGAAGCACCTCGAGCACATCTACGAGAAGCTGGGGGTTGAGACGCGCACCGCGGCGGCAGGTCTGGCGATGAGCAGGGTCAGGGGGCTGTCGGGGTGATTCCGACCGTGCGGTTCTCCGAACTTGCACTTTGACGGAGAACCCGGCCTGGGGATGGACTGCGCCGTGCCGAATCCCGGCACAGCCCATCGCGAGACAGTCGGGGCCAGGAGCGCATGCAGTCCCAGCGACCGATGCGGCGAACCCGACTACGCCATCCGTCGTATGGACCCTCGGCCCCGGCCTCCTTAACCTGCGTGAGCGGTTCCATCCCACACCTTCCATATTCCCAGGAGACCCCTGAATGAAATCGACACGTCGTACTTTCAACGCCACGCTCGGCAGCATCGCCCTCGGTGTCGCCGGTCTGGCCGCTCCCCTCTTCGCGCAGGCCGCAGACACGATCAAGGTCGGCGTGCTGCACTCGCTGTCCGGCACGATGGCGATCTCGGAGACGGTGTTGAAGGACACCGTGCTGATGACCATCGACGAGATCAACGCGAAGGGTGGCGTGCTCGGCAAGCAGCTCGAGGCCGTGGTCGTCGATCCGGCTTCGAACTGGCCGCTGTTCGCCGAGAAGGCCAAGCAGCTGATCAGCCAGGACAAGGTCGCGGTGATGT
>Ga0116157_10006253_pt1 | contig 10805 bp, 8 predicted proteins | sample AD_UKC048_MetaG_FD_89882 | JGI IMG/M metagenome (GOLD analysis project Ga0116157, IMG submission 89882) | Active sludge microbial communities of municipal wastewater-treating anaerobic digesters from USA - AD_UKC048_MetaG | ecosystem: Engineered > Bioreactor > Anaerobic > Digestate | place: USA... | reverse complement strand
GGCGCTGGCGCCCTGCGCGATGCCACTGGTGCAAGCACCCTTTTGGGCGAAGAAGCGCATTCGGCCTGTGTATCTAAAGCCATGCATCACGGCGATATCATCAACCTAGGTCAGCTCGTCATTGAAGCCCTGCACACCCCCGGTCACACCGATGATTCCTACAGTTTTATTCTGGAAGAAAACGGCCAGCTCTACGCATTTACGGGCGATACCTTGCTGATTCGCGGCTCCGGTCGCACCGATTTCCAAAATGGTAATGCCACCGACCAATACATAAGCCTGTTCGATCACCTGCTTAAATTACCCGACAACACTTGGGTTTACCCAGGCCACGATTACAAAGGCTGGACGGTAAGCACCATAGGCGAAGAGAAAGCGAACAACCCAAGGCTTCAAGTGAAAGATCTAGCGGAATACGTAGCTTTGATGAATAACCTGAATTTACCCAACCCGAAAATGATGGATATTGCGGTTCCGGCGAACAAAGCCTGCGGAAAGATTTGATTAACTGAAACTATTTTGTGGCACCAAAAGGGTCCCATGTGAGTTCGCCGAGCATTGGAGGAAAATTGCCGTAAAACCCACAGGACGTGGGTTTTAGTGACGATGCGACAGGGATGTCGCACCGGAACGACGGCAATTTTCCGAAACGCGCAGGAAACACGAACGAGCTGGGTCGCCTTTCTTTTGCTTACTTTTCTTTGGCGAAGCAAAGAAAAGTGAGGCCCGCGGCAGGCGAAACAAACTTAAAAAGCAGCACTTTTCTTGGATAGAAATCATGAAACGTTTATTCATTATTACACTCACCACATTACCCCTTCTCGCTTGCTCAGAGAAACCCGCCACCACCCCAACACCGGTGGCGCTCCCCAAACTAGAAACCATTACTCTCGCCCCCTCAAAGGTCGCGTTGGAGGTAAAGTTTGATGGCGTGATTGAAGCCATCAACCAAGCCACAGTCTCGGCACAAACCTCTGGCCGTGTGGTGGAGTTGCCGGTAGATGTGGGCGATTTCGTGAAAAAAGGCGACTTGATTGTTCGTTTTACCGATGTAGAGCAAAAAGCCCGCGCCTCAGGCGCACAGGCCAAGTTTGCGGAGGCAAAAGCTCAATTTGCCCGCATGCAGGATATGCTCGCCAAAAAGCTCATCGCCAAAGCCGATTTCGATAAAGCCGAAGCCGCGTTTAAATCTGCCGAAGCGGGGCTGAAAGAAGCGAATGAAGGTGCATCCAACACCGCCATCTACGCGCCCTACGCGGGAATCGTGGTCAGCCGCATGATTAAGGTCGGCGAAACCGTTGCACCGGGAACGCCACTTATGACGGGTTTATCGCTTGAGCAATTGCGCGCGCAGGTGGATATCCCTCAAGAGCACATCGGCCAAGTGCGCAAATTCAAGCAGGCGCGGGTGTTACTCGCTGAAGGCAAGGTACTGGAAACCAGCGATATGCGCATTCCGCCCAGTGCTGATCTGCAAACCCACAGCTTTAAAGTATTGGTGAACTTGCCCAGTGGCGACCACGGTTTATTCCCTGGCACCTTGGTGAAAATCGCCTTTGTGAGTGGTGAAACCGAGCGTTTACTGGTTCCTGCTAGCGCCATTGCACAGCGTGGCGAAGTGACCGGTGTTTATGTGTTAGCGAACAACGCACTCGAACTGCGCATGGTCAATTTAGGTAGCCGCACCGCCGATAACCGCTACCCGATTTTGGCGGGTTTGCAGGCGGGCGAGCAGCTAGTGGCCGACCCTATAGCCGCCGCCAATGCTTACAAAAAGGCTGGGGAATAAACCATGAGCGACCGCCATTCAGCAGCATCGCTCGGTATTTCTGGGCGTATCGCCAAAGCCTTTTTGACTACGGAAATCACACCACTATTAGCACTGACCGGCTTATTGCTGGGGATATTCGCGGTACTGGTTACGCCGCGTGAGGAAGAGCCGCAAATCAATGTGACCTTTGCGAATGTGTTTATTCCTTTCCCCGGCGCTAGCTCGGCAGAAGTGGAAGCGTTGGTGACCAATCCTGCGGAGCATATAGTTGCGGAGATTCAGGGCGTTGAGCATATCTATTCCACCTCATCGCCCGGTATGGCGGCACTGACGGTGCGCTTCAAAGTAGGCGAACCGCGCACCGATGCCATAGTGCGTTTGTACAACGCGTTTTACGCCAAAGGCGATTGGGTTCCTGGCAATGCGGGAATAGGCAAGCCGCTGATTAAGCCCAAAGGCATTGATGATGTACCTATCGTCAGCGCGACCTTGTGGAGCAAAAACAACGCGACCAATAGCGATTTACTGAGCGTCGCCCGCCGCCTGCAAAGCGATTTACAACGCGTACCCGGCACGCGTGAAATCGCGATTATCGGCGGGCCCGACAAAGCGGTAAAAGTCCTATTTGACCCCCAACGCCTTGCCGCCTATCAACTCACGCTGGACGATTTACGCCACGCACTCGGCAGCGCCAACAGCTCCATAGCGGCGGGCTCGCTAGTGGATAACAACCGCGAAATGCTGGTGCAAGCAGGCAGCTTTTTAATGAACCCTGAAGAAATTGCCGATTTAGTCGTTGGCGTTTACCAAGGTTCGCCCGTGTTCTTGCGCGATGTGGCCAGCGTCAGCCTCGATGCAGATACCACCACCCAATATGTCACCTACGGCACGCCGTCTGGCGATAACAAAACCGGTGGCCGCTACCCCGCCATCACTCTCGCTATTGCTAAAAAAGCCGGTGAAAATGCGGTAGATGTGGCCGAGAATGCAATAAAACGCCTTGAACAAGTTCGCGGTGTCAGCCTGCCCGATGCCGTGGAAATGACCATCACCCGCAACTACGGCGCAACCGCCGAAGACAAAGCCCAAACCCTGATTAAGAAACTGATTTTCGCCACACTCTCCGTGATTGTTCTGGTGCTTATAGCCCTTGGGCGGCGCGAATCTTTAGTGGTAGGTGCAGCGGTAATCGTCACCCTTGCCATCACCTTATTTGCTTCTTGGGCGTGGGGCTTTACGCTTAACCGCGTTTCACTCTTTGCGCTGATTTTCTCCATTGGTATTTTGGTGGACGATGCGATTGTGGTGGTGGAAAACATCCATCGCCATATGAGCCAAGGCAAACTTTCGCTGGATGAAGCCATTCCCCTCGCCGTGGATGAAGTGGGCGGCCCCACGATTTTGGCGACTTTCACGGTTATAGCGGCGCTCTTACCCATGGCATTTGTGAGCGGTTTAATGGGACCTTATATGTTGCCGATTCCCATCAATGCCTCTAGCGGCATGCTGATTTCGCTGGCTGTCGCCTTTATGTTTACGCCTTGGCTTTATCGCAAATTATTTCAACACGTGAAGCATGACAATCACGATAGGCACGGCGAACACAACGACGAGAGCAACAAGTTCCTGCCATTTTTTACCAAAATCATGTCGCCGTTTTTACGCCAAGAATCGGGTAAAAAAGCGCGACTGTATTTGCTCGGCGGAATCTTGGGGCTGATTACCCTCTCCATTGGGCTGGTGGTTGTACAAGGCGTCATGCTCAAAATGCTGCCCTTTGATAACAAAAGCGAATTCCAAATTATTGTGGATATGCCCGAGGGCACACCGCTGGAAACCACTCAACAAGTGCTACAAGCCTTGGCGAATCAAGTGGATAAAATCCCCGAAGTTACCGACTACCAACTCTACGCCGGTACCGCCGCGCCCATTAATTTCAATGGCTTGGTGCGCCAATACTATCTGCGCCGAGAGCCTTTTATGGGCGACATTCAGGTCAACTTGGTGGATAAACATAATCGCCAGCGCAAGAGTCATGAAATCGCTACAGCGGCACGCGAACTCTTAGCGCCCATCGCCAAGCAGTTCAACGCCAATGTCAAAGTGGTAGAAGTACCACCCGGCCCACCCGTGCTTTCGCCCTTGGTTGCCGAGGTTTACGGCTTGGATTACACCCGCCAAATCGCCGTTGCCAAGCAGGTGCGCAGCGCTTTTGAAGCCACACAAGATGTAGTGGATGTCGATGACACCATTGAAGCGCCGCAATCACAGTGGCTGTTAGTGGTAGACCGCGCTCGCGCTGCGCGCTTAGGGGTTGATCAAGCCAGCGTGGCGCAGGCGATTAGCACGGCACTTAAAGGTGAGGACGCCTCTTACCTCCACAGCGAAACCGCCAAGGTCGCCATTCCGGTTCGGCTCGAATTGCCCTCGGGCGAAAAAGACAGCTTAAACAGCCTGCGCGACCTCAAAGTTCGCGCCCGCGATGGTTCGCTGGTGGCAATTTCAGAAGTCACCCAAGTCGTGAAAAGCCAACGCTACCAAAGCATCCACCACAAAGATTTGTTGCCGGTGGTGTATGTGCTGGGCGATGTCGCAGGCGAAACCGACAGCCCGCTCTACGGCTTGGGCAAGATTTACGGACTATTGGAAGACACGCCTATCAAAACAAGCACTTCTAGCGACGGCCAACCGCTGGAACAATTCCTGAACTCACAACCAGAGAATCCGCACAACTGGAGTCTGAAATGGGACGGTGAACTGCAAGTCACGCTGGATACCTTCCGCGATATGGGCATCGCTTACTCAGTAGGTTTGGTGATGATTTACCTGCTGGTGGTAGGCATGTTCCGCAGCTATTCAGTGCCACTGATTATTATGGCGCCGATACCCCTCACTATCATTGGCATAATGCCCGGCCACGCCTTGCTCGGCCAGCAATTCACCGCACCCAGCATGATCGGCATGATCGCACTGGCGGGGATTATTGTGCGCAACTCCATCTTATTGGTGGATTTTATTCAGCAAGAAGTGCGCAGCGGGAAATCGCTAGAAACTGCCACCATTAACGCCGCCGCCGTGCGTGCGCTGCCTATCGGCCTAACCGCCTTGGCGGCCATGATGGGCGGGTTCTTTATTGTCGATGACCCGATTTTTGGTGGTCTCGCGGTTTCACTTATTTTCGGTTTAATGGTTTCAACCATACTCACTCTGGTAGTTATCCCCGTGGTTTATTACGCCTATCACTACCAAAAGCAGCAAGCGGTAATTTAACGTCCAACAACCAAGAGGTAATTATTATGTCTTCTGAACGCGCATTAACCGCCTTTGCAGGCTTTATGGTTTTACTCAGTGTTGCCTTAACCTATTGGGTACACCCTGGGTTTGTGTGGCTGACCGTATTTGTAGGTGCGAACTTGTTTCAACAATCTTTTACCGGCTTTTGCCCAGCAACCATGTTCCTGCGTAAAGTCTGTAAATTTAAAACTGAAAAAGAGTTAGCGCTCACCAAGTAGCTGCTCCCCTCGCCTAAATAATCCCACAGCTCAACCGCCTCCAGCCAACCTAGGCTGGGGGCCACGCCTTAATTCCCCACCCACACACGCCTCAAATTTGTTAAGATGCCTGCCACAACAAAATTAACTTTCCAATACAAATCGAGAACACACACATGCTGATTGAAGCCCCCATCTCCCTTGGCGAACTCATCGACAAAATCACCATTCTTGAAATTAAAGCAGTAAATATCAGCGATGCTGGCAAGCTCAAAAACGTAACTCACGAATTGAATGTGCTGAACGCTAAAGTGGATAGTTTGTTAGATGCAGCAGGTGTTGCCAAACTCGCCCCGCTCAAGCAAGACTTAAAAGACATCAACCAAGAGTTGTGGATTATTGAAGACGACATTCGCGATTGCGAATACGTAAAAGATTTTAGCGATAAATTTATTCAACTCGCCCGCGCCGTTTATGTCACCAATGACAAACGCGCCAAGGTAAAAAAAGATATCAATCTGGCGTTTGGCTCAGAATTGATTGAAGAAAAATCCTACAAAGATTATCAATAAGTTCGATGGAAAATTCGCGTCCACCTCTAAAGATTCTGCTAGTAAAAATGTCGTCCATGGGCGACATTTTTCACACCTTCCCCGCCATTAGCGATTTAAAAGCAAACTACCCCGACGCTATTATTGATTGGGTAGTTGAAGACGGTTTTAAAGAAATCGTCGATTGGCACCCCGCTATTAATAAAGCGATTCCCATCAGTTTACGGCGCTGGATGAAAGAGCGTGGCGGTAAAAGCTGGCGCGAATTTAAAGCGTGGAAAAAAAATCTGCAAAACGAACGCTATGATGTGGTGATCGATGCGCAGGGCTTGTTTAAAAGTGCCCTGATAGCAAAATGTGCCAAAGCGAGTGTGATAAAAGGTTTTAATGGGCAATCTGCTCGAGAGCCTATTGCTAGCCTGTTCTACAATGAGCGCTTTAACGTTGAAAAATCTCAACATGCTGTAGAGCGGACGCGTCAACTCTTTGCTCAAGCTTTCAGCTACTCGCCTTCGCCCGTTCTTAATTTTGGCATCAATCAAAACTTCTCGCATGTTGAAAAAAACCCGCGTAAGTTGATGTTTATTATTGGCACCAGCTGGGTTACTAAACTATGGTCAACCTACCACTGGCAACGGCTTACCGCACTCGCTCTTGAAGAAGGTTACGCCGTAGAAATTATGTGGGGCAGCTCAGAAGAAAAAGCCATCGCCGACAGTATTATTGCGGCATGCCCGAAAGCAACTCGACCATTGCAGCGAATGACGATCACCGCCATCGCAGAGAAATTAGTGGAAGCCGCAGGTGTAATTGGGTTGGATACTGGTTTTTCTCACCTAGCAGGCGCACTAGAAACACCGACGATTGCGTTGTACGGTGCAACATCGCCGGTAAAAGTGGGGCTCATTGGTGATCACACCAGCAATTTACAAGTTGACCAACCACTAGCGTGCATGCCTTGCCACAAACGCCAGTGCAAATGGCTGCCAGAAAATAGCCACGAAACGCCGCCCTGTATGAACGGCATAAAACCTTTCAGCGTATGGAACACGCTAACCACCAAAATGAACACCTAGTTTCCCTAGAGGACAGCGATGTATCGTTTCTTACTTCATGTTACTTATGCTTACGGCTTGCCCATATGCAAACCACTTGAGCAAGAAATCAAACGGCGCGGCTATGAGGTAAAGTGGTTTTCAGAAATGGAACAAAGCAGTTGCTTGCTGCGGAATAGCGGTGATCTGCTCTTAACACCACAAGATGTTATTGATTACGAACCGCACATTGTTTTATCAGCCACTAATATAGTGCCTGATTTTTTCCCCGGCATTAAAGTTCAAATTTTTCATGGATTTTCAATCAATAAACGTGCAGCAGAAAAAGGCCATTTTCGCGTGCGCGGCTTCTTTGACCTCTATTGCACCCAAGGGCCATCCACCACAATTCCCTTTCAGAATATTGCCAACGAGCTTGGCTACTTTGAAGCTGTTGAAACTGGCTGGCCCAAAGTTGATCCTCTTTTCCCGGTTATTCCAACGCAGAATCAGCGCCCTTGTATTCTTGTGTCATCCACATTTACACCAAAACTCAGCTTGGCGCACAGCGACGCTTTTATCGCCGAGTTAAAACGCTTGATGGAGCGGGATAACTTCGATTGGATGATCACCATGCATCCACTCATGGATAAGGATCGTGCTAATAAATTTAGGGCGCTGGAAAATACCAATGTAAAATTCAAGGATACAACCGATCTGATTCCACTGTTCAAACAAGCAGATTTGATGATTGCGGATACCACATCGGCTATTGCAGAATTTTTATTGCAAGCAAAACCGGTTGTGACATTTAACAACAACAAGCCCGATAATCACTTAATTGACATTCACGAACCTGAACAGCTGGAAGCTGCTATCCAAAAAGGACTCGCACACCCAGAAGATTTGATAAACCACATAAAGCAATTTATTGCAGAAACACACCCTTACGATGACGGCCAATCGAGCGCACGCGTTATTGATGCTTGTTTAGTTTTTTTGCGAAAAGATAAACAACACCTAAAAAGAAAGCCGTTTAATATTTTACGAAAATTGAAAATCAGACAGAAATACAAACTCTTTAGTTTTCGTAGCTATAACAAACCAATCACCGTGAAATAACCCCTAGTTTCTCAGATGGAGATTCAACATGGGGGTTAATAACGCCCAAACGCGCTCAACTGTGATGAGATTAAAACGCTCTTCATAAGTCATGGATTTTTGCTCTGCTTTCGAGCAAAAATCATCAGGACTAATTCCCGCAAAGCGCTCGCCCTGCCCCGGCAACCAGCGGGACTTAGAAATCTTAGGCGGGAAAATCGCAAAGGATGGAACATCTAAGGCTTGCGCAAGATGGCGCGCACCGCCTTCATTCCCAAAAAAGAAATTGCAATTAGCACTCAACGCGCATAAATCGCGTAATGAATTAGCTTCAATATTGGTGAAAATATTGGGGTGATTTTTCATTTCTTGGTGCACATTAATGGCAAATTCACGCTCTGCACTGACAAAATTAAAGATGATTTGGGCATCATAATTATCAATAATGCGCTGTAAAATTTGCTTCATTCGCTCCTTATCCCAAATTTTATGTGGCAGGCGTGCTGAAACTACCGCCAAGATCACCGGTTTCGCAAAATCAATTCCGGCTTGCTGCATGTAATCGTGAAAGTGATTCCTTTCAACATCCGTCACAAACAACCTAAAATCCTTGCAGACCTTAACCTCTGCTATTTGTTCTAGCGGCTTTAAAAACGCCAGATTGTGCTCAATCATATTGCTAGTTTTATCACCGCGATTATCCACCGGATAATTCAATGCTAAAAAACTGTAGCCTTTCTTAGTTCCAATGCGAAGTGCAGTGAACGGTGACAACAAAGAAAACAAAAGCGTACGCACAGTACCGCGCATATCAATAATCACATCGTATTTATTGGCGCGAACAATAGACCAAGCTCTACGGATATAACGGAAGAAATTTCTGTCATCCTTCGAATCAAAGGTAATCACCTTATCAATATCAGGATGCCCTTCATACAAAGGTGCAATGGGCGCATTTAGCAGATAATGAATTTCTGCATTGGGAAATGTCCTGCGCAAACTGGAACATAAGGAGGTTCCGAGCACCGCATCACCCACCCGACGAAAACGAATTACCAATATTTTTTTAATGTCGCTCGCTGACGTCATATTTGACTTCCAATTACTTCACGGTACACAGCCAAGGTTTTTTGCGCCATCACAGGTGTGATAAATTGGCTAAACAATAATTCATTGCCCTTTTCAGCAATGACTTTCGCTTCTTCAGGATGATCCAATAGATAAACCAAATAACGCGCAAGCGCTTCATCATCGCCTTTTTTTGCAATAAAACCTGTCTCACCCTGTTTAATAATTTCTGCTGCCCCGCCCGCATCAGTAGTGACTATAGGTACGCGATGATAAAAGCATTCATACAAAAACTGCGCGATACCTTCCAACTTTGAACTCATAAACCCAATATCAAATTGAGGGATGAAATTTGAAGCACTCTCGGTAAAACCCAAAAATGAAATATAAGACTCCAAATTATGAGCTTTCACCAGCTCCATAATGTCAGGCGTAGTATTAGATGGGCTGCCGATCTGAACCAAATGAACATCCTTCCGGCCATATTCATTAATTAAACGATGAAGCGTGCGCACCAAGGTGAATAAATCCTTAGCGGGATAATGATTAGCAATATTGCCAATGATTTTTTTATCAGATGCTATATCAAGCTTATCGCGAAGCTTAAATGGCGTAATATCACTTTTATTATCTATGCGCGTACCGTGATAAACCGTCAAAATTTTAGATTTATCTTTTACTCCCTCAGCCAAAACACTGTACGTCTCATCAGAAACGCACAAGTATTTTTTGATTTTCTTGTAGTTGTATTTATACAAGGAAAGAAAATTCTTCCGCACCGGATAGGAGATTTTTTTACTGAGAACAAAAGGCGGTAAATTTGAAAAATGATCTGCAATAATCGCGAGCTGCATAGCGGTAGGATCGTGCAAATGAATCAAATCAATTGATTCCGCTTTACACAGCTGAATAATACGACGAATGAACTGCGTATCTATCCGGCGACGGCGGCGCGCGGTGAAGAACTTAATATTGAGCTTGGTAAGCTTCTGGTGAAACTGACCGCCTTCAACACACAAGACAATATTATTTACTTCAGGGTTAGATTGCGCCAATTCGAAACATAAATTTTGGATATGATTTTCACCACCACCCCACTTCAACACACCGGAAACATGCAAAATATTCATAGAGGTTTTATACCCAATAACACGCTTACTAGACGCCAAATACCCAACAATTTCTGTGTGGCATTATCGCAATTTTGGTCGTCATAATACCAAAAATCTCGCCCATGAGCGCAGACAAACAAGGTGGGCAACCGCTATAATCACGCCCTATTACTTATCGCTATATTATATTTATTATTTTGCCGCATGCGGCATCTGAAGAGCCTGTTATTGCTATGGAAAAAACCTACGAACCCCATGCTATAGAACGCCAGTGGTACGAAACCTGGGAAGCCAAGGGCTACTTTAAGCCCGCTGGCGAAGGCAATCCTTATTGCATGATGATTCCACCACCTAATGTCACCGGCAGCCTGCACATGGGTCATGGTTTTAACAACGCAGTCATGGATACCATGATTCGCTATCGCCGCATGAAAGGCGATGACACTTTATGGCAAGTGGGCACCGACCACGCCGGTATCGCCACGCAAATGGTGGTTGAACGCCAACTCGCCGCACAAGGTATTAGCCGTCACGATTTAGGCCGCGAAGAATTCCTGAAAAAAGTCTGGGAATGGAAAGAACAATCTGGCGGCACTATCACCCGCCAAATTCGCCGTTTGGGTTCATCCGTAGACTGGAGCCGCGAGCGCTTCACCATGGACGACGGCTTATCCACG
>Ga0116157_10006252_pt1 | contig 10808 bp, 8 predicted proteins | sample AD_UKC048_MetaG_FD_89882 | JGI IMG/M metagenome (GOLD analysis project Ga0116157, IMG submission 89882) | Active sludge microbial communities of municipal wastewater-treating anaerobic digesters from USA - AD_UKC048_MetaG | ecosystem: Engineered > Bioreactor > Anaerobic > Digestate | place: USA... | reverse complement strand
GTCGTTGCCTGGTTTGAGCGGCTCGGGACGGGGCGGGAGTTCCTGTTTGGGAGCGTCGTCGGCAAACAGGGCGGAGCGCTGGCTCAGGTCGAGGGCAAGTTGGGCGGCCGTAGGCGGCGCTACGACGGGTGGCGCTACCGTTTCGCGCGCTTCCAGGCCGGCAATGGCCTCGTTGATGGTACCGCCGGAAACGGTTTCCGGGCGTTGCCTTGCGGTACGGGCTGCCGCTGCCGCTTTCTGGCGTTTGCCGAAATTGCCGGTCAGCAGGTCGCGCCAGGCCAGTTTGGTTTCATCCCAGAGTTTGAGCCAGGTGAATTCTTCGAGATCGGGATTGTTCGACCATACGAAAGTGGCCACCAATGCAAAGATCATCAGGGCTACGGTGCCGATGATCCCCAGGAAATTCTGGATGTAATCGCTGATGGCCTGCCCGAAAACGCCGCCCCAGGGAAATTCGAATTTTTGCAGGAAGAAAGAACTGACCACGGAAATGATCACCATCAGGATGACCGTGCGCTGCAGGGTAATGGTGAGGTAACCCAGGCCCGAACGCCTTACCAGCGCCAGTCCGTATTTGTACAACAGGTACACAAAGCCATATGATGCTACCCCGAAACCCCAGTAAATGATGGTATCGGACACAAATGCGCCCAGACGGCCCAGCCAGTTGTCGACCGGCAGGTCGTCCCAAAACACATCCCAGGAAAACCGGAAGACAATGTCGTGGTCGTTTTTCCAGGTGAAAAAATATGAGGTGAACGCTATAAACAGGTAGAACGACAGGAACAGGAAGAAAATCCCGAACAATTTCGAGACCCTTTCACCGTCGAAGTTCATGCTGAGTTGTCCGCGTTTTTTTGCTGCCATGCAGATCGGGATATCGGGTTATTGCATCGCAAAAGTAAGAGAATGTTTTTATTTATATTATCGAATACACAGGGCGGTGCCCTGTGCGGATGCTTGCGCCCCTTCAGGGCTGGTATTATTGAATACACAGGGCGCGCGGTGCCTTGTGCGGATGCTTGCGCCCCTTCAGGGCTGGCTATTATCGAAAACACAGGGCGGTGCCCTGTGCGAATGCTTGCGCCCTTACAGGGCTGGCTATTATTGTCTCAATACACGACAAAACAAGCCCTGAAGGGGCGCAAGCATTCGCATAGGGCATCGCCCTATGAATTCAATAAAATTAATATATTCGCAGTGTTTTTTTATTCACTAATCACGCTATCATTATGCCACAATCTCTCACCAAGGTGTACGTACACCTCGTATTCAGCACGAAATACCGGCAACGCCTCATCGACGACGCCATCGCACCCCGACTCTTCGAATACATGGGCGGTATTTGCGATGAAATGGAATGCCACCCTGTCCGTGTAGGCGGCTACTACGACCACGCGCACGTGTTGTGCGTCCTTTCCAAAAAAACAGCCCTGATGAAACTGCTGGAAGAGGTAAAAGGGCATTCCTCCAAATGGATCAAATTTCAGGGCGAGCAGTACCATAACTTCTACTGGCAGGATGGATATGGCGCTTTTTCGGTCAATCCGACACAAGTAGAAGTAGTTGACCGGTACATAAAAAACCAAAAACAGCATCACCAGAAAAAGGATTATCAAACCGAATTCCGGGCGTTTTTGCATAAATACAGGGTGGAATACGACGAAAGGTATGTGTGGGATTGAGTGTCGTCCCTGAAGGTGGGTTCAAAGTGTCTTCCATTGGCTTGTTTTTTGCCTCCAATTTAATGTATACTTTTGACCATGCAAAAAGAAGCACCCGCTGATCCGATCGCCGATCAACGAATTCCGGAAAAAAAGCCCAGCCGCTCTCACAGTACGATGTTTTATGTCAATTACGATAGTAATCTGACCCTGAGTCAGATGGCCGACCACAAGGCGCACCTGCTGATCGGCTTGAATTTGTTCCTGCTTTCGTTTGTTGTGGCTAAAAAGCACATGGGCGTTTTGGCGCAACTCGATATATACTTCATTCCGAACCTGATACTGATCATTTCCTGTCTGGTGAGCATTGTGCTGGCGTTGTTCGTTGCACGCCCGATTTTGCCTGCAAAAAACAAACCCGGCGAGCCGGTCAACTGGTTTTTCTTCGGCAGTTTCAGGTATTATTCCGTAGAAGAATTTCACCAGGCCATATTTGCCTTGCAGCAAGATAAAAATGCAATTTACGAGGCAATGAGCAGGGATTTGTACTGGATGGGGCTTTCTCTTGCGCGGAAATACCGCTTGCTGACCAATGCCTACAAGGTGTTTTTGTATTGCCAGTTGACTACGGTCATTTCGTATTTCATTTGTTTCGCGTGGGATAGCCTTCATTGATTAGTGGGGAAGTGAATGGGGAACATCGGAGATACGGGGCACATTAATGTTGCAGCCGGATACGGGCACTGGCAGGCAGGCTTACACTTACTGCAACGTTTTGAGAGTATCTGACAGGCCCAACTGCGAAAAATTCGTGCCATCCGGCCAAATCCATTGCTTTTTACCCATATTTTTCAAATAAATCCTTTGTTTTTTCATTCGTCCTGGCGTACCTTTGCCCGCCCTTTCAAGAAAAGGGTTTCGTTCACTAAATATTCATATTCAATATGTTCGCAATTGTTTCCATCGCCGGTCAACAATTCAAAGTTGAGGAAGGTCAGCAGATCTTCGTCCACCGGCTGGCAGCGAATGAAGGAGATTCGGTTTCCTTCGATGCCGTACACCTCGTCGAGAATGAGGGTAAAGTTACCATTGGTACTCCACTGATCGGTGGCGCCAACATCAAGGCCAGCGTTCTGGGCCATGTAAAAGGCGACAAAGTGATCGTTTTCCACAAGAAACGCCGTAAAGGCTACCGCAAGAAAAACAGTCACCGTCAATCGTTTACCAAAATCAAAATCGAGTCTATCGGAATCTAAGATTCTGCCGGGCTTTCCCCGACCAAACCGTTTTTTCTCCACGACAATTTACTCTTTGAAAAATGGCACATAAAAAAGGTGTAGGTAGTACCGACAACGGCCGCGACAGTAAAAGTAAGCGCCTCGGTGTAAAACTCTTCGGCGGCCAGACCGCTATTGCAGGCAATATCCTCGTTCGTCAGCGCGGCACACGTTTCCACCCAGGTGAAAACGTATACCTCGGACGCGACCATACGCTGCACGCCGCTATCGACGGCGTTGTAGTATTCAAACGCGGCAAACACGACCGCAATTTCATCAGCGTACTGCCCGCAGAAGCGGTAGTAGCCACGCAGGTGAAAGAAACGGTAGCACCGGCCGCCCCGAAAGCGGAAAAACCGGCAGCGCCGAAAAAAGCAGCAGCAGCACCAGCTCCGGTAGCGGAAGCGACTGCTGAAGTAGCGGAAGAGAAAAAAGCAGCAGCGCCGAAAAAAGAAAAAGGCCCGAAACTCGACGATCTGAAGATCATTGAAGGCGTCGGTCCGAAAATCGAAACGCTCCTGAAAGAAGGCGGTATCAACACTTGGGCCGAACTGGCTGAAGCCCCGGTAGATCGCCTGAAAGAAATTCTGGACGCCGCCGGCCCTCGCTACCAGATCCACGACCCCAGCACCTGGCCCGCTCAGGCCAAGTTTGCCGCAGAAGGCAAATTTGATGAACTGAAAGAATACCAGGATGTACTGATGGGTGGACGCGATACAAAAGATTAAAACTTTGAAAATGCTGCTTGTGAAAGCGGCATTTTCTTTTTATAATTGCAGCTCAAAACAAGTTCGACATAAGAAGTTTTTGTTTTCATAGCTTAATTTTTTAGTTGTTGCCCCGGCTGTAATTAGTCGGGGTTTTTTTGTGCGTAAGAGGCGTTGGGTATATGAGGATTTGAGGATGCGAGGATTTGATGTAGATCTGTTCAAATCCTCGCATCCTCAAATCCTCATATCCTCGCATCCTCAAAACAGTCTGCCCAACCACATGCAATTACCCAACACCCTCGAAGGCGCCCGGCAGGCCGACCAGGCCGATCCGCTGCACCATTTCCGCAACCAGTTTTTATTCCCGCAACACAACGGCTCGGATTGCCTGTATTTCTGCGGTAATTCGCTGGGACTGCAACCCAAAGGCGTTCGCCCGGCGCTGCTCCACGAACTCGACCACTGGGCCGAACACGGCGTGGAAGGCCATTTTCGGGGCGAAATGCCCTGGATGCACTACCACCGTTTCCTGACCGAAGCCGCTGCCCGGCTGGTTGGGGCTTTACCCGAAGAAGTCGTGGTCATGAATACCCTCACCGTGAACCTGCACCTGATGATGGTATCATTTTACCGGCCAACCCCCGGACGATACAAGATCATCATGGAGGCCGGCGCTTTTCCCAGCGACCAGTATGCTATGGAAAGTCAGGTGCGCTGGCACGGTTTCGATCCCGAAACGGCTATTGTGGAAATAGCGCCGCGGCCGGGAGAAGATACCTTGCGCACGGAAGATATCCTGCAAATAATTGAAAAAGAAGCAGATACGCTGGCGCTCGTTATGTTCGGTGGCGTGAATTATTACACAGGCCAGTTTTATGACCTTGAAAAAATCGCCGCCGCCGGCCACCGCGCCGGTGCTTTCGTCGGGTTCGACCTGGCGCATGCTGCCGGGAACGTGCCGATGCAACTGCACGACTGGGGCGCCGACTTCGCGGTCTGGTGCAGTTACAAATACCTGAACTCCGGCCCGGGCGGCCCCTCGGGCGCTTTCGTGCACCAGCGACACGCACACAACCCGCAACTTCCGCGTTTCGCCGGCTGGTGGGGGCATGATGAAAACGAGCGTTTTCAAATGAAAAAAGGTTTCAAACCGATGCCCGGCGCGGCAGGCTGGCAACTCAGCAATGCCCAGATTTTTTCTTTTGCCGCGCATAAAGCCAGCCTCGATTTGTTTGATCAAGCCGGCATGCAAGCGCTTCGCACCAAAAGTCTGCAACTGACAGCGTTTCTGGAAAAGGTGCTGATGGATGCCGACGGCGGGCGAAACCTGTTCCGAATCATTACGCCCCGCGACCCCGAAGCGCGCGGCTGCCAGATTTCCATGCTCACCGATGACCGGGGCAAGGTATTGTTCGAATATTTATCTGAAAACGGAGTGCTGGCTGACTGGCGGGAACCCAATGTGATCCGACTGGCGCCGGTGCCGCTGTATAATTCGTTTGAGGATGTGTGGCGGCTGGGCACGCTGATTGTGAGTTGTGAATCGTGAGTGGTGAGTCAGGGGTACGAAGGATTTTGTGCGGCTACGCCCCTTGTAGAGGGGTGGCAACGCGGATTGAGCGGATTTTTGCGGATTTTTGGTGGCCTTGCGGCCACTTCTTTTTGATTTTTACGGATTTGGCCCTGACGGGCCTGTTTCTATAGTTAACCACGAGGGCACAAAGGACACAAAGCGTAGATTACTTTCATCCATTCAATGATGTGGTGCAATCTACGCTTTGTGTCCTTTGTGCCCTCGTGGTTAATAAAGAAAAGAAAAGTTGGCCGCAAGGCCACCAAAAATCCGTTTAAATCCGCTCAATCCGCGTTGCCATCCCTCTACAAGGGGTGTAGCCGCACAAAATCCTTCGTATCCCTGACTCACGACTCACAATTCACCACTCACCACTCACCACCCTCATCTCCAGATCACCTTATCCTCTATCGGCTCCCGTTTGCCCGGAATAGCCGGCATGTCGTGCCAGCCCATATAAAACAGCCCGAGGCAGCGTTCGCCTTCGCCCAGCCCCAGAAACTCGCCGGCTTCCAGCGCGGCTTTCGGGCTGCTCCAGTAACAGCCGAGGTTGATGGCAGTGCAACTCAGCCACATATTCTGAACGGCCATGGCGACCGATGCAATTTCTTCCCATTCCGGAATACGTTCTTCCGGGTCGCGGTGCAGAATGATCGCGATGACCGCACCTGCCAGCAAAGCATTTTCGCCTGCTTTCATGACCTTCTCCTCCGTCAGTAGTTCGGGCGCGGTGTGCCTGCGGAAAAAATCCGACATATAAGCGCTCAACTCGTGCCTGCTTTTTTCGGAGTGAAACACCTGAAACCGCCAGGGCTCGGTGAGCCGGTGTGTGGGCGCCTGATTGGCATTTTCCAGAATCTGTTCGATCACCGAACGCCCGATGGCTTTCCCCGGAATGTAGGTTTTCGGGAAAATAGCCCGGCGACGGTGGATGAGGGAGGAGAGGTCATTCATGGTGTTGTTATTGGTTAATGGTTAGTTATTGGGGTGTTTCAGGCTGGATATGAGGAGATGATAGAAATTTTTTCCCTATTGGTGTTATATGTTTAAATCTGGGATTCGGGACATAACGGCTTCGTTTAAGCAATTCCAGCCTGAAATACCCCAATAACTAATAACCATTAACCAATAACAACTCAAACAAACAAAGCACTCTTCAATTCCTCCACCTTCCCCAGCGTCTGAATCCGGATGCCATAGCGTTTCGGGTCTATACCTTTCATGCCGTATTTGGACACGTAGATTTCCTTGAATCCCAGCCGGTCGGCTTCGGTGATACGTTGTTCCACGCGTTGTACGGCCCTGATTTCGCCACTGAGGCCCACTTCGCCTGCAAAACAAACGTTGGAAGGGATGCTCACATCCATCAGGCTGGAAATCAGGGACACCACAATGGCCAGGTCGATAGCAGGGTCGTCGACGCGGATACCGCCTGCAAGGTTCAAAAATACGTCGTTGATGCTGAAAAAATAACCGCAACGTTTTTCCAGCACGGCCAGCAGCATGGAAAGGCGTCGCATATCGAAACCCGTAGCCGAGCGCTGCGGCGTGCCGAAAACGGCTTTCGACACCAGCGCCTGCGTTTCGATGAGCATGGGGCGCATTCCTTCCATGGTAGCGGCTACGGCGCAGCCGCTGAGTTCCTCGTCTTTCTGGCTGAGCAGCAGTTCGGACGGATTGCTGACCTCGCGCAGGCCGGCGCTCTGCATTTCGTAAATGCCCATTTCGTCGGTGCTGCCGAAGCGGTTTTTCAAAGTCCGCAGAATGCGGTACGTATTGTGCCGGTCGCCTTCGAACTGCAATACGCAGTCGACGATGTGTTCCAGCAGTTTGGGCCCTGCGATATCGCCCTCCTTGTTGATGTGGCCGATCAGGAAAATGGGAATATTGGTTTCCTTGGCAAAGCGTAACAGTTCGCCGGCACATTCGCGCACCTGGGCGATGCCGCCCGGCGCCGAATCGAGGTGCGGCGTGCTCATGGTCTGAATAGAATCGACGATCATGAGTTGCGGTTGCAATTCCTGGGCCTGTTGGAGTATTTTGGTCGTGTTCGTTTCGGTCAGGATATAACATTCCGATTTGAACTCGCCCACCCGGTCGGCGCGCATTTTGATCTGCTCTTCACTTTCCTCGCCGCTGATGTACAGGATTTTGGCCGGCGTTTTCATGGCTACCTGTAGCAGAAGTGTACTTTTCCCGATGCCGGGCTGCCCGCCGATGAGTACCAGCGAGCCGGGTACGATGCCGCCGCCGAGTACCCGGTTGAGTTCCTGATCGGGAGCTGCCAGGCGAACGGTGCGACCCGTCTCTACCTGTTGCAGGAGTACTGCTTTGGGGGCTTCCGATTTGCCGTTGGGGCCTGCCGGCGCCCAGGATTTCCGTTTTTCTTCGGAAACGGTTTCTTTCTGGATAATTTCTTCCTGGAACGTGTTCCATTCGCCGCAATGCGGGCATTTGCCCAGCCACTTGGGGGAGGATGCTCCGCAACTGGAGCAAAAGAAAATGGTGCGTGGTTTTGCCATGAGGGCAAAGATAAACATTTTGTATCACCGAACCCCAGTTCGGTGATACCCGCCGAACCGAAGGTTCGTCGTCTCGCTCACACCGAACTGGGGTTCGGTGGTACGTCGGTCGCTTTTGTCAATTGCTCGAGCAGCCCTTTTACCGCTTTCAAACTCCACACTTCATCCTGCACGAGAATCAGATCCTTGTTGGTTTGTTTCAGGGAAACGCCCATTACCCGGCCGCGGGTGGCGACCAGTTGGGCGATTTTTTGAAAATGCGCGGTTTCGTAAAACGACGATTGCGGGTCGCTGACGAAATAGCAGCGCAGTTTGCCGCTTTTCAGAATGAGGCGGTCGAAACCGATTTTTTTGCACACCCATTGCAGGCGCAGCGCTTCAAACAAGGCATCCACCTGCTTGGGCAGTTTGTCGCCGAAACGGTCTTTCAAGCGTTTGGCAAATGCGGCGATACCTTCTTCATTTTCCACCGTGTTCAGTTCCGTGTACAAGTTGAGGCGTTCCTGGGCATTGCTGACATACTCGTCGGGAATCAGCATTTCCACGTCCGTTTCGATGATGACGTCGCGCACGTAGGAGCCGCGCTGGGCGATTTCTTCCTTGAAAATATCCTTGAAATCGGTCTCTTTCAGTTCCTGAATGGCTTCGTCGAGGATTTTCTGGTAGGTTTCAAAACCGATGTCGGCAATAAAGCCCGATTGTTCGCCGCCGAGCAGGTTACCTGCGCCGCGGATGTCGAGGTCGCGCATGGCCACCTGGAAACCCGAGCCCAGTTCGCTGAATTCCTCGATGGTTTTCAGGCGTTTGCGGGCCTCCTGCGTGAGTACGCTCATGGGCGGTGCGAAGAGGTAGCAGTAGGCTTTGGCATTGGAACGGCCTACACGCCCCCGCAGCTGGTGCAGGTCGCTGAGACCGAACATATCGGCGCGGTTGATGATGATCGTATTCGCGTTGGCGATGTCGAGACCCGTTTCGATGATGTTGGTACAGGCCAACACGTCGAATTTACGGTCGATAAAGTCCACCAGTACTTTTTCGAGGTTATCGGCTTCCATTTGTCCGTGCGCCAGGGCCACGTCGATATCGGGGCAAAGGCGTTTGATCAGTTCCACAATTTTGGGCAGGTCGTTCACACGGTTGTGCACGAAGTACACCTGACCGCCGCGATTCACTTCCGAGTAGATCGTTTCACGGATCAGGTCTTCATCGAACACGCGGATTTCGGTGTGGATCGGCTGCCTGTTCGGGGGCGGGGTGCGGATCACTGACAGGTCGCGGGCGGCCATGAGCGAAAATTGCAGGGTACGCGGAATGGGCGTAGCCGTGAGCGTGAGGGTATCGACGTCAATTTTCAGGGCACGGAGTTTTTCCTTGGAGGATACGCCGAATTTCTGCTCTTCGTCTACGATCAGCAGACCCAGGTCCTTGAACCCGATTTCTTTTCCCAGCAGGGCGTGTGTACCGATGACGATATCGATCTGGCCGGATTTGAGTTTTTCCAGGATCTGCTTTTTCTCTTTGGCGCTGCGGAAGCGGTTGATGTAATCGACCGTTACGGGAAATTCCTTGAGGCGTTCGCTGAAGGTTTTCCAGTGCTGCAAGGCCAGGATGGTGGTGGGCACGAGCACGGCCACCTGTTTGCCGTCGGTGCAGGCTTTGAATGCGGCGCGGATAGCGACCTCCGTTTTGCCGAAACCCACGTCGCCGCAAATCAGCCGGTCCATAGGGTATTGCTTTTCCATGTCGGCCTTGACGTCGTTGGTGGCTTTGAACTGGTCGGGCGTGTCTTCGTACACGAAAGAAGCCTCCAGTTCCGTTTGCAGGTAGCCGTCGGGCGGGAAAGCGTGTCCTTTGGCGGAGCGGCGGCCGGCGTATAGTTTGATCAGTTCGGCGGCAATATCCTTGATACGTTTTTTGGTGCGCGCCTTGAGTTGTTTCCAGGAGTCGGAGCCGATTTTGGAGAGTTGGGGAGCGGTGCCTTCCTGGCCGATGTATTTGGAAATCTTGTGCAACGAATGGATGCTGACGTACAGGATGTCGTTGTTTTTGTAGTTCAGCCGCACGGCTTCCTGCAATTGGCCGCCGATCTCGATCTTTTGCAGGCCTGCAAATTTGCCGATGCCGTGGTCGATGTGCGTCACAAAATCGCCGGGCGCGAGTTCGCGCAAAATACGGGTCGTCAGCGCCTGTTCCTTGGTGAACCCCTGCCGGATCTTGTACTGATGGTAGCGCTGGAAAATCTGGTGGTCGGTGAGTACGGCGACTTTCAGGTCTTCATCAACAAATCCTTCATGAATAGGGATATCGACCGGTAAAAACGCCACGTCGGCTTTCAATTCCTTAAAAATGGACGCCAGGCGATCGAACTGTTTGGTGTTTTCGGAGCAGATATAAATTTCATATCCCGCTGTTTTCCACTCGTGCAGGGTGCGGATCAGCAGGTCGAAGTTTTTATTAAAAGAGGGTTGAGGCCGGGAGTGAAACGTAATCGGATGTTGTTTGCCTCCAGCGGCGGCTACTTGCGTCATGAAAACTGTTTTGAGGCAGCAAAGATACCGGAAAGTCGTACTGTTCAACGGCAGTGGCGTTATCTTTGCGCCGCATTTTAATTATTTGAAGAGGATTTAAATGGATTGGAAGGATAGCCAGTCGCAATGCTAAAAAACTTCCCATCTTTTCAGATCCTGTAAATCCTGTTCTATCCAATATAAATCGATGACAAAGAAACGAGTACTCATTGCCGGCGGGGCCGGATTTATCGGCTCGCACTTGTGCGACCGCTTCCTGAAGGAGGGTTACCAGGTAATCGCCATGGACAATTTGCTGACGGGCGATCTGGCCAATATTGAACACCTGTTCAAGGAAAAAGATTTTGAATACTATCACCACGACGTCACGAAATTCATCCACGTTCCGGGACAACTCGATTACATCCTGAATTTCGCTTCGCCGGCCAGCCCGATCGATTATTTGCAGATGCCGATCCAGACCCTGAAAGTAGGTGCGCACGGCACGCACAACCTGCTGGGACTGGCCAAAGAAAAAAATGCGCGTATTCTCGT
>Ga0116157_10006249_pt1 | contig 10809 bp, 9 predicted proteins | sample AD_UKC048_MetaG_FD_89882 | JGI IMG/M metagenome (GOLD analysis project Ga0116157, IMG submission 89882) | Active sludge microbial communities of municipal wastewater-treating anaerobic digesters from USA - AD_UKC048_MetaG | ecosystem: Engineered > Bioreactor > Anaerobic > Digestate | place: USA... | reverse complement strand
GCAAGATGCCGTTTGACCCGCAGAAAGACTTTGCGCCCATCACACCGGCCACCAGCGTGATGGTGATGAACACCGAAACGGCTGCCCGTCTGGGCATCAACACCGTGCCGGATTTCATCAAATATGCCCGCGCCAACCCCGGCAAGCTCAACATGGCGTCCAGCGGCAACGGCACGTCCATTCACCTGGCCGGTGAGTTGTTCAAGTCGATGACCGGGGTGTTCATGACCCACATCCCCTACACCGGTTCCGGCCCCGCCATGATGGGCATGGTGTCGGGCCAGGTGGATGTGATGTTTGACAACCTGCCCTCGGCCATGCCGCAAATCAAGGGCGGCAAGCTCAAGGCGTTTGCCGTCACCAGCAGCCAGCGCTCGGGCGCCATGCCCGAGCTGCCCACGGTGGAAGAAGCAGGCCAGCTCAAGGGTTTTGAGGCCAGCAGCTGGTTTGGGTTGCTGGCCCCCGCGGGCACCCCTGCCGATGTGGTGAGCCGTATTCAACAGGAAACGGCGAAGGCGCTGAATTCACCCGCGATGAAGGAAAAGCTGTTGGCCCAGGGCGCCATCCCCAGCGGCAACACGCCAGCAGAGTTTGGGAAGGTGATCGACGCCGAGATCAAAAAATGGGCGCCCGTGGTGAAAGCCTCAGGCGCCAAAGTGGACTAGGCAGCCACCTGGGGTGCAGGTTAGACGCCCCAGACCACCTCATGTTCTGCCTTCTGGCAGCGCCTGAGCATCTCGATGAACGGCACCGCCCGCTGCCGAAGCGAAATGGCTTCAAACTTCGGTGCGGGTTTGCCGTCAGCCAGCGCGGCTTTCACCATGGCGACCTGCTCGGCCTCCTCGTGATTCACGGCGGCTTCCAGCGCAGCAATGGCCCCTGGCATGTCCTGCGGCAGGATGATGCCCTTGGGCCCGGGTTCCTTGCCCACAATCTCCAGCATGCGCCGCCCGTTGGGCTCCAGCATGATCAGGTCACCGGTGGCTTTGGATTTGAATTTGTAGAGCATGTCTGGCGGTGATTCTGCGAATACATGTATTCGCGGTTGAACGGATACACCGATTGTGCGCCCTTCGGTGTGTCAAACCCGCCCGTGCTGGCGGGCTTGGCGCTGAGCATCTGGTGCAGCGACACCCAGGCCTGCTCGAAACTCATCGCGCTGCCTGCCAGGTACAGGCGGTAGGCGCGAAGCACCCGCTGCGCCCGTGAGGCATTGGCAGTCTGCTCCAGCACGTGCTGCGCCTCGTCCAGATTGGCTTCCAGCGCGTCCGACCACGCCCACAGGGTGCGCGCGTAGTGCGGTCGCAGGTTTTCGGTATCGACCATTTCCAGCCCGGCCGCCGCCGTTTCGCGCAGGATGTGGCTCACGTGCAGCAGCTCGCCACCGGGGAAAATGTACTTCTCGATAAAGTCTCCCATGCCACTGCCCAGTTGGCCCGCGTCCAGCCCACCCGCCGTGATGCCGTGGTTCAGCACCAGCCCGCCCGGCACCAGCAGCTGGTAGATCCGGCTGAAGTAGGCGCCCAGATTTGCGTGGCCCACGTGCTCAAACATGCCGATGGACGCAATCTTGTCAAACTGCACCGACACATCCATTTCGCGGTAGTCCCGCAGATGAATGCGCACCCGGTTTTGCAACCCTCGCTCGTTGATCAGCCGCTGCACATAGGCCTGCTGGTTTTTGGACAGGGTGATGCCCGTGGCGTCCACGCCGTAGTGTTCGGCCGCCCACAACAGCAGCCCACCCCAGCCCGCGCCAATGTCCAGAAACCGGTCATTCGCGTTCAGTTTGAGCTTGCGGCAAATGTGGTCCAGCTTGGCTTCCTGCGCCTGCGCCAGCGTCAGGTCGGGCTCGTGGTAGTAGGCACAGGAGTACACGCGCCGCGGGTCCAGCCACAGCGTGTAGAAGTCATCACTCACATCGTAGTGAAACTGGATCTGCTCGGCGTCCCGTTCCAGCGAATGCGCCGCCAGCGAGCGCGCCCGGCGCAGCAGCGCGGGCCACCAGTTCGTGTTGCTGGAAACCGGGCTGCCCGGCAACAGCCCCACAGCCACGGCAAACACATCGCGCATGTGCCCTTCAATCTGCACGCGGTTTTCCACAAACCCTTCGCCGATGGCGCCAATCTTGCCGGCCGCAAAAGCAGCCACGCTTGACCAGCGCGTAAAACCCAGCGTCACTTTAGAGCGGGGCGGCCCGATCACCCGGCCGCCCGGCAGGCGTAGCGCCACCGGCACCGGCAGAATGTCCAGCTTGGACTCGATGGCGCGAATCAGGGGCTGCATGACGCTATTTTTTCAGGCACGCAGCCTGCACGTCAACTGCTTTTGACGGGAATGACTTCGGGGCTTATTGCAGCAGCAAGTCGAATGCCGCAACGGGCAATGCCCGGGCAAACAGATAGCCTTGATATTGCTCTATGTCGTGGGCCATGACCCACTGCAATTGTTCGGCGGTTTCCACGCCTTCTGCCACGGCCTTGAACTTCATCAGCTTGCACATGGACACAATCACTTCGGTGAGTGGCTGATCCGCTAGCTTGCTCTGGATAAAGGCCTTGTCAATCTTCAGGGTCTTGATCGGGAAGCGTTGAAGATAAGCCAGATTCGAATAGCCGGTTCCGAAGTCGTCCAGCGCGATGGAAATGCCCATCTGCTCGATTGACCACAGCAAATCCTGCAGATGCCGGTCATGCCCCAACAACATGGATTCGGTGATCTCCACTTCCAGCCGTTGCGGGTTTCCTCCGGAACCATGGATGGCGCGCGCGATGTCGGCCAGCAGGTCCGGGTGAGCCAGCTGCCGCGCAGACAGATTGACCGATACCTGCAGGTCATGACCGCGAGCCGACCAAATGGCCTGCTGCCGCGCCGCGTGGGCAAATACCTGGTTTCCCAGTTGCCGGATCAGGCCCGTGCTCTCACAGGTGGGGATGAACACATCGGGGCCCACCAGCCCACGCTCGGGGTGATTCCAGCGCACGAGTGCCTCGGCGCCGACAATGCGCCCGCTGGTCACCGCAACCCGTGGCTGGTAATACACCTCAAACTCGTCACGCTCAAATGCATGACGAAGCTCGGTTTCCAGCTCGGTGCGGCTGCGCACGGCTTCTGCCATGCGTTCATCGAAATACGCCAGGTCATTGCGGCCACGATTCTTGGCGGTGTACATCGCCAGGTCGGCATTGCGAAGCAGTGTTTCAACGTCCGTACCATCCTGCGGATAAAGTGCTACTCCGGCACTGGGCGTCACGCGGACCTCTGTACCGTTGATCGTCAGGGGCTCAGACACAGATTTCATCAGCCGCTCCTGTACGCGGTTGACCTCAACCCGGATATCCGACGAGACCATCAGGATCAGAAATTCATCGCCACCCAGCCGGGCCACCAGATCGGTGCTGCGGGTGACCTGACGCAGCCGCTGGGCCACGTGTACCAGCAGCTTGTCGCCGGCGGCATGGCCGAGTGTGTCATTGACATCCTTGAAATGATCGAGGTCGATGAACACCAGCGCCGCCTCCTGTCCGGCGTTGCCGATGTCGGCCACTGCCCGGTCGAAACGCTGCATGACATGGCTTCGGTTGGGCAGGCCGGTCAGCTCGTCGTGCAATGCCAGGAAGTTGGCCCGCTCCTCGGTGCGCTTGACTGCGCTGATATCGGCCTCGCTCACCAGAATGGCATCCTGTCCCGTCACGGCATCGCGGCAGCGTCGCGCCGACAGCTCGTGCCAGCGTTCACCCTGAGGTGTCTGCACTGAAAGCGTGTGCGTGGCCACGCCCTGGCGGGCCAGTGCAAGGGTCAGCGCCGCGTAGGCAGCGGGCTCGGCAATGCGGTCTTCCAGGCGTTCATCGGGTGAAATCACGGCGGCCCGTGCGGCCGGGTTGCGGTACAGGGCGCGGCCATCGTTTCCGTACAGCGAGATCATCACTGCGGTATGCAGCAGCGCTTCGACCGAGCGCAACGACTCGGGCGCGTGGCTGTCGGTGGGGCTGGCCTCGCACAGCATGGCCATGCGGCCATCGTCCAGGCGGTGGCCACTGAAACGCACGCTCAGGGAAACCGGCAGGCCAGACGGGTAAAGCGTCCATTGCTCATTGAACACGGCATCCCCGGCAACAAAGTCGATCTGATACTGGGCCAGCCGTTGCGCTACCGATTCGGACATGTCCCGCCCCATGTCGCGGCGGCACAGCTCGTCCAGCGACGGGGCATTCCACACTTGCAGCGCTGCCGTGTTGGCCCAGAACACACTGCGGTGATCAATGTCGAAAACCCATACGGGCTGGCTGACGAGGTTCAGCGCGACATAGCGCGCCATGCGCTGGTCAGGCTGCGAGGACATGCGAGATTCCGGCGTAGTCCTTTGTCTCGCGCACACGCTGCATCCACTGCATGACGGCCGGGTAACGGTCAAGGTCGAATCCGCCCTCACCTGCGAGGTGGGTGTAGCCATACACGGCAATGTCGGCCACGCTGTAGCCGTGATCGGTGATGAAAGACCGGCTTTGCAGGTAGTCATCCAGAATCTGCAGCCCGCGGTGGCCGGCCGCAATCCAGCGCGGAATGTCGGCTGCGTGCTCCTCACGGAGCGCGGGCACGATGTGGGTAAAGAACCGCGCCGGTGAGATGTTCGGCTCCAGCGAGGTTTGTTCAAAAATCATCCACTGCAGCGCCTGGGCCCGGGCTATCGGGTCGGTGGGCATCAGTGGCGTACCTTCGGACAGAAGCCACGCGATCGCGTTGGATTCACCGATGCCACGCCCGTCAGCCGTCACCAGAAAGGGCACCTGGCCGCGCGGGTTGATGGATATGAACGGCGCACGCCTCGATTCACCGGTCAGCACATCAATGTGCCGGATGGTGCAGGTGCCGCCAGTCTGTCGCAGCACCAAGGCTGGCTTGAAACTGTTACCCGAACCGATAGTGACATAAAGGGTAGGCGTCATGTTGCTCCTTGAGGTCTCACAGGCATTATTTTGACGTGAAAGCAAGTCCGCAGGATACAGCCAATTGCACCCGGCAAGGTATGAGGCCAGACCTTTGGCGCATCGACAAGGCCGGCGCGGTGTCGGCCTTTGCCCCCGTGCCTGCGGGCAAGTTTGTGCGCGTGAATCTGGCCGAGCCTGCCGAGAGGGTGTTTTTACCGCGGTGGAACTGGCGGTGTCTGTTGAGCCGCTGGGCAGTAACCCCGCGGTACCGACGCAGGCGTTAGGTTATCGGGGGTTGTGCGGGAAGCTTTGGCGGTAACGGCTCGGTTGACCGGTTTGAGGAAATACCTTTCGCACGAAAGGTTGCTATTAATATGAGAGCTATTTGCGCATATCTGACAAGGGCTAGAGGCCTATTTCTTTGGTAAAAGAGCGCTCTTTTTCGTTCTGAATGACTGCTGGGGATGAACTCTGGCCAGCGACGTTCAGGGGCGAGAGGCTGCTCTCGACTCAATCCAGTCTAGGCGTCCCTCGATCCGAGGGAGCAACAAGATAAATTCATTTCTTTACCTCCCACTGTGCCCCGAGCATCGCAGTAAGGGTTGCGCTTACCGTCGTATCAAAGGCACCTGCCCTACCGGTGAGATAAGCATTCTTCCAAGTATCGTAGCCTTCCCGAAAGGGCGGTATTTCGGGCGACTTACGCACTAGTTCAGTAATGCTCTTTTGAATTGCTTCTTCTTTGAATGGTAGGTGAGGCACATCTGTGACCACATTACCCTTCAGTGGGTTTGTCATACGAATAGCGTCAACGCGAATGTGAATAACGCGCCCGAGGTCTTTGTAGCTTTCGACCTTGAGTATGGTCAGCGTTGATGCCTGCTCTCCTTGTCGCGTCTTGTACTTCCAGACTTGGCCTGGAACCATTTCCGTGGCGTGTAGCGTGAACGACATGGCAAGCAAACTGATTGATACGAGGTAACGCATTGAAAATTTAACGTCCGAGGCCAGCGGCACGCAACACACGCCGCGAAGCGGCAATCTGATGTTGCTTGTCCGCGTGGGCCGACCTGTTAGGTCTAATCTCCATCACTTCTCCTTCAATAGGCGTATCAATTCGGTCTGGAAGCGTACAGAACTCGCTGGAAGTTGTTCATCTCTAGCTCGCGAAAGCTCGTCATAAAGGGCACGAGCCGCAGCAACGGTTGATTCGCTGAAGGCTCGCCCAATTGGCGTTTCGTAAAAAGCTATCACGGCCTTGAGCTGATTGTCGTTCATGGACGCAGCGTACGTCGTGGCGATTGCACCAAGAAATTCCTGTTTAGTCGGTCGCGCACAAGCTTCCTTCATGTAGGTCTGGTAAGCCACCGTAATCGCATTCCATCGATGATCGCCGGGCCGGATCCCGCCGAAGTAATTTGGATCCTTTGCAAGGACGGCCTCTGGAGATCCGCCTCCCGTCATGCAAGTCTTTACAAACATTGAGTGTTGAGTTTCGTACTGCATGACTTCGACAAGACGGAGAGCTAGCGCTTTCCTCGAATCAATATTCTGGCCGTAGACCGAGAACGCAAATGAGAGCGAAATGAGTAGGATGAGACGGCGCATTCTGAATAGACCTAACGATATCAAAGACGATCCCGCAAGGTATCGCGGTTCAAACTTGATGAGTTTCCAAAGTTGTTTCTGCATCTCATTGATTTATAACAGCACAAATATCAACTCAGTCCTCCGCAAACCAGACATAACGCGTTGGCGCTGAATTCCGCGCATCAGTTTATTCGACCCAGGTACAACACCCATTGACAATAAATAGTTTAAGCCTAAACTATCTCGCCATGAACATCTTGTGCATTGGCGGCGGCCCCGCCGGTTTGTATTTCGCGCTGCTGATGAAGCTGCAAAACCCCGCGCACCGCATCACGGTGGTGGAGCGCAACAAGCCGTTTGACACGTTTGGCTGGGGCGTGGTGCTGTCGGACCAGACGCTGGGCAACCTGCGCGAGGCGGACGCCGTCACCGGGCAGCAGATTGGTGACGCGCTGAACCACTGGGACGATATCGAGGTGTTTTTCAAGGGGCAGAGCGTGCGCTCGGGCGGGCACGGGTTTTGTGGCATCGGGCGCAAGCACCTGCTCAACATCCTGCAGGACCGCTGCATTGCGCTGGGCGTGGAGCTGGTGTTTGAGGTGGATGTGGCGGACGACCAAGCGCTGGCCGCCCAGTACAACGCCGATCTGGTGATCGCCAGCGATGGCCTGAACAGCCGCATCCGCACCCGTTATGCCGATGTGTACCAGCCCGACATTGACACGCGCCAGTGCCGTTTTGTGTGGCTGGGCACCAAAAAGACGTTTGATGCCTTCACCTTCGCGTTCGAGCAGACCGAGCACGGCTGGTTTCAGGCGCACGCCTACAAGTTTGACGACACCACCTCCACCTTCATTGTGGAAACGCCGCAGGCCGTCTGGCAGGCGCACGGTCTGGAAGACATGAGCCAGGAGGAGGGCGTAGCGTTTTGCGAGCGTCTGTTTGCGAAGTATCTGGATGGCAACGCGCTCATCAGCAATGCCAAACACTTGCGCGGCTCGGCCAACTGGATCCGTTTTCCGCGCGTGATGTGCAAGACCTGGGTGCATACCGTGAAGATTGAAGCCAAGGGGGGCCAGAAAAACATTCCAGTGGTCTTGATGGGCGATGCTGCGCACACCGCGCACTTCTCCATTGGCAGCGGCACCAAGCTGGCGCTGGAAGACGCGATAGATCTGGCGAATGAATTCGGCGCCAGCACCGATCAACTGGTGACGGGCAAAAACATGGCCGACGTATTGCAGCGCTACGAAGCACGCCGCAGCGTGGAGGTGCTGAAGATTCAAAACGCGGCGCGCAACTCGACGGAGTGGTTTGAGAACGTCACGCGTTACACCGGCATGCAGGTGGAGCAGTTTGCCTATTCGCTGCTCACGCGCAGCCAGCGCATCAGCCACGAGAACCTGCGCCTGCGCGACGCGGCCTGGCTGGATGGGTATGAGGCCTGGCTGTCCGGTGGCAAGGTGGTGCCCCCCATGTTGCTGCCGCTGAAAGTGCGCGAGACGCAGCTCAAAAACCGCATCGTCGTGTCGCCCATGGCCACCTACAGTGCGGTGGACGGGCTGGTGCAAGACTTTCACCTGGTGCACCTGGGCGCCCGTGCGCTGGGCGGCGCCGGATTGGTGATGGTGGAGATGACCAGCCCGAACGCACAGGGGCGCATCACCCCCGGTTGCCCCGGTTTGTGGAACGACGCGCAACAGGCGGGCTTCAAACGCATCGTGGATTTTGTGCACACCAGCAGCACCGCCAAAATCGGCATCCAGCTCGGCCACAGCGGTCCCAAAGGCTCTACGCAGGTGGGTTGGGAGCAGACCGATGAGCCGCTGACGGGCGCACAGACCAACTGGCCAGTGATGGCGGCCAGCGCCCAGCCGTATGGCGAGCAAAACCAGACGCCACACGCCATGACGCGGGCTGACATGGACGCCCTCAAACAGCAGTTTGTAGAGGCCACCCGCCGCGCCGCGGCTGCGGGTTTCGACTGGCTGGAGCTGCACTGCGCCCACGGGTACCTGCTCTCCACCTTCCTCACGCCGCTGACCAATCTGCGCACCGATGACTACGGCGGTTCGTTCGACAACCGCTGCCGGTACCCGCTGGAAGTGTTTGCTGCCATGCGCGCCGTGTGGCCGGCGCACCTGCCCATGAGCGTGCGCATCTCTGCGCACGACTGGGCACCGGGCGGCAACACGGCAGACGACGCCGTGGCCATGGCCCGCCTGTTCAAGGCAGCGGGCTGCGACGTGATCGACGTTTCCAGCGGTCAGACCACGCGCGCCGCCAAACCCGTCTATGGCCGCATGTACCAGACACCGTTTTCTGACCGCATCCGCAACGAGGCAGGCATCCAGACCATTGCCGTGGGTGCCATCACCGACGCGGATCAGGCCAACAGCATCATTGCCGCAGGCCGTGCTGACCTGTGCGCCATCGCCCGCCCGCACCTGGCCGACCCAGCCTGGACGCTGCATGAAGCCGCCAAGCTGCAGAGCCGCGCGGTGGACTGGCCCAAACAGTACCTGAGTGGCCGGGACCAGCTTTATCGTGAAATTCAGAAGCAAAAAGAGCTTCTAACCCTTACCGATAGTGCGCAAGCAGCTACAAAAAATATAGTGAACGAGGAGTAGCCTGATATGGACAAGGAAGCCCGCTTGCATGGCACCACGCCTGCCGAACACCCCGAAGCCCTACGCCTGTGGCTGCGTCTGCTCACCTGCACGCAGCTGATCGAAACGCAGGTGCGCAGCGGTTTACGTGACCAGTTCGACACCACGCTGCCGCGGTTCGATTTGCTGGCGCAACTGGAGCGCGCGCCGGATGGCCTGAAGATGAACGAGCTGTCGCGCCGCATGATGGTGACGGGCGGCAACATCACCGGCATCACCGACCAGCTGGTGAACGAAGACCTGGTGGAGCGCGTGGAGGTGCCCGGCGACCGCCGTGCCTACCGCGTGAAGCTCACCGCCCGGGGCCGCAAGCAGTTCAGCGACATGGCGCACCAGCATGAGGGTTGGATTGTGGAAGCCTTTGGCGGTCTGACCGAAAAGGAAATTGCCACCTTGCACCGCCTGCTGGGCAAGGTGAAAGAACACACCAAAAACACGATGAACACCTCTGTGGAGTCCGCATGAAACATTACATTGGCGCGGGTAACCCCATGCGCACCCAGTTCGATGCCAGGGCAGCCTACCAGGCAAAACACTTTGCCTGGAGCTGCGCAGCCGACGGCGTAGGCACCCTCACGCTGAACCGACCCGAGCGCAAAAACCCGCTGACGTTTGATTCGTATGCCGAGCTGCGCAACCTGTTTGAAGCGCTCAAATACGCAACCGATGTGAAGGTGGTGGTGGTCACCGGTGCCGGTGGCAATTTCTGCAGTGGTGGCGACGTGCACGAGATCATTGGCCCGCTGACGAAAATGTCCATGCCCGAGATGCTGGAGTTCACGCGCATGACGGGCGATCTGGTGAAGACCCTGCGCAATTGCCCGCAACCCGTCATCGGCGCGATTGACGGTATCTGTGCGGGTGCGGGCGCCATGATGGCGCTGGCCTGCGACATGCGTTTTGGCACAGCCAGCACGAAGACCGCGTTTCTGTTCACCCGCGTGGGGCTGGCCGGTGCCGACATGGGGGCCTGCGCCCTGTTGCCGCGCGTGATTGGGCAGGGCCGTGCCAGTGAGCTGCTGTTCACCGGCCGCGCCATGACGGCGCAGGAAGGGCTGGCCTGGGGTTTCTTCAACGCGCTGCACGAGAGCGCCGATCTGCTGCCCAAAGCGCAGGCGCTGGCCGCCGAGCTGGCCGCGGGCCCCACCTTCGCGCACGGCATGACCAAAACCATGCTGCAGCAGGAGTGGGCCATGACGATTGAGCAGGCCGTCGAAGCCGAAGCGCAGGCGCAGGCCATCTGCATGCAGACGCAGGACTTCAAGCGGGCGTATGACGCGTTTGCCGCGAAGCAGAAGCCGGCGTTTGAGGGGAACTGAGGCCATGAATGCCCCCACCCGTCACACCACCCTGCCGTTCTTCGACGGGGTGCATCAGCAGCTCGCCACCAGCCTGGCCGCCTGGGCACCGCAGCAAAACGTGGATGAGCGCGACGACCGCCGCGCCTGCCGGGAATGGGTTCGGCTGCTGGGCGATGCGGGCTGGCTGCGTTACTGCGTGCCCGCCGCGTTTGGCGGCGCGCTGGAGAAGATGGATTCCCGCGCGTTGGTGATCCTGCGGGAAACGCTGGCGTTTCACTCCCCGCTGGCCGACTTTGCCTTCGCCATGCAGGGCCTGGGCAG
>Ga0116157_10006245_pt1 | contig 10813 bp, 8 predicted proteins | sample AD_UKC048_MetaG_FD_89882 | JGI IMG/M metagenome (GOLD analysis project Ga0116157, IMG submission 89882) | Active sludge microbial communities of municipal wastewater-treating anaerobic digesters from USA - AD_UKC048_MetaG | ecosystem: Engineered > Bioreactor > Anaerobic > Digestate | place: USA... | reverse complement strand
GTACGCGAAAGGGGCAACCGAGACAGCCTGCAAGACCTGCCTTTACCGATCGATCTGCCGATTCGATCCCTGGCTGCACCAGTATCGGCGGCTCGAGGCGCGGACACAGCCTCGAGACTGAGAATCCCAGGCAGACCGATCAGAGGACTACCGGATAAAGACAAGCGGTTGGCCATCCAGGGTCAGAAACAACCGATCCTCGTCCGCCGTTCCCTCGCCGCTGGCCTGCTGGCCTTTCTCATTCTTGATGGTGAGTTTGTACTTCGTGCCAGCCCGCTCCCAAGTGCCTTCGCCGCTGAGCCGAACCTCGGGGATACCCGGCAGCGGTTGCTCCGGAGCCTTGGGCTTCTCGGTTTCGTCCGGGGGCGGTAATCCGGGGCGCTGCCCTGGCCTCAGTCCATACCTCTGCATCATGCGCGCGTCCATTTGCGGGGCGGCTGTGCCAGCCTCTTCCGCCGCCCGTTGGGCGGCGGCAACCGCAGTTCGAGCGGCTTCGATCATCTGCTTGGCTTGATCGGTGAGTTCAACTCGCATGAAAGCCCTGTTGTCCGGCGTGGCCATGAAGTTCAGCTTCGGCAGAAAGACCGTGATCAAAAGCCTCATTCGGGTCATCTCACCAACCGTCATGTCCGGGTTCTTCTTGCGGGTGAGGGTGAATGTGGACGCCACATCCAGTTGCCATCGGCCGAGGATTTTTTCCTCGTCGTACTTGTCGGACTTGCCGCTGCCCAGATACCGATACAAATCCTTCAGGTCCGCCTGTCTCACCTCGTTGCCAAATTCCGAGTTCTTGATCAGGCCCATCACTTTCGAGTGGTTGACGACATCGAGAATCGGCCTCTTGGTCTGCCACCCGTTGAGAAAATCGGTGTCCGTGGTCAGGTCCCTCACGTCATCGCGCTCGCTCAGAGCCAGGAAGGCGGGGTAGTTGAGCAAGCGGTCCAGGACCACCGGGTTCTGATAAAGCAGGCCGACCAGATCGGTCGACAGGTAGTACTTCTCGTTCATCAAATCCAGCGCCGCCATCGTCCTGTCCATGCCCGACGCCTGGAGATCCTTGCGCGCTGTGGCCAGAAGTCTTTGCCAGAGAGGGCTTTCCTCACTGGTGAGTTGGACGGCCGGATAGCCGAAGATGTAAATCATCAGCCCCACCAGAATCGTGCACACGCCCCCGGCGGTCAGGCCGATGCACAGACCCAGAACACGGTTGAGCCGTTCCCAACGAATCCGTGTGTAATCGTCTGTGGCGTACTTGAAATGATGGGCGACCTTGAAATGCACCAAAAAGCCGAGGCCAACGAAAATGAGGGCGACGACGAGGAAAACCACCGCCGGCGGCAGAATATGATCCCAGACGGGGTTGATCAGACCGACCTTGGGGACCAGTGGACGCAGGAGGGGCGAGAGGGGCAAAGCCAGGAATGTGGCGAAGCCGAGCCCGATCAAAGAAACCCCCGACCGAATGGCTCCTTTATAGTAACCGGTCACGCCCAGGATCGCAAAAATCGCAAAGAAAATAAGCCAAATGAGCATAGGCGCAATATAACTCGATCTCACCGGGGAAATCACGCAAAAAATGTGCCGACATTTTGCTTTCCTCAGGGGGGGTGCTTCCCCATCCTGGAGGCATGGGCACACGCCGTGAGGCGCGCGAGCGCGCCGTGCAGTTTCTCTTTCAGCACGATCTGAATCCGCCAACCGATCTCGAGGCGGCGCTCGATCGTTTCTGGGAGTCGCAGCGCGCCGCCGCCCTCGAAGCCGAGACCACAGGAGCCACCTGGGGGCAACTGCCCGCCCTCCCACCCCCCAGCCCCAAGGAAAGCGTCGTCCGCTTGTTTGCCGACCCGCTCATCCGGGGCACGCTGGACCATCGCGACGAGATCGACGCGCTGATTCGCCGCATCGCCAAGAATTGGGAACTGCACCGGATCGCCGTGGTTGATCGCAACATCCTGCGTCTGGCAATCTTCGAGATGTTGCACCGAGAGGATATTCCACCCGTGGTCAGCATCAACGAGGCCATCGACATTGCGAAGAGATTCTCGACCGAGGAGAGCGGCAAGTTCGTCAACGGCATCCTCGACAAGGTTCGGGGCGAACTCATGCGCCCGTCCCGCATCATCTCATAACCCAAACCGGCATCCCCAGAAGAACAGCACCTGCCCACGCAATGTTCGCCGACCTCCACCTCCATACCCGCTTTTCCGACGGAACTTACAGCCCGGAGGAGTTGGCCGGCCACGCCCAAAGACACGGTCTCTCGGTCATCGCTCTCACCGACCACGATTCGGTCGAGGGATGCGGCGCCATGACGACGGCCTGCGCCCGGCTGGGGCTCGAATTCATCGCGGGCGCCGAACTGACCGCCGAGCACGACGGCGCCGAACTGCATCTCCTCGGCTACTTCCTCGACACGCAGCACCCACGGCTCTTGCACGAACTGGCCCGGTTCCAGGGCGTTCGCCAGAATCGGATTCGCGAGATGGTTGCCCGGCTCAACCACCTCCGGGTCCCGCTCGAGTCCGAGGCCGTCTTCGCCCTGGCCAATTGCCGGTCACCGGGCCGCCCGCATGTGGCCCGCGCCCTGGTGCAGGCCGGTTTGTGTCGGACACTCGATGAGGCGTTCGATCGTTTTCTCAAAAAACATCGCCCAGCCTGGGTTCCGAAGTTCAAGATGTCCGCCACCCAGGCCATTGCCTTGATTCACGAGGCGGGAGGATTGGCGGTCATGGCGCACCCGGGCCTCAACCACAACGACCGGTTAATCCCCCAGATGGCCGAGGCCGGGCTTGACGGTCTCGAGTGCTACCATTCCCGACACTCCATCGCGGCGAGCGAACATTATCTCGGCCTGGCGCAAAAGCGTGCCTTGCTCGTCACCGGCGGCTCCGACTGCCACGGGATGAATCGAGGGCGTCCGCTCATCGGGAGCATCCACCTCCCCTACAGATACGTCGCCATCCTCAAGGAGCGGGCGGCCCAGCGCAAGGCCCGCTCCGCGACCAGCACGCCGGACGTTCCCCAGCCTGACACCCCGACCCAACCCCTGCGCCCGGGCGCGACCGAGCCGCCGCCGCCTTCCTGCGCGGCCGCCTGAGCCGCCCTCACTTCTTGGCATCATGGGCCTGTTTCAAAAGATCAAGGCGGGACTGCAGAAAACGCACGCCCAACTGGCGCACCAGATCAAGCGGATTGTAACGGGATCGCCCCGCCTCACGGGATCGACCCTCGAAGAGCTGGAATCCGCACTGCTCGGCGCCGATCTGGGCTGTGCGATGACCACCCGGATCGTCGCAGCCGTCAAGAAGGCATACGAGACCCAGGGCAACAGCGGCGTCGATGTCTTCGCCATCGCTCAGGCCGAGGTGGCGACAAGCCTGGCCTCGAACGACGCCGCCCTGCGCCGCGCGCCCGGCGGCCCAACCGTGGTGTCGATCATTGGCGTGAACGGCACGGGCAAAACCACGACGTGCGCCAAGCTCGCTCACCTCGTGCAATCGCAGGGAGACCGCGCCGTCCTGGCCGCCTGCGACACGTTCCGCGCGGCCGCCATCGAGCAATTGAAGGTGTGGGGACAGCGACTCGGGGTCGAGGTGGTCGCCGGCGCCTATTCCGCCGATCCGGCTGCGGTGGCCCACGACGCGATTTCGGCCGCCCAGGCGCGAAGCGCGCACTACCTGTTCGTGGACACCGCCGGGCGTCTGCACACCAAGAACAACCTCATGAAGGAACTCCAGAAGGTGCACCGGGTCATGGACAAGAAACTGCCCGGGGCGCCTCACGAGGTCCTGCTTGTGCTCGATGCGACCACCGGGATGAACGCCCTCAACCAGGCGCGCGAGTTTCACAAGGCCGTCTCGTTGACCGGATTGATCGTGACGAAACTCGACGGAACCAGCAAAGGTGGCATGGTCGTCGCCATCCAGAAGGAACTCGGCCTCCCCATCAAGTTCATCGGCGTCGGCGAACAACCCGACGACCTTCAACCCTTCGACGCCCGCCAATTCGCTGAAGCCCTCTTCCGCCAAGCGTAGGACGCGAGACTCGCGATCCACCCACTGGACTCCGACGTCCACACGGTCATCGTGCCGAATCTCCCGCCCTCACCCTGCAATCCACTCTGTCATGTGCCCATCAAGCCCCCGACTCCAGCAAATCGCGCTTGCGGCGGCGCTGGCCCTCGTGCCCTGCCACGCGGACATCCTCATGGCCGGCGCGGGTCAAAGCGCGCAGTCATCGCACGCGGCGGCAGCATACCAGCGCCCCGCGGAAGCCCGCGTTGAGGCGCAGGACGCGGACCGCGTCGTCCGGCTCTTCTACCAGGATCAGGATCGGTTGGGACACCTCGTCAGCCGGTATGATGTGTTCGGACCGGCCAACCACGACGCAGGATATGTCATGGCCCGCCTGCGGCCTGCGGAGTGCCAGGAACTCGAAGAGGCCGGGTACAGACTCGAGATCGACGCGGAGCTCACGGCTCAGGCCAACGCCCGCCTGCAGCGCGCGCCTGCCCAATCCGCCGGGATTCCGGGTCTTCCCTGCTACCGGACTGTCGAGGAAACCCTCGATACCCTGGCCCGGATCGCGGCGCAGCATCCGGATTTGGCCTCGCTGGTCGACGTTGGGGACAGTTGGGAGAAGGCCCATTCGGGCGGACAGCGGGGCTACGACTTGCTCGTGCTGAGGCTCTCGAACAAGGCGCGCCCGGGGCCGAAGCCCCGGTTCTTTCTGATGGCTGAACACCACGCCCGCGAACTCGCGACGGCCGAGACGGCGACGCGTTTTGCGGAAGAATTGGTCGCCCGGTATGGGGCCGATCCCGAAGTGACCTGGCTTCTGGATTATGTCGAGGTCCACATCCTGCCCATGGCGAATCCGGACGGGCGCAAGTGGGCCGAACGCGGACACTGGTGGCGCAAGAACACCAGCGACACAAACGGATGCAGCGTCTTCCCCAGTTACGGCACCGACCTGAACCGCAATTGCGATTTCGCGTGGGGCGGCACCGGCAGCAGCGACAGCCCATGCAACGAGGTGTACCGCGGACCGAGCCCGTTCTCCGAGCCGGAAAACGAGGCCATCCGCGACTATCTGCGCTCCCTCTTCCCCGACCAGCGGGGGTCGCTTGACGACGATCCGGCCCCAGCCACGGCCACCGGGCTCGTCGTCAGTTTGCACAGTTACGGACAACTCGTCCTCTTCCCGTGGGGCTGTACCCAGGACCCCGCCCCGAACCACGATGCGCTCCGGACGTTGGGCGGCAAGTTCGGGTTCTTTAACGGCTACACGGTCCAATCGAGCAACCAGTTGTATCCCACCGCCGGCACGGCGGATGACTGGGTCTATGGGGAACTGGGCGTGGCGGCTTTCACGTTCGAGTTGGGCAACTTCTTCTTCGAATCCTGCTCGAACTTCGAGACCCAAATCGACCCCGCCAATCGTTTGGCGCTTCTTTATGCCGTCAAGGCTTGCCGCCAGCCTTACCTCACCCCCGCCGGACCCGACATTGTCCAGCCGTCGGTCTGGCCGGCCCGGGCCCAGGCCGGGACGTTGCTCGATGTGACGGCGCTGGCCGACACCACCCGTTCGAAAGGGTCCGCCCCACCGCCACCCGCACAAACGATCGCCGCGGCGCGCTACAGCCTCGATGCGCCCTCCTGGACCGATGGAGTGCTGACCCGCGGACTGGACGCGGACGACAGCCGGTTCGACTCGGCGGCGGAACGCGTCCGAACGCTCATCGACACCACGGGGTGGGCGCCCGGCCGCCATACGCTGTTCATCGAGGCGCAAGACGCCGCCGGCCATTGGGGTGCGCCAACCGCTCTGTTCCTCTGGATCGAGCCGTTGACCCTGACGAGTATGGTGGGGTCGAACGCCTTCGTCATCGAGTGGCCGAGTGTGAGCAACGCATTCTATACCGTCCTGCGTTGGGACGCCATCGGAGCTAACCCCTTTGTCGTCGAGCGGCATCTTCCCGCCACCCCTCCCACAAACAGCCTGACTGATCCCATGGTCACCGGCGCCCAACTCTACCGCGTGTTGATCGAGCCTTGAGTTCGCAGCCTGGCGCTCGATCGGGCCGGATCGCAGACGCAGCGCCTCCTCAGGTCAATCCCAGGCTGGCTGCGCACCCCGGCCTGGCCCGGCACGGCGCAGTGCAGTCGAGCCCCTCCGGATACTCGAAGACTTTGCCTTCATAGTTCCGAATCACCACCCGCTCCGCGTTGCGACTGAGGACGTAGTCCGGGGAAACCGGCACCTTGCCGCCGCCGCCGGGCGCATCGATGGCAAACGTGGGCACCGCATACCCCGTTGTGTAACCACGCAGACCCTCGATGATCTCGAGCCCCTTCTGGACGCTGGTCCGGAAGTGAGCGGATCCGGCAATCAAATCGCATTGGTAAAGATAATAGGGGCGGACCCGGCAGAGCAGAAGTTTCTGCACATGGGCGCGCATGACTTCGACGCTGTCGTTGATGCCCCGGAGCAGGACGGATTGGTTGCCGAGGGGAATGCCCGCGTCCGCAAGGCGCCCCAACGCCTCGCGCGCCTCGATGGTCAACTCGCGCGGATGATTCGAGTGAATGCTGACGAACAAGGGATGAAACCGGCGGAGCATGCCGCACAAATCCGGCGTGATGCGCTGCGGCAGGAAAATCGGAATGCGCGTCCCGATCCGCAGAAACTCGACGTGCGGGATGGCCCGCAAGCGACTCAGCAGGTGTTCGAGTTTGTCGTCGCTAAACAGCAGCGGATCGCCCCCGCTCAGCAGCACGTCGCGCACTTGCGGCGTGCGGGCGATGTAGTCGAGTTGGCGCTCGAAGTCAGGATGGAAATCGTAGCCGGACGCGTTGCTGACCAGCCGTGAGCGCGTGCAATACCGGCAATACGAAGCGCAACGGTCCGTGACCAGGAACAGCACGCGATCGGGGTACCGATGCACCAAACCCGGCACGGGCGAATGCCGGTCCTCCCCGCATGGGTCCGTCAGTTCCCAGGGCGCTCTGTCCGTCTCTTCGAGCCGCGGCACGACCTGTCGTCGAACGGGGCAGAGCGGATCGGACGAATCGATCAGATTGAAGAAATAGGGCGTGATCCCCATCGACAGCTTGGCGTCGACAAGGACGGTCCCCGCCCGCTCTTCCGGTGCGAGCGCCGGCAACAAACGTTCGACCTGTTCGAGCGTCGTGATCCGATGCCGGATTTGCCAGCGCCAGTCGTTCCAGTCACTGTCGGCAACCTGCCCCCACGGCCCCCGTCCAGCCGACCGAAACTCCTTCAGCGATTCGAAGGATGGGAGCGATGGCGGCTCCCCGCCGCCGGACGAAACATCGTCATTCAACATTGACACGAACTATAAGAGGGAGGTCGGACCTGTCAAGCGACCCGCCGGCGGCGCCCCGGTCCTCGCCCTGACCGCGTCGAGAGTGCCGGGTGCGGCCAGGCTCGGCACCAAGAACGGGAACTGCAGGGCAACCCGAAGCGACTTCGCGCCCGTGAGCCATTCTCATTGAAGCATTCGCCCAAATCGGCATCCTCTCGATTCCATGGACTGGCTGACGCAACCCGAAACCTACATCAGCTTGCTGACACTGACGGTGCTCGAGATCGTGCTGGGCATCGACAACATCGTGTTCATCTCGATCCTGGCGGGAAAGCTGCCGCACCACCAGCAGGCCAAAGCCCGCCAGCTCGGCCTGAGCCTCGCCCTGATCTCGCGCATCCTGCTGCTCTGCGGACTGGCCTGGGTGATGGGGCTCAAGACAGTCCTGTTCACCGTGCTCGGTCATGGCGTCACCGGGCGCGACCTGATCCTGATCGTCGGCGGCCTGTTCCTGCTCGCCAAGGCAACCCGCGAAATCCACGAGAAACTCGAAGGCGAAGAGGGGCGGGCGACCAAACGGCTGCCCCCGACATTCGCCGGCGTGATTGTCCAAATCCTCCTGCTCGACATCGTCTTTTCGCTCGATTCGGTGATCACAGCCATCGGCCTCGCCCGCCGGCTCGGCGTCATGATCGCGGCGGTCGTCATCGCCGTCGGTTTCATGCTGCTGTTCGCCGGCTACATCAGCCACTTCATCGAGCGCCATCCGACTCTCAAGATGCTCGCCTTGAGTTTCCTGCTCCTGATCGGCGCCGTCCTGGTGGCGGACGGCTTGGGACACCACATCAACAAGGGCTACGTCTACTTCGCCATGGCCTTCTCGGTCATGGTCGAGGCCTTGAACCTGAAGGCCCACTCGAAACAGTCAACCCGATGAAGAGCAACTGGCTGGCGACGAAGACCATCAGCCACACGAACGCCTGGTCCATGAACCCGTACGAGTGCAGGCCCACGCCCAGCATGTTGACGCCGAACCAGGAGAAGCTCGTCACGACGTTCCCGAAGATCGCCAGGTTGATCAGCCCGCGCTCCCGGACCAGACCGCCTCCTCGGGCATGGAGGATGATGGCACACCAGAGGACCACAAGCAGCGCGCCATTCTCCTTGGGATCCCACCCCCAGAACCGGCCCCAGGATTGATCGGCCCAAATGCCGCCCAGAACCGTCCCGACGAAGCTGAAGAGCGTGGCGAAACAGATCACGCCATAGACCATTCGGGCCAACCGCCTGCCGATCGCCTCGTTGAATGTGCCGGTGAACGCCCGCCGAACCGCGTAGAGAATGCCAAGAAACCCCGCTACGAACATTGCCGAGTACCCGAGGGTGATGGTGATGACATGCGTCGTCAGCCAGAAGTTGCTGTCGAGGACCGCGCGCAGCATCTCCATCGTGTCGCCGCCCAGCGACAGATTGTGCGCCACAATTTGGGTGAGCACACCCAACGCGGACGCCATGACCACACCGATGCTGTCGCGGTGAATTCGCTCGATGATCAAACCGAGGAGCACTGCGCCCCACCCGACAAATACGGCGGACGAGTACAGGTTCGTGACCGGCGGGCGCCCTTCGAGCACCATGCGAAAGACGATCCCCGCGGTATGCACGAGGAATCCGACGGCCAACAGCTTGATCGCCGTGCGGTTGAGCGCCTGGAACCAGCCAAACCAGGACGCGCACCCGGCGAGAAACGCCAGAAGATAGAGCGCCAGACTGACGACAAACGGACGCCACGCGTTGTAGACGAACTCTCGAGAAGCCTTTCGCACTTCCGGCGCGAAGCGCGCCGCAAGCCAGCCTTGATAGGCGATCAGAGCCCGATTGAATTCCTCCGGTTTGCCAAGTCGATACGCCGAGGCCATGGCCGCGTAGGAGCGAACCGCCGGGTGGACCTCACCCGCGTGAATCGCCTCGAGCAGGCTGGTTCCCAGGTTCGACCACGGCTCGCGTCCGGTCTGCACGTCGCGCGGCGGGATCAGCAAGGGGTAAGCCAGGCTGCCCAGAGCGTCGAAGCCCTGCAGCGCCTTGGCGAGCCGGTCGAGATTCTCCTGGCTGAATGGCTTGTTCTCCTGGCGGAGCCGCCACGCCGCCAGACCCGGGCCAAGAGACCTCTCAAAAGCGGCAACGGCGGCGGCGAAGTCCTCGGTCTCTTCAGGCCGGAAGCTGTTCTTGAGTCGGTGATAGAGCGAGACCCCGTTCGAGAGCCTCACGACCGCTTTCTCGAAACTGCTGCGGTTTTCAACCGGCACCGCGCTCGCGCGACGCGCCTGCGTCTCGATCTCCTCGACCCGGCTCCGAATCGCGTCGAAACTGACATAGAGCGAGCCGTCCGGGGCCAAATCCAGGAGACCGCGCAACTCCGGGTGATCGATCTTGAAGGCCGCCCGCCCGTCGGCGACCTCGGGTTTCATGGCGACTTCGAGGAGCCAATCGATGGCCGGCATTCGGGCGCCGCCGCCCAATCCCACCGACTGCTTGCCACAAAGAACCAGCAGGCTGTTCCGCGCGACGGAATCCAGCGGCTGCAAACGCCCGTTCAGCACAGCCGGCAGACGCCCAAATCCGATGCTGTCGAAATCGGTGGTGGCGCGGGGCGGACGCAGCCCGCTGATGGCCCAGAGGCCAAAGACACCGGCGAGAATCCACGGCAGCCATTTGTTCATGGGTCTTTTCGTTTCACGAAGCTCACCAGGTGACCCAGGAATTGGACAACCAGACCCAAGCCCACCAGCGCGCAGGAGAAATAAGGCGTCAGCCAGCCCGGGTTCCGGACCACCTGCAGGATCGTCACCCGCGGGTCCTGCTGGTCGTAGCCCGATTGGTAGAAGGTCTCGCCTCCGTACCGCAACGGGTTGTTCATGTAGATGCGCACATCCCGGTTTTCGCCCGTGCGCGCATTGATCAGCCGCACGTCGCTCGAGAAGTTCCTCGGGATGTCGCTGCCCGCGTACCTGTCGTGGGAGAACTTGCGCAACTCGAGCGAAAAGGGGCGGTAATACCGCGCGGGGCGCATTACGATTTCGTAGTTCTTGCCCTCATGTTGAAACCCTTGATTTGCGTCGATCCAAAGCGACACGGCCCAGACGCCCAAGGACCCGCCGGGCGCAACCAGTTCGACATAGGCGGCCGGGATGTTGCGCCGATCCATCCGCATCTCGGGAGCCGCGGAGACGAACTGGACGCGCTGGCCTGCGCCCTGGGTGGCCTGGGCCGACCCATGCCCCGGCTCGATCGGCCTGTGGGTCGAGTTGGGCCAATACTCGATCACCCGAACCTCGAACGGAAGATCGGGATGCCGGATTCGGTCGTGTTGGGCGAGGCGCGTCTCAGGTATGGCCAGCACGAGGTCGTGGTCGGGAGCGCTGGTTTCCAGGATCGCGAGTTCGCAGAGGCGGGCGTCCTCCGAGTAGCTCCTTGGCTCGCCTTCGC
>Ga0116157_10006240_pt1 | contig 10817 bp, 19 predicted proteins | sample AD_UKC048_MetaG_FD_89882 | JGI IMG/M metagenome (GOLD analysis project Ga0116157, IMG submission 89882) | Active sludge microbial communities of municipal wastewater-treating anaerobic digesters from USA - AD_UKC048_MetaG | ecosystem: Engineered > Bioreactor > Anaerobic > Digestate | place: USA... | reverse complement strand
TATGCCTATTATAGAAGAATTACGAGAAGAATTAAACAAAGATGCAGTAGAAGAGGGTTTAACATTATTTAATTTTGAAAAAGAAGAAAGGAGCAATTGAAAATGATTATTAGAATTGATGAAATGGAATACGATTGTAATTTATTTTATAATGATACACCTGTGTTTTTCAGGCAATACATACCAATAAATTCTTTAAAAGAAGAATTATTTATTCAGATTGATGAATCTGATTATAAAAAACTTGTATTTGAAAACATGTCAGAGAAAGAATTAGAAGACTTTTTTAAAGAATATGAAATTCCCAATCCTATTTTGTACTGCAGAAATGATAAAGTAAAAGGTGTTTTTTTAGATTGGGTAGAACTTTGATTTATTAAATAAATTGAAAACCACCAAATGGTGGTTTTTTTTTCTTGACAAAACTAAAAAAATATGGTATACTTGTCTAACGAAATAAAAAATTCTGAATGGGGTGATGTTATATGGGGATACCTTTTACAACTGAAACTCTTAAAGAAATTAATTTTGAAGAATTTAAAAGTAAATACAGAAAAGTTGGTAATTACAATGTTGTTTGGGATTTGGAAGAATTTGATTTTAACAATGGTTCTGGAGAATTGAAAGTTAAATTGTATCAAAAAGTTGTTAACTTAATTAATACATATGAAAAAACTATAAAATCAAATTGCTGGGAAATTGTAAGATATACAGATGTAAGAAAATTTACATTAAAGGATTTCAATTAAATTAAAAATAAAAAAGGAGATTTGAACATGGAAAATAAGTAGGATGTTAAAACAATTAGAGTAACAGAAAAGGAATTATTTATGCTATTTAATTTGAATAATTTAAAAAAGAAGAAAATTAAAGACGAAGATTATACTGTGTATGATGTAAATAACAATAAAACTTTAGTATTGTTTCCTTCTAATATTTTATAGGAATTGTGGGAATAGTCATTTGAAGAAGTTGTATCTGCAATAGAAAATAAAACATATAACAATTGGATTCCAAAGACTGTTTATGAAGTATCATATGAAAAACTATTAGATAAAGAAACATTAAAAGAATTGACTGATGAAGATTTTGAAGAATTGAAAGGAGAAGAAACTGAATAATGAAAACGTCTATTAAAGTATTATGGATTAGTAATAAACCCATGTAGACTGATGTATTAGAAAAACTAAAAGAAATAATTTTTAATTTGCCAGAACCTAATTTTATTATTAAAAAAAGAACAGATAAGAATATTGTTGTAATAAATGAATAGATTGATTTTGAAGCAGATATGTATTAGGCATATAAACAGTTGAAGCAAAAAATAGATGAGCATAATATTGATTTAGTTAGTGGTGTATTTCCAAATCAAATATGGTCATATTTTCTAAAACATTCAAATATATTGACACTCCAATTAGCAATTCCTATTTATATAACAGAAAAATTAGAATCTCATAAAATTTTAAAAATAGATAGATTTGAATTTATTTCTTATTAGAAATAACAGAAAGTAAGGTGGGGTAATGAATATGAATTTTTATGATGTTTTAGGGGTAAGTAAATCATAGAGTGATTAGGAAATAAAGCAATAGTATAAAAAATTAGTTAAACAATATCATCCTGATACACAAAAGAATTAGAATAAAGAAGAATAGGAAAGAAAATTTAAAGAAATAGCAGAATAGTATGAAGTATTATCTGATAAAGACAAACGAAAAAATTATGATTCTTTTGGTTCAGAAACAAATCCATTTGGTAATACAAGTTAGCAAAGTGGTTCTGGTAGTATGTTTAACGATTTCTTTCAGGGATTTTTTGGTAATAGTAGAAATCCTTTTGAAGATATTGGATTTTTTAATACTCAAGCTAACATGGGATTTGGTGGTAATCAACAAAAGGTTAGAGGAAGTGATATACGATTAAAATTTACTTTGTCTCTAAAAGATACGTTAACTGATAAAACAACAAATATAGAATATAAAAAAGCAAAAAAATGCTCACATTGTCAAGGTACTGGTTCAAGGGATAACAAAACAAAACTTTGTGATTTATGTCATGGTTTTGGAGTTATACAAACTAAAAAGCAAATACCAATGGGAAATGTTATTGTAAGTGAAACATGCCCTAAATGCAAAGGGAAAGGAAACATTATAGAAACAAACTGCTCATATTGCCATGGAACAGGATTTGAAACTACGTTAGAAAAAATTGAAATAACAATACCAAGGGGAACAAAAAATGGAATGACTCTAACTGTTAGAGGTGGAGGAAACGAATAGGATATAAATGGGGATTTACACATAGATATATAGGTTCAAATTCCAAATGAATTTAAACTTATTGACTCAAATATACATACAACTAAAAAAATATCATATTTAGAAGCAATTTTAGGAACTACAATAGATGTTAAAACACTGGATGATACTATGGCGAAATTAAAAATCCCAAATGGAACTCAACCAGAACAAACGTTTATAATAAGAGGAAAAGGAGTTCCACAATTTCAAAGTAATAATATAGGGGATATGTATGTTAAAATACAAGTGGAGATACCCAAAGTAATATCTGAAAAAGAAAAAAAACTTTTAGAAGAGGTGAAAAATGAAAAACAAAAATAATATTTTAATACTTTTTTCTATTATAATTTTAGTTTTTATTTTTACAAATTGTACTAATTTGGATATGTTTATAGATCAACAAAAACCATCAACAAATTTTAAATGGTCATTGAATGAAAAAACTAATACATATCAAAATGATTTGATTGGTAAATTTAAAGACTCTTAGGTTATAAAAGAATTTACTAATGAATCAACAGGAACTAAACTTCAAATTATTAATGATACATTGTGGGTTAAAAGCGAATATAATTCGAAATATGAATATTAGATATTTATCACAAATCAATCAGAAAACACATTCTCTTTGAAAGATGGGTATAAATTAAATAATTCAGTAAATAATGTGTCCCATATGATTTTATTTAATAAAAAATTAGAGTATGGTATTTATAAAGCAAAAACAAATAAGACTTGGGAATTAAAAACAAGAAGTTTAGTAGATTTGAAAATTGTTGATAATACAATTATTGTTGGTATTCCATTATCTGAGATAAGAATTGATTCTATTGCAAATGTATTGTTTGGATATTACGATGGGAAAAGCAAGCATTTGATTAATATTGGAACTAATTTAGATATTTCTTATTCATATAATACTAATACCCAAATGGATTCCTATGAATACAGACAAATTTCTTTAGATAATGAAAAATCATTTAATATTTTTTAGGGAATTGAAGATACAATTATAGCATATACATCTAATCTATTGTCAGGATAGGATACAATAATTGAATTGTACGATGCAACAGGAACACTTTTAGATTCAAATGATGATTATCTTGATGTATCTTCTTAGATTGATTATAAAGTAAATCAAGATGGTATTTATATAATTAAGGTAAAATCTTGGGGTAATAGATATATTGGATATTACGATCTATCTCTGTTTACAACATCCCCTGAAAAATATTCTTTTGACACAAATATATTTACAGAAGGGTTTGAATCATAGCTTGATACAACTAAATGGTCACTGTCCTCTTCAAATGCACCAACTATTTAGACAGACTACAAAAAATCTGGTTCTCGTTCATTAAAATTTACTGCAGGAAACAATGGTATAAGTTATGCAAGTATTAATGTTACATTGCAAACAACTGGTGTATTAAGTTTTTATTATCGTGTTTCATCTGAGTATGGCTATGATACATTCTCACTCTATATCAACAATGAACTTGTTTCTAAATGGTCTGGGGAAAATGGTTAGTTTGTTTATTTTGAATATAAGTTCAAACGTGCTGGTACATATACTATCAAATGGGAATACAAAAAAGATGCTGATACAACTGGATATTTGGATAGATAGTATATTGATGTAATAAATATTGTTCAAAATTCATTGCCTGTGCAAACAGTTGGTGAATTTACAGAAGGGTTTGAAAATGGTTTGACGTCTTTACCTTGGATTCTTGGTGGACATAGTCAACCTTACATTACAACAGACTATAAAAATTCTGGGAGTAAATCTATTAGATTTGGAAATATTACAAATAATCAAACAAGCTATTTCCAGATAACTATAACTCTAACACAACCTTAGATTTTTTCTTTTTATAACAGGCTAAGTTCTGAAAAAAATAGAGATTATATGAGATTGTATATCAACAATACTTGGGTTAAATCTTGGAGTGGGCTACAAACAACATTTGAAAAATATGAATACCAATTGCAATAGGGAACCCATACAATCAAAATATCATACAATAAAGATGGAAGTACATAGCAATATCAAGATACTTGTTTTATAGACGACATTTCAGTTGTTTATTAGCAGCAAGAACAACCACCAGAAGATTTTACATATATAACACCAGCAAATGATACACATAATGTAGACATAAATACAGTTACATTTGTATGGAACAAAAGTAGTAGATAGGCATCATATGATATTTATCTTAAAAAAGTAATGGAATCTGATTATAGACTTATTGGAAATGTACAACAACCGCAAACAACAACAGTTAGTTTTACATATCAAAATGCAGGGTTGGATTACTATACGCAATATCAATGGAAAGTTACATAGAAGAATAGTTAGGGGTCTAAACCAAGTTCATATTTATATACATTTATAACAAAGCAAAATACTCAACCACAAACACAAAATATATTGGAAGAAGGGTTTGAAACAGGAAACTTTTCTAAGTATACATGGGTGTTGAGTGGTAATTAGAATCCAATTGTACAATCAACAATTAAAAAATCTGGAAATTATTAGATGAAATTTGGAGCAATCACACATAGTCAGTAGAGCAGAGCATCCATTACTGTTAAGCCAACTGAAAAATCTACACTATCTTTTTGGTACAAAGTAAGTACAGAAAAATATTATGATAAATTCAATTTCAAAATTAATAATAGTATATAGAAAACTGTTTATGGAGATAATGATTGGGCATTTTATTCTTGTGTATTGGAATAGAATACAGAATATGTTTTATTGTTTGAATATATAAAAGATCATAGTGTAAGTAATTATTCAGATTCATAGTGGGTAGATGATATAAAAATTGAAAAATTAGAATCTGATAATACTGGAAATTTGGATTTTGAAGGTCCTTTATATTATGGTAATGTGTTATTGGTAACAAATCAATCATCTGATATTACAAACAGTCAATCAACAGGAGCATTGACAAATATACAAGAGATTATAGAAGAGTCAGCAGAATTATATCCAGATGATATTTATTAGTTAAATCCAATTAGAGATATAAAAGAAGAGGATAGAAATTAGTCTATTGCGTATAGCACAATAAGTGAAAGAGCAAATGTTGGGGATACCAAAAAGTTTTGGGTTTATAATTTCAAAACATATCAAGATTATCAAATTACTGCAACATTACAATAGGTAAATAGCAAATGTGAAGTTTGGGTTGAATCTGCAACAGACATTAACACAACAAAATAGAATACTATTTAGAATGAATTTAATAATAGAATTTATCCTAATGTTTCACAATATTTTTATACACCATCAGATATTGATTCAAATGGAAGAACTGCAATTTTATGTTATGATATTCAAGATGGATTTAGTGGAAGTGGTGGATACATTGGTGGATATTTCTATGGTGGAGATTTATTAAATATTCAGTATTCTAATAGAATGGAACTTATTAATATTGATACATATCCATAGATGAAAACATCAACTACAGGAGCTTGTGATGTTTAGAAAGCATATTCAACTATATAGCATGAATTTCAACATCTTGTAAATTTTAATAGAAATTATATTATTGAGGGTACTGGTCAAATGCACACTTCTCTTGATGAAGGATTGGCTATGTAGTAGGAACATTTGATTTATGGAACTTTAACAAGTAGAATTAGTACATTTAATAGTACAGAAAATGTTCAATCTCCAACCCAATGGAATTCAGATTTGTATAGTTATGCGTTATCATACTTATTTATGCAATATTTTAAATAGCAAACAACAAACAACAATAATATCTTTAAAATGCTTATTGAGCATCAGTATAATGATTTTAGAGCAGTTGATTAGTTGATTAAGCAATATAATACTTCTATAGGAAATTTCCAAAATTTAATGATTTACTTTAGAATATAGTTAGCATTAAAAGAATCAACTGGAAATTATGGATTTAAAAGCAGTTAGTTTAATAGTATTTCTATTCGTTATAAAAATACTACAAATTCTATAACATTAAAAGGTGGGCAAGCATTTTATAAACAATTATCTTCTGGGTATTTTACAGAAACTGGATAGCAAGGAAGTAACATAAAATTTGTAGGAATAACAAAATAAATAATTTTATGTATTAAAAAATAAAAGGTGGGATTAAATCCCACCTTTTTTGATTAAATTTACTAAGTGTGACAACTTGACAAATCAGATTTTTTATGGTATAATTTAGAAAATAGAAAGCAAACCCCAGAAGGATGGTGTTTATGTTATGGCATATCAGAAGGATACAAATATTCAAGTATTTAAAATACCGATAGAAGAAGAGTTTATGAAACAATGGACGTAGTATTCACTTTTTTAGAATAATATTTATTTAAGGTATATTGAACAAATTATTACAAAAGAAAAATCACTAAGAAAATATTTTTTAATTCCAAATAATACTGATACTCAAAATGTTAAGAAAATTAAAACAATATTAAGTAATATTTTATAGGTAAAAGATAAAGGTCATTCTGAATGGTATTCAATACAGGATTTAGTACCTGAATTTACATCAATGAATAAAGATGAAAGAGAAAATCTAAAATCTGAATATATGCGAATATGTGAAAAACCAATTATTAGTATGGATTCTTTTGTTTCTTTATTTGATGAAAAAATCAAACAATTTATCACTGTTAATCATATACAAGATTTTGTTGGGATTTTATATGACAATTATGAAAAAATTGATAATGTAAGAACTTTAGATATGGTAAATAAAAAGTTTACAAATATTATTTATTCATATCTTGAAAAGATGTCAACTGTATTATCTAAAAATAATTCTATTGTTATGGATTCAGAAAATGCAAAACAAGTATTAGATGAAGTTATTCAAGCGAATTCTAATAGTTTTAAAATGCACGAAACAGTAAAAACAGGATTTGATACATTAGATAATTGTGTTTATTCAAATGGGGGGTTTCAAAAATCACGATTTTATCTTATATCTGGTAAAACAGGATTTGGTAAATCTTAGTTTTTAATTAATTTAACTAAGAATTTCTTAGAACAAGGTAAAACAGTATTATTTATTACATTAGAAAATACTATTGAAGAAACAAATGATAGATTATTTTCTTGTATTTCAGAAGTTAAAATACAAGATTTATACATGGATGTTGAAAAATCAAAAGAAAAAATTATTAATTTTTTTAGTAAAAATAATGGAGTATTACTGTTAGAGCATGTGCCATAGAATTCTTTAACTAAGCAAATGGTTGATACACTTGTTAAAATAAGAATGAATCAATCTGGAAAAAAACCAGATGTAATTATAATTGATTATATGGATTTAATGTTATATCCAGAAAAATTAGAAGAACGTATTAGATTGGGTAGACTTTAGAATCAAATGAAGCAATTATCTCAAGAGCAAAACTGTGTTGTTATTACTCCAACACAATTAAACAGGGGAGCATATAAAGAAAAAGATGTGGATTTAGACAATATTGCAGAATCATCTGGAAAATCTTGGGTATAGGACTCTGTTATAATTTTAAATGGAACAAAAGAATTGGTTCAAAATGGTTATGTTGAAGTATTTGTATAGAAAAACAGACATGGAAAATCTTATACAAAAGTATTATTTGAAGTAGATTTTGATATAATGAAATTTACTGATACTGGTAGAACAAACTATGATTTAGCAGAATTATAGGGTATAGAAGAAGAGGAAGATGATAATACATACAAAGCAAATAAAAAGTACAATATAAATCAATATACAAAAAAAGTAAATCCTAATCCAGATGATCCGTTTTTTAATTAGTAATCAAAGGGGTGCAATAATGATAATTCCAAGAATTGAAGATATATTAATACTTAGAAAATATACAGCAAAAGCAATAAATGTATTTGGAAGAATTATAAAAATATTTAATCCTGAAATAGAAAAAGAAGAAGTTTTAGAACTATTTCCTGAATTTATAATATCAATTACAGAGGGTGTCAAATATGCAACATTAAATGAATTGGAATATGATTTGATACAGGAATAGGTAAAAGCATTATAGGTATTAGATATAAATATAGGTGATACACAAAAAATTACAAATTCGTCTATTGATATACAAATATTTTGTTAGTTTTATGCTTGGATAGAAAAATATTTAAACAATCTCTTAATGCCAATTATTAGAAAATTGACCTTAGATAGTACAACAGAAAAAAGTTCAACCTCTCAAAATGGATTAATAGATGATAAAAATGAAGATGATGAAGAAGATGAGATTATTAGCAGGCAAACATATTTTATACCAATACAAAATTTATCTTTTGATACTTCAAATGAAATAGATTCATCATATATTCAATTTTATGATAAATTAAAAATATATTTTGAAGCAATTGCATAGAAAATTGAAAATGAAGAACCTTATGATGAAACTTTTATACGATAGTTTTACAAATCTTTTGGTGAATTTAATTTTGCATTGCCATCTGAGCTATTAAATCCACCAGCACATAAGGAAAATACAATTAAAATAACAAGTATTTAATTTTTAATTACATGAAAGGATGAGATTGGATTGAAATACTATCTATCAAAAATATAGTTAGAAAAAATCCAAAGCTATTATAATAGAGAAATTCTACCACTTTCAGATAATGATAAATTCATATTGATAGATGGGAAAAATATATCAAATGAAAATGGTTCAAATGGTACAGGAAAAAGCACATTGTTTAAATGTATCATATATGGATTTGGAATAAATCAAAGGATACCAAAAACAATTGTTAGTAAAAATGAAGAATATGGAACAATAGGACTTGAAATAACAAATAATGATGAATCAAATCCAGAAAAAATAATAATTAAGAGAAAAATATCTTCTACTTAGTCACAACATTTATATGTAAGTGTCAATAATGTCACTATGAATTTCCAACGTGTAGAATATTTTAAAAAATTTTTTGAAGATAAAATTCTTGGTTGTAGTATTGATATATATAAGTATTTAAAAATATTTACTTAGGAGAATCCTTGTTTTATTAGGCAAGTTAATTCTGGAATTATTACAATTTTTGAGCAAATATTTAAAATAGATAAATTAAATATTTATTATAATAAATAGAATTAGGAATTGAATAATATTGAAAAAGAAATATCTAAATTGGAATTATATAATGATAAAGAATTGCAAGAAATTGAAAAATTAGAAAAATAGATAATGGTAAACACACAAACAACAGATATAGATAGTAAAATAGCGTCTATTACAAATGAAATAAAACAGATAGAAAAAAGTATATCCAATACTGGAGATATTGAAAAATTAAAAAAAGATTATTTAGAATAGGAATCTAAATCACAAGAATTGTTAAAAACTAATATTACATTAAATGCAGAAATTGCTAACATTGAAAAAGAATTAAAAAAATTTGAAAATCTAATTAAAGGAAAGATTTGTCCAACATGTTTAAGGCAAACAGATGATGATACATTTATACAAAGTGTAGAAGGATTAAAAGATTCTAAAAAACATATTATTATAAAAAACAAAGAAATAATTTATTTGAATGAAACTAATAAAAAGCAAATAGATGAAAATAATAAAGCATTAAAAAAAATATTTGATGAATATAAGCAATCTAAGATTATATTGGATCAGAAAATTAAAAATAAAACTGTATTAGAAAGCACATTGAAAAACGTTATTCAATCAAATAAAGAAAGTATACAAAAACAAATAAATGAAAGAAAAGTAGTAATACAAACTAATAATGTATCACTTAATGATTTAAAAGCAAAAAAAGAAATATATACATATCTAAGTTAGATTTTTAGTACAAAAAGTAATATTAGATAGAATTTATTAGTAGATATATTAAATAATGGTTTAAAGCAATTATTAGAATATTACAGTTCATTTTTATTTAATAGTCAAAAAGTAGAATCATATTTTGATAATAATATATTTAATATAGGTATATTATTAGAAGAAGGTAACATATTTAAAGAGTATGAATTACTTAGTTAGGGGGAACGAAAAAAAGTTGAAGTTGTTTTTATATTATAGATGAATGATTTAGTTAATTCTTTTTATGATTTAAACCTTAATTTATTTGTGTTTGATGAATTTTTAGATAATTTAGATTATAATTCCACAAACCAAATACTTGAATTACTTAATAATTATGCAGTAAATAATGATTAGATGATTTTTATTACTTCACATAAGACAGATATTAACTTAACAAACTGTACTCTTGTAAACATAGAAAAAGAAAATGAAGTTTCTAAAATTTAGGAAATAATTCAAAAATAATTGAGATTGAAAGGATGGTATGGAAATGGAATACAAAAAAGTTAATGAAAAGACAACATTTGAAACGTTTGATTTTATAACACCAATAGTAAAAATTTGTATAATCAAGCTAATTACATTATTAGAGAATGTTTTGAACAAACTGGCAAATGGGTTAGATACAGTGATTTAGATAAAGTTTGCAGAGCTAATACAGAGTATCCTGATTAT
>Ga0116157_10006236_pt1 | contig 10820 bp, 8 predicted proteins | sample AD_UKC048_MetaG_FD_89882 | JGI IMG/M metagenome (GOLD analysis project Ga0116157, IMG submission 89882) | Active sludge microbial communities of municipal wastewater-treating anaerobic digesters from USA - AD_UKC048_MetaG | ecosystem: Engineered > Bioreactor > Anaerobic > Digestate | place: USA... | reverse complement strand
TTGCTCCCAAACAAAGATACCCTTGCTGGTTTTGCGAACAAAGTCAAAAAAATGTACAATTTGTTTGTCTGCAAAACCTGAAAATTTAGAACTGATCGGCCCTGCGGACGACCGGGGCTATTCAAAATTCAACCGCATCCGCGGTTTGTTATCCCAAAAATTCGGGATGACTCATGTTCATTCGTCTTTCGCCACCCGAATCACTCTTCACTCGTCCTTACCCCCCCGCTTTTTTCGTCCCTGTATACCCCTTTTCCAGCAAGAGCTGTACCACCCGTTCGCGGTGATCGCCTTGCACGATGATTTCGCCGTCTTTGGCGGAGCCGCCAACCCCACATTTGGTTTTGAGGAATTTGCCCAATTCTTCGAGGGCGGACTGCGGGCCAGCAAATCCAGTAATGAGGGTTACTTCTTTGCCACCGCGTTGTTTGCGGTCGATGAAGACCCGGAGTTTTTGTTGGTTGGGCGCTACTTCTGGCGCTTCTTCCTCTTCCTCGTATTTGTATTCAAAATCGGGATCGGTGGAGTACACCACGCCGCTGCGCCCTTTGGTGTTGTTGTCCTTGTTTTTGTCTTTTTTGGCCATGATTTGGGTTTTATGAAAGTTGAGGAGGTTGAGAAGTTGAGGCTACCGCGAGCGACAAGCCAAAGCGACACAATTGTTTTGGTGTCAAAATCGCTCATATGTCGCTCGCGGTAGCCTCAACCCTCTCAACTTCTCAACCTTCTCAACTATTTCAAAGAGACAATTGATTCTACAAATTTCAAAATACCCTCCCATTGTTCAGGTGCAAACAGCTGCCAAAACCCATCCCTCCGCATCCAGGTACCCTGGCGTTTGGCATACCGACGACTGTTGCGTTTGATGAGCTCAATTGCTTCATCGCGGGAGATGCTGCCTGCAAAATAGTCAAACAACTCCTGGTAGCCTACGGTTTGGAGGGCGTTCAGGTGCCGCTGCTCAAACAGACCGCGGGCTTCCGCTTCCAGGCCATGCTCCAACATCTGATCTACCCTTTGGTTGATGCGCTTGTACAGGATTTCACGCGGAACCTCCAACCAAAGGTAAATGGGGGTAAAAAAACGAGTTTCAGCCTGATGGGTACGGAAACTGGAAAAAGGAAGCCCGGAGGCGCGAAACACCGAGATTGCCCGGATCAAACGGTGCGGATTGGATTGATCCACTTCGGCGAAATAATCGGGATCAACCTCGGCAAGTTCGGTTTGCAAAGCCGCGAGTCCGGAGTTTTGATACAGTACTTCCACTTCTTCCCGAATCTGAGTTGGTACATCTGGAAAAACATCCAAACCTTCGCACAATGCTTTGATGTACAAACTGGAACCTCCCGCCAGAATGACCACCTGGTGCTTTTGGTACAATTGAGTCAGGAGCGCCAGGGCATCGCGTTCAAAATCGCCAACATTGTAGGTTTCACAAACAGAAAGCCTGTTGATGAAGTGGTGGGGAACCATGCTGAGCTCCTCCGTAGAAGCTTTGGCCGTACCAATGGTCATTTCCCGATAAAACTGACGACTGTCGGCAGAAAGAATTTCCGTATGAAAATACTGGGCCAGGCGGACGGCCAAAGCGGTTTTACCACTGGCCGTAGGGCCACCGACCACGATGAGGTATTTTTTTTCCGGAAAAATGACTGCTGTATCCACGAATTTCTGGTTTCTGCTACTTTCCTTAGCGCCTGCAAGTTCAAAAAGATTCCTCATTTTCAAAAATCAAAACTAATTACCTTTACCACTCGCTTTAACAAACTTTAAACTGGATGCTTTACTACCTGGTTCGCCCTATCGCCCGTTTGGGGACTTATGTCTTTTTTCGGAAAATATACTTTGCCAACGAGGATCGAGTTCCCCGCAATAAATCGGTTATTTTGGCCATCAACCACCCCACGGGTTTTATGGAACCCATCATCATGGCTGTGTTGTTGAGTAAACCCTTGCACTTTCTGGTGCGGGGAGATTTTTTTTCCAAAAAAATATACGGGTCGCTGCTGCGGGCATTACACATGATTCCGATCTTTCGGATGCGCGACACCACCGGATTCAGTGGCGTAAAGAGCAATTTTTCCACTTTTGAAGCCTGTTATGCCGGGTTAAAAGAGGGAAAAATCATCATGATTTTTCCGGAAGGCCGCACCGAGTTGGAAAAACGGCTGCGTCCCCTGCAACGTGGTTTGGTGCGTATTGCTTTTGGCACCCTGGAGCGCTACCCCGATTTGGAAGACCTGTATGTTGTCCCGGTAGGCGTCAATTTCACCGATGGTGAACAAGCTCGTAGCGAAGTGATGATCAATTTTGGCGAACCCCTTTCGACCCGTACTTTTTACCAAACGGGGGCTGTGACGGAGGGTGACGCACTATTGGAAGCACTCGCGACGGCTATGGCCAAAAACATCGTCATTGTGGAAGATGCTGCGGATGACGAGCTCGCGGAGACTCTACTCACCCTCGACCGCAACGAACGCCGGGAAAAAATCTTTCCGGTTATAGCAGCTGATGCAGCTTGTTTGTGGCGGGAGAAAGCCATTGCTACCCGCATCAATGAACTACCGGGAGCAGAAAAAGAAGATGTAAAAATGAAGGCAAGCGCCTACCAAAAAGCGCTGAAGGCCGCAGGGATAAACGATCGCGCCCTTGCAAAATCTCAAAAAAGTGGGGTAGGGGAGTTGCTCTTCCTGATTTTGGGCTGTTTACCCGCCTGGATCGGACGGGCGTTTTGTTTTCTTCCCGCGCAATTGGCGCAATACATCAAGGCCAAAAGGGTGCGCCGCCTGGAGTACAAACTTCCAGTATGGGCGGGGGTGTCCTGGGGGATGTTTTTGGTGTATTACCTCCTGTGGCTCTTAATTGCCGGGCTTTCGGGACAATGGCTGATCTTGCTCATCGCAGTATGCTTGGGTGGTTTGGGTTATTTTGGCCTGTATTACTTTGAGTATTACGCGCATTGGAGCAATGCACGTCGGTTTCAAAGGCTGTCTTCAGCACAACAAGCTGCATTACAACAACAACGCGCTCTCCTTACAACAAGTCTACCGCCATTCACGCAATAAATCTGCGCCAAACGGATGCTGCTGGATGCGTTTGCGAATGGATTCTATAGTCCAAACCAAAGCTCTGCTACTTTCAGGGTCGTAGAAATAGGCATTGTTGGCCGTAGTTGGAGTCAAACCTTTCACGATGCCAATCAGTTTGCCTTCCTGATTCAAAACAGGACTACCCAATTGATCGTCCAGAACATGCGCGTTGCTGAGCAAGTAAGGAGTTGACTCCGTACTTTCACCCAAAAGGGTACCATAACTCAAACGCAAGGAGTGGTCAGCATCAGGATACATCGGATAATTGGGCAAGACCTCACTCATGGCAGCCCTCAATTCATCGGCTTTGCGGTAGGCTTTTTGCCGCGCTTTGCCCATAGCGGGGACTACCTTGTCCGCGAAAAATTGCAGCATACTGTCAACCAATTGTACCGCCGGATCAATGGCAAGCACATCGATATTGGACAAAAAATCTTCATTTAACCAGCCGCTGATCAGTTCGGGCTGGCCAAATTTGCTTTTGATCAGTAGGGTTTCACTGAGTCGTGCGTAATCTTTATTGGCGTATACGGCTTGTCGGACAGCATAAGGGGCCAGGTGCGCTGCCGGCAAGTTTTGGTAATAGCGTTGCAGCAGTTCGGGCAACAGCAACTCATTTTCGGTGGCGGGTAAGCGGTTAAAAACCTCCGGGAAATACTGACTTTCTTCGGTACTGGGCAAACGGTGCGCCGAAGTACCGATCCTGCCTCGCCACATGGTAAAAAGCCGCACGGCTTCAAAAAAACTGCAAGGACTATACACAATGCCTTTGGTGTACACTTGTGCAGGCACATAGCGCTTCAAGTCCTGAAAAGCCAAGCGACAAGAATCCAACAAGGTTCCATAACGAGCCTTGAGCTCGGGACGCTGGCTCAGTTGGTGGCGAAACTCCGCTTCCTGAATGGTGCGTTTGGGCAAAGCCTGGGCCAACAATTGCTGGTCTTCGTAATGCCTGAACACCCCATCTTCGGTGATGAAAGGTGGCCGGGTGACATAGGCGCCCAAGGCGCGATCCAGATCCTGGTGGCATTTGGCCAATTCCAGGGCGACGTCCAGTTCAAAACCCAGGCGATGAATGGAGGAGCCGCGGGGATGCCCCAACACCACATGATTGGGTTGGTTTATTTCGTGTTTACCGAGGGGGATATAGGGAGTAGTGCCAGCTGGAGTTTCGGCATTTTGCGCTTTTTCAGGACTTGTGTGCATCCGCAGGAGTACCCCAATTTGCTGTTCCCGCGCACCTTCCACTGGTAACTGAATGACGCCAATCAATTGCAGCGCCGTATACCGCTTGTAGCGCTGCTCGACTACTTGCGTTGATTGTGCCCCGGCGAGGTGGGTTTCAACCGCATAAGAACTACCGTCGGGTTGGGTTTCGTACGAGGTGAAAAAAAAGGCCTGACCCGGTTCCAGCCTTTGGTCTTTTAAGGGCTTTGAGTTGACATATACCTCCGCCGGAAAACCTTTGAGGGGGATTTCTTGCCCGCTTTGGGCCAGCCAAACGCCATGATTGGCTTCCATCAGGGGCCAAATGGAATCGGGCACTACCGAGGGGCTCAGGAGTCCAAAGGCCAAACCCTGCGCATTGAGGAAAACGGCGTTACCATAATCAAAGCGGATGACGGCATTGGCCAGCCCATCGTGCTTAGCGTTGGTCAACTTTTCAAGGGGAAACGCAAGTCCGGCAGCCTGGAGCTTTTCCTGAACTTGGGGAATTTGATCGATGCTCCAGAAGCCTTCCTGGGCATTTATGACAAAAGGAATAAATGAACAAAATAGAAGTAAAACATAATTCTTCATGCCCTGGATTGGGCTTTTTTCTTTCGCACAGATTTCACGCAGATTTTTTTCACAGATTCTACGCAGATTTTTCTGTGTGAAATCTGTGTGATAATCTGCGTGAAATCTGTGTGAAAAAAAAATAGATAGCGTGTCCTGCATGTCATGGTGTTTCATTGCGAATAGAACGCAATTTTCATTTTTTTCACCAAAAAAAATTAGGAATAAATTCGGTAAGAAATAAAAAAAGTCAGCACCATTGCTGGGCTGACTTTGTGCCGAAGAAGGGACTCGAACCCCCACACCCGAAGGCACACGCACCTGAAACGTGCGCGTCTACCAATTTCGCCACTTCGGCTTAAATTCTTTTTTAATTAAGTGTACCGGAGGCGGGACTCGAACCCGCACACTGTTGCCAATACTGGATTTTGAATCCAGCGCGTCTACCAATTCCGCCACTCCGGCATTCTCTATGTCAAATCCTACGCACTTGTTCGTAGGCTGTACCACCTTTTTTCATCGGCGGTGCGCAAATGTAGAAAGGTTTTCCTTTATGCGCAAGAGGTAGCGCTTTTTTAAGTAAAAAATTTTGATCAGATTTAGTTCCTCCGGGCTGGCTGTTTCTTCAACATAGCCTTGCAGAATGGGTTTAATCTCGGCTTCCAGTTCGAGCTCTTTTGTTTCAACCGCTTGTTTTACAGCAGTAAAAATCGGCTCGTCAAAATCGAACTCCAATTCCATCAACTGCTCGTTGATGTCCATCATTTCCATCAAAAAAATTTGTGGAATTTCGTTTTGTCCTTCTACCAACAAGCCTTTTTCTTCCAAAATGTACTTCATTCTTTGGTCGGCATCGCCCAAAGTGCGGTAGGCTTCGTTGTTGAGGCTGGACAATTGGAGAATCTCCGCTTGTTTAGCGTCGGATTCCAGGGTGTAAAAATCGGGATGGTACCGCTTGCTGTTGCTCAAAAAACGTTTGCGCAAGTCGGCTGCATCGAGGATGAAGGAGACGGGGAGTTCGAAGAAATCGAAGAATTTCATAAAGAAGTTGAAGGAAGTTGAGAAGGTTGAGAAGTTGAGGCTACCGCGAGCGACGTATTCATCGTTCTGCCTTGAATATTTTATAAAAACGTTGTCAAAATCGCTCGCGGTAGCCTCAACTTCTCAACCCCTCAACTCATTTAAATATTCTGAAAATATCCAGTCCATTTGCAAACAACACCAAACCAATCACGATGATGAAGCCTACGATGGTGGCGTATTCCATAAATTTATCACTGGGTTTGCGGCCAGAAACGATTTCGTACAAGAGGAACATCACGTGACCGCCATCGAGCGCCGGGATGGGCAGCAGGTTCATGAAGGCCAGGATCAGTGAAAGCACCGCCGTCATGCGCCAGAAACGTTCCCAATCCCAAACATCGCCAAACATGGTGGCAATGGAAGCAAAGCCGCCCAAACTTTCGGAGGCTTTGATTTTGCCTTTGAACATTTGCCCAAAAGCTTTCACCTGATCGCCCAAAAAGGCTACCCCTTTCACGACCCCGGCGGGCAAGGCCTGGCCGAGCGTATAGTCTTTGCGTTCAATTTTGAAATAGTAGGCAGGCTCATAAGACGCAACCCCGATTTTGCCTTCCGCCGTGGTGGTAACCGGCACGATCACGGTATCTTTTTGATTGCGGAGAACGGTCACTTTGATCGCTTTGTTTTTGAGCGGAACGACCATTTTGGAAAACTCGTGGTAATATGCAGTTGGCTGGCCATTTACGCCAATAATACGGTCTTTGAGTTTGAAGTCGGCATCCGCTGCGGGCGTTTTGGGCGCAATCCGACCAATCACGAACGGCATCCGCACGCCGTACAGACCTTCGTCTTTGCTGGCGTAGCTCGACAACACCTGTACAAATTTGGGATCGATGGGCAAGGTCATTTTTTGACCGTCGCGTTCAATTTCCAGGCTTTTGGCGTTGTTGATCACGATTTCACGGCGAACCTGATTGTCGCCAAACTCCGTCAGTTGACGGCCATTGACCGCCAATACCTGGTCGCCGTCGCGCAAGCCCATGTCTTCACCAAGTTTGCTGACTGCGATGCCGTATTTCACGTTTTGGGTGGGCAGGAATTCTTCCCCCCAGGTCCACAATACCATGCCATACAGGAAAAAGCCGAGGATAAAATTGACCGTTACGCCGCCCAGCATGATGATCAGGCGTTGCCAGGCTGGTTTGGAACGAAACTCCCAGGGTTGGGGTGGACCAGCCATTTGCTCGCGGTCCATACTTTCGTCGATCATCCCGGAAATTTTGACGTAGCCACCCAAAGGCAACCAACCAATGCCATATTCCGTTTCACCTTTTTTTATCTTGAAGAGGGAAAACCAAGGATCGAAAAAGAGGTAGAATTTCTCCACCCGGGTTTTGAACCATCTGGCCGGGAAAAAGTGCCCCATTTCATGCAACACAATCAAAATGGACAGGCTCAAAAATAATTGACCCGCCATAATCAAATAACCCATAATTCCTTTTTGATTTTATTTTCGCAGTTGTTTAACATTGCCGAGGAACTTTTGGTTGCCTCCCGGGCAAATGTAAGCAATTTTGTAAAAGTTTAGCACCCCGACTTCGTCGGGCTGGAGGGTGTTTCTAGCCACAAATGACACAAATTTTCACAAATCAAATTATTCACGAATGAAATTTGTGAATAATTTGTGCAATTTGTGGCTAATTCAATCTTGTTTGACTCCGCCGCAGGCGGGGTGATCAACGTTTTTAATCGGTTTATGAACATCTTTTACGCATCAAATATTGTAGGCAACTTGCTGGAGCTGGACGAGGAAGAAACCCGGCATTTGCAGGTTTTGCGCTACACGCCCGGGCGAACCCTGAGCGTGGTAGACGGCAAAGGCAACTGGTACGAAGCGGAATTGCTGGAGCTGGGAAAAAAATTGGCGCGCGCCAAAATCAACACCCAAAAACAGCAGACCCAACGCAAGCCCTACCACCTGCATGTGGCCATTGCTCCCACCAAAAACATCGAACGCCTGGAGTGGTTTTTGGAAAAAGCAACCGAAATTGGGGTGGATGAAATTACCCCTATACTGTGTCGGCATTCGGAGCGTACCCAGGTGCGGCAGGATCGTTTGGAGAAAATCACCCTCTCGGCGATGAAACAATCGCTCAAAACCTTTTTACCTCGCCTGAATCCCTTGCAGCCTTTAAAAACTTTTTTACCCGCACAAGCGAACTTTTCCGGGCAAAAATGCATTGCCTGGATTACCGATCCACCTGCGGCGCTCTTGCAACAAACTTACCAGCCGGGTCAAAGCGTTATAGTCGTGATCGGCCCCGAAGGAGATTTTGCTCCCGAAGAAATTGGGCTGGCTACCCAATGCAATTTTGCACCCGTCAGTTTGGGCCAAAGCCGACTGCGGACCGAAACTGCCGGGGTAGTGGCGGTGCATACGATTGAATTGATGAACGGTTGAAGGGTTGAAGAGTTGAAGAGTTGAAGAGTTGAAGAGTTGTCGGTAGCGCGAGATTTGGAATACTGATCTAGAATTTGAGATTGATGATCAAATAATGCGCTACCCACAACTTTTCAACTTTTCAACTTTTCAACTTTTCAACTAATTTAGCCCAAACAAACCACTATGCTATTCTTATTCTTATTGCTGAATTTTTTTGCGCCCACGCAGCCTGAGCCAGTGCCCGCGGGTATGAAACTGGCTTTATTGAAGTACAACGGCGGAGGTGACTGGTACGCCAACCCCACCGCCCTACCCAACCTGGCGCGGTATTGCAATCAAAACCTGGGCACGGCTTTTGATCCGGATTATGCCACAGTGGAAGTAGGGAGCCCCGAGCTGTTCAATTTCCCGTTTCTGCACATGACCGGACACGGCAACGTGGTTTTTTCGGACATGGAGGCCCAAAACTTGCGGCAATACCTCATTGCGGGCGGTTTTTTGCACATCGACGACAACTACGGGATGGACCCCTTTGTACGGGTAGCCATGAAAAAGGTCTTTCCAGAACTGGAGTTCACCGAGCTGCCTTTTGGCCATGAAATTTACCGTCAGAAGTTCAATTTTCCCGGCGGGCTACCCAAAATCCACAAACACGATGACAAACCACCCCGGGGTTATGGCCTGATCTGGCAAGGCCGCCTGCTTTGTTTTTACTCATACGAGTGTGACCTTGGCGACGGCTGGGAAGACCAGGACGTACACAACGATACCCCCGAGGCGCGCACCCAGGCTTTAAGGATGGGGGCGAATTTGGTGCAGTATGCGTTTCAGCAGTAGTTGAAAAGTTGAAGAGTTTAGGGATGAAAAGTTGTGGGTAGCGCGAGATTTATAGCACTGATCCAAAAGTTGAACTTAATGATCAAATATTGTGCTACCGACAACTTTTCAACTTTTCAACCTTTCAACTCTTCAACTATTTTATACTTTTGTCGAAGCAGCGGCGATGCACTGCGCGGGGGATATGGTCTCATAGTTCAACGGATAGAATAGGAGTTTCCTAAACTCTAGATACAGGTTCGATTCCTGTTGGGACCACTAATAGTTGAAAACGATCAATTATTTGTAACTAAAAAAGCCTGTAAAACAATGATATAAGCATTTTTAGTTACTACTTGTTGCGGTTTGTTTGCCGTTTTTTGAGTCTTTTTGGTGCTTTTTTTGGTGCTGGTAGATAGGTTTATGATTGGTTACGCATTCATTAACCACTCAAACCAGGTTTCATGAAGTTGTTGAATTCCAAACGTGTTAAGTTTTCCGTTGTATACAATCGTGCGAATGGGAAGCGACTGAATGCCGATGGCAAAGCATTGATTCAAATTCGATGCTACCAGGATGGCCGATGTAAGTTTATTTCAACAGGTATACTTATTGCTCCAAAGCATTGGGACAAAAAGAATACCAAGGTCAAAAATTCAGAGCCTCATTTCAATGTGTACAATCAAAAAATCCGTGACATCCTAGCGCAATTAGAAGAGTTTGAAATCCGAATGGTTCAGCGCAATGGTTTTTCCTCCCTGGCTCACTTGAATAGCTTTGAGGAAAACAAAGGCGGATCCTCTTTTAGCAAGTTTTGTGAAGAAGAATTGGAGCGACCGGAAATCAAAAGCACCACGCGCAGGGGGCAAAAGTACTCCCTGAAGGTGTTGTCCAGCTTCCAAAAAGAAATCAGCTTTGGTGAAATTGATCTGGATTTTGTTACCCGGCTCGACCGCTTTATGATCCGTCGAGGCTTGTGTATAAATACCATCCACAAGCATCACCGGTGCCTGAAGCGTTACGTAAACATGGCCATACGTGGAGGTTTTATTGATGCCAATAAAAACCCATACGCTCAATTCAAACCCAAGCAAGAGGAACCCAAGCGGGAATTCTTGACTGCTGAAGAGCTGGCCAAAATCGAGCGTGCCGAAATCCCTCAAAGTGTTGGGCACCTGGTGAAGATTCGGCAAATCTTCCTGCTGGCTTGTTACACTGGTCTAAGGTTTGGCGATTTGTGCCGCTTGTGCTATGCGCATACTGAGGAAACCGCCAAAGGAATGCAATTGAACTTGAGAACCGAAAAGAACAACAAGCCGTTAAGATTGCCGCTTTGGCTACTGTTTCGCCGTGGTAGCGCTGCCGATTACAGCGAGCCAGAAAAGTTGATCCGGGCGGCGATCGCAGAGCATAGGACTATCCACCGGGGCCAATTGCCGGAGAATATTCCCTTTTTTCATCTGAGCAATCAGTATTTTAACCGTGGCTTAAAGGACCTGGCCAAGCTGGCCGGAATCAATAAAAAGCTGAGCAGTCACATGGGGCGCCGTACCTTTGCTACATTGCTGGCCACCCGGGTAAAGGTTCCGGTGTTACAGCGCTTACTGAATCACTCCAAAATTGACATCACTATGCTTTACGTTCAGCTCTCCAACCAGGTAGTTGAACAG
>Ga0116157_10006234_pt1 | contig 10822 bp, 10 predicted proteins | sample AD_UKC048_MetaG_FD_89882 | JGI IMG/M metagenome (GOLD analysis project Ga0116157, IMG submission 89882) | Active sludge microbial communities of municipal wastewater-treating anaerobic digesters from USA - AD_UKC048_MetaG | ecosystem: Engineered > Bioreactor > Anaerobic > Digestate | place: USA... | reverse complement strand
TGCGCGGGTGATGCAACCTTTACGTCTGTGTCGAGTATTGCAGTAATCTGGTTGTTCTCGGTGCCCTTGGCTTATGTGTTAGCCGTGCCATTGAGCTTGGGTATCTACGGTCTATTAATAGCCGCCATATTGGATGAAGCTGTGCGTGCAGTGATTAAGTATTTCCGCTGGAAAACACGTAAATGGCAAAATTTTGGTGTGGGCGTTAAGGATTCAAAGCTCGCCCTCTAATTAATTGGGTGTTTCCAAGGTTACTATCGGGTTTATCCAGTCGGCGTGATCCCACGAGTTATCTCCGTTTGGTTTAACAATGAGTTTTAATTCTTTGCCCTTGTTGAGTTCAACATTTATTTTTACCGGTTTCTCAAATCCATAATAAGGTTTAGACGCCCAACGTAATGTATTGTCTTCCCAAATTTCAAAGCTCAGCTCAGTTACGCCAACCTCATCGTCAACACCGGGAATTACTTCGAAGCCTATAGCATTGTTTGGAAGGTTGAAGGATATATTCGAATAGGCGTGAGTGCCTATACCGAAAGCAAAACGTTTTTTTCCGACAGAAAGCACCTTTCCATCAAGGCTTTTATTGAATTGGATTGTCCCATAGTCTTGTTTTGAGGTCTGAAGCTGTTGACCTGTTAAGAGCATCTGATTTGGTGCTAATGACGGTTTATGTATGCTGTGACGATCGACAAGATAGGTTAAGGTTGCTCCGACGGCTACAACAAAGGTGATTGATGATGAGAACCGATTATTCAAGAACTTGGTAGATAAGGTGATTAGGGGCCTATGGACTCTTTCGCCTGCAAAAAGATGAAGCAAAATTAGTGCAAAAATTGCTGTCATTAACGTAGATAGACCAGTCCAAATGTCTGATCCGTTTATCCCCAAAATAATGAGCATGTTCAGAGCGGATACGAAGCTAAGTGCAACGACGTAAATTATGTGTTTCTTTGTTATTGATGAATACACAAGCGCGCAGACTATCGCGGGAAAAAGATACCGTTCGTGCATGGCGGGTAGAAGCGTAAAAAAAGAAACGGCACTAACCAGCGCATAAAAAATACTGTTGGAGAGTAGACTCTCGTGAGAGTTTTCCTTTGATTTCAGCAGATCGGTTATACCGAATAGAAAAATGGACAAGCAAATCGATGCGTAAAACAACATTCCAAGATACTTAGGATAAATGAGTTGCTGCGGGAGGACCTTACTCATCTGTGAAAGAAATTCAATGTTATCGGGTGCGTTATTGCCCACTAACAGTATCCATAAATTAGCGGCGTTCATGGTAATCACAGGGTATTGCCCTAGTGTTTCTATATAGGCTGCCTGAAAGGCCTCTTTAAAGTAGTTTACGTAGATAAACGGCGAAAACACCACCAAGAAGACAAGTATTGATAGTAGTATTCCTAGGATATGTGTTTTAAAACGATGAAAGAAAAGTATCCCTACTACAGGTAAAAAACACACCATTTGAAACTTAGTGAGTAACGCCAAGGTGAAGGTAGGTAGCATCAGTACCGAGTATCGGTGTGAGAAATGAAGCAATATCGCTGAAGTGGCTATTACAGTAGGTATTAAATCCACTTGTCCCCAAATGGGGCCGTCAATCAATATGGCTGGGTTGAAAACAGCCATCAGCATAATGCATAAGATTTGATTGCTAGTAGCATTAAACTTTTGCAAATTTTTATAGATAATCGCAACCAATATGCAGTGACTGATTAAGACGGGGAATTCCCATAAAAATTTGCATAGATCATTTGGTTCAATGGGAAGATTGAATTGATGAAGTATTTTGGTAACAACGTACAGCCAATGAATATAAAGCGGAGGGTAGTTACCGTTAAAAAGAGCGTAGCCATTTTTTTCCAGCTGGTGCGACCAATTTTCCCAATAGCCTAAATCAGGTGGATACCCGTTTATGAACAGGCAAAATAAATTAATCAGAATTGTTGCTGAAAGATAAATCTGAAGCTGATTCTTATCTTTTACTAGTGTCATAGTAATCAATCATGTTTTAAGTTTTTTGCCTGGAAACAGGCCACCACTCAGTTTGAATTTTTGGGTAGCCTACCGTAACGTACTGCATGGAAAACGCCAATTGGGAAGGGCTGCGCATTTGCAAGTGGAATTGGCCAATCAAGTTTTATTTTTGCGCTTGGATCTTCACCCGCTTGCCCGCGGGCAAATAAACGATAATATTCCTGAACGGATGCTCCCCCTCCAGTAAAACCATGTTCACGTTCCCCATGTAAGCCGCCGATACCGTTGTAATAGTGGTGGTTAGAGACTTCCCAGCTTTCGTAATGATGATACATCTCGTGGTAGAAACCACGATTAACAGCGTTGCTCGGTAGTGTCCACGTCCATCCAGAAGTCACATGAATCAATCGACCGCTTGCTGACATACCACCCGCGAAGATTGGTTCAACTTCACCGTCGGCATGGTAAGAGGATTGGTAAATTACGACTACATCATAAAAGTCGAAAAGACTCTGGTATTCAGGACGCCAAGATACGCTATAAAGCGTGTCGACTAATTCTGATGTGTTCTTCGCGTGTACATTAAGAATTTTATCCATGGGCAACACGGTAACATCCCATTTGGATAAGCCGTACATACTGGGCATCGCCAATCGTTCACCTGTAACACGTACCTGCGCGGCGAAGCCATCCAGCATCTCTTGCGTCAAAATTAAAGGTGATTTCATGTCGTTAGACATGACATTTTCGAAAGGTAATATCGCAATTTTAACTGTATTTTGTGGGGCTAGTGGAGTGAGATTCGTATCAATGTAAATTGATTGTGTGGTCTCATTGACGGTAATTTTTTGCTCATAAAAGCTTCCAGTTAAATTGTATTGACTGGGTTTACCTAAAGCAAGAATGTACTCAAAAAAATCATCTGTTAGGTCTTGCGGGTTGTCGTTGCTGATTCCCAAACCTATTTTGTAGGTACCTTGTGGCAAGGTGAGGCTAGTTGGTGTGCTCATGCCTATATATTCATCATTAATATAGAGCTTTCCTTTTGTTGGGCTATCTATATTTACTATTGATGCTGCAGGTCTGTGCAATGCGGTAAGCATTATTGTCTTCTGTAAAAAAGTACCGCTATCAGTACTATCGGGGCAATCAACAGACGGGCAAGTAAGGCTTGCCACAATAATGCCGTCAACTCGCATTTCAAATTTGATGGCTCTTGGGCCTCCATAATTTATTGCTTGAAGTTGAACTTGGTTGTCGCCCGGAGAAAACCAGTCGCTAATATCGCGCCATTCACCCATAGTGTCAGGTTGACCCCAATAGCCTATGCGATGACGCAAACCATTGACGGTAAGGTACATCCAATCATCCACTTCAGGTAAATGTATTTCGATTTTAGATAAAGTCCGTGCGCTTGATGTACTACTTGAAGAGCTCCTGCTAGAGCTAGTTGCAACAGAGCTGCTAGTTGAAGATGATGAAAGGGTAGAGGAACTGGTTGTTATTATCGGTGTGTTTGATGTGCTACTTGAAGAGCTCTCGCTAGAGCTTGTTGAAAGAGAACTGCTAGCTGAAGATGATGAAAGGTTGGAGGGACTGGTTGCTATTATAGGTGTGTTTGTTGAGGGAGAGCTGCTTCCTCCTCCGCCACAAGCGGTAATTATAAAGATGGAAAAAATAATAGCGTGACGTAAAACCCAATTTTTTAAATTCATCGTCTTCATATATATGTTCCCTGACATTTAAAAAAATACTTTATTGAGCAGATGTATTTGCAAATATACATCTAATTTCTGACATTATTAAAACCAAAGCTCGATTGACTTGAATTATCGATTTATCTAATTCGTTTTACGAATGATCTCGCTAATATGATATTTAGGCCTGCCTTTAACTTCTTCGTAAATTTTTGACAGGTATTCACCAATAACACCCAAGCATAAAAGTTGAACACTCCCTATAAAAAGCAATGGCAAAAGAATGGATGCCCAACCTGGTACGGCGTGTTCAGAGAAGAAGCGAATTCCTAAAACCCAAAGAATTAATGCAAAAGATGCGAAGCCAGAAAATAATCCTAACACTGTAATCATGCGGAGTGGAACGGCAGAAAATGCGGTGATTCCTTTCCATGCAAAGGAGAGCATTTTTTTCAGCGGATATTTACTCTCGCCTAATTCTCGCGCCTGACGTTCATATTCAACTATTGATGATTTGAAACCCACTTCGCGCACTATTCCGCGCAAAAACAAATTGGATTCTTTATATTCTTTTAATGCCTCTAAGGCACGACGAGACAATAAACGGAAGTCTGCGTGGTTGAACACTAAGTCTACACCCATGGTGCGCATTGTGTGGTAGTAACCTTCAGCCGTGAAACGCTTAAAAAACGTATCGGTTTTTCGCGCGGAGCGAACACCGTAAACAACATCGCTGCCGTTTAAATATTCATCAACCATTTTTTCTATGTTGGCTGGGTCATCCTGTAAATCGGCATCAATTGAAACAGTAATATCTTCTGTTGTTGTGCATAAGCCTGCATAAAGTGCATTTTGGTGGCCTTTGTTGCGAGAAAGTTTAATGGCAACTACTTTCGCATCATGCAGCGCCGTTTCTTGCAGAAACTCCCAGGTATTGTCTCTACTGCCATCATCCACAAAATAATTTTTGGAGTCTGCGGAAACTTTTTGAGCGGTAATTAACTTATCTAATAAGTCATTTAAGACCTTAATCGTCTTTGGCAAGCTCTCTTCTTCGTTGTAGCAAGGTACAACAATCGCTAAAGAAGGAGCATTTGTTAGCGTTGCGGCACTCATTACTTTCTCCGATATATCCATAATTTATGGGCTAAAAAATTCACCACGAGGGTGATCAGGGTAGCAAAGAGCTGGGCGATTAGGTAGGCAGCTTCAAGCAGATTGGTATTGCGCAATAAATGGTTTTCCAGCACGTAAAGAAACATAGCAAAAAGTGATGTACTAAGCGCTAAGCCAAATGCGACAACAAGTATAAATTTGGGCAAAGTTTGCTTGTGGCTTGATGTACTCGCAAAGGTGAGATAGTAATTGGCAAGATAATTAAAAATAGCCGATACGGAATAGGACACAGCAGACGCCGTGATAGGAGCCCACTTGAAGGCTTCAACAAAAAGCCCCAGCAAAAAAAACTGAAGGAGCGTCGCCGCTCCTCCAATAGTTGCAAATTTAATAAACTTGATCATTTATGCCCAGCCGACAGCCGCCCTTGCTCGTTCAATATAGAGGTATTCAACCCTTTGTGAGAGCGGATGGCAAGCGTGGCGAAAATGATGGTGGTCTAAGGTTGACCCCATGTACTCCCAACATTGCCCTTGGTTAACGCATAAGTGGTCGCCAGCGTTCATCTTATAAGACGCTAACTCATCCCACATTTTGGACCATTCGGGGTTATTAATGTCGAGGTATTCCATAAATCCGCCTAAGCACTGAAATATTTGTAAGCTAATTGTGGTTTATTAATAGTTTTTGTCAAGAACATCATGCATCGTAATGATTTATATAGAAAATAATTGTAATTAATTGTTCGTATTGGGACCGAATACGCACTTTTTTGGCATAAAAATCATCTTTTAAAGTGTTTTTATAGATGGTTTTTAGATCGCTCAGCCAAAATTTAGCTTAAGTATCTGTAAAAATAGTGTTGACCTTACAGTTACAGAAGGGTTTATGATGAGATCGTTGAATTTAAATGAAGGTGGAGACGAGTATGAATATCGGACAAGCCGCAGCCCAAAGTGGGCTGCCTGTAAAAACCCTGCGTTACTACGAAGAGATTGGTTTGGTAACCCCGGCGCGTACCGAGGGCAATGATTACCGCGATTATTCGGTTATGGATGTTGAGCACTTGCGGTTTTTGCAGCGTGCTCGTGCAGTGGGTTTTAGCTTGGAGGTTTGTCGTGAGCTTTTGGATTTGTATCGCGATGAGAATCGCCGTTGCTCACAAGTGAAACGACTGGTACTGGAAAAAATTGAGCAAGTTGAAACTCAGTTGCAGGAGTTGCATGCACTTAAATCAATTTTGACCGATATGGCGAACGGTTGTGCGGGTGATGATTCTGCAGATTGCTCTATCATCGAAACACTGGCGCAACCTAAGCCTTCCTTTATGCCCTTTATGCTAGTGGAGTCATCATCATGAGTGATTGTTGTTCCGAAAGTGCATCTCCTAAAAAGGCTGCAGACGTAAAACCCTGTTGTGAATCTAAAGCGCACGCTCATGATGAGCATGCTGCTACTGAATTATTTTCTAAGGTTGCAAAAGATTCTTGCGCAACACCTGTTGCGGCGACGGCATCATGTTGCGCGCCGGTTGCAACTCACGCACATGAACACAGTCATACTCCAACTTGTTGTGATGATGACCATGAACATGGCGGCAAAAAAGATTACTTACTCTGGGGCTCCATGAGTATCTGCGTGCTGTTTTATGCATTGCATTTGCTTGCGCCAGCACTGCTACCAAGTTTTGCAGAACATTTTGCCCACAGTATTTTTGAAATGTTAAACACCATGTGGTGGGGCGTTTTGTTGGGATTAATTTTTGTCGGTCTATTGGCTAATATCCCGCAAAATCTGGTGTTGTCTGTTTTAGGCAAGGGCGGAAGCTTGAATGGTTTGCTGCGCGCAACTGCAGCGGGGGTTTTGCTGGATTTATGCAGTCACGGCATCTTAATGGTAGGGGCCAAGCTCTATCAAAAAGGCGCAAGCTTAGGGCAGGTGATGGCTTTTTTAATTGCCAGCCCGTGGAATTCATTTTCGCTCACGCTAATTATGTTTGCCTTAATTGGCTTTCAATGGACGCTCGTGTTTATAGGCGTGTCTATGGTGATTGCTGTTATAAGCGGTTGGATATTTGATCGCTGTGTGGATAAAAAAATATTACCTGCAAACCCAAATTCATTTGAGCTGGATGACAATTTTAAATTCTGGCCAGAAGCTCGCAAGCAATGGGCATCCATCAACTGGTCTTTTGATATTGTGAAAACTGTTGCCCGCGAAGGCGCAAGCGGTTCACGTATGGTATTACGTTGGTTGTTGTTTGGTGTTGTGCTTGCGGCGTTAATACGCACCTTTGTGAGCGTAGAGTTTTTTCAACAATGGTTCGGTCCAAGTTTAATCGGCATGCTATTCACGCTCATTGCTGCAACTGTGATTGAAGTCTGTTCTGAAGGCTCAACACCTATAGCTGCTGATTTATTAAACCGCGCGCAGGCACCGGGTAATGCCTTTACCTTTTTGATGGCGGGAGTATCTACCGACTACACAGAAATTATGGTGTTAAAGGATACGACCAAGTCGTGGAAAATAGCGTTGTTCTTGCCGTTGATCACTTTGCCGCAAATTATTGCGGTCGGATATGTAATGAATGGTTTGTGATTTTTTGTCATTAAGTGGTCAGGTTTAACGCTAAGCGTTAAACCTCAAGACGTTTTTATTTAACTGAACTCTCAAACTGCTGGCCTGTAACCCCTACCGATTCATCACCCATTAAATACAAATAATCACGCATTAAATCTTGCGGAGTCTTGATCGTCGTTGGGTCTTCGGCGGGATAAGCACCTGCGCGCATTTTGGTTCTGGTTGCGCCGGGGTTGATGCTGTTAGAGCGAATGCGTGTGGTTTCTTCTAATTCATCTGCAAGTGTTTGCATCAGATTTTCTGCGGCTGCTTTGGATGCGGCGTAAGCGCCCCAATAAGCGCGGCCTTTGTAGCCTACACTTGAGCCGGTAAAAACTATAGACGCATTTTTCGCGTTCTCTAATAAGGGCATTACGGCTTGCGTAAGCATAAAGGGCGCGTTTACATTCACTTGCATTAAGCGCATCCAAACATCCGGTGCGTAATTGGCGATGGGTGTGCGTTGGCCTAAATCGGCGGCGTTGTGAAGTATGCCATCGAGATGTTTGAATTCATCGCTGATGGCGTTACACATAGCAATAAACGATTGCTCATTGGCAACTTGAAAATCGATTGGATAAATCGCCGCTTGCGGGTGGCATGCGGATTCAATTTCATCGTAAACCATTTCCAGTTTTTGCAGCGTACGACCAACAAGAATGACAGTTGCCCCGTGTGCTGCGAAGGTTTTGGCGGCAACGCGACCGATACCATCGCCTGCGCCAGTGACGAGGATGATTTTATTTTCAAGGCAGTTGCTTGTTGGAACAAAGTTTTCTGGGGTTTTCATAATATATTTTCAATCTGTAAGTTAATACTTTGTACTCTCGCTCCCAAGCTCTAGCTGGGGAGTGTATATATGCATTACCAAGCAGGAGCTTGGGAACGAGAAAAAGCTCGCGCTCCACCCACCCTATAAAATTACAAATATTTTTGAATGATCGGCCAAATATCTTCAGCGTGGTCAACACAATAATCTGCTTGCCAACTATCAATATTTTCATCGCCGATATAACCGTAGGCGGCGGCGATGGTAATGCTCTCGGCACGTTTTCCACATTCAATATCGCGCGCATGATCGCCGATATAAATAATTTCTTGCGGTGTGCAGCCCAATTCTTTAGCGGCTAAGAATAATGATTCAGGGTGCGGCTTGCTGTCTTGCACGTGATCAGGGCAGATCACAATTGCGGGAGCTGGCTGCATATTTAATTGTTCCATTAGTGGGACTGTATAAGCTGCAGGCTTATTGGTTGCTATGCCCCACGGAATATTGTGTTCAGCTAATTTATTCAACAAGTCTTGTATGCCGGGAAAGGGCTTGGTAAATACGGCGATATGTTGGGTGTAAAGCTCTAATAAGCGTGAGCGCAGCGGCTGAAAATTTTCATGAGTTTCTTCAATAGCAAATGCCATCATCACCATTGCTTTTGAACCGTTGGAAACACTGGCGCGAATCATCTCGTGTGGTAGTTCGTCGCGTTCGTTTTCTTGTAGCAATGCATTTACAACGGCTATAAAGTCTGGCGCTGTATCGAGCAGGGTGCCGTCAAGGTCAAACATGACGGCACGGATTTTTCTTTCGTTAAGCATTATTGAACCACTTTTTTAGCGTGCAACAAATAATTCACGCTCACATCATTCGCATCTAATTTGTAATGCTTGGTGATGGGGTTGTATGTCATACCGCTGATGCTTTGTAATTCTAAACCGGCAGCGCGCAACCACTGCGCTAACTCTGAAGGTTTTATAAACTTATCGTAATCGTGCGTCCCTTTGGGCAGCATTTTCAATAAATACTCCGCGCCTAGAATTGCGAAAGCGTAAGCTTTTGGATTGCGGTTGATAGTGGAGAAATACACATCGCCATTGGGCTTCACTAAATCTGCACAAGCTTTTACTACTGAGGACGGATCTGGAACGTGTTCCAGCATCTCCATGCAGGTTACTATGTCGAACTCGCCTGCGCATTGCTCTGCTTTTTCTTCGGCGGTAATGCGCTCGTAATTCAACGTTACGCCAACTTCTAATGCGTGTAAACGCGCAACCGATAAAGGCGCTTCACCCATATCAATGCCAGTGACTTCTGCGCCGCGTTGTGCGAGAGATTCGGCGAGAATGCCGCCACCACAACCTATATCAATGACTTTGCGTTGTGCGGCGGGAGAGCGCTGGTCAATATAATTTGCGCGCAATGGATTAATATCGTGCAGCGGTTTGAATTCGCTATTTTTATCCCACCAGCGGCTGGCGAGAGCTTCGAATTTTGCAATTTCAGCGGTATCGACGTTTGCCATAATTGGTTTCTCAATAAAAGGTCTCAGTTCTGAATTTTTTCTTGCCAAGTACGAACTTTACTTTTCAGCTCGCGCTCGTTAATGGTTAATAACTCGCGGTTTTGCATTAAGCATTTACCTTTCACCCAAGCGTGGGATACGCGATGCCCGACATTGGTGTAGATGAGTTGCGATGCGATGTTGTAAAGAGGCTGTAAATCTAAATCGCCAAGATGAATTGCGATGATATCTGCGTGCTTGCCGACTTCTAAGCTGCCGACAAGGTGGTCAATCCCCAAGGCTTTGGCTCCGTTTAAAGTTGCCATGCGCAGTGCCGTATGAGCCTCCATTGCTGCCGCATTCCCGCTTACCGCTTTTGCTAATAGCGCAGCCGTTTTTAATTCACTGAATAAATCCAAATCATTATTGCTGGCAGCGCCATCGGTGCCGAGTGCGACATTTACGCCGGCATTTAATAATATATCAACGGGGCAGAAGCCACTCGCGAGTTTTAAATTAGATTCTGGGCAGTGAATAACATGGGCGCCACTCTGTTGCAGAATCGCCAAGTCGATGTCATTAATTTGCGTCATATGTACGCATTGCGTGAGCGGTGAGAGTAATCCTAAATCCATCAAGCGCTGCGTTGGGCGCATGCCGTATTGTTGAATAGAATCTTCAACTTCTTGCGCAGTTTCATGCAAATGGATATGAATCGGGCTATCCATTTCTTGCGCGAGTACTGCAACTTTTTTGAGGGTCTCATCGCCAACAGTATAGGGAGCGTGCGGGCCAAAACCAATATTGATTAAATCGTTGTCGCGAAAGGTATCGTGTAGTGCTAAACCCTTTGAAAAATAATCTTCTGGGCCAGATCCCCACGCGCAGGGGAAGTCGAATATTGTGAAATAAATTTGGCAACGCATGTGTGCATCGAGTGCGGCTTGGGCTGCTTGCTCGGGGAAGAAATACATGTCTGCAAAACAGGTAGTACCGCTTTTAATCATCTCGGCAATCGCAAGCTCGGTACCATCGCGTACAAATTGTTCGTCCACCCATTGTTTTTCGGCGGGCCAAATGTGATTCACCAACCAATCGTTGAGTGGCTGGTCATCCGCATAGCCACGT
>Ga0116157_10006233_pt1 | contig 10822 bp, 1 predicted proteins | sample AD_UKC048_MetaG_FD_89882 | JGI IMG/M metagenome (GOLD analysis project Ga0116157, IMG submission 89882) | Active sludge microbial communities of municipal wastewater-treating anaerobic digesters from USA - AD_UKC048_MetaG | ecosystem: Engineered > Bioreactor > Anaerobic > Digestate | place: USA... | reverse complement strand
TTTGCTATTGACCGTCAATTGGTTACAACTACTGGTATGCTGTATTACACTGTGGAAACGGTGAACGACAGCGCAACGAAAAAAATGATTCAATCCAAATAACTGTTCGGATAGAGGTTGTCAGAAAGCAAGTTTTCGGAGAGGATTTTACCTGTTTCCTCCCGATTTATCCCCCGCTTTTATAGGTATCCTCTATCATAAGAGTGATGCGTGGCCCGGAAGGAAGATTCCGGGTCGCGCATTTTTTTTAGAGGTGAGAGAAGTGAGAGGGTGAGAAGAGTGAGAGTCCGTAGAGTACACCGCTTCGCTCAACAATCCGAATAACCGGAGCGGAGCGGTGTACTCTACGGACTCTCACTCTCTCACTTTCTCACTCTCTCACTTCTCTTTTTACATCCGAAGGTGTACTTTGAAACGTTTTCGAAAACAAACGGGAAAAGTGCGCCGGATCCTTGAATCCTACCACAAAACATATTTCCTTGACCGTCAGGTCGGGGTTTTGGGAAAGTAATTCCCGCGCCTTTTGGAGTCGGTGCAGGCGCAGGAGTTCCATGGCCGACATATCCGATAACATAGCAAGTTTGCGTTGCAACTGAGATTTGCTCATTTCCAGATCGCGGCACAGCATCGGCAGATCGTAGGTATCGTCGGCATAGTTTTTTTCAAAAATGCTGTGTATTTTCAACATAAAAGCATCCGTCTGTCGTACTGCATCATCTGCCAGATCCCCGGGTTTTACGTCGGCGATGCGGCCTGTTTCCAACATGGTATGGTATCGTTCCCGCCAGCGTTGCTGCAACTGGTGCAGATTCCGGAGCGTCAGAACAAGTTCTTTTTCATCAAAAGGTTTGCCTATATAGGCATTGGCGCCAAATTCCTGACCGTTCAGCCGGTCAGACAACCCGGAGCGTGCGCTCAACATGACGATCGGAACGTGTCCGGTCAGTACGCTCGACTTGAGGCGGCGGGTCAGTTCATAGCCGTCGAGCCCCGGCATCATCACGTCAGTCAGGATAAGATCGGGAATATGTTTTTGCGCTATTTCATATCCGACCAGTCCGTCCTGTGCGAATTCCAGCCTGAAATGGGCTTCGAGACTGAGATGCAGATAATTGGAAATGAACGGGTTATCTTCCACGATCAACAGTAGTGGAAGCGGTTTTTCAGCGGCTCGGGCAGGGGGAGGAGTAGAAAAGCCTGGCTTGAAATGATTGGCGTTCGCTTCGCCGTTTTCCAGAATTACCGCTTCGTTTTTTACCGGCAAAGAGACAACAAAAGAAGAGCCTTTGCCCAGTTCACTTTGTACGGAAATGTCTCCGCCAAAAATCCCGAGCAAATCTTTTACAAAAGTCAGCCCCAATCCAAAATGAGGTTCCGCAGGATACGCCGACTGTGGGTCAACCTGGAAATAACGTTCGAAAATTTTAGGCATAACTTCGGGTGCAATCCCTTTTCCGGTATCCGAAACTTCCAGTTCCATCCATCCGGAGGTGTTTTTTCGAATCGAAACCGAAATTTTGCCACCGGGTTGCGTGTGCTCGACCGCATTGGTCAGCAGATTGTTGACGATGTATTTCAGGCGTAGCGGATCAAAATCCATGCGCAGTTTGGGTTCGGTCGTGTGAAACGCCAGTTCAATATCCTTGAATTCAGTCAGTGCGCGCAGCGACTCCACAATGCCCTTCACATAAGCGGTAATATTGCCGTTGCGCCAGTTCAACTGGATTTCCTGGCGGTCGAGTTTGGTGATGTCCACCATCTGCGTGACCATTTCGAGCATACTTTGGCCTTGCTGCAGGATGGCGCCGGCCTGTTGTATGACCTGTTGCTGGCTTTTTTCGCCGGTCATACGTTTTGCCTGGCCAAGAATGATGGTCAGCGGCGTTTTAAACTCGTGGGAGATGTAACCGAAAAACCGGTTTTTAAAATCGTCCAGCGACTTAAGCCTTTCAATTTCCCTGGCATTGATTTCTTCGGCATACGTGAGCCGGAGGTGCCGGCGTACGTAACGCAGGTAGGTGAAAATCAGCCACCCGAAAATGCACGCATATATCATATAAGCCAGTGAACTGCTGTACCAGGGAGGTACAATGGTCACGAATACTTTCGTAATGGGCGCGTTTTCCCAGTTTCCCTGAATATTAATGCTTTGTAATTCAATTACATATCTGCCGGGAGGTATCAAAACAAAGTTGGCAAAACGTTGAATGCCCGCATCGATCCAGTTTTTGTTGAGTCCCAGCATTCGGTAGCGGTATTGGGCCGAAGCGGGCGCGCCCGTGTGCAATGCGGCAAATTCGAGGCTGATGCTGTTTTGATCGTAGGGCAGGCGGAGGGTAATTTCATGCTCTTTGTTCAGGGAAAAGCAGCGATCGTTCGTGCAGAACTCAAGCACAGTGCCGTTTACTTTCAACTCCGTTACCTCTACCACACAAGGCAAATCGGATGGTTTTTCATGGATAGGACGAATGAAAAACAGCCCGTCGACACTGCCGAATGCCAGTTCGCCGGAAGGCATCAGTTGGTACGAATTAGTATTAAACTCCGTGTTCAGCCGGGGGTGTTCGTTGATAAAATTGATAAACGTCTGGTTAGCGGGGTTGAAACGCGAAAGCCCCCTGTTGGTGCTCAACCAGAAATTACCGAATGCGTCGGGTAAAATGCCATACACGACATTGTCGGACAGGCCGTTTTTTTCGGTAAAAATCAAGGTCGTGTTCGATTGCGTGTCCAAACGGTGCATTCCTCCGTTCCTGGTACCGATCCACACCAGGTTTTGCTGCTTCCGGTCGGGGAACAGGCATAAAATCCAGTCGTTTTTAAAGATCTTTTCTTCACCGGAATAATTGTCCCACATCTTGAACTGGGGAACGCCTTCCGCGTTGGTGATCCGAAGCACCCCGTGATTCCAGCCAATCCACAAGGTACCCGACAAGCCTTCTGCCATACAAGTGCTATGGGCCGGACGCGGCATACCGCTGGAGAGATATGGGCTGATGGACCAGCGATCTACATGCTGGGTGCCCGGCCGGATGCGCGCTACTTCTTCCCGGAGCCCCAATACCCAGATATTCCCGTTGCTGTCGGCCTTTAATTGTGAATTGATGCCTTCCGTATAACTAAACCGCACCGGCAAATCTGTCCATTGACTGCTGCCGGGTTTTTGGGTCATGATGATAAAACTGTCGTTCCTGATTCCGCTCAACCACCAGGCGCCGGATTTATCCACCACGAAACTATGTGGTTTTACCACCGGATCGAGCACTTTCCAGGGCGCAAATTCAGGGTTTTGCGTAACCGGATCAAACACTTTATAGGGCAGGGTAAATCCGGGCCAGATACGCCCGTCGGGCAGGATACCAAAATTGTAAAAACTTTGATTCACAAATAAGTGCCTGAATGACAGTCTTTTACGGCTAATTTTCCGTGCGCCGTAACTATTGGTTCCCAACCAGATATTGCCCGAGCGGTCGGCCAGCCCCCGGTAGGAAACGGATTTGTCGAGTTTTAGAAAAGTGGGCAGCAGGCGATAAAAACCGCGCCGGTCTGTCTGCGCGATGGTTGCTGCATCCAGCGAGGTATCCAGTTGATACAATATCGAATCGCCGGTCCGGTATAAAACGGGCATTTCGTCCGGGATTTTAATAAACTCCGACAAGGTCCGTATGCTCCCGGCGCCGTTTGAAGGTTGCCATAAAAAGGCGATACCACAATTTCCTTCGGGGTAATACACCAGCCCGTAAGGCCCCATTCTTTCATGCCTGATCTGCTGAGGTGCGAGTTTTTGCACTTGTAAAGACAGCGGGTCGATACGGCAGAACTGCTCACTCGCGTCGATGGCGAAAATATCCGAACCATTACCGGAATCGAGCCAGCGCAAAGGCCCTTTAATACCGTCCGGGATGGGAACCTCCTGCATTTGAATGAGGTCTTCCCGGATTTTGTCGGCCCGAATCGACTGCATCAAATTTCCGGCGGGCTGCACCATGATGACTTTCGGGCCTTTTGGGGAGCGGTAGGAGCACCAGATACGGTTATTGTCGCGGACGATGATTTGCACCACATCCCTGGAAGGAAAAGCGGAATTCAGGTCCGACAAATTCACGATACGTTCCGTATGCGGGTCCATGACTACCAGCCCTTTATCGGTTCCCATCCAGAGTAATCCTTGCTTGTCTTCCGTGATGCAATAAATATAATTGGCTTTCAGTGCCCAGGGTGTCGCCTGATCCGGTGGGAAACGTTTGACTTTATATCCGTCGTAGCGGTTTAACCCGTTGAATGTGCCGATCCAGGTGAACCCGCGCGAGTCTGCGTACAAACACATGACGAAGCCCTGAGACAGTCCGTCCGTTATCGTAATCGATTCGGCTCGATAGTCTTTTTGGGCAAATCCGGTACCGCATATACATACGAATAGCCAGATGAGTAAGTGTTTGTTTGTCCGTTTCTTCTCGGGCATGTTGGGATCCGTCAAGGGTAATAAAGTCGGAATGCAAGCGTGGCAAATGTAGAAGTAAGTGCCGGAAATAGAAGGTTATTTCAAGGAATGGGCTTTTTTGACAACTATTTGGGTAAAAAAGTCAAGGCTGCGGTAAATGCGGGGCACACTTTTGCAACAGCATATATGCTTTCTATTCTTTTAATCCTGCTTCAGAAAACAACAAACAAACACTAATTTTTCTCATGACAAGCCCTCACACCCTGGCTACTGCCAGGCCTGTCTCTCTGTTGTTAAAAACGAGAGACAGGCAAATGTATTCCGGCACCCCTCGTCCGACGCTTTCATTTATCCTGACGTTGGCAAGCATTTTTCTCCTTTCCTTTAGTGCCGCTTCACAGGTTAATATGATTGATCCGAATGCCGCCAACGCACCGGATATTCACAAATGCTCCGGAACGGCCACCCTGGAAGTGATCGTTCAATTCGGCTCCAACGGGAGCAGTGCAAGCGTTTCCCTGCCCTTACCGGCCGGTATTCAATACAAGGCAGGAACCGTCATGACGGTGTCGCAAACCGGCGGTCTGTTGATCACCCAGACGGTGGCAACACCCGGCAGCCCGATTTTTACCATCACTGCATCTGACGGCACCCTGAATTCCGGCAATGAAATCCGCTTCAAATACCAGGTTCAGGGCGACTGCTCTATATTGCCGGGTACCATCATTTTTCCGGTGAATGTCACCTTTAACAATGTAATTACGTCCGGCGAAGTGGTGGCCGACATATTGCAGGCCGACCTCAACCTCACCACTCACCCCCAGGCTTCTGCTACGATCGGCGTTCCCGTGACGGTGCCAATACAGATTCAGAACGGCGGTTTGGGTCAAATCGACAGCCTCGATTTTTTCATTACGGAAAGTGGTATGACGACCACCGGCGTAACGGTGAACAGCGTGGCATCTACCCTGATCAGCAACCTGGCAGGTGTGCGCCGCTACCGCATTTACAGCAACGCCCTGCCCGGCGGCAAACTCAACAACCCCGAAACCATCACCGTGTTGCGAACGGTGGTGCTGCAATCCTGTGTGTTCAGTTCCACATACGCCACCAACTGGGGCTGCAACGGCTCGCTCTGCCAAACCCCCGAACCCTACGGTCCCGGTGAGTTCGTACTCACCAGCGGCAGCCCAAACGTGCAAATGACGTCCAACGTAGTTCAGGCCTCCAACCTTTGCAACCAGGCGATCGTGGATATAACCTACCAAAACAATGGCAGTGGGCCGGCCAATGCCGCCGCCGCCTTCAACCTGATCCTGAAAGCGGGTATGAACACGGCTACCGCCTGGTCGTCTTCCTCCTGGTCGGCAGTGTCCGTTACCATGAACGGCAATCCGGTAACGTATACCGGGGGCAGTAGCGGATTAGCCATTTCACTGAATACCAACCAGTTCGTTGCCGATCCTGACGGAGCAGGCACGGGCCTGGCCGATGCGGACATGGACGGAAAATACGACGACCTGCCGCAAGGTCAGTCGGTTACCCTGCGCATTACCCTGTCGTATACCTGCCCGGTTGCCTGTCCGGCGCCCAATGAAACAGCGGCGCTGCTTTCCGGCGCCATGTATTCGGATCAGTGCGGCGCGATGCTGACCGCCACAGGCCCCGGCGGTTTTTCATTCAGCAATTCGGCGGTTGGTACCCCGGTTTTGTATACACCCGCCACGGTGTCGGACGGGCAAATATTCAATGCGGAAATATGCCTTTCCCGCGTTTTCGGCGGACCGGGATTGAATTGTCCAGGTAATAAAATCAAATGCAACCTGACTTTGCCGGCAGGTATAACCGCTACGGGCGTCGCAACTTTTAACGGTCTTCCGGCGACGGTCACAACTTCAGGCAGTACGGTTACCGTGCAAGGCAATTTCCAGTCGGGCGTGGGCTCCTGCCTGTCCGTCCAACTGACGTATGCCTGCACCGCCACGCCGCTGGATTTTTCCTATGAAGTGCAGTATGTATGCGACCCGGCCTGCGCCTGTATTCAAAAATGGGCTTGCGGGCAGTTTTCCCTGCAATCCAGTGGATGTATCAATACGCCCGCCCAATCGGTTTGCACGGGTTGTCCGGAATGCCCGGATGGCGGACTGACCGTCGGCGCCCTGCAGGTACAACGCACAACCCTGGGATACACCGACCATACCGGAGCCACGCGTGTAACAAACGCAGCCAGCCTGCCACCGCTCAGTTTGCTGAAAGCCATGCCCTGTGACACGATGAAATTCAGCATTTCGGGAGTCATGAAAGGTGGTGATCTGGGCATGGCTGCTTTCGACAATGCCTATCTGGAAGTGTCGTACGACCAGTTGGGCGGCAACAACCTGCTCGGATACGGCGGCGGATCATACCGCTACTATGACGCAAGCAGTGGAAATACGTTCACAGGCGCCTTGCCTGCACCGTCGAATACTATCGCCGCAGGAAGACACGTGCTGATCTGGAACTTCAACGGCATCCTGCCCGGCGGCCTGATGGCGGCAGGCGACAGTCTGATCGCTTTTCCGCGCTTTGTGGTGCAGAACAATACCTCGCTCACTGTTTCTCCCACCCGGCCGGGCAATGCCGTTGCCGCCTTTTTCAACCTGGCTTCGGCAGCGGGCAATCCGATGCCCGGGGGATCGCCGCGTTTCAACTGCGGCAGTTTTTCGCCCGAATTGTACTTGCACGTCATCAAACCCCTGCCCTTGCCGGTTGCAGGATCGCGCTCGGGTTGCGGTTCTTATCCCGTTGCAGGAGCCCTGAACAACGAGGTAACCATTCTTTTTGATGAATATCCGAATGAAATACGTCCGGTCGAGATCCTGAAATCCATCAAAATTCAGATACAGAATGGCGATTCCTACGACGCTTCCGTACAGCCGGTTCTGACCGTGTATGGCAGTGCGCCCGACGATGCCTGGTATGCGCCGGGCATTTTCAACCTGCCGGCGCCGGTGGTTTCCGGCAATATGCTGACCTGGACCAACCCCGGCAACTGGCCCGTGAGCGACATGGCCGGCACGAATGTGGCCGAAACGGGATATGCAATTCGGTTCAACCTGAAAAACAGCGGGTGTGTGAACTCGGCCGACGGCACTCTCCGCACCACCTGGAATTACGACCGTTTCGGATACGCCGTGCCCGCCTGCCGGGTAAATGTGGTGACCAGTCCGCTTTCCGGCGCCGTGGAAGGCGGCGCGCCGCAGCATACGCTGACGAACCTGACAGGCAGCGTGTACGGCACCAAAAAGGTCGAATGTTTTCAGGTGGAAGTGAAAAACGTCACCGCCGCACGTTCGAGCGGCTACATCTGGCTGGCGCTGGAAGACAACCTGAGCCCCATGGATGTGGTGTCGGTCAGTTACCTGGGAAATCCGTTGCCTTTAATTTCCTACTCCAATGGCAAATGGGTCAAACTGGCGACCGGTTTCCCGGGGGGCACGTCCATGCTGCTCGAAGTATGCGTGGAATATAACAACTGCATCGACAACCTGCTGACCCTGAAACAAGGCTGGGACTGCAATGCCTACCCGGCTGATCCTACGTCTTACACGTGTGCTGTGACGCAAACTACCCTGCGCGTACTACCGTTCATGGCCCGGGTGCAGGGCGATTTTCTGGCAACGTCTCCGCTTCCGGCAATGATGTGCGAGGATTTTGTGTTTGAATTCCGGATCAATTCTTCACAAAAAGCCGAACTGTTCAATCCGGCTGTAAACGTTATTTTACCCCGAAACATGAACCTGCAGGGGAATATTCAGATTGAATATCCGCTGAATTCCGGCAACTGGGAAACGGCTTCACCCACTATTGCAGGGCGGCAGATTTACGTGGAACTGGACGACCATTCCGGCATCGACGGTTTTTTGCCAGGCACGGTGAATGCCGACGTGCTAGGTTTTCCCGGCGGCGAGGACCGGCAGGCCGCCGTGCGCTTCACGGTGCGCACTACCTGCGATTATTTGTCGGGCGACCGCATTTCTTTTGAACCCCTTGGCGAAGCGGCCTGTGGCGGACAAGCCGACGGCAGCGGCGCTACTTTTTTGTCGCCGCGTATCCGGATTTTTGGCGCCGAACCTGATTATGAAGGTACTTTTTCCATCAATCTGGGGTCGCCCGACAACCTGTATGGCTGTTATGCGCAAAAACTCGACGTGGTAGTACAGTTGGCCGACATCGACGTCATGGACAACCAGGCTGCTTCCACCGGCTCCGCTGATACCATTTATTTAAGTCTGCCGAACGTTGTGGATGTGGTGCCGGGCAGTTTTGTTTGCACAACTTTTCCTGCCGGAAATTGCCCGGTGTACTGGGGGCAATTCAATCAGCCCGACGGGCGCAGGTTGCTGAAATTTTCCCTGCCCCCCAGTATACCGATTCCCAACGGTGGGGTAGTGCCGCTGGTTTTCAGCTTGCTGGTTCAGCCGCAACAGGAAGTTGCATGTACCGTACAAGACCGCATCGACGGAACCATTCTGGCGGTGTACGACAACATCGTTTGCCCGAATCCGCCCCCGGGTACCGTATGTGCCAAAGTGCGCGCGCTGGCAGGGGAGGGTACAACGGCTGTCACCATTAAAAAAATGGAACTGGACATCGAGCAGTTTTCCATTGCATGCAGCCTCGACGGACAAATACAGTACACCGCAAAAATCAGGGTGCTGAACCTGCCGCTGGCTGCCGATTCCTCGTTTGTGGTGGAAATGTACTGTCTCGACGCACTGGGCCAGCCGGTTTTACTTGTGGAAACCAAAACCGTAACCGGTTTCAGGGCTGCCGGTTCGCTGGTAACCCTGACAGGTGCTTTTGCCGGTTGCGATCCGCAAAACGGCGTGCTGATCACGATTCCCCTGCAAACTGCCGTAGGCGATTTCCAGTGTCATTGCGCGCCGGAATCCCGTACTTCCAATAATTTGCCGAAATGCCCCAGCGTAACGGTCACTGCCATCGACAATGAAATTTGTCCCTACGAAACGGCTGCCGTGACGGCTACCCTGGCCGGCGCCACTTCCGGCGGTATGTGGACGAGTTCCGGAACCGGCTTGTTTGCCAACAACACGGCGCTCAGCACCACCTACACACCCAGCAATGCCGACAAAGCGGCGGGTATCGTGACGCTTACTTTTACGACCAATGACCTGACGGGAACCTGCGCGCCGGGCATCTCATCTGTCATTATCACGATCAGGCCTCTTCCTGTGGTCGCTCCCGCAATGCTGGAAGTGTGTGCAACGGTGGCAGGCGGCAATATGGGCGTTTTCCAACTTGCCGCCGCCGATAACCTCGTCGATCCGCAGGATGTAAATGTGGTAACGTACCATGCCACACAGGCGCTGGCCAATACGGGAGCATCGCCGTTGAGCAGTCCGTTTACTGCAACCCACAATACCACGATATATGCCCGCGTGGTCAACGCCACTACGGGGTGTTACAATACCACGACCGTTCTTTTGAAGGTAAATCCCTGGCCGACCGCCAGCCCGGCCAGCCTGAGCGCTTGTGAGGAAGCGCCAACGGGCAGCGGATTCGGGTTGTTCAACCTCGCACTTGCCAATTCGCAGGTCAACAATGGCGCGGGCATTTCCATCACTTACCACGCTACGCTGGCCGAAGCGCAGGCTGATATCAATGCGCTCAACAGTCCGCACGTGGCGCTCAACGGCGCCATTGTTTATGCAAGGGTGGAAATTAATGCCACGGGTTGTTATGCCACTGCGCCGGTGACTCTGAACGTGCTTCCATCGCCGCAAACCTATTCCGCCACGTTGAAAACCTGCGCCATGGGTGTGGGTATGATCATGGCTGAATTCAACCTGCAACAGGCAAATGCCCCGGTGACGACGCATGCCGCTTCGGGCCCGGTTCCGGCAAACCTGACTGTAACGTACCACGATTCTTACAGCAATGCGGTGAATGACCTGAATCCGCTGAGCAGCCCGTATGTTTCCGTGACGGCGAATATCTGGGTTCGGGTGGAAAATCAATCTACCGGCTGCTACGCCGTCGATATCGTTCAACTGGTGGTGCTGCCGCGTCCGGTTGTTTTACTGACGAAAACCGATGAATCGTGTATTTCCGGCCAAGGAACCACCAACAACGGCACTGCCACGGCCATCGTCACCAGCGGTCAGCCGAACTTCTCTTATCAATGGAGCAATAACAGTACCCTGGCCGCGATCAGCGGACTGGCTTCGGGAGCGTACACCATCACGGTCACCGATGGGAACGGGTGTACTGCCTCCGGTTCAGTAGACATCCTGGAAGCAGTTTCCGTAGCGGCCAGCGCGTCGGCCGTTTCACCGGTTTCCTGCCGGGGCGGAAATAATGGTGTGGCTACGGTGGTGC
>Ga0116157_10006200_pt1 | contig 10855 bp, 6 predicted proteins | sample AD_UKC048_MetaG_FD_89882 | JGI IMG/M metagenome (GOLD analysis project Ga0116157, IMG submission 89882) | Active sludge microbial communities of municipal wastewater-treating anaerobic digesters from USA - AD_UKC048_MetaG | ecosystem: Engineered > Bioreactor > Anaerobic > Digestate | place: USA... | reverse complement strand
CAATATTGCTATTGACGAAAATAAAAGCATTAAGACGGCAATTAATGCGACCGATGTTAAAGTTCCTTTTGTTTTATTTTTAAAAACGTGTTGAACAATATGTTTGGTGGAACGAAATGCCCGAATTAATCTTATTAAACGTATCAAACGTAAAAGTCTCCCTGCCCTCATGAAATCAAAAGTTGGAACGCTTGCAATTAAATCGATCCAACCCCACTTCATAAAACTAAGCTTGTTCTCCGCTTTACGAAAACGAACAATAAAATCAAAAAGAAATACAGCGCAAATTATATTGTCAACGTAATTTAATATTTTTGAAATTTCCGGAGGAAGCTGCACTAAAGTACTTATTAGGAGGGCTATTAAGACATAAAAAGATAAGAGAAGAATAAGAAGGTTCAAGAACCCCAGGTTTTCCTTTTCTCCTTCGTTTTGTGTGATTGTGCTCATTACAACCTATTTATTTGGAATTAATTTAATCGAACTAAGCATTTGTTCCGCTTGGTCGAAGTCAAAATATTTATTTTTAAGTAAACTTATTTGATACTTTTTCGGAAGGTAGCTGCCCCACTTTGAAAAATCTAATAGAGCTGGATTCTCATCAAGTAGATTAAAAAGATGCTTATTTATATCATTCAATGGTTCCGAAAGAGATTTATTATTGAGAATTTCTTGGATCGAGATTTCTAGTTCAATAAAGCTTGCTTGATCTTCAAGAATATTTTTGATGCCGGAAACCTTCAATAGAAAGCAAATTGCTCTGTTAACTTTCGTTCCCGTAAATGTATAAAGTTCTAAATGTTTTTCGTGAATCATTAACGGATGATCCGTTTTAAGATTGTTGATTTTAAAAATGGAGAATTCTTTTCTTAACCCTCTAAGCGCTTCTTTACTTGCGTCATTTAAAATGTCATATTGTTCTTCTGAATAAAGAATTTCAAACATTTTTTCTCTTATACGTTGATGTACAGATGAACTAGAACCGAAGAACATTGGTTTTTTCCCGTCAGCAGCTTTAATTACCTCAATTTTTTTAGAATCGAAGTCTATATATTTAATTTTCCAAATTTGTGCAGCTAATAAAATATTTTCGTCTTCTTTTACTTGAGGTGAGATTGGAATCTCTCCAATTGTATTGCCAGTGTTTATAACCTTGAAATTTTCTTCGGTTTTAAAAACACTATAAAAGTCTCTACTATTAACAATTTTTTCCCCTTCAACACCAATTATGAATTCATTTCTAAGTTTTTCTAACAAATCAAGCTCCTGTAAATGATTGATTATTTCATTTATTTCATTTTCTTCAATCCCACTAAAAGCATGATTTTCTTTTAATTGCTTGATTAATTCAATAGAATCAATGCCCGAATGTCCTTTTGTAATTGATAACGCTTGATGCAATAATATGTCATAAGGTTTGCCTGAAAATTCCGGTGGCTCTATGAATCCTTCTTTATATAATAACCAACAAGCCAGAGATTGTAATAAACTCCATTTATTTGTAGCGTATAGAAACAAATTACTTTTTGCTCCGTCTCTCCGCCCACTTCGACCTACTCTTTGAATCAATGAAGCAATGCTATGAGTGGCGTCAATCTGGATTACCTCATCAACTGTCCCAATATCAATTCCAAGTTCCAAGGTAGAAGTGCAGGAAATGCAAAAATTGAATCGAACATTGTTTTTCGCAAAGTGCTCAATGTATTCTCTTACTTCTCTGTCCACGGACGAATGATGTGAGAAATAATTTGAATGGCCTTTAACCTGATCGGATATTTTTTTCAATTTAACGGCTACTTCTTCGGCACGTCCACGGCTATTAGGAAATATTAAAACTTTATTATCTTTTGTTTCTAAGTACAAATCTTTTAATAATTCAAGGGGAAGTTCTTCCTTTTTATTCTCAAAGTATCTAAATTGTGCTTCTATTTCTTTACTTGTTTTGTCAAGCAATACCTTGGTCATTTGTTCATCCCCGGTAAATCGTTTTGCCTCTGTATAGTCACCAATGGTTGCAGATAGGCCAATAATTCTATACTTCGAATTATTTACTCTTTGTAATCTTGAAAGAATTGATTTTAATTGTATTCCTCTATCTGAGCCAATGAAAGAGTGAATCTCGTCTATTACAACGAATTTAAGATTTGAGAATAGAGTTTTTACGTTGTAAGGTTTATTTACAAACATAGCCTCTAATGATTCAGGTGTTATTAAGACAATCCCTTCCGGCTTTTTTAAAAGATGATCCTTATCTGATTTTTTAGCTTCTCCATGCCATTTCGTTACAATTACATCAAGATACTTACACAATTCCTCAACGCGATAGAATTGGTCGTTGATTAAAGCAATCAATGGAGAAATGTATAATACTTGAACTCCTGGATCCTGGAAATTAACTTTTGATAGAATAGGCAAGAAGGCTGCTTCTGTTTTTCCTGAAGCGGTTCGAGAAGCCAATACATAATTTTCTTCGGTACTGAGAATTTTCTCAATAGCAGCCGATTGAATGGGGCGAAGTTGTTCCCAACGTTTATCTCTTATATACCTACGAATAGGTTCTGAAAGCAAGTCAAACGACATTATAGCTCCTCTATACTATCTAAAGATATTTCATTCGGACGCTCGTCGGAAATCTCTATTTCTCCAAAAAGTTTCTTTTTGTCTAACGAAGGGTTTTGACGCAAGATATTTAGAATGTTAAGAAAATCGCGTATAACTTCCCGAGGCGTGAGAAATTCCGATGCACCAGGCTTATTGAACATTTCTTCCATGAAAGCTTGAATTTCTGAATCGGATATATCAATTTGAGTTTTATAATTAAAATCGAATATTGCCTTTAGTTTTTTCAGTAAAACGAAAACCTCGTTGTGATCTAAAGGCATCAGTTTAATAACAGGTTGAGCAAAATCTCTGATTTCACCAGTTTCAAATTTGTTTGTTTCTAAACGTGTTTTTAGTGCGTTGTAACTAAAAAGCCCTCGCCTTTCGTTTTCTAACGTTTCTTTTGTTCCAGCAAAATTGAAAAATATATTAGAAACTTTTCCTTGAAAACAGTCGTTATAGATGGAAAGTATTTTTTCGTAGTTTTTTTCGCGCGTCGCTCCGGTTGATATCTTATAAAGATTAATTGCCTCGTCAAGATTGATCATAAAGCCACTGTAACCCATATTTACAAATAGTTTACAGAAATTCTTTAACATATCATAATAGTTGGAATCGTTAATGATCTCTCGTACGCCTAAATCCTGTTTCGCTTCTGTTTTGGTTTTATATTCACCTTTAAGCCATTTTAAAGCGCTTCTTCTTAATTGTTCATCATCTTTTATATATCCTTCATAATATTTCATGACAACAGTACCAAAATCAAATCCACCAACGTCGCTCAGTTCATTAATAGTTTTCATAATGCTTTTTTGAATAAGGCTTAAATATTGCTCGTTGCGAATATCGGTTAAAGATATATTGTTGTCTTCTGCAGTTTTGGTAATAACCTGTTCAATCCATTTTTCCATTAAGGTTGGCAAAGCACCACCTTCGGGTTTGGTTTGAATAGCTACATTATCCATGATAGACGCATAAAGAGCAACCCCTTTCCCATCGTTTGAGTAAAGCCGATTATCAGGTGTAAAATCTGCGTTTGATACGACAAACTTTTGTTTCAACGCAACTGTATTTAGAAGGTGAAGCATAAAAGACTTGCCGGAACCAAAATCGCCAATCCAGAATTTGACCATGCTGTGCCCGTTTTTTACATCTTCGAGCGCCTTAACAAAAGCTTCTATTTCTTCTGATCGGCCAACCGTTATATGCTGAACTCCGATTTTGGGAACTACGCCTCCGATCAGAGAATTAATAATTGATGTTGCTTCTTTGGGTTTAATGTTGTCTATCATTGTGCAAATATTTGTTGGTAATAATTTTCGTTTATAACATAATTTTCTCCGTCCTCTTCAATTAGAACATCATCTATTGATTCAAAACAGGATTCGTTAATACTCTCTACTAGTTGATTTTTGAGAACACCTTTAGATTTCGCGAATGAAACTAACTGTTGCTGACTTATAGTAAAACTGTTTTTAGAAAGAAGATCTAATAATTCCAGTTGATTTACATTAAGCCCCAATTTATTAGATAACTGTGGCGTTTCAACATTTTGAGTTTTCTGTTTAATTTCGATTTTTACTTCTTCCTTGTTAATTTCCTTTGTTTTAATTGAACTTTGTTCGTCTTCAAATTCATCCTGTAAATATTCATTTAAAAGTTCAACGGTATCTGAATGTTTCTCATGAACTTCCTTGATAGCAGAAGAATCTAATTGGATTTTCTTGCGTTTAGGAGTATAAAGCGCAGCGACAGCTTTCACGGCTTTCTCACGATTTTTATCTTTTATTAAGTCGCCTACTATAATTTCAAAATCATGTAATTGTTCGTTTGTTTTAAATAGACTTTTTTGTATGGTTTTTGTCAGCTGCTTATTGTCAAACTTTACAGATTTAAGATCATAATAAAGATAATCGACGTAAAACTTAAGGGCTGTGATTTTATCGTATTTAGAAATAAATTTTGAAGCTTGATAAAAAATATTTTCTATTGATGGATTGAGGGCGTTTGCTTTTTCCAGGCTATATACCTCTTTAACATAGTCGGCAATTTTTTTCTCATTAAAAGTAGCCTCTAATTCTTCAATTTTATTTTTCCATCGGGTTTTTGTATATTCATTAAGTGCAATTTCGGTTTCTAGGTCTGGTTCTTTTAGTTTTTCTATTTGGTCAATAAGTATTTTATCAATATGATCTTGAAATTTTATTTTAAATTCTGCAAGAGCTTGCTCGGAGTGTATGTACCAGTTTAAATCTGTTTTCCTTCCAACATTAAAATGATCACGAAGTTTATTTTCGCAAAGTTTATAAATGGTTTGATGAATGTTATTTATAAAAACTTCATAAGCGGATTTATAATTGTAACTACCATTTCTATATCTATAGTGTTTAGAAATCTCAATTACCGCAATAGCATTGGCCTGTTCCTGAATATTCGTATTGTCTTTTTTTAGAATTGCTTCTATTTCATTTACAGTATGAAGAAATATGTGGATAATGTTTGTAGCGCAATATTTTATCGAATTAAATTTATTATCAGTATCGATAAGAGTATTCAGAATCTTTATTTCGTTATCCTTTAGATTTAGCTCTTTTTTATATCGATTTCCTAATTGCCAATCCTCATAATAGTTTGAATAGTTGTTTGAATTTATGCCGCTTAATCTTTGCGCACCGGCGATATCTCCTGCCTTTTCCATTCTTTCGATGAGAAAATTGGTGCCATACGATTTGGTTTTTGGATAGAAGGTTCCAAGAGTTTTTAATTGATTTTCAAGCGTAGATAATGACAAATGTTTATCATAATCATTTAATAAGTCGAAAAGCAAAATAAAGGCGTAGTTAGTATTCCCTTCTAAATCAAGATACTTACTACTATGAAAGGCATTTTTATAAATGATATAGAATTGTTGTTGCTCTTTCGTAGCACTGTTTATCTCAGCGTAAGAATAAACATATTGATGTTTCCACAATGGAATAGTTGGTGCTTTGGTAAATCCGGTATGTTGGCTAATGTTGACGGTTTTACCTGAAACGTCAATAATGGAATCGTCGTTAGAATTAGAGATTGTTACTTTTATTTTAGGTATTTCTCTTTTCACAATTTCCTTTTTCTTTTCTTTCTCGGGTTCTTTTTTATTTGCTTTAACAATTATATACAGCAGGATTAAAGCACCGGCTATAATCCAAATAATTGCAGAAGAAGATTCTTCTGCGGGTTTTACTTCAACTGGTTTCGGCACTTCCTTTTTTAGTTCTGCTCTAACAAGAGTAAGATACTTGCTTGATAGATAACCTGTTTTTCCGTCATGTTCGACTTTAAACCACTCTGCATCTGTCTTTTCGATTACGATTACGTCTTCCCCTGATTTTATAGTACTGTATGCATGAGAATGAGCATTTGGTTCCTTTCGAAATTTTAGAGCCGCCTTTGTTTTGTAAATATCTCCAGCAAAAAGACTTGTTGCTATAATAAGATATATTAAGGTAAACCAAAAGCCGCGCATTGTAATTATTGGGTTGATTCAAAGTATATAAAATAAAGCATAATATTACTTTATTCCAATTGGATTCTAATTATAATCTTTCTACCATGTTGCCGCAGGCGCGCTTTATGGCACGAAGTGCACGCGCATAAAATGTGGCGGCTTCCGCCACACCGTTTTGTTTGTGCGGCTGGAATTTAGCTTATTTGTTTTTGCCTGTCTCCCGCAAAAACAAATGTGCTAAATTGACAATAGCTGTTCTAGCGGCTTCCGAAGGAGCCGAAAAAAGCGTCGGTAGGCAAAAAAATAAACACACCGAAATTTTACCATGCAATAAAAAAGTCCGAAGAACCGTCCTTGTGTTGTCGAAACGAAAATTAGTTAAAGAACGTCAGAACCGAGGTCAATTGTCAGCCGGAATGCTACTGTTCTTGTCGAGTCGAAATGTTAATTCGTCCACCGGGCGCATTGAACATAACGTTCTGCTACTTGCAGTTTTTTGCTAAGTCCAAGTAATACATTTGAACGCAACTGCGCAAAAAATTGCAAGTAGGTGCTGTTAGCACCAGTTGTTTACTTACTTAAAAGTCCGTAGGTCGTTATTCTAACCTGAGAGTATTTTAAAATAAAAGGATTGATGTCTCCGTCAATATATGGCAAATAAAGATTTTTGTCCGCCGGTATTGTCGCCGATGGTATGAAGGTAATAACGTCGCCATGTTTGAAGGCCTTAGCGTCTGGGCACTGTTCAATTATTCTGATTGTCTGGCCAGTAGTTATAAAACAAATTGCCATGGAATAATTTAACGCACGTCCACACCTTGTTGTCACTGGGTAGTAATCGATGACTTTTACTTTTTGAGTGTCTGGGAATATTTGATAACTCCAAGTCTTGGTAAGTGAATCGATAATTCTGTCTTGCTGTCCGTGCACAATTGCAAGGAGTGAAAAAAACACTAACGTGAATATCGCCTGTCTAATCGTCATGGATGTCTTGGTATACAATTGGTGCTAACGGATAACACCTAAAAGCAGGTCGGGGATTGAAACACTTCCCTGTCTATCCATACAAACGTTTAATTAAAGATACAAATGTTTATTAGGCCAGCAAAAAATAAAAACGTGCGAAGCACGCAAAAACTTGCTGGCCGATCACCTCTTCCGCCCGACTTGTTTTTAGGTGTTGTTAGGTTCAGCTTTGGCCCGACGTGAGGAGGGCGTTCCTCCCAAAGCGGCGTTTGCGGGGCAGTGGCCGCCTTAGCGGACATCGTTCTAAAAGTCCGCCATCAAGCCGAATAAATTGCGTCTTTTGATATTGCGCCAATATAAGCTTATTGGCGTCTGTATCGAAAGACGTCGTTTTAAAGTCCGGGTGAAAGATCAAAAAAGCCGTAAAAATTCTCAGCCAATAAAAAAATAAATTTTACACCGTAAGTTTCCTTTTCAAATCATTGACTTTTAAAAATTTTTCCTCGAACTTTATCAAAGTGAAAACGACCAGCGAGTTGCTCACTTATGAGAAGAAAATTCTCAACGCTCACATCTCACTGTTCGTTTTGTTTTGTTCTCACAAAACGCCTTTTTTCAAAAGGCCACTTTGATAAACTTCCCGAAATTATTTTTTTAATTTTTGCTGAATTTTTGCGCCTTGTTTTGTCACCCCGACTTTAAAAATGTTTTATTCGGCTACGTCTAGCTGTTCCGGTCCTCGCTGCCTCGCAAATGGAATCTAACTACCTTATAGTAACCATAATTTCACTCCAACATGGTAAATTTTGCAATATTGGCGTGATAAAGCGGTCCTTTTTCAAATACAATAAATATAGTGATTTCTGTCTGAAACCTTTAAGTAATTCCCCTAAACACTACTTCATAAAAGCATTCACCTCGTTCAGCACCAGTCTGGCTTCTTCGTCGCTGAGCTGCATGCCCAGCCTGATGAGCCGGCTCTGGGCGTCAAACTCCAGCCTCTCCCCGCCTTTTACCCAAAAACTCTGATTGATGGTGTCGGCCAGTTTGGTTTTGCTGAGTTCTATTATCCTGAAGCGGCTGATCAGGTCCAGGTTAAATTCCCGGATCTTTCCTTTTTTATTCACTTCGCGCTGGTAACGCAATACATTGTCCTGGATCCATAATTTTTCCCGTCCGAATTTTTTCCAGATAAAAGCACGCAAAATGCTGAACTCAAAATAAGCCCAGAAAGCCAGGTAGATGATGATAAACAGCTTGGAACCCGCATCCTGCATCCTGAAATAATTCAACAGTACAATCAGCCCGCATACCGTCCAGGCCAGGAGCCAAAAAAACATCATTACCAGTTTCCTGTTGTCGTCGGTAGGTAAGATCACAATGCTTAATAGTTTGTCTTTTTTTAAAATGCTGATGCGTTTGCCAATGACTTTCATTCTTACGTTGTGTTACCTTGTATTTTCTTCGTTTGTTCTTTTGCAAAAATAAGATAACTTTAAACCATTATCTAGTGTTTGCTGCAAAAGTCATACAAACACGCGATCTTCACACAGACCTCATTATTATGCCAGACGTAAAAAGAAGCCTTAATTTATTCGACACAGTGATGCTGGTATCCGGCAGCATGATTGGTTCCGGTATTTTTATCGTAACCGCCGACATGACCAAAAACCTGGGCTCGGCCTTTTGGGTGTTGATGTGCTGGCTCATCAGCGGGCTCATCACCCTGCTCGCGGCACTCAGCTACGGCGAACTGGCAGGCATGATGCCCAACGCCGGGGGACAGTTCATTTACATCAAACGCGCTTACGGCCGGCTCACAGCTTTTGTATATGGCTGGACGGTTTTTACAGTGATCCAGACCGGCGTGATCGCCGCGGTGGCGGTTGCTTTCGCGAAATTCACAGGTGTGTTCATTCCTTTTTTTAATGAAAACAATGTGGTAGTGGGCCTTGGGGACTTTACCATCTCCACCACGCAATTGCTCGGCGTGGCCTCAGTGGTGTTTCTCACCTGGCTCAACACCCTGGGCATCAATAACGGCAAAATCATTCAGCGTGTTTTTACCAGCGCCAAGATCCTGGCCCTGCTGGGATTAATTCTCATCGGTTTCCTGGTGGCGACCAAAGACAACTACTGGCACAGCAATATGCAATTGCCCTTTAATAACCTCACAGAACCACCAGCCGAGTTTAAACTCAGCGCCCTGCTCGGGGCTTTGGGTGTGGCCTTAATTGGCTCACTCTTTAGCAGCGATGCCTGGAACAACGTCACATTTATAGCAGGAGAAGTCAAAGAACCTCAGAAAAACATTCCCCTGGGTTTACTGATAGGCGTATTGATCGTAACCGTTTTATACATACTTGCCAACGTGGCTTATTTTATGCTGCTGCCGGCACTGGGTTCACCAACAGGACAAACCGTGCTGGAACGTGGTATTGCTTACGCCGAAAATGAAAGGGTGGGCACTGCCGCCATGTACGGGGTATTTGGCGATGTGTCGGTTTACCTGATGGCCCTGCTCATCATGATCTCCACCTTTGGCTGTAACAATGGCCTCATACTTTCAGGCGCCAGGCTGTTTCAGTCCATGGCCCACGAAGGTTTATTTTTCCGTTCAGCCAAATACATCAACGAGAACCAGGTGCCTTCCAAAGCTTTGTGGATGCAGTGTGTATGGGCCTCCGTGTTGTGCCTCAGCGGTTCTTATGGCTCCCTGCTCAATTATTGCACCTTCGCCTCTTTGCTGTTTTACATCGTCACCATTTGTTCGCTGTTTTACCTGCGGCGCAAAGAACCCGAGGCAGCAAGGCCCTACAAAGCCTTTGGTTATCCCATCGTTCCGGCCCTGTACATTCTGCTGGCAGGCGCGGTGTGTGTAGACCTCCTGATCTTTAAGCCCCTCAATACATTCTCGGGTTTGCTCATCATGGCCGTTGGTATTCCTGTGTTTTATGCCTTTAATAAAAAACAAGTGTAAAGCATAATGTTGAGATGGCCGCCAATGCTTTCATAAAAAACTATTTTGGCTTTAACAGGCAGCAGCGCAACGGCCTTTTTGTATTATTGCTCATCAGCTTCTTTCTGCTCATCGTCCGGCTCCTCCTGCCTCTTTTTATCACACCCGCCGACATCAGGCTTGAGAACCTTCCCCTCATTGAACGCCGGTTGGACAGTGCCGCTCCCAGCAAACAACATTTCACGCGCCGCGATAATTATGCCGCATACAAAAAACACGAACTTTTTGCCTTCGATCCAAATACTGTATCATTCAAACAACTGCTGCTACTGGGTTTTACTGAAAAAAAAGCGGGCACCTTTATAAAATTCAGGGAAAGGGGTTTTGTTTTTAGAGAGAAAAAAGACCTGCAAAAAGTGTATGGTATTTCAATACACTTTTACGAAAGGCTGGAACCTTATATCCTGATCAAAAACACAAGTGTCAATCCCAAAACCCTTATAAAACCCCTGCCTGCCCAAAACGTGTCCCCACCTAAAAAACAAAACCCTGCAATGGTGGAACTGAACCTGGCTGACAGCGCGGCCCTGGAGGCGCTTCCCGGCATAGGCGGCGCCTTCGCCAGGAGAATACTAAAATACCGCTCGGCTTTGGGCGGATACGTGAACACGGAGCAGCTGAGGGAAGTATACGGATTTAACGATGAATTGTTTGAAAAAGTAAAACCATTTGTAAGGGCAGATGCATCCTTGCTCAGGAAAATAAACCTGAACAAAGACGATTTTAAAACCATTAACAAACATCCTTATTTAAGTTACGAGTTAACAAAAACAATTTTTAAT
>Ga0116157_10006195_pt1 | contig 10859 bp, 10 predicted proteins | sample AD_UKC048_MetaG_FD_89882 | JGI IMG/M metagenome (GOLD analysis project Ga0116157, IMG submission 89882) | Active sludge microbial communities of municipal wastewater-treating anaerobic digesters from USA - AD_UKC048_MetaG | ecosystem: Engineered > Bioreactor > Anaerobic > Digestate | place: USA... | reverse complement strand
TTTCCGCAGATGGTACTACGCTTGCCGTGGGGACGCCCGGTGACTGGACGTCGACCGGAGGTATAAATCCAGATGGCAGCACCTATGATCCCAAAAAAGTTGAGACTTATGGCTCAGGAGCAATCTTTGTATTCACTCAATCTAACGCAACCTGGACTCAGCAAGCCTACATAAAACCCGCTGTCGTAGTGGCAGGCAACCAATTTGGTAGCGTTGTTTCCTTATCGGCAAATGGTAATGTACTGGCTGCAGGCTCTTGGATTGAGTCGAGTTTAGCAACAGGTATCAATGGCGACCAACTTGATGCTTCATCTAACAATTCCGGAGCAGCTTATGTATTCACACGTACAGGAGTAGCTTGGGTACAAAAGAGCTACATTAAAGCCCCCAACAACAACTCGTTCGATAGATTTGGACATGCCCTGAAGCTTGATGACAGTGGCGATAGTCTAGTGGTTGGGGCACACAGAGAAGCAAGTAAAGCAGTAGGCATCAATGGTGATAAGGCAGACAACTCTGCCGCAGGCGCAGGCGCTGCCTATATCTACTAGAAAAATCCGATCTAAGTGCCTAAAAAAGCCCGCTGATTGCGGGCTTTTTTATATCTCACATTCTTCCAAATTCAGACATAAAAAAAGCCGCAACATGTGCGGCTTTTTTCTAGCTGAACCCGTAAAGAATTACAGACCAGTTACGTTTTCAGCTTGTGGGCCTTTTTGGCCTGGCTTTACGTCAAACTCTACGCGTTGACCTTCAGCTAAGGTTTTGAAACCTGAACCGCTGATAGCGCTGTAGTGAACAAAAACGTCTTGGCCAGCTTCGCTAGCGATAAAACCAAAACCTTTTGACTCGTTGAACCATTTTACTGTGCCAGTGCTTCTAGCCATTTTAAACCTCGATGATCTTAATAAATAAAAATGTGGTGCTGACAGATCGGTGTTACTTATGAAGAAGCATCGAGTTACTAATAGATTTACTGCTAGAACAACGGATGTGACATAACATAAATAATTGTGAACTGGTGCCCTAGGGGTAAGTTCACGCTGCAATTTGGCCAGCGACGGAACTATATGCCGCCTATTCTCGTAAGTAAAGATTTAATTACTTACTATTTTGATTTGCGTTGGCGCCCCAATAGACTCAAGACACCGATAGATTGATGAGAATCAAGTATTTACCACCAGCCCTAAAGCTGCAACAATCCCACCGTAATCCCTAACCCTCACAATAGCGGCGAGTTTTGCCAATGAATAATATGCAATTTATAAAGACTCAAGATACTCACTGCCCGCACGATAAGCGCGTCAGCTGTGGCAACTGTCGCTTAAACGCGATTTGCCTCCCCATTAGTCTGCATGTTGAAGATATAGATCGGCTAAACAGTATAGTTCAACGCAGTAAACCTCTGCAAAAAGGCGAGTACCTCTACCGTGCCAATGACGCCTTTGACTCGGTTTTTGCAATTCGCTCAGGTGCAGTGAAAGCGGTAAGTATTAGCGATAAAGGGGATGAGCAAGTCACCGGATTCTATTTGCCGGGAGAGGTCGTGGGTATGGATGGCCTCGCCGATAATACCTACACAAATTCAGTTATCGCACTCGAAACTTCATCAGTCTGTGAGATTCCATTTAATCGCCTTGAAGAACTGAGCCTTCAAATACCCACGTTGCAGCGCCACTTCTTTCAGCTTATGAGCCGTGAAATAACCCAAGATCAACAAGTTATTACACTTTTGAGCAAAGGCAGTGCAGAAGCACGAATCGCGACCTTATTGCTCAGTATTTCCTCACGCAATGGCCGCCGCAACCTCTCCACCATCGATTTTATTTTGCCTATGTCACGCACAGATATCGGTAACTTCTTAGGCTTAACCATTGAAACTGTTAGCCGAATTTTTACTCGCTTGCAAAAGAGCAACTTGATAGCTGTCGACAAAAAAGAAATTACGATCGTTGATATGGAAGCACTACGTAACATTGCCAATGGTAGCGATGCACAATGAGTCAACTTGAAAAAGCTCTGGCTGCATTCGACGCTGCTAACACGCAAGACCCTAATATTGAAATAGTTAATGGCCAGCCCATTGCAAAAGAATTAATTTATAGCCAGCGCATGACTGAGCATTTACATCAATTTTTACCGTCAGCATCCTTAGAACTGCAATTAGCCGCTCGCAGCCAACATATTTGCCGCTGGAAAATCCCTCGCAGTGATTACCCAATGGATCGCCAAGGTTATAAAAAATGGCGCTTAGACTTGGCCGTATTTCATGGCGAAACTGCCGGTGAAATTATGCAAGCCAATGGCTACGACGAAAGTGTTATTCAGCGAGTGAAGGATTTGCTATTAAAACGCAGCCTAAAACGCGATGACGAAGTTCAGGCATTAGAAGATGTTATTTGCTTGGTATTTTTAGAATTTTATCTCGAAGACTTTGCCATCAAGCATGATGAAGCCAAGTTAATTGATATTATTCAAAAAACCTGGAACAAAATGTCTGATGCAGGCCACACAGCTGCGCTTAAACTTCCGTTGTCAAACAACATGCTTGCGCTAGTCACTAAAGCACTTCAATCTTAGGATTTTTTATGGACGCAATTTTAAAACACACGCACCTAACCGCACTCGCGCTCTCGTTCTTATTATTTTTCATACGCGGCTATTTAATGATGCGTGACTCTAGCGTCAGCAAGCATCGCGCATTTTTAATTACACCGCACATTGTTAATTTACTCTTGATTGGCTCTGGGATTGCACTAGCCGTTGTTATGCACTTTAATCCTGCGAATCAACCGTGGCTTGCCGTTAAATTAGTTGCACTAGTAGTATATGTAGCGCTGGGCATTTTAACCTTCAAGCACCCTGCATTAAAGGTCAGAAGAATCCTATGGGTATCTGCCTTAATTGTATTTGCGTTTATTGTCAGTGTTGCACAGAGTAAAAATCCTCTAGGTTTTTTTGCCAACCTACTTTAAGGTTTATTTTTTCAGCTCTTTTTATTCTCCCTTTCCTTCTATTCACATGATTCAAATGAAATCAGCGCTTGTTAAAAGCGCTGATTTTCTAGTTCCTATTTTGCATTGTCCCTTTTTCTAGCTCCTTTGTTATTCATAGCTATAATCAAAGCAATTTAAGATTATTGCAGAGAACCTAGACATGGAAACAATTGTTGGCTATCACTTAAAAACAACACTCGGTACAGGCGGTATGGCTACGGTGTACTTGGCGACGCAAGAATCCCTTGATCGTCAGGTCGCCATTAAAGTGCTAGACGCATCGCTCATTGATGATACTCTAATCAAGGCACAGTTTGCGCAAGAATCAAAATTAATCGCCAGCCTTAATCATCCCAATATAGTGCAAGTGATTGACCAAGGTACAAGTAATCAAGGCCACCCCTACTTTGTAATGCCCTATGTAAAATCCATTTCACTCAGTGCCATTTTGAAGCGGAATGATATTAATATCACCCGCAAACTCGATATTGCCATCCAAATTTGCAAGGCTCTCGCCTACGCCCATCGCAACGGCATAGTGCATCGCGATATAAAGCCCAGCAATATTCTGGTGGACTACGATGGTCATGTGCGTATTGTTGATTTCGGAATTGCTGGCTATTTTGCGATAAACGAAAGGCCCAACCTTATCAAAGATGATAAGTTGGTTATGGGAACAGGTGCCTATATGGCGCCAGAGCAACTTGAAAGTGCCACCAAAACCTCGCACTTAAGCGATATTTATTCCCTTGGCATAGTCATGCACCAATTATTCTTTGGCCGCTTTCCAATGGAAACAATACAAGATAAAAAATGCGAGTTTAGTGCGCAACTAAAGCCACTCATCAATTCGTGCATAGAGCCCGCCCCAGAAAAAAGACCAGAAAATGCAGATGCAATTCGTCAACAACTGCTACTAATTGCACAAGGGAAACACCTCCGAAACAATCACTGGAGTAATGACTCCCCACAAAGCGACATTCCCGTTAATTACCAAGTATTGGATGTGCTAAAAGAAAACCCTTTTGGCGCAACCTATTTGGCGAAAGACCCAAAACATCAACGATTTCTAGTGATTAAAAAGCAAAAAGTCGATCACATTGGCAATGCGCAAGTCGCCAACACCAAATTAACTCAGGTTCAGCACCCGCATATTGCACGTATTTTTGGCACAGGGAAAAATCAGCGTGTATTTATTACGGTTAGCGAATACATATCTGCAGGCAACTTACAAGATCGGCTGTCACAGGCGCTTACACTTGGCCAGTGGATATTAATGGCACAACAAATATATTCTGCATTGAGCTGTGCACATGCACATGGCGTTATTCATGGTAACTTGCGCCCAAGCAACATTCTCTTCGCCGAAAACAATTTTATTAAGGTCACTGACTTCGGGTTTCCTGCGCACAGTTACTCCGACTCAGATAATTGGTATCGCATGAAAAATGCAAGTGAATCCGCAACCGAATCCAAAGCTGCAGATATTTATGCAGCAGGGGTTATTTTGTTCCAGCTATTGAGCGGAACTTATCCGCAAGAAAGCTTTTTCAATTGGAAAAATTACTGGGCGTTGCGGCATATTCCACGAAAATTGCGAGCTATAGTTTTATTATTAACCCAACAAAATCCCAGTAAAGCCTATAAAAATGCGGATGCAGCTATGCAGGCACTAAAGGACTTTTACGATCAGCAAAACACGCGTATGGCAGAGAAGGTCTATATTACAAAACGAAGTAATACTTAACAGCCAATGTGTGATGAGCATGCGATTTAAAGGAACTTCACCATATAAAATGCAGTATCACTACTATCTACACTGCTATCTAAATAAGTTTCCAGATTTTGCTGTTGCTGCACACCTAAATCTGAAAACTCACTAAATCCAAATCCCTGCCAAAATGCTTTCGAATTTTGTACCGACAAAAGTGCAATAGCATCTGCGGCCTCTTGCAACGCATAATCTGTCGCAGCTTGAATCAACTTCCGTCCTACACCAAAGCCCTGTGTAACTTTTAACAAAGCCAAATCATGAAGATACAAGCAATTGGCATTCTCAACTAAAACAAAAGGCGCACCCAGCGGATTTATTTTGCCCACATTTGACCAGTAACCCACCAAATAGGCGCACACGCCGCCTTTCTGTTCAGCAACCCATGCCGTAGTCGGGCTCAAGTTAAAACGCTGCGCAATAATATCTGCTGACTCCAAAAAATATCCCGCATAAGCTTCCGCTTGGATAACTTCAACAGCAGTTAAATCACTAGCGATCATTGGACGAATTTTAAAACTCATTCATTAATATCCAAATCATTTACATCTTCATCTATGGATTCAATCAACAGAGAATCCGATAAGCTTTCATCCTCTAGCAAATTACTATCAATTCGTTTTTTGGTTTTAGCGCCCAACTTACGTAAATCATCCACGCGCTTAACCAAGCTGCCCCGCCCTGATTGCAAACGGCTGCGTGCGGTGTTGTAGGCGTCTTGCGATTTTCCCAAATAATTTTGAATATTATCCATAGCATCTAACAGCAATACAAATTGATCATGTAGTGCGCCCGCCTCCTTCGCGATTCGCTCTGCATTTTTATTCTGCTTTTCATAGCGCCAAATATTTTCAACCGTACGCAGGGTTGCCAGCAGCGTAGTTGGGCTCACCAAAATAATATGTTTATCATAGGCTTCGCGGTAGAGATTAGCCTCATGTTGCATAGCCAACATAAAAGCCGCCTCAATGGGTATAAAGATAAATACGAAATCCAGCGACTTCACGCCCTCAAGCTTTTCGTAATCTTTGAAGTTCAACCCTTTAATATGACCGCGCAGCGAATTCACATGGGCATTGAGATAAAACTTACGCTCTTGTTCATCGTCCGTTGAGCAGAATTTTTCATAGTCAATTAAAGAGACTTTTGAATCGATAATAATATCTTTCTGTTCAGGCAAATGAATAATCACATCCGGCATACGACGCGAGCCATCATCACCGGTAAAGCTCACTTGGGTATCGTATTCGCGGCCTTTTTGTAAGCCGGACTCTTCCAGCAAACGCTCAAGAATAACCTCGCCCCAATTACCTTGCGCTTTGTTGTTACCTTTTAGCGCTTGCGCGAGATTGACTGCATCTTCACCAATTTTTTGCGCCTGCTTTTGCAACTCTAAGACTTGACCCGATAGGCGATTGCGGTCGGCATTTTCTTTTTCGTAAACATCTTCCACTTTTTTGCGGAAATCATTGAGCTGTAACTTGAAAGGATCAAGCGTTGTCTCAAGTAAGTTTTTGCTGGTTAGCGAAAATTGCTGTTGTTTGTTATCGAATATTTTATTAGCGACATTCTCAAACTCTTTCGACAATTCAAGCTTGGCATTTTGCAACAACGCCAGCTGCTCGGTGAAATTTTTGCGCTCTTGATCTAAACGCGTAGTTAGCTCTGTGGCTTCAGCAGTTACCTTCACTAAGGCGGCATCTTTTTGCTGAAATTGTTGTTGCAGCTCGGCGAATTGCTGCAGCTTTTCTTTAGCCGCAGCTAAATCTTGTAAATGCAAACTCGCGTGATCTTGCAGCTGTTGATGCGCCAGCTTCAATTGCGCTAATTCTTGCTTGGTTTCTTGCGCCTGCTGTTGAGCTTGCGCCAAATCATGTTGCAACCCAGATTGGTGTAGCAGCGCTTGATGTTGCTCTTGAATGTAGAGCGCTTTGAGTTCATTTTCACGCAGCAGGAGTGCATCTTCCAAGCGCTTGCGGGCAGAGGCACTCAGCAAAAAATAGGCGAAAAAAAAGCCAGCGGCTAAAGCTATCAAAACAATAATTAACGTAATAAACGAGCTGTTCACAGAAGATCCTTAATAAATGAGTTGAGTGGCTTATCGCCCTGCCCTAAAATTCGGTTTTCAGCATTCTAGCGTAATTCTTTAGATCGAGCCTCCATGCCTTCAGCCCCCATTTCAGCCAGCCCCCGTATTCTTGTATTTGATTCCGGCGTGGGCGGGTTGAGTATTGTTCATGAGATTCAAAAGAAGCTGCCCTTTGCGCCGCTGATTTACGCCTCCGACAATGCCTTCTTTCCCTATGGCACCAAGGGTGAAACGGAATTGATTGCACGGGTGGATGCAGTTTTCCGCAAAATTACGGCGGCGCACCCCGTGGATATCATTGTGATCGCCTGCAATACCGCGAGCACACTAACCTTGCCACATGTGCGCAGCCACTTTCCGCAACCGGTGGTGGGCGTTGTCCCCGCGATAAAACCCGCCGCAGCACAAAGCCAATCGCAAGTGATTGGCTTATTGGCCACCCCCGCTACAGTCGCGCGCCCTTATACCCACAATCTCATTCGCGAATACGCGCCCAAAGCAGAGGTTATTTCGGTGGGCTCCAGCGAACTCGTGCAGCTTGCCGAGCATAAATTGCGCGGCGGCCAAGTGACTCCCGCGCAACTAAAAGAAATTCTACAACCGTTTTTTAATCACCCTCGCAGCGATGAAATGGATGTACTGGTTTTAGCCTGTACTCACTTTCCTTTGTTGCGCGATGAATTGGCCGCGCAGTTTTCTCCCAAGGTACAATTAATCGATTCAGGCGAAGCTATAGCACGCCGCGTCGCCTCACTTCTGGCTGAACACACTTTTGATGAGCAACCACCAGAACACTGGGCGATTTTTACCAAAGACTCTGATGCAGTAACCGCACTCGCTCCTCAGCTCGCACAATTTGGCATTCACAATACCGACATCATCCCCGTTGATTAAACGCTGTGTCGCTTGCAGGTATCACTATGGCTTTGCCAGAACTCGAACAATTTTTCACTCAAATTCAAACCGCATTTAACGCGCAATCACTGCAGCGGCTTGTGCTCTCTAAATATCAAGGCGATGACGCCGAGCTTGAGCGCATAACCGTTCGCCCCATAAAAATTAAAGATGAATTGTTACTGTCATTTCTCTATGAATATCGCACCAATCACATCACCAAAAACCTAAGCCTGGCCGATGCCATTATTTTTCTAGAAAACTCGCTGGGCACTGATTTTAAAAATGCCCATATGCTCAGCGATGAATGGGAAATTCAATTGAGCTACAGCAAAAAAGGCAAGATTCTGGTGAATAAACACCGCAACAAAAAAGCGCCGGCAACTCAAGCCAAACAAACAGATAGCACTGAACAAAATACAAAAGAAAAACTCTTAGTACACAACAAAGAGAAGCACCGCTTTGTAGAACAAAGCCGCCCCTATTTGCGCGAGCTGGGCATTACCGATGCCAACGGCCAAATTATTCCTGCTATGTCGCGCAAGTGGAAACAGATCAACAAATTTATTGAAGTGCTTTCCAACGCGATTGAAAATACCGGCATAGCTAAGCGTGAACAAGTGCATATTGCCGATTTCGGTTCCGGCAAAGCCTATTTAACCTTTGCCGTTCACGATTATTTAAGCGCGCAACTCGGCGTTAATACGCGCGTTACCGGCGTAGAGCTTCGCCAAGGCTTGGTAGATTTGTGCAATCAAACCGCATCCAAACTTTGCTTAACCGGCATTCAATTTGAACAGGGCGATGTAAAACATTTTGCCGCAAAAAATATCAACGTGATGATCGCACTGCACGCCTGCGATACCGCCACCGATTACGCAATTCATATGGGCATTCGCACAGGTGCGGATATTATTATGTGCTCGCCCTGCTGCCATAAACAAATTCGCCCACAAATGAAAAGCCCAGCGCTCTTAGCGCCGGTGTTGCATCACGGTATTCATTTAGGCCAAGAAGCTGAAATGGTAACCGATGGCTTGCGCGCACTCTTGTTAGAAGCCAATGGCTACGATACCCAAGTGTTTGAATTTATTTCACTTGAACACACCAGCAAAAACAAAATGATTTTGGCGCAGAAGCGTAAGACTGAGCGGGACAACAGCGAAGTTTTAGCGCAGATTGCAGCGATTAAAGCTTTTTATGGAATTGAAGAACACTGCTTGGAACAGTTACTAGACCATTCCCTTCCTACAAACACAAACAAGCTCTAAAACTTTATCCTCTCGGCGAAATGGTGTTCATCTCCGCCTGAATGTACTTTTTCCAAGGAAGTTTTAGAAGTACTCTCAGACCAGGATGACACCATCGGATTGAATTGATTAGGATAAATTAGAAACAAAAAACCCAGCCCTGTTTTTAATGTCAGGGCTGGGTTTCAGGTCGTATCGGACTAATCTGATACGTTATATGGTGCACTCAGGAGGATTCGAACCTCCGACCGCTCGGTTCGTAGCCGAGTACTCTATCCAGCTGAGCTATGAGTGCGTTGTTGAGGCGCGCATTCTATTGGTCTAGTACTACATCGTCAAGCATTAATTTAGATTTTTCAAAAAAGTTTTCTAAAATAATACGTTTAAAATCAATGAAATACAGAAATCAATCAATCTGAATACTTTACAGCCTACTTCAGATTAAAACACACGCTTACAGCAAAATGGCGGTGAGAGAGGGAGTCGAACCCTCGATACCTTGCGATATACACACTTTCCAGGCGTGCTCCTTCGGCCACTCGGACACCTCACCAGTACTGCACAAAAATCTTTTTTAACGACTTTGTGCAAGGGCGCGAAATGTACACAAGCAGCCACTAAAAGGCAATATTATTTGACGGGCCACGCGCTAAAAATACTTGTCGCATCAACTTGTGGCGGCTCTGGGATATCCATTGCCGGTGTTCCAATATATATAAAACCAATGATCTCTTCCGATTCCGCCAAACCCAATGACTGAGCCACATGCTTGTTATAGGCCAAATCACCAGTTCGCCAAACCGCTCCATAATTAAGTGCAAAGAGCGCATTCAACAGGTTTTGTGTCGCCGCACCACAGGCAATGATTTGCTCCTGCTTTGGGACCTTAGAACTCTCTTGGCATTTAGCTACAGCAACGATAATCATGGGTGCTCTAAATGGCATGTTCTTGGTCTTTTCAACCACACTCGGTGATATGGCTGGATTCGACTCAACCAATGCAGCCAGAAAAATGCGGCTCAATAACTCCAAGCCCTCCCCTTCTATCACCATAAATCGCCAAGGCTGCAACTTGCCGTGATCTGGGGCTCTAGCCGCCGCCTTAAAAGCCTCTAACAACTCAGCATAATTCGGAGCAGGCTCAATCAGCTTAGTGATGGACACTCTAGTCTGTATTACCCGTAAAGCCTCTTGGCTAACAATTCGCATCTATTACTCCTTACTTTTAAACTGCTAAATTCGTATATCGTTAAAGTCTGTACCATAATAGAAGGGATGCCAAAATAAGCGCCTACAAATAGCGAATAACCAAACGATGAGCCCAACCCATGCAGGTACCTAACGCCCTTATCTTTGTCGCGGCGGAAATTATCATAGTACTGCTCGTTTGTACTGTGATTTTTTTTGTGCACTCTCGCAAGTTAAAGTCTTTGGTTCGCCGCCAACAAGAAAAGATCTTAGCGCTACTGGAATCTCAACCTAAACCTAGTCAAGTAGCTTCCATACCAACCCAAAACTATAAAAACTTTTTGAATGAAGAGCTCGATGCTACCTCCGCACAATTTGCCATATTTTCACCCGACCAAGACATAGCATTAGAGCTGCCAGCCGATAGCCCACTCTTACAGCGTATTCTCGCCTTGCGCTATGCTTTTTTACGTGCAGAAGAACTGGGAACAACTGAGGATAGAGGCACCACCGAATATTGGAGCATTTTTCAACAAGCACTGGAGCCCTTGCTCTCCGCCCAAGGGGATTCCAACACTGAACTAGAGGCCGAGTTAGAAACCGCCAAAAAGCGTATTGAAAACCTGGAAAAATTTAAACGTTTGTTTTTTGACATGGAAAAGCAATGGGCA
>Ga0116157_10006182_pt1 | contig 10875 bp, 4 predicted proteins | sample AD_UKC048_MetaG_FD_89882 | JGI IMG/M metagenome (GOLD analysis project Ga0116157, IMG submission 89882) | Active sludge microbial communities of municipal wastewater-treating anaerobic digesters from USA - AD_UKC048_MetaG | ecosystem: Engineered > Bioreactor > Anaerobic > Digestate | place: USA... | reverse complement strand
TAATTGTAGCTGTTGCCGCTTAGGACGTTGGGGATGTTGAACTGACCCTGGGCGTTGGTGGTGCCGCTGTAGTCCAGCGGACCGTCCAGGGCCACTTCGGCGCCGGGCAGGCCCATGCTGGGATTGTCGCTGCCGACCACGGTTCCAAAAACACTGACGGTCGTGGAAGGCACCAGGTTGAAGTTCAGGGTCGTGGTCTGGTCCGCGACCAGCGTCACAGGCTGAGTTTGAGTGTCATAACCCAGTTTGGTGGCTGTGACCGTGTATTGGCCGGGCACGACGAAGGGGAAGTTGTAAGTTCCGTTGGCACCTGTAGTTTGATGCAGGGTAGTAGTGTTGATGGCGATGTTCACGCCTTCCACGGGATTGCCGCCGGAGGTGACAGTCCCGTTCAGCGTCGCGAAACCGGACGTCACGAAAGTGAAGGAGGTCCGGGCGAATGTTCCGGAGAGCGTTCCGGTCGCCGAGGGCGCCAGGGGATCGTAGGTCACGGAGTCGGAATACAGTTTCAGCGCGCGGTTCGTGCCTATGGTCTGGGCCTGGAAATTATCGCTGCTGCTGTAATATTGCGTATCCATCGGCCGGTTGGCGTAGAGAACGAGGTTTCCAGACGTGTAGGTGAAAGGAGTCTGCAGAGGGATGGTGATCGTATTTTGGCCGGTGGGGAAATTGATCGTGCCGTCATAGACCAGGGTCAGATTGCCCGCTCCCGGGAGGATCCAGCCCGCGCTGAGGTCGGCCAGGTCGGTCTGTCCCAACCAGAATTTGCAGGGCATGTTGGGCAGGTCAGTCACGAAGTTGTTGTAGAAAGTCAGCGCCGTGACGTTTCCAAAGACGTTTAGTTCGTTCTGGAAATACAGCGCCTCGTGCAGGCTGTTCTTGTAGAAGAATTCCAAGGGCACGCCCTCTTGCAGGTTGCCTTCGCCGACCGTGACCATGATCGAACCGGCGGGTTGGACGCTGATGTTCAGGTTCGGGCTTTGGTCGTTGGCGGGGTTGGCGTCGCCGGCAAGGATGACTTTGGCATACAGGACCGCGGGGCCCTGGACCGTCGGCGTCCAGGTCAGGGAAACCTGTGCAGTGGCATCCGGCGCGACAGTTGTCCCGGCGGCAGTGGCCAGTTCTACGTTGTTGCCGTTATAGAGTTTTACTGTATAGACGCTTTGCGAAGCGGTGCCCCAGTTATAAACGGTGGCGGTATAGGTGGTCGCAGTTCCGACGGACGGAGTGGTGTTTCCCGTCAGGGCTGTGCAGGCCAGATCATTGGGGGCGATGGGCTCGAAGCTGACGTCGTCGATATACATGGTCTGTCCAGCCGCCAGGGAAGCGTGCTTGAACGCGATGTAGCGCCCTGTGCCAGCGTATCCGGTCAGCGAAACAATGTATTCATTCCAGTTGGCGATCACGTTCAGATCCTGGACCATAGTGAAGGTGGAGGCATCCAGGGGATCGTTCATCACGCCGACGAGCAGGTGGTAGGCGGCGCTGCCCTTGCCCCAGAATCTCACACGCACCGTGTTCATGGGGATCGTGGATACAATCGGAGGCGCGATCAGTATCGCAATGGTGTTGATGTCGGTGGGATTATACATCGCCACACAGTTCGGGGTGCTGTGGGGTGAGGTGGTGACAGTCTTGACGTAGCCCGTGGTCACTGTAGCCTGGTAGATGCTGCTCCAGTCGATAGGCAGGGCCGGAGGGGTTACAGCGTCAAAGGCCTGGCTGTAAGGCAGAGTGTAGACCGTGGCGTCGATGCAACTCCCGGTCAGGGCCACGGTGTGGGTCAGGCGGTTGCCGCGAGTGTCGGTAATTGTAATGGTTGCGCTGTGCGTTCCGGCCGCGGTGGGAAGGTAACGTCCCACGAAGGTGGCGTTTTGCCCGGTAGCCAGACTGACCGGCAGCGTGGGCAGGTTTTGCAGCGTGAAGAAGGGGCTGCCCGCGAGCGAAATGCTGTTCACGACCAGCGTTCCGCCACCGGCGTTGATGATGGAGAAGGTCTGATCGTGCGTGGTGTTCATCAACACAGTGCCGAAGTCTTTGCTGGAAGGATTGACCACAAACAGCGGATCCGGGCTGAGTGGCGTCATACTGAACGAAGTCCGGGCAAAGATACCGGAGAGCGTTCCGGCCGCGGAAGGAGCCTGCGGATCGTATTCGACTGAATCGGAGTACAGTTTCCGGGCGCGGTTCGTCCCGACGGTCTGTGCTTGGAAATTATCGCTGCTGCTGTAGTATTGCGTATCCATCGGCCGGTTGGCATAGAGCACCAGATTGCCTGAGGTGTAGGCAAACGGCGTCTGCAAGGGGATGGTGATCGTGTTTTGGCCCGAGGGGAAGCTGATGGTGCCGTCATAGACCAGAACCAGGCCGTCGGAAGGTAGGATCCAGCCCCCGGAAAGATCTGGCAGCTGGGTCTGTCCCAGCCAGAATTTGCAGGGCATGTTGGGCAGGTCGGTCACGAAGTTGTTGTAAAACGTGAGCGCGGTGATATTGCCGTACATGTTCATTTCCGTAGGATAATAGAGGGCTTCGTGCAGGCTGTTCTTATAGTAGAATTCCAACGGAACACCTTCCTGCTGATTGCCGTCGCCCACGGTTACGACGGCGACTCCGGCGGGCATCACGGTCACGTTCAGATTGGGGCTTTGGTCGTTGGCCGGATTGACGTCGCCGGTAAGAAAAACCTTGCCGTAAAGAACGACGGGACCTTCAACTGTCGGCGTCCACGTAAGCGGAACCTGCACGCTGGTGCCGGGAGCGCAAGTAACTCCGGCAGCAGTTGCCAGCTCAACGTTATTGCCGTTGAAGAGCTTCACCGTGTAGGTGCTTTGCGCGGCCGTTCCCCAGTTGAAGATGGAAGCGTTATAGGTGGTGGGATTGTTGACGCTGGGGGTGGTGTTGCCGGTCAAAGCCGTGCAGGCAAGGTCGTTTTGGGCGATCAGTTCGATCTGAAAGTCGTCAAAATAGAAGGTCCGGCCCGTGCCGCCCTGTCCGTGCCGGAAGGCAATGTATCTGCCGGTGCCGGTGTAGGAATTCAGAGGCAGAACGTATTCCAGCCAGGCCGTGGTGGGAGAAATGGTGCCCACCTGGGTGTAGGTGGCGACGCTGGCAGGATTGCTGATCACACCGTAGGACAGCGTGTAATTGGAACCGCCGGCTTTGATCCAGAGACGCAATCTGGTGGTGTTGACCGGAATGCTTTGGTCGAGCGGCGGGGCGATAAGCAGCAACTCTGTGGTGGCGCTGGTCCCGTTGTACATCCGGACGCAGTTCGGGGTGCTGTGGGGCGAGGAAGTATAGGTGACGATCACCGCGCTGGGTGCGCCGGCGGGATCGATCAGCCCTTGCCAGTCGAAAGGCAGATCGGGCGCCGTGACATTATCGAAAGCCTGGATATAGGGCAATTGGGTGATCGTGGCGTCCCCATGTGTGGTAAAACTCCACACCGGGCAGTTCGTTGCGTTGCCGAAAGCGTTGTAGGGAACCACTTTCCAGTAGTAGGTGGTGCTTGGATTCAGATCTGGCGAGGGATCATACGTAGTTGCCATTGCCAAGTCAACATTGTTGACAATGTTGGTGGGAGGGTTGTCAGTGCCGAAAGACAAACGGTAGCCGTTGGGCAAACCGCCTCCTGACATCCAGTTCAAAGTGGCGGTGGGATTGACCAGCGTGGCTCCGTTGGCGGGCGAAACGAGGTTCGCCGGATTGGGAGGCTGGTTGGCCACGGGGAAATTGAAATTGAAGGTCAGGCCGTTGGCGGGAAAATAGACATCCGTCATCACCACGTATTGGGTGTTCGCGGAGGCGGCGGTCGTGTTGTCCCAACCCGTGGAGCCCTGGCGGGCATTGAAATCCGCCGGATCTGGTCCGCGCAGGCCCACTTGCATGTTGCCGGCGGTGGCGTTGCTCACGCAGGCGCCGTAAACGATCTGGACATTGTTGCTGGTTTCGTTCAGGCGGATCTGGAAATTGAAGCTATCCCCGGTTCCGGACGTTCCGTATTTTTTGTAGTTGGAGAACTGGATCACGCAAACCCGGTTGGGGGCAGTGCCGATCGTTTCCAGGCGCAAGGTGGCGCCGACCTGGGCCTGCAGATCGCGCGCCAGGGCGGCGATACGGTTGTAAAGGACGGCAGGGTCAATGGTTGAAGTTGAGGACAGGGGTGTGTAGGTCGAAGAGGAAGTCATGTTGACCGAAGGCGTCAATGCCGACTGGCCCAATGAGATCCAGCCGTTGTTGCAGATGCCGAGGCGGTCGAAGACGGCTCCGTTGAAAGTGAAATTGAAACCTATGTCGAAGCCGGGGCCGGTGTTGGTTGTCCCTCCGGCGGGAACGGCGGGATCGACGAAGCGTTGGTCGTCGCTGGTTTCCGTCCCCAGGAGGGTGCCGCCGGTGATAGCCGTATAGGTTCCGGTCGTTGTGCTGAAGGAGTATTCATAGGTCTGCGCGCAGAGCCCGAAAACTCCCAGTAAGAGTATGGCCAGCAGTACTGGCAAGACAATCTGTCGGTTCATCTTGTCTCCTCATATATTTTTGAAAAAATTCGTAATCGATCTGAAAACAGAAAAACACTTCGGTCAGGATCCATGGTTAAAAGGGGCTAGCTCCGCATACCGGAGATCTGAAATATATCCCCTGCCCAAACGCCCGCAGGCATTTGCGGCGATCGCCCTACCCGGGGAAAAACTAACCCCGGAAAGCGATTATATCTCTCCATACAACAACGTTCCCGCATTATTTAACGCAGACGCTCCAAATCAATCGACACTCCCTGTCCAACTAATGTTCTCGTTTTTGTGCGGACTGACGCCAGGACGGCAGATAAGCACAATTATCTCTTCCCGTTTCAAACACGGAAAAATACACTGAAACTTATAACAAAAACAGTGCCAAACTTCCAAAAACTTTTCGGTTATCCAGCTGGGTTCCAAGCCGACACTGCTTTTGTGTGGATACGCGATATCGTAATTTATCCAACTGACCGGTCCGGTATCCCAGAGTGTCAGACCTTTCATAAATCATCGTCCTGTTCGTTAATAAGTGCTACTCCCCCAGTTGCTTCTCCCCTTTCAGCCATCTTTTCTGTTTCTTTCCCTCCCTCGCCTCAAAGCGTCAATCACTTCTTAGTCAAGCCTTAATCAAGCGTTAATAATTAAGACTTGATTAAGGCTTGATGAAGACTTGATTAACGCCAGCAAGTGAGGGTGGGGTCAGGGGATTACAGTTTTTGGGGGGATTGGAAAAGACGCGGATGTGCCAGGAACATTGGCTGACAAAAGAAATGAGACCGGGAATACAGAAGTTATCGCCAGGTCAGCTGGTTCCGGGAAAGGGATCAGTTCGGGAAAGCAGATGTAAAGACCGTGTAGCGGTCCTGTTTGGAAACGCTGTGCAGCGGAATGCCCTTCCGGCGATGGATCTGCAGCAGCTGCTGGAAAAGCTTGGAAGCTCTTTGCCCAGCTCCCAGCAGATTTTTCCATTCTGATGCGAACTCGCCCTTGTTCCAATACATGTTTACTACGCGGGCCAGATCCTGGAGGCCGGCCAATTGCCCGAAAGTGAGCGCGTCCGTCTCCAGCGTCTGGGAGGGCGGGGTGTCCAGCCATTTGTAACCGCGCCGTCGGGCAATTTCCAGCATCGGCGTGCCAGGCAGGATCTTCAAAATTCCGAGCTGGATCTCATGCGGAAAAATGGCCGCCAGTTCATCCAGCGAACGCAGGATGGAAGGCAGTTTTTCGCTGGGCAGACCGGCCAGCAGATCCGCGTGGATCTTGATCGCGGTGCGTTCACGCAAAGCGTTGAGCAGCGGTTTGATCCTGCGCCAATCGCTGTTGCGTCCGCAGGCTTTGGCCACTGCGGAATTCACAGTCTGGATCCCGATCTCGAATCTGATGCGGTCCGGGGGAGTTTTTTCCAGCAGTTGCAGATCCTGTTCGGTCAGCAGGTCGGGAAAAATCTCGAAGTGGAATTCGCAGCCCGCGCCGCGGCGAATGGCAAAATCCCAGACCAGCCGTGCCAGAAGCGGATGCGCGTTGAAACTGCGGTCCACGAATTTCAGCGTGCGGGGTTTGAGTTCCAACAGGCGGTCCAACTCGCTGTAAAGCCTGCTGCGGTCTTGGGCCAGGGAGGGATCGAAACGCATTTCGTCGCGCGGATCGAGGGCGGAAAGGCAATAAACGCAGCGGAAAGGGCAGCCGCGCGAAGTTTCGTAATAGACTAGTTTGCCTTGCAGGGCGGCTTTATCGCTTCTGCGATAGGGAAAGGGTAAATCCAGCAGAGGCGGCGCGGATTTCTGGTAAACGCCGCCCGGCAGGGAAAATCCTGACTCCGCCAAGCTGCGTAATACACCTTCCCCAGGTCCCACCACGACAAAGTCGTCCAAGGCAAGTCCGAAATCGCCAAACTGCGCTTCCGGGCCGCCCAACACGATCCTGGCTGACGGCCGCAGTTTTTTGAGCTCCGGGATCAAGGCTTGCAGGTAGCTTTTATTCCAGATGTAGGCGGAAAAACAATAGATGTCCGCCCCGGCGCGGAAAAGCGCCGCCAGGACGTCCGGCACCGGCTCGGAAACCGTGAAATCCAGTATCCGCGGCTGAAAAGGCAGACCACGCAACGCTCCCCGCAAATAATACAACGCCGGATTGCTCTGGTACCAGGCGCTGTTGAGCGCAACCAGGCAAAGCTTGGTCAAAGCGTCATTTCCTGGCGATCGGGATCCAGATCTCCATCACCGAATCGGGTTGGCCGAATTTGAAACGTTGGTCGTAAAGTTCAAAATCTTGGGAGCCGACCATTTTGTAGCCGCTGTTGACCAGCCAGTCAGAATAGATAAAGCTATAGGTCTGCTGCAAGGTTTCCAAGCTGCCGCGATGCTCGAAGACGGCGTATTCGGCAGCCGGGATCTCGCGTGCCACCATGCCTTCCGGGAGCTGGGAAGCGTCGGTAACCTCGAGCGAAGCGAGGTAGGAAAAGTACTGGCCGCCGGGAGCGTCTCCAGCTTCATAAAAGCAAATTCCGAAGCAAGCGCGGTTCCCGGAGGCGTTTTTAATCTCTTCCATCCGCTTGCCGAAATCGTCCCACAACTTCGGGATTACGTTGTTTTGCAGGGTGGTGCGGCATTTCAGACCAATGACGGTGAAATTGTCGCGCCGGGTGATTCTGGGTTCCATGTTCTCTCCTTGGTCAGGTCTGCTCAAAAACAGTCCAGCAAAGGCCAATTTTGGCTTCGCTGCAGCTGTGTCAAGCGTTTTGATCCACGATAAATAGGATTTTCGAAACAGCGCTTGTCTGGAAGATAAACCGCAATATCATATTGAGTATAGTGTAAAATATTGAACTGGCGGGAGGATGAATGACGCTGCCCTTTAACATGAACCGCATGCTGGAAACGGAGCTGCACTATCCGCAGCGCTTTACGAACATGACCCAGAAAAACTACGGAATGCTCTTTTGGAATGAAGGGAACAAGGCTTCCCACGACAGCAACCACGCCGTGATCACCGATCACCTGGGACCTGAGGCATTCGTCCGGGACATCGATTTCTTTTACAAGACCAAGGGTATCCAACCCCGCATCTATCAATCTTTCAAGGCCAATGAACTGGAAAAGCTGAGGCCGGCTTTGGAAAACCACGGTTTCCATATCGAAACCAAACCGGGGCAGTTCTTTGTGCACGACCATGAGGGCAGCCTGTCAGCGTCAAGCGAGTTAAAGATCGAACGCCTGCGCAGCCTGAGCATTGATGTGATGGAAACCATCGCCATCGAATACGGCGGCGACTGGACGATCAAAGTCGTGGAACGCCATCTGCTGCATCCTTCCTATAATTTGCTGGGCGGCTTCGTCAACGGCGAACTGGCTTCGCTGGCTTCAGTGGGCGTTTTTGCCGGTTACAGCAGGGTGGACGACGTTTACACGCGCGACAAATTCCGGGGACGGGGTTTCGGTGGTGCGATGATAGACTACCTGGTCCGCTATCACAAACAGATCTCCGACAACCACCTCTACCTCTATTCCGCCGATCCTTCCGCCATCAAGTTGTATTTGAAGGGCGGCTTTTCCCAAATCCCGCAGAATTTCGATTTTTGGCAGGCCTGGAAAGAGGTAGGCTGAGCACAAGAGAACTGTCCACGAATTACACGAATTTCCATTAAGGGAAAAAGGGAATAGGAAAAAAGGGCTGGCGTAACGCTGAGATACAGACTTCTGCACAGCTTCACTCCATTCTGGTTGAAAGCGATCCGGTACTATTCGAAGTAGTAGATGGCCTGGATGGGATCGATACGGGCGGCTTTGACCGCAGGATAAAGGCCGGAAACAAAACCAACCAGCGAAGAAAAGAAAACCCCTACAACCACGCCCTGCAGCGGCAGGAAGAGCGGAAAATGGATCGCCTTGCTGACCAGTGTGAGCAGCAGCCAGGCCAGGATAATGCCCAGAAAAGCGCCCAACAGGGCAAGGGTGACGGCTTCGAGGATAAAGTAATAGAAGATGTCGCCTTCCGTGGCGCCCACACTTTTACGGACGCCGATCTCGGTCATGCGTTCCTGGATGGAGATCAGAAGCGTGCTGAAAAGCCCGATCCCGCCTACGATCAGGGAAATCGAAGCGATAGCGATCAGGGTGATGTTCCATTTTTTCAGGTAACCGGAAATTTCCTTGGTGATCGTGAGCATCAGTTCGCCCACGTCCATAAAACTGAAATTGGGAAACATATTATGCCGGGCCAGAAGGAGTTGGCGCGCCTGGGTCTGCATCCGCCGGAAACCCTCTTCCGTGGAAGCCTGAAGATAGATCATGTGCACGCCCTTCTGCGTTCCGAAAAAGTAGGCTCCGTATTTCAGGGGCACGTAAACGGCGCTGAGGTCCTGTTCGCGTTCCCAGGAATTGAAATTCATGCCGTTTCCGGAAGACAATTGGTCCTTGTCCAGCACCCCGACTATCTTCAGCCGGTGGGGTCCCAATTGCAGAATGCGGCCGACCGGATCGGCATCTCCATATAGATCCTGGGCAAAACCGTGGCCCAGCACGGCCACCGGAAGCTGGTTGTCGTTTTCGTAATTGTTGTAATATCTGCCGTAGAGGACGGGGTAGCTTTTATTGGCGAAAAACTCCACGTCCGCGGCACGCAGGCGGACCTGTTTTTCCTTGTTCTCGATCCGCATGAGGGCCATGTTTTCGATGGTGGCGTAACAGCTTTTATGGGGAATTTGCGCTTTGAGGGCCAAATAGTCGTCATAGCTGATCGTGCGGACGCTCTGGCTGGCGCGGCGCAAGGCTCGGCGGAGGCTGCGGGGTCCGGTCATTTTGCCCGGCTGCTCGGCTGAGATCACCACCGAGTAATTCCAGCCCATCCCTTCCATATTTGTATTGATCAATTGTTTAAGCGCGTAAACGCTGGAAAACATGGAAACCACGGCCAGCACACCGATCACGATGCCAGTCAACGTGAGCAGCGAGCGCAATTTATGGCTCAGGATGCTTTGGAACGCGCTGTGGACCGCGTCGCGGAGGGGGACCCGCTTTATTCCATGATACTTTTGCATTTGGGGCACTGTTTGTAACTGCCCTTGTCCTTGCTGTATTTTTCCTGGAGGAAGGGATTTCCGCAATGCGGACAAGGGATCGGAACAGGTTTGTCGTTCGTGATCCACTTACAGTCGGGATACCTGGTGCAGGAATAAAAGGCCCTGCCCTGCTTGGTCCGCCGCTGAACGATCTCGCCCGTTCCGCATTCCGGGCAGGCCAGGCCGGTGGTTTTCGGACGCGAGTATTTGCATTTGGGATAATTGCTGCAGGCGATGAATTCTCCGAACCTTCCGGTGCGTTCCATCAGCGGGCTGCCGCATTGGGGGCATTTTTCATCCAGGGCTTTTGGTTCGGTAATGGCTATCTTGCCGTCTTTGTCACGGGTGAAGTTTTTGCTGTTCTTGCAGGCCGGGAAGCGGTTGCAGGCAAGGAATTCCCCGCCTTTGGAACGCTTGATCACCATTTTGCCTTCCTTGCAGACGTCGCAGACGATGTCCGTTTCCTGCACGAAGGCTTTCTTTTCCGATTTGACATCCACTTTTTTGATCAGTTTGTCCAATTGTTCGTAGTAGCCTTTGACCAATTTGTGCCAGACCACTTTGCCATATTCGACGTCGTCAAGTTTGTCTTCCATCTGGGCCGTGAAACTGACGTTGAAGATCGCGTCGAATTTATCGACCAGAAAGCGGTTTACGTCCATCCCCAAAGGTGTGGGCAAAAAACTCTTCTTTTCCATAGTCACGTATTTACGGTTGCGGATGGTGCTGATGATACTGGCGTAAGTGGACGGCCGGCCAATTCCCTGGGCTTCGAGTTCCTTGATCAGAGAGGCTTCGGTGAAGCGCGGCGGCGGAGTCGTGAAATGCTGAGATTTGACCAGTTCGTCGTGTTCGAGTTCGTCCTGGGCTTTGTAATCGGGATGGATCTGCTCGCCGGTAATGATCAGGACGTGCGGATAGGCTTTCATAAAGCCTTCCTCCACCACTTTGCTGCCTCCGGCGACAAACAAGGCCTTGCCGAGGGTGACCTGCGCGTTGGTCTGCTGCAGTTTGACCGGGATCATCTGCGTGGCCACGAAACGTTGCCAGATGAGGGTGTAAAGCTTAAGCTGGTCCTTGCTCAGGCTGGAAGCGACGCTCTCCGGGGTGCGGAACGCGTCGGTGGGGCGGATCGCTTCATGGGCGTCCTGGGCCGAGGATTTGTTTTTGTACCTGCGAATAGAGGAATGCATGTAGTCCTTTCCAAATCGTTCCTGGATCAGGCCGCGGGTGTTTTCGATCGCCTCATCCGCGACGCGGGTGCTGTCTGTCCTCATGTAGGTGATCAAACCGGTGCTTTCGCCCTTG
>Ga0116157_10006174_pt1 | contig 10882 bp, 13 predicted proteins | sample AD_UKC048_MetaG_FD_89882 | JGI IMG/M metagenome (GOLD analysis project Ga0116157, IMG submission 89882) | Active sludge microbial communities of municipal wastewater-treating anaerobic digesters from USA - AD_UKC048_MetaG | ecosystem: Engineered > Bioreactor > Anaerobic > Digestate | place: USA... | reverse complement strand
GAACGGCATCCTTCCCATGATCAACAGCATACGAGAGAGGCAGGACCGCTTCATGAGCCAGATCGCCGGCATCGACCCGACGGCCACCCCCAGCGGCAACGGCTGCGCCGAATGTCTGGACAACGGGGGCTGGTGGTTCCACCTGCGCCGCTGCGCCCAGTGCGGGCACATCGGCTGCTGCGACAGCTCGCCCGCGCAGCACGCCAGCGCGCATTCCCGCACGTCCGGGCACCCGCTGATCCAGAGCTTCGAACCCGGTGAGGACTGGTTCTGGAGCTACCCGGACGAGCAGTTCTACCAGGGCCCGACGCTGGCCCCGCCGCACCACCGCCCGCCGAACCAGCCGGTGCCCGGGCCCGCCGAACACGTGCCGGCCAACTGGCGCAGCCAGCTGCACTGACCGGGCCGGCCACCCCGTCGGTTGCCCGGGCCGACCGGCCGGGCATAGCCTGCGAGTCCGTCCGGTCGCCATTCGGGCGTGCCGGTGGGAACCGAAGGGGGTCCCGTCATGGGTCTTGATGATTTGGTGAACCAGGCCAAGAACCTGCTCGGGCAGAGCGAGGACAAGGCGCAGAACGCAGCCGACGCCGCCGCTGCGGGCGATCACCAGGCCGCCGCCGCCGACGCCGGTGCGGCGGCCGGTCTGATCGACAAGGCCAAAGAACTGCTCACCGACGAGCGGATCGATCAGGTCGCCGGCGCGATCAAGGGCAAGACGCCCGACAACATCGACACGGTCGTCGATCAGGTCGCGGAGAAGGCCAAGCAGTTCAACGACTGACGCATCGACCCGGCCTCGGCTCCGATCGGGGTCGAGGCCGGGGTCGGGCCGGCGTCAGCGGGCGAAGGCCCAGCGGCGGTCGGTGAGCATCCGGGCCAGCGCCAATCCGATCGGCAACGCCATCGTGACCAGCGCGGCCTGCGCGAATGTGCCGACCGCCGCGGCCGCGTCACCCTGCGAGACCGCGTAGACCCCGCGGTAGAGCAGCACGCCGGGCACCATCACCAGCACCGCCGGGACCGACAGGGTGATCCGGGGCACCCGCAGCATCGGACCGGCCGCCGCGGTGAGCAGCCCGACCAGCAGCGCCGCCAGGGCGGCCGCCGCCTGCGGCGGCACCTCCAGTCGCACCAGCTCCAGGCGCAGCACGTTGGCGACCATGCCGATCAGCCCGGCGGCCAGGGCCATCCGCCAGGTGCCGTTGAACATCAGCGCGAACCCGGCGACGCCGGCGAAGCTGGCCGCCGCCTGCAGCGGGATCAGCACGGGCAGGCTCAGCACCGGGCCCGGCAGGGTGGCCGGGGTCAGGTCGAACGCGATCGCCACCGCCCAGACGGCCAGCGCCGCGGACAGGGCGATGAGCACCGCGTAGGTCAACCGGGCCACCCCGGCGGACAGGTCGAGCCGGGCCAGGTCCAGCCCGGCGGTCACCAACGGGAAGCCCGGAATCAGGAACAGCACCGCGGCGACGTAGCCGGCCTGGTGGGCGGCCACCGGTTCGTCGATCAACCGCAGCGATTCGACGAAGCCCAGGAAGATGAAGCAGGCGGCCGCCGCGGCGACGATCGTGGCGCCGAAATGGTTGAAGTGCCGGCCCAGCAGCAGCCGGCGGACCAGCTGGCCGGCCCAGCCACCGAGCAAAGCCCCGGCCACCTCGTACGGTCCCCCGCCGATCAGGAAGCAGAACGCGGCGCAGGCCAGGCCGGCCCAGAGCCCGCCCAGCAGCACCCCGAACCGGGGCGGCTGGCCCTCGATCCGGTCCAGCGCGTCGGCCACCACGTCGACCGGCACCGGCCGTGGGCGGCGTTCGACCTCGACGGAGAGCGCCTCCAGCGCGGCCAACCGGGAGGCGTTGACGCCGACCGTGGCCACCTCGGCGACCTCGGTGCGGAAGCTGCGACCCCGGTGCGAGGTCGAGGTGATCTCGGTCAGCGTGACCTGCGCGTGGTGCCGGTCGATCCCGAGCGCGGCGGCGATCCGGGCCATCGTCTCCTTCACCCGGTAGCTGCCGGTGCCCGCGGACAAGGAGAGCAGCCCGGCGCGCAATACCACCCCGGACTGCCGGATCAGCAGGAGTTCGTCGTCATCGGGCTGCGTGGGCACCCCGTGATCATTGCCGACCGGCTCAGCGGCGCCGGAAGACCAACCGGTGATGCTGCAGCAGCCCCCGCCGCAGGACGTCCTGCAGCGCGTGCCCGCCCACCAGCATCTGCGACCACCGGTGGTGGGGCGCCGCCCGGCGCAGCAACGGCTGGCCCGCCGCGATCAGCCGGTCCCGGGGCCGGCCCAGGTTCTGGTAGCCGGACAGGTCGGTGTCCTCGACCAGGTCGAATTCGGCCCGATCGGCCAGCCGGAACAATGCCGATCCGGTCAGCAGGCTGTCGTAGTGCCAGCAGCGGCGCACGGTCTGCACGCTCGGCTCGTCCGCATCGGCTCCTTCGGCCAGCAGGTCGTCGATGATGACCAGCCGGCCACCCGGCGCCAGCACCGCGGCCGCCTGGCTCAAGTAGCGATCGGCGGCGGGCGCATGGATGAACGCCTCGATCGAGTAGGCCAGCGCGAACGTCCCGAGATCGGCCGGCAGGTCGCAGAAATCGGCCTCGACGAAGCGCAGCCGGGCGGCGGCCGCGGACCGGGCCGCGATCCGGCGGGCGATCCGCACCTGACGGCCGCTGATCGTCACCCCGACGAGGTCGGCCCGGCTGCGCGCGCCCAGGTACCGCATCGCCGCGCCCACCCCGCAGCCCAGGTCGAGCACCCGGCCGCCGTCCCGGACGCCCACGGCATCGAGCTGCTCGTCGACCAGCCGGTGCGCGAAATCCAACGCCTGGGCCCGCCCGCGAACGCCGGGGCCGTGCAGCTCGCGGTGAATGGCCTGGCCGCTGCCGACCAGCAGGAACTGCCAGGTGTTGGCCTCGTAGAACTCGCGGACGCGGCTCACACGGGCTCCCGGGGGGTCGATCGCGGTGGCCCCGGCCGGAATCCGCCGAGGCTGGACGGCCCACCGTAACCGGGGCCGGCGGGCCTACCCTGGATGCACCGGCCGAGATGGGGCGATCACCATGCTGATGCTGGAACACCGCGGCGCGATGACCCATCGGCACCCGGCGGGCCGGCGATCCGGCCAGGTGTCCGGGTCGCCGGAGCAGGCCGTGCTCGACCTGCAGCGCAGTGCCGGCAACCGGGCGGTGGCCGCGTTGCTGGCCGGCTCGCGGCCGACCGTGCAGCGGTACCAGGTCCAGGACTGCGGATCGGGCGCGGGCGCCGCCCATCCGGCCTCCGCGGTGTACGCGGCGCACGGCCGGGCCCGCACCATGCTCTCCATCGCCGAGACCGAGAGTGCGACCCCCAGCGACCCGACCGTGCGGGCACTGGCCCGCAAGTACTTCAAACTGACCGTGCCGGCGATGACCAACCGGGACAAGCGGCTGTGGTTCGGCCGGGTCCGCCAGGTGCTGGCCGGGATGAGCCGGGGCCAGGACGGCACCACTTATGAATGCGAGCCGCGCCAGTCCTGGAAGGACGGGTTGTGCACCGAGGGCACGATGGCGGTGACCCTGCTCAACATCCACCTGTGCCCGGCCTGGTGGAAGCTGACGTCGGTGGACGACCGGGCGTTCGTCCTGCTGCACGAATGGGCCCACAAGTACGGCCCGTCGGTCCATCAGATCTTCGAGACCTACTGCGACGCAAGCGAGTTCGCCACCCAACCGGCTGAGGATCTGGTCGCCGAGCCGGACGCCTACGCCAGCTACATCTTCGAATTGGTCACCGGGTCGGCCCCGTCGTCGACGGTCTGCTGACCGCTCGGTCCGGCCCGGTCAGGCCGCCCGCCCGGCCAGGAACGCGGTGATCCGCGAGCCGAGGTCGCTGGCCGAGGTCACGATCTCCAGATGCCCGCCGGGCACCAGGGCCAGCGTCGCCCGCGGGATCAGGTTGGCCAGGATCATCGCGTTGGCCGGCGGCACGATCGGGTCGTCCAGGCCGCCGACCACCAGGGTCCGCTGCGCGATCAGCGGCAGGAACGGCAGGCTGGTCCACCACATGACGGCGGAGAGCTGGTAGAGGTAGCCGCGCAGGTCGGTCGGCTGGTGGGTGCGGGTGAACGCCGAGCGCTTGGCCTCGGCGCCGGGCGCGGCCGAGATCACCTCGGCGATGACGGAGGCGTCGGTGGCGTCGGCCAGCTCCCGCGGGATGAGCATCTCCCGGAACGCCTGCGGGGTACCGGGCACCGACAGCGCGCCGGTGCTGGTGCTGACCAGGATCAGGTTCCGCACCCGGGAGCCGCGCTGCAGGGCGAACTGCTGGGCCAGGGCGCCACCCCAGGAGTAGCCCATCAGGTCGACCTCGTCGTGCCCGAGCTCGTCCAGCAGTTCGTCGAGCACGCCGGCCAGCTGTGGCAGCCCGTAGGGCAGGGTGACCGCCGGCGAGGCGCCCACCCCCGGCGGGTCGAAGCGGATGACCTCGATGGCCGGGTCGAGCGCGCTGACCAGCGGGTCAAGAATGCGCAGGCTGGCCCCGATCCCGTTGCACATCAGCAATGGCCGCCGCGACCCGTCACCGGGGCGCACGTCCACGTGCAGGTCCACATCGCCGATCTTCAAGGCCGAGCGCTCCTGTCCGGCGCGCGGGCCGGGACAGCGGCCGTGCGACCGCGTCGTGGTCGAGGGACGTTGATCATTGTCACACCCGGTGGGCCGGTCGAGGTGCGGCGCCACACCCGGCACTGCCAGCCCGGGCGGGCTGATCAACTCGGCGAAACTGGGTCCGGTATGACCGTTTTCGCGCCGAGTTGGTCAGCCCGCCGGGGCCGACCCCACCCATTGCGGGGCGAACCCGGTCAGTCCTCGCTGCTGCTGCGCCGGGCCAGGTAGGCCAGGGCGTCGGGGTCGGTGACCACCAGCCGGTCGGCCTCCTCGCCGCCGTCGCAGCGGCGCAGGGACACGGTGACCGCCCCGGGTCCACGGGCCAGGACGAGCCAGGATCCGCCGGCGTCCGCCCAGCGGCGGATCCGGCCCAGGTCGCCGGTGTGGTCGGTCACGGCCGCGACGGTAGCCCCGTCGGTGAGGCCCGCACCAGGCCCCCAAGCGGCCGCCCGCCCGGTACGGAATGCTGGGTCGGGCACGCAGCGCACCCCGCAGTGCACGGAAGGAGGCCGTCGTGGTGGTCCTGGCTCTGGTGGCCGCCGCACTGGCGGCACTGATCCACGTCTACATCTTCTATCTGGAATCGCTGGCCTGGACGGCGCCGGCCACCCGTCGCACCTTCGGCACGTCCGAGCAGGAGGCGCAGGCGACCCGGCAGCTGGCGTTCAACCAGGGTTTCTACAACCTGTTCCTGGCCGTGGTCGTGCTGGTCGGCAGCGGGTTCGTGGTGGCCGGGTCGACCGCCATCGGGGCGACGCTGGTGTTCGCCGGCGCGGGTTCGATGGTGGCGGCGGGACTGGTGCTGGTGCTGTCCGACCGGAGCAAGGCACGTGCCGCCCTCATCCAACTGGCGGCCCCGTTGGTCGCCGTCGTGGCCCTGGCCATCGGCCTGGCCGGCTGACGAATCGGGAGATCATGAAGCGCATCACTCTTGGCCAGACCACCGCACCGAACGTCGTTCTCGGCCTGATGCGGATCGCGGACCGAACGGACGAGCAGATCCGCAGCCTGATCGGCGCGGCCCGCGACGCCGGGATCGACTTCTTCGACCACGCCGCGGTCTACGGCGACCAGCTGCACGGCTGCGAGCGCCGGTTCGCCGAGGCCATGCAGCTCACGCCGTCAGCCCGGGCCGAGATCACCCTGCAGACCAAGGCCGGGATCGTGCCCGACGGGCCGTACTTCGACTTCTCCTACGAGCACCTGATCACCTCGGCCGAGGACTCACTGCGGGCCCTGCGTACCGACTACCTGGATGTGTTCCTGCTGCACCGGCCGGATGCGCTGGTCGAGCCGGAGGAGGTGGCGCGGGCGTTCGACGAGCTGGAAGCGGCCGGCAAGGTCCGGGCCTTCGGCGTCTCCAACCACACCCCGCGGCAGATCGACCTGCTCCGGACGGCGGTGCGCCAGCCGCTGGTCGCCAACCAGCTGCAGCTCTCGATCACCCACGCGCCCATCATCGGGCAGGGGGTGGCCACCAACATGGCCGGCGTGGACCAGTCGAGCACCATCGACGGCGGCGGCGTACTGGACTACTGCCGGATCAACGGCATCACCGTGCAGGCCTGGTCGCCGTTCCAGGCCGGGTTCTTCACCGGGGTCTTCCTGGGTGCGCCCGAATACCCCGAGCTCAACGCCGTCATCGACCGGCTGGCCGCGGCCTACGACGTGCCGCCGATCGCGATCGCCACCGCGTGGATCACCCGGCACCCGGCGAACATGCAGGTGGTGCTGGGCACGACGAACGCCGAACGGGTGGCCGGGGCGGTGCAGGGTTCGGACATCCCGCTGACCCGACCGGAGTGGTACGAGCTCTTCCGGGCCGCCGGCTACCGGGTGCCCTGAGGCCGGTCAGCCCGGCTGGTAGCCGCCGATCAGCTCGGCCTGCCGACGCAGCCGCGTGGCCGCGTCCGTCTGCCCCAGACCCTGGTAGGTCTGCGCCTCGGCCGTCCACTCGTCGACCTGGGTCCGCAGGATCTCGTGCAGATCGGCCAGGGTCAGCTCCCGCCGCGGCACCTCGGTCGAGCCCAGCCCGACCGCGGCGGCGGCGACGTGCTCGCTGGTCACCAGCGGAGCGGCGGCCGGCAATGGGGTCGACGAGTGGGCCGGCAATGGGGTCGGCACCGGCACGGCTTCGGCGTTGTCGAAGGCGGCCAGCACCACCCGTAGGGCGGCCACGTCGTCGGGTCGCCGCGCCTTCATCGCCGTCTTGAGATCGGCCCGCATCCGGGCCCGTAGGGCCGCGGCACCCTCGTCCGCCGCGGTCATCGGGTCCGCCGGTCCCGGCCGGAGGCAATCATGATCAGCTCACCCACCGGCCCCGACGGCTGAGCCGGCCCGGCCCAGACCGCCCGCAGGGAGCGGTGCAGGCGCAGGTCCATCGGCACGGCCACCAAGGTACCGGCGTCGATCATGGCGGCTACCGCGAGCCGGGACAGCACGGCCAGGCCCGCCCCGCTGGCCACCGCCACCCGGACCGTCGCGTTGCTGCCCGCCTCCTGCACCGGCTCGATCGGCGGGAGTCCGCGGCTGCGCAGCGCGTGGTCCAGGGCCACCCGGGTGCCGGATCCGGCCTCGCGAGTGACCAGCGGCCAGTCGGCCAACGCGGTCAGCGGGAGCGGACGGCGCCGGCGGGTCAGCGGGTGGCCGGGCGGGGCGACCAGCAGCAGCTCGTCCTCGCCGACGACCCGGTGGTTCAACCCGCCCGGGGCGTCCGGGCCCTCGATGAAACCGACGTCGCACTGTCCCCGCATCAGCTGGCCGATCACCTCGGTCGAGTTGCAGACCTCGGTCCGGATGCGCAGGTCGGCGCGCCGCCGCCGCAGGTCGGCGACCCACCCGGGGACCAGGTTCTCGGCCACGGTGTGGCTGGCGGCCAGGGTCAGGGTGCTGGGCCCCTCGCCCAGCGCCTCGACCCCGTCGGCAAGCCGGCGGGCGGCGGCCAGCAACTCACGCGCCCACTCGACGACCACCAGGCCCTGGGCGGTCAGGGTGGCGCCCGTGGTCGACCGGTGGATCAACGGGAGTCCGAAGCGGCGTTCGAGCCGGGCGATCGACCGGCTGACGTTCGGCTGGGCCATCCCGGTCGCCCGGGCCGCGGCGGCCAGGCTGCCGTGGTCGGCCACCGCCACAAACGCCTCCACCGCGGCCAGATCCGGCCAATCCGCCATATCCACAGGATATGGCCCAGGTAGCGGATCGACGACTACCGGGCCGGCCCCGGCGGGCCGAAACTCGAAGACATGACCACCACGCTGCTGCCCCACCGCCCGACCCGGACCGCGCTGCCGGCGGTCGGGCCGGCCTGGTACGGCGCCGTGATGGGCACCGCGATCCTGACCACGCTCACCCAGACCCTGGTGCCCGGGCTGTGGGTGGCCCAGGTGTTGCTGGTGCTGGCCTGGCTGCTGCTGGCGGGACTGACCGTCGGTTTCGCGGTCCGCGCGCGGCGCCACCCGGGCACGCTGGCGGCCAGCGTCCGGTTCGGGGCGCTGCCGTTGTGGGGCATGGTCTCGATGGGGATGCTGGCCGTCGGATCGGCGACGGCGGCGGTGCTGCCGGCGTGGGCACCGGCGCTGGCCGGCGTGGCCGTCGCGTTGGACGCGGCGCTGTGGGTGCTGGGCACCGCACTGGGGTTGGCCACCGCCGTCGGCTTCGCCACGCTGCTGGTCCGGTCCGACGCCGGTGCGCCGACCACGGTCTGGGGCCTGGCCGTGGTGCCGCCGATGGTCTCGGCGACGGTCGGCGCCGGGCTGGTGCCGCATCTGGCCCCCACCCTGCAGGTGACGATGCTGCTGGTCACGGCGGCCTGCTTCGTACTCTCGCTAACCCTGGGCGCAGTGATCTTCGCGGTCGCCTACCACCACCACTGGCGGGTGGCCGGGCTGGCCGTCGCCGCCAGCACCACCGCCTGGATCCCGCTGGGCGTGGTCGGCCAGTCGACCGCGGCCGCGCAGGCGATGGCCGGGTCGGCCGGGCCGCTGCTGCCGGCCGGGCCGGCCGGCGTACTGCAGGACCTGGCCAACGACTACGGCGTGCTGATGCTCGGCCTCGGGGTCCCGCTGGCCGCCTGGGCGGTGGCGATGACCGTCCGCGGGTTCCGCCGGCGGATGCCGTTCGTGCCCGGCTGGTGGTCGTTGACGTTCCCGATCGGCACCCTGGCCCTGGGCGCGCACCTGCTCGGCGTCCGCAGCGGCATGACCGGGTTCCTGGTCGCCGGGACCGTGCTGGTGCTCGTGCTGGCCGGGACCTGGACGCTGTGCGCGGTGGCCAGCGTCCGCGCGGTGCTCCAGGGCCGGGTCGCCGGCGCCCGTTAGGCGGCCGCGGGCGTGCTCACCCGGCCGTCGACCAGCTGCACCGCCCCGTCCAGCTGCGGCAGGTGTTCCAGGTCGTGGGTGACCAGCAGGGTGGCGGTGCCGCGCTCGGCGGTGAGCCGGACGATCAGCTCGACGACGGCCGCCCCGGCCGCAGAGTCCAGCGCGCTGGTCGGCTCGTCGACCAGCAGCACGGCCGGCTGGTTGACCAGAGCCCGGGCCAGATTGACCCGCTGCCGCTGCCCGCCGGAGAGCTGGTGCGGGCGCCGGCCCTCCAACCCGGCCAGGCCGACCGCGGCCAGCAGTTCGCGGGCCCGCTCGCGCACGGCCCCCCGGCGGCCCCGGGACCCGGCTTCGCCCAGTTCGTTCATCACCTGCACCTGCTCCAACGCGGTCAACGACGGCAGCAGGTTGGCCTGCTGGAACATGATGCCGATCCGGGTCCGGCGCAGCCGGGACGCCTCCGCGGCGGACAGGCCGACCGCGTCGACGCCGTCGATGACGACCCGGCCGGCGTCCGGCGCGACCAGGGTGGCGGCCACCGCGAGCAGGCTGGACTTGCCCGAGCCGCTCGGTCCGGTGATGCCGGTGACGGTGCCTGACCGGCCGGTCAGGTCGACCCGGTCCAGGGCGGTGACCCGCCCGTCGCCGTCGGGGTAGGTGAGGGTGACGTCGTCCAGGGTGATCATCGGTTGCTCCCAAGTGCGGTCAGCGGGTCGGCGGCGGTGACGGGGCGCAGTGCGACGGCCGCGCCGATCAGGCCGAGCACGACGAGCAGGGCGGCCGGTCCGAAGATGGTCAACGGGGTGAGCAGGAACGGCACCGCGGCCGGCATCGCCGACCCGACGGCGGCGACCACGGCGGTGCCCACGCCGACACCGAGGGCCAGCACCACGGCGGCCTGGCCGATGCTGTCCCGGCGCAGCGAGCCGGTGGAGGCCCCCAGGGCCTTGAGGATCGCCACATCGCCCCGGCGCTGCATGCCCCAGACGACGAAGAACGCGCCGACCACCAGGGCCGAGATGGCCAGCAGCAGTCCGATGATCAATCCGAGGGAGCCGATCTCCGAGCGGAACGCGCCGATCTGCGGCAGCGCCTGCAGCGGTCCGGCGGACTGGGTGCCGGTGGCCGTATCGATGGCCGCGACGTCGGCGTCGCCGCGGACGATCAGCGCCGTCGCCGCGCTGCCACCGGATCCGACGGTCCGGCTGATCTGCTGCCAGTCGGCCAGGGTCGTCCACACCACCGGGGTGTGCGAGTACCAGGCGTCGGGCGTGATGGCCGCGACGGTGTAGGTGGCGCCGGCGATCTCGACCGGGTCACCGACCGCGGCGCCGAGCGCGGCGGCCGCCGGGGCGGAGAGCGAGACGGTGCCGTCGGCGGCCGGCACGGCCGGGTCCAGGGTGCCGGGCCCGCCGAACAGGGCGACCCCGGTGCTGGTGGCGCCGTGTGCTGCTCGCAGCTGGCTGATGCCCAGCGGGCTGACCTGGGCCGGGGCGGCCCGGCTGGTCCATTCGGCGGTCTGGGTGTCGGTCAGCGACGAGTCGGCGAAGGACTGCGCCCCGGCGGCGGTGACGATCCGGGTCGCGTCCAGGCCGAGCACGGCCGAGACGTTCTGGGCGGCCAGGCCGCCGGTGAGCCCGGTCAGGAAGCCGACCAGGACGGTGATGAGGGCAACGACGCCCGCGATGAGCGCGAACCGGCCGCGGGCAGCCCGCAGGTCGCGCCAGGCGACGAACACGATGATGGTCCTTTCCACAGGTACTGCATGAGGTCTCCAGCCTCGTCAGCCGGGGCCCGGCCGGCATCGCCCCGGGGAACGCTCTGCGCCGCGCGCAGGGTGCACCCGCGGGTCCACCTTTCGATGGATTCGCCGCGGTGAACGGGTCCGATACCGTGGGCGCGGTGCCCGTGTCTCACCT
>Ga0116157_10006171_pt1 | contig 10885 bp, 8 predicted proteins | sample AD_UKC048_MetaG_FD_89882 | JGI IMG/M metagenome (GOLD analysis project Ga0116157, IMG submission 89882) | Active sludge microbial communities of municipal wastewater-treating anaerobic digesters from USA - AD_UKC048_MetaG | ecosystem: Engineered > Bioreactor > Anaerobic > Digestate | place: USA... | reverse complement strand
TTGAGCACTTGGAGTGGAGTTTATTTTTTCTGCATAAGCAACAGCAGGAATAGTTTCTATATTTTTAGAACTTTGTCCTTTGCAGCTTATAGAAAGAAAACCGATTAGTAGTAACGATACAATAGATAACTTCATTTGTGGTATTTAATAAACAGCTAAATTACAAATTCAAAAGAGATTACAAGTTAAACATTTTATAACTTTGATGAGTTGTTTTAACAATATTTTCTGTCCTATCAGCATGAGTGTCAGAAATGAATAGTTGTCCAAAAATGTCATTGTTGACCATTTCTACAATTTTACTAACTCGTGTTTCATCTAATTTGTCGAAAACATCATCAAATAGTAGGATGGGTTTTACCCCAGATTGCTTTTTTACAAATTCAAATTGAGCTAATTTTAAGGCGATTAAGAAGGATTTTTGTTGTCCTTGTGAACCGAATTTTTTTATCGGATGATGATCGATTTCAAAAGACAAATCATCTTTATGTATACCAACAGAAGTAAAATGTAAAGCTCTGTCTCTAGTACTATTTTCTTCAAGAAGCGTCAATAATTTTTTTTCAAACAATTGACTTTCATAGACTAATTGTACTTGTTCTTCTGAACCGGTTATGGCTTGATGATGCTTGTTGAAAATAGGAATAAAATCTTCTAAAAATTGGTTTCTTTTTTCAAAAATTCGGTGTCCTAAATTATCTAATTGCTCGTTATAAATGGATAAGGTGTCGTTTTCAAAAACATGATTTAATGCAAAATATTTCAGTAGCGCATTACGTTGTGTTAGGATTTTCTGATACTGAATCAGTTCTTGTAAATAGTTAGAATCCAATTGCGAAATCACAGTGTCGATAAACTTTCTTCTCGTTTCGCTTCCTTCAATGATTAAATCTCTGTCGGCTGGCGAAATAATAACAAGTGGTATGAACCCAATGTGGTCTGAAAATTTTTCATATTGTTTTCCGTTGCGCTTCAGGATTTTCTTTTGGTTTTTTTTGAGACTGCAAACAATTTGCTCCACTCTTTCATTTTTTTCAAAAGCACCATCAATCACAAAAAACTCTTCCCCATGTTTAATGTTTTGTATCGCCAAAGGATTAAAATAACTTTTCCCATAGGACAGGTGATAAATGGCATCGAGAACATTTGTTTTGCCTACGCCATTTTTGCCTACGAAACAATTAATTTTAGTGTCGAATTCGAAATTAGCTTCTGAAAAATTTTTATAATTAAATAATGAAATAGCTTTTAAATACATCTACAACGCTTGCTGATAGTGAGAACTTTGAAAATTTTACCAAATGTTTTTTAAGGGACTGCAAATTATTGAAAAATATCGATAAAAATGGCTTTCAAATATCAATAAAAATTTTATTTTTGCCACTCACTAATTTAAAATAAATGGCAACGTATAATAAAAGAGGTTATAAAGCTCCAAAAGAAAAAGAAGAAAAATTAGATACTAATTTTATTGAAGATGTAAATGTTGATGAAAAAGACAGTACTACTGCAGGCGTTTTTAATTCTTTAGACCAAACAGCATCAAAAACTGAAGAGTGGGTTGCAAGAAATCAAAAATATATCTTTGGAATTGTTACAGCAATTGCTGTTGTGACAGTTTGTTACTTGTTGTATCAAAAATTTGTTGCACAACCTAACGAAGAAGCTGCGGCAACCGAGATGTTCGAAGCACAACAAAATTTTCAAAAAGCAGTAGATGGAACTAAAAGTGACTCTTTATTTGCTCTTTCTTTAAAAGGTTCAGAGGGGAAATATGGTTTTAAAGATATTGCTGAAAAATATTCAGGAACAGCAGCAGGAAATTTAGCTAATTACTATGCAGGAATCGCCTCTTTAAATACTGGCAAATATGATGATGCAATTACCTATTTAGAGAAATTCAAATCGGATGATGCCATATTGAGCGTTTTAGCTGTAGGAGCTATCGGAGATGCTTATTCTCAGAAAAATCAATTGAAAGAAGCTTTGGAAAACTACATCAAGGCATCTGAAATGAATAAAAACGATTTTACTTCACCACGTTTTCTGTTGAAAGCAGGTCAAACTAGTTTAGCCCTTGGAAATAAAGCAGATGCTTTAAAATATTTTACTGAAATTAAAGAAAAATTTGAAAGTACTTCAGAGGCTTCAGATATCGATGCTTTAATAGGATTGGCGCAGTAAAAAGAGTTTAGATTTCGGATTTCTGAATTTAGAATTTCATACCTTTGATTTATGGATTTAAATCCTAAATCTTAATTCTAAAATCTCAAATACAAATGGCTACCGCTAACAAAAATTTATCGGATTACAATAAAGATACTATCCCAAATGCGAAAGATTTTCGGTTTGGGATTGTTGTTTCAGAGTGGAACGAACACATCACCGAAGGCTTGTACAAAGGTGCAATAGAAGCTTTAACAGACTGTGGGGCTTTGCATAAAAATATCATCAGGTGGAATGTACCCGGAAGTTTTGAGTTGGTTTACGGTTCCAAGAAAATGATTGAAACTCAAAAACCCGATGTTGTTATTACCATAGGTTGTGTTATAAAAGGAGAAACGCAACATTTCGAATTTGTATGTGAAGGGGTTACTCAAGGCATAAAAGATTTAAACGTACTTTCAGATGTTCCAGTAATATTTTGCTTGCTGACCGATAATTCAGAGCAACAATCTATAGATAGAAGTGGAGGAGCTCACGGCAATAAAGGCACCGAAGCTGCTATTGCTGCTATTAAAATGGCTTACCTGAGACAACAAGCTTCCATTGGACATCATTTTGATGGAAGACAATTATTAAATTCTGGGGCTTTACAAATTGACGAAGGTTCTCCTTTGGAATTGAAGGAGTAAGCAACACCAATTAGTATTAAATCTATACTGTTTGTAATCAGATAGGATAGATTTTTATAATTACTTTGACTGTAAAACCCAATAGAAATTACTTAAATTTGTGACCTTGTAGCTTTGAGAATAAATAAAGATTAACAAACAAAACTAATGTCGAGCATTATTCAATTACTTCTTGATTATGGGGTACTTTTTTTAAGTTCTTGAATTGATGATAATAGCTGAGATTGATTGTTGCTACAGCATTGTCATTGATAGTAAAGATGTTTAGTTTATATTAGAATAGGTTTTTTTCTACGCTCATTCACGGTAAAGTCTTTCCCTGATGGCAACATAGAGGCATAGTACAAGTTTTTAAAATCATCGGTGTTCAAGTTTTATAGTTACAAATCCATAGACCACTTCGGGGACGGGAGTTAATTCTCTTACGTCAAAGCGCCTTTCAATGGGGATTTTATTTTTGTTCTTAAATTCTATAGGGAAAGAATACGAAGTTACGGCTCCCAGTTTCTGAACCATATCATTCCGCATAGATTCGGTGAGTTCATTCATTTTTTTAAAATAGCTGGCAGTCATCTTGGAATCTTGCATTCCTGCTATTGCTGCTTCTCTTATTTTTTGAGCTTTACGTTCGAAGTTTGCTTTGTCAAAAGCCATTATGGTTCCAGCACCTTGTTGTATACCATAAACACCAAATGCTGATTTGTGGAATCCTTCTAGCATTTTGATAGGTTGCGGCATTCCGCTCCAGTTTTCCATTTCGAAGCCATTGAATGAACTTACTAAAATTGTGTCCTGGACGGCATCTTGCTGACAAGAATGAATTTTAAGGAATACAGGAACATTAAATTTTAGAGGTGATAAAAGTTTGGTGTTTTGTTTACCGATGACTTCTGCGTTGAGGGTTTTTCCTTCCATTTCATCCTTTATATCTTCAACTTCAAAAACCAGCTTTGCCGATGGGAACTTTGCCTTATACGTTTTACCACATGGAAAGAGTTTCTTGTCATTTTCTTCATCGTGATTATTGAACTCTTGTTGGTTCTCTTTTAAAACTTCAATAGGTTTTATAGAAGTAATTACATTGCTTTTTAATTTGGTATGAACCAATACATAACCACCGTCAGCCTCTATTTTGGCATCAGCTTCTATGGAAAAATCAAAATGATTGAAGTCGAAAAAGCGGGAAATGAAATCAGAATTTCTACTTCCTGTCAATTGAATTTGTTTTTCGAGTCCTAATAAAGTATAGAACTGGCATAATCCAAAGTAGTTTCTTTCCTTGAAGATTTTATTGCTCATTGTATCAAATGCATTAATGAGTCCTAATGCTACTTCCGGAAGCGCATCCTGACAGCTGATTCCAATAAGCTCACAGCTTCTGGCATTGCTTAAAAACAAATCGACAAGTGCTAGCGTTTGACTTGGTTCGTTATAGAATTTAAAAGCCTTCAAAGTAATGTCAAAAATACGACTGGAGAACCAATGAATTTTACCAAGGGAAAGTGCATTAGCTGCTTCATAATAAAAGTTTATTGCTTGTGATTTTTCGGGGTCATTAGCAGGAAAAGCTTCGTCAAAATAATTGTTATAATCTTGTTCCAACAATTGCCATTCTCTGCATATTGAAAGTAAAAATTCGTTGTATTCAACCAGGTTTTGGTGAACTGCTTCTCTAAATTGACAACGATAGGTTGCTGCTTCATCACGAAAAGTTCGTTCCTTTTGGCCATCGCAATCCCAACAATCTATATCGGTTATTGGAGGAGGAGGACCTAAAGGCAAATCACTTTCCCGATCACGACGGTGTGTTTTGTAAAATTCATTTACTTCTATCCATTTAGCCTTATTTTTTAAATAGAATGACCTGATTTTAGCAGATGGAGAATCTCCTTGTGGCGGATCAATTGTTGGAGGTGGCATTTCGGGTGGCGTGGCATAATAACTCATTTCCTCTTTCGAATTTTGCAAAGCATCTGCAAAAGAGATGGTGGTAGCGGTCAATGCTGGATTATCGGGAACACGACCTTTTTCCTCCAGTTTTTCGATTTCTTTTTCGATTTCTTCTAAAATTTCTTTCGCTTTATTAACCAAACCTTTGCCTTCTGGAAAAGTAAATCTTGGAAAACCATTTGGTGTATCAGAGCGTTCCACGAAAACGCCGGTGCTATCGAGACAAATTCTTCCATCAGCTAATCGATAGCCTTTTAATCCAAAGATAGAATCGCGGATGCCATTGCAGTTTTGTGCCTGAACCACAAACGAAATCAACAGTATAGGCAACAGTTTTAGAATTTTCATTACAATTCTTTTTTACATAAATAAATGTCCTGATCTACTGTTTGCAACCAAACCAAGTAAGATTTGTTGTTAATTTCAACCTTTTTTGGAAACTGAACTGGATTGAGTACATTTTCGCCAGTTCTTTGCGCATCATCTTTTATGGCCGTACCATCGCTGAAATAGGTTGTATTGTTGCCATAACTTGCCCATTTGGTAGCCGTTTGATTGCTGAAGAAATCGATGTCGGTAGCTTCGGGCATTACAATTTTTGTTTTTCCGTTAAGGATATAGGAGCTTTTATCTGAAGTTTGGAGTTTAGCAAGTAACTCGCCGCTATTTAAAATTTTATAATCTAAATCATCATTAAACGGAGGAATTAATTTACCAGTAGTGAACAAGAAAGGTAATCTGTTGTTGGCATCCATGTTGTCGGGCTGCATAATATTCATTACCCCAATAGTCCCATCGGAGCTGAACTGCGTTTTACCACTTGGGATAATAACCTGTCCGTTTTTAGTTTTATAAACCGATTTGCCATCGAAAAACATTTCATCATAAACAGGCATTAAGGTAGAAGTCAGCCAAAAAGATTTCTTATTTACCTGACTCATAATGCCAATGGGCATTGCGCTGTATGAACCCATTTTTTTGCCGGAAATTGTAAGTACATATGACGGACGATAATCCGCACCTGTATTTTGCTGCAAGTCGACTTTGCCTTTGGCTTCATTATCACTTAGCATAAAATAATTATGTTCCGAAGTTTCATCATTATACGAATTACATCCGCTTATAGCCGGAACTGCTTTAGGATTTGACAATGGCAAATTGTTTGCGCTTGGCAATCCGTTAAGAACTTTTCCATCAGAAGTAGTAGTTTTTATGTCTTTATAAGCAGTATCATCTACATAAACTCCGCTGGTGTAAAAGTATTTTAATATGTTGTTTTCAGTCCAATATTGTGCATGCCAATGGGTGCTGTTATACACTTTAATAAGCTCGTGTCCGGCAGGCAACATGCCAATTTTAGTTCCGTATTTTGTTGCTGCTTGTTGGTTATTCAGATACGTAAAATTTGGATTTGAAGCTGTTGTAGTTTGACTACTAGTGTTTTCTGAAACTTTTTCGGTATTCTCTTTCTTTTTTTGCTTCATTACTTTTGAAGCTATTTTATCTAACAATTGCGCGTTGCCAGATAGCGAAGAGATTAATAATGCGGATAGGATTATTTTTTTATTCATGATTTTTTATTTAATGATTACAAATTCTACACGACGGTTTTCGGCTTTGCCTTCAAAGGTTGTATTGCTCCCAACGGGTTTAGTTTCGCCATAACCTTTGGATGAAAATCTGCCAGCGTCTATTCCCATGCTGATGAGTTTAGCTTTTACGGCATCGGCTCTGTCTTGAGATAGTTTCAGATTTGAAGCATCATTTCCATCACTATCAGTATGACCGCCGATTTCGAATTTGAGTTCAGCATGTTCTTTCATCATTTGAACAATGGTGTTTAGTGTTCCCATACTTTCAGGTTTGATAGTTGCTTTGTTGACATCGAAATTTATTCCGCGTGCAATGAATTTTCCGCTGGCAATTAGCGTTTTGTAAGGATCAGCTCCGCCAGCGGCAACACGTACATTTTTGACGAATACCTGAGCTCCCATTTCGTAGGTGCTTCCGCTACCTAATAATTCAAAAGCCTGAACTTTTCCGGATTGTATCGGAGCGTTAAGTATACGCTGGCTGTTGAGGTAAACTTTAAGTGATTTTTCGTTAACGGCAATAGAAACATGTACCCATTTATCACATAAATCCTCATGAGCATCATTGGTACCAGATACTATTTTTCCCATTTTATAGCTACCACTGAATGTACTGAATTCTACACGTCCGTCAGAATAGATGTCGAGGCTTTTAGCAAAATCGCCAAGTATATTTTGCACTTGGTCAAATTCTTTACTATTCGCAAACTGAACCTGCACTTTGTCATAAGCTGTGTTTCCATCTATTATAGCCTGAAAATATTCTTTGGTATTATGCCTCCATAGGAAATCGAATTCCAGAGTGAATCTATCGGTCACAATTTTCTTTCCAGTTACCACTCTTGGATAGGCTGAAGGTGAAGCATCAAGGAAACCCATAGCCATTTCGCCATTAATTTTCACCATTTCTACACGGCCGTTTGTTACTATCCAATGTGAGGGAATTTCATCGGTACTTTCATTTGCAAAGTCATCTTCAAACAAAACTTTATCGCCGGGAACGAAATCAAATTTTGAATAATCTAATGTGCCACGGCTACTTTCCGTCTTGGTTTCGGTCTTAGTTGTTGAAGTTGTTTCAGATTTCGGTTTATTGGAATTTTCTTTTTCTGCTTTCTTTTTCTTTGCAATTTCTTCGGGAGTATCGACTGTTTTTTGAGCTGCTTGATCAAGCTTTTCATCCACTTTTTGATTGGTTTTTTGTGTTACTTTTTCTTTGAATTTTTCAAAAAGCTGCGCCTGTCCACTAAACGTTGAAAATAAGATAATAAGAAGTATTGCTTTTTTCATAAGGTTGTTATTAAGGTTTGATTTTATACTGATGTAAAATTATTATAATGAAAAATTGGACATATACCCTTTTTGGTGTATTTTTAACTGACAGCAAATGAGTTACATTTGTATTAATCTTAAATTGTGAAATTTATTTTGAAGCAAGGGTATTTATTAGTTTTTTTCTTTTTTGGATATTCAATAGTTAGTAGTGGACAGCATTTGTGGCAGTTTCAGTTAGACAGCTTAAAGCAGCAATTGCGGAATGCTAAAGCCGATAGCACAAAAACAGAAGTTTTGCTCAATATTGGCGGTCATTATGAGTACAACAATTTGGATAGTGCTCAAAAGTATTTTATGAAATCGTACCAATTGGCGAAGAAAACTAAGGATGATTTTTGGCAGATGCGTGGTTTGGCCTGCCTGATGGTAAGTGCTAAAACATCGACTGAATCAAAGTATTATGGCGAGATTGGAATTAGGATAGCCAAGCGGGTAAAAAATCAACACGCCGAAGCTGCTTTTTATAACAATCTAGCCGAGGTTTATGACAATCTAGGCAATATGGAGCAATGCTTAAGTTATTATCAACGGTCTAGAATATTGTATGAAGGATTGAAAAATAAGAAAGACACGTTAAATTTGCTGATTGTTTACGGTAATATTTTAGGAGTTTACTCTAAATATGAGCATCCGAAAAAAGCCTATGAATTAGGGCGGAAAGCATTGGCAATAGCCCAAAAAACTAAAGATAACGATGCGATTTTGAGTGTTTTTCCGAATTATGCTAACATACTGATTCAGCTAAAAAAATATCCTGAGGCGTTGAAAATTATTGATTCCGAATTGGAAATAGCTTCGAGGATGAATAATAAAAATGTGATGGCTGATGCCCTAGGTCAACGTATAAAATATTATCAGGAAACAGAAGGTCAGTACGATTATTTGAATGATGCACTTTTGATGAAAAAGTATAGCGAAGAAAGCGATTATGGGCAGGGAATTGCCTATGCCGATTATTATCTTTCGATATATTATTTTCAGAAAAAGAATAATATTGAAGCGCGAAAAAATGCTTTGGCAGCACTCGGTGTCATCAAAAAATATGAATTAAAAGCTCCAATTGAGGAAGTCAATGAACTCCTGTCACACATAGAGCTTGCCAGCGGGAATATGAAAGGATATCATTATTATTTAAACATACTCAAAGGCATTCAGAATCAGAACAATCTCAACAAAATATTACAGTATTCGCAGGAATATGAAGCCAAATATTCTCTTAACAAGAAACAGGAAAAAATAAACCAACTCAATAAAGAGAAGCGGCTTCAGCAGCGTGTTACCATTTTGCTTTCTGTTGTGGCTATTGTATTATTGCTTTTTGCATTACTATTTTTTAAGAATTTAAAGCAAAAGCAAAAGCTGTTCAAGGTTAAAGAAGAATTACAACAACAAAAAATCGCTGACCTTGAAAAACAACAGCAATTGGTCGCAGCAGATTTATTAATCAAAGGTCAGGAAGCCGAAAGAGAAAGGGTTGCGAGAGATTTGCACGACGGTTTGGGAGGGATTTTATCGGGAGTTAAATTTTCATTACAAAATATGAAAGGCAATTATATTATTACAGAAGAAAGCGGTATTTTATTTTCCAAAGCTTTACAGCAATTGGATGGAGCTATTAGCGAAATGCGTCGTGTGGCACATAATATGATGCCCGAAAGTTTGATTAAATTTGGATTGAAAACGGCTTTGACTGATTTTTGTGAAGGCATTAGCGAAACCAAACAATTGGTTATTCAGCTGGATTGTTTCGGATTTGATAATCGTTTTGACCAAACGACCGAGGTTACTATTTACCGCATTGTGCAGGAACTTGTGGCGAATGTTTTGAAACATGCTCAAGCGAAACAAGCCATAGTACAGTTGGTAAAAAATGACAGAAACGTGTTGATTACCATTGAAGATGACGGAGTTGGTTTTGATGTCAATCAGTTGCAGTATAACAAGAATTCGGGAATTGCGAATGTAAAGTCAAGAGTAAATTACCTGAATGGAAACATTGATATACATTCAGAAAAAGATAAAGGAACTACTATAACTATTGAGTTTACGATTTGAAAAAGAATCATCTTTTAATTGTTGACGATCATCCTATGGTTCAGGAAGGATTGGTATCGCTTTTATCAAACCATAAAAGGATTGGTCAAATTTCTACTGCGGATTGTGGTAAAAATGCTTTGCAATTATTATCAAGAGAAAATATTGATTTGGTTTTTCTAGATATCAATTTGCCCGATACTAACGGAATAGATTTGTGTTATAAAATTACAAAAGAGTACGAAAACACTAAGGTTGTAGCAGTAAGTTCGTTTAATAATAAAAGTTTTTTCAAAAAAATAATTGACAACGGGGGCAAAGGGTATTTGCTAAAAAATAGTACTTCGGATGAAATAGTACATGCTGTAGACCAAATTTTAGATGGTAAAATCTATTTTAGTATTGATGTTGAAAAAGAACAAAAGAAAGATAAAATTCTACTTACCCGAAGAGAAATAGATATACTGGAACAAATTACCGAAGGTTTGTCAAACCAACAAATAGCCGATAAATTGTTTATTAGTGTGCACACTGTTAACACACATCGTAAAACCATTTTGGCAAAGTTTGAAGCCAATAATACGGTTATGCTGCTAAAAAAAGCAAGAGAAATGGGATATTTGTTATAATTAACACTTTAGAGGAGTTTGAAGATTTTATTAAAAAGAGATTTTTAAATAGCGTAATTTGTTTGAGCCTTTTTGAGTTCAAAGGCAAAAATATCATTTATTTTGTGTTTTTTGTTTTAGGGTATCTGTTTTTCGATTGAAAATAAATACAGTTGTTGAATTACTTTTTCTTTTTTATGATTACTTTGACTATAAAACCCAATAGAAATTACTTAAATTTGTGACCTTTAGCTTTAACAATAAACAAAGAACCACAAACGAAACGAATGTCGAGTATTATTCAATTACTTCCTGATCATGTTGCCAACCAGATTGCTGCGGGTGAAGTAGTGCAACGTCCTGCATCGGTGGTAAAAGAACTGCTAGAGAATGCTGTTGACGCTAAGGCAACCGACATTAAATTGATTATCAAAGACGGTGGAAAATCGTTAATTCAGGTTATTGACAACGGAGTTGGGATGGGTGTCACAGATGCACGACTGTGTTTTGA
>Ga0116157_10006167_pt1 | contig 10886 bp, 8 predicted proteins | sample AD_UKC048_MetaG_FD_89882 | JGI IMG/M metagenome (GOLD analysis project Ga0116157, IMG submission 89882) | Active sludge microbial communities of municipal wastewater-treating anaerobic digesters from USA - AD_UKC048_MetaG | ecosystem: Engineered > Bioreactor > Anaerobic > Digestate | place: USA... | reverse complement strand
GGTCGTGCGGACCTTCTCGACCGCGGCGAGCGAGGCTGCCTTCCTGGCCGACGAGCTGCGTCGGGCGCACCTGCGGGGTGGGCTGGCCTGGTCCCGGATGGCCGTGCTGGTGCGCTCGCCGGCCGCCGATCTGCCGGTGATCCGGCGGGCCCTGGCGGTGGCCGGCGTGCCCTGCGCGACCGGGCTGGTCGATCCCGGGTCGGACGATCCGGTCGTCCGGTCGATATTGCGGCTGCTGGACTGCGCGCTGGAACCGGCACGGCTGACCGGCGAGCGGGCGATCGATCTGATGACCGCCCCCGGGTTCGGCATGGACACCGACGCGGTGCGCCGGCTGCGTCGGCGGCTGCGGGTCGCTCATCCCGCCAACTCCGGACCGACCGCCGACCTGGTGGCGGCCGCGCTGCTGGGCGCGCCGCTGCCCGAGGATCTGCCGGAGGACCTGAGTGCGCCGGTCATCGCCGCGCGCACCCTGCTGGAATCGGTGCGCTCGGTGGCCGAGGACCCCGACCCGCGGGTTCCGCTGTGGCGGGCCTGGCAGGGGCTGGGACTGGCCGATGCGCTGCTGGCCGCCAGCCTGCGCGGGGGCCGAGCCGGGTTCCGCGCCGACCGCAGCCTCGATGCCGTGCTCGGGCTGTTCGACGCGGCCGGCGAGCTGGTCGCCCGGCTGCCCTACGCCGGGGTTCGCGCATTCCTGGCCGAGGTGAGCGACCGCCGGATCGGTCTCGATCCCGCCGGTGCGCGTGGGCCCGGGGGCCCCGGTGGACACGGCGTCGCCTTGCTGTCCGCGCACTCCGCCAAGGGCCTGGAGTGGGACATGGTGTGCCTGGCCGGGGTCAGCGAGGGGCGCTGGCCCGTCCTGCGCCGGCGGCAGAGCCTGCTCGGCCTGGACGAGCTGCTGGACGCCGAGGACGGTGTTGCTTCCGGCAACATCGACGGGCACGGGGGCGGCGATGCGCTGAACGAGGAGCGCCGGCTGTTCTACGTGGCCGCAACCCGCACCCGCGGACGTCTGGTCGCCACCTCGGTGGCCGATCAGGACACGGTGCCCAGCCGCTTCCTGACCGAGTTGGCCGGCCCGGCGGAGCTGCCGCACGGGTGGCCGGAGCAGCCCGACGGGTCGCGGCGCCGCCGCCTACAGCTGACCGACCTGGTCGCCGACCTGCGGCGCGCGGTCACCGACCCCACCACCCCGGAGCCCACCGCCACGGCGGCGGCCCGGCAGCTGGCCCGGCTGGCCGCGGCCGGGGTCGACGGTGCGCATCCGCGGGACTGGTTCGGGCTGGCCGGTTTGTCCACGTCCGCGGCGCCGGTGGCCGACGGAGCGCCGGTCACGCTGTCGCCATCGACGGTGGAAGCGCTGACCCGGTGCCCGTTGCGGGCCGTGCTGGAACGTCGGGGCGCCCGCTCGGGCACCAGCCAGCAGCAGATCGAGGGCATCGTGATGCACGCGCTGGTCGACGGGTTGGCCCGGGGGGTGCCGCGGGCCGACCTGGTCGCGGAGATGGAGCGGTTCCTGGCCGGCCGCACGAACCTGCCGCCGTGGTTGATCGCCCGGACGCGGCGAGCCCTGGAGCTGATGCTGACCGCGGCGCAGACCTGGATGGCCGAGCTGCCGGCCGATCGCCGGCCGGTCGCCACCGAGGCGCAGCTGTCGACCTGGCTGCCGCGGTCGGACGAGGTCGGCCGGGGGCGACCGGTGAAGGTGAACGGCCGGGCCGACCGGATCGACCAGGCGCCGGACGGCAGCATGATCATCGTCGACTTCAAGACGGGGGCCAGTGTGCCGAGCCGGGCCGCCGTCGAGCAGAACGCCCAGCTGGCGGTGTACCAGTTGGCCCTGCGGCTCGGGGCCGGGGCCGACCTGGCCATCCCGGAGGGCGCCGCCGATCGCGACGCGGCCGACTCCGCCGCGGCCGATGATCCCAACCGCGCGGGCCGCGATTCGGTGGCCGGCGGCGCCGAACTGGTCTACCTGCGGTCGGGCACGCCTGCGGTCCGGCAGCAGCCGCCGCTGACCGAGCAGGATGCCCAGATCTGGGTCCACGAGCTGCGCCAGGCCGCCGAGCTGCTGGCCGCGCCGACCAGCGTGGCCCTGGAGAACCGTTCGTGCGAGCGGTGTCCGGTGCGGTCGAGTTGCCCGCTGCAGCCCTCCGGCCGGCAGGTGACCCGATGATCAGCGCGATCGACCTGGCTCGCGAGCTCGGCCTGCCCGCGCCGACGGCCGAACAGGCCGTGGTGATCGAGGCGCCGCTGGAGCCGGGGCTGGTGGTCGCCGGCGCCGGGTCGGGCAAGACCGAGACGATGGCCGCCCGGGTGGTCTACCTGATCGCGACCGGACAGGTGCGCCCCGAGCAGGTGCTGGGACTCACCTTCACCCGCAAGGCCGCGGCCGCACTGGCCCAACGCATCCGCCAGCGACTGGCCCTGCTCACCACCCTGCGCCCGCGGACCGGGAGCGGCCGGTCACCGGCCGATCTGCCCGCCGGCGACCCGGACGTCAGCACCTACCACGCCTTCGGCGGGCGGCTGATCGCCGACTTCGGGCCGTTGGCCGGCATCGAACCGGCAGCCCGGGTCCTGACGCCGACCGGCGCCTGGCAGTTGGCCCGGCGGGTGGTGGGGCGCTGGGACGGTGACCTGCTCACCGACCTGGGTCCCGATCAGGTCACCGAGCGGCTGCTGGCGATCTCCTCCGCGCTGGCCGATCACCTGACCGACGTCGACCTGCTCTCCGACGAGTTGGCCACCGTGCTGGACCGGTTGCGCTCGGCGCCCCCGGGTCCCCGACAGCGGGCCGCCCTGCACAGCGGGTTGGCCGGGCCGGTGAAGCGGCTGCAGGATCGCCAGTGGATCCTGCCGTTGGTCGCGGCCTACGTCCGGGCCAAGCGTGACCGCGGGGTGGTCGACTTCGCCGACCAGATGCAGATCGCCGCCACCCTGGTCCGGGAGCACCCACGCATCGGCGAGGCGATGCGTGAGCGCTACCGGGTGGTGCTGCTGGACGAGTACCAGGACACCGGCCACGCGCAGCGCGTCATCCTGCGGTCGCTGTTCGGCGACCGGGACGGCGCGGGCCGGGCCGGCGGTCATGGTCAGGCGCGGTGGGGTCACCCGGTGACCGCGGTCGGCGACCCGGTGCAGTCGATCTACTCCTGGCGCGGCGCGTCGGCCTCCAACTTGCCGCGGTTCGTCACCGACTTCCCGCTCGCTTCGGGCCGCCCGTCGAGCATCCGCTCGCTGCTGACCAGCTTCCGCAACCCGGGTGCGGTGCTGGCCCTGGCCAATGAGGTGTCGCGGCCGGTCCGGCAGGGGGGTCGGGCGGTCGAGGTCGGCGAGTTGCGGCCGACCCCGGCCGCGGACCCGGGGCGGGTGCGGTACGGCCTGTTCGGCACCGCGGAGCAGGAGAACGCCTGGCTGGCCGAGGCGATCGCCGGCTACTGGCGTGACGCGCTGGACGAGGGCGGGGCCGGGGCGACGCCGCCGACCACCGCCGTGCTGGTGCGGCGGCGCAGCGACATGGCCGACACCGCCGACGCCCTGCGCGCCGCCGGTCTGCCGGTCGAGGTGGTCGGTCTGGGTGGCCTGCTCGACGAGCCCGAGGTGGCCGACCTGGTGGCGACATTGCGGGTGCTGGTCGATCCGACCGCCGGCCCGGCGGCGATGCGGCTGTTGACCGGCGCGCGCTGGCAGTTGGGGGCGGCCGACCTGGAGGCGCTGGCCGCGCGGGCCCGGGAACTGGCCGGCCCCGCCCGGCCTGCCGACGGGCACGGTGCCGGCGGACCGGCGGATCCCACCGCGGCGGTGCGTTCGGCAGTGGCCGCGGCCTTGCCGGTCGAGGACATCGACACCTGGTCGCTGGTCGACGCCGCCGGCGACCTGGGACCGGCCCAGGCCTACTCGGCCGCCGGTCATCGCCGGCTGGTCCGGTTCGCCGCGCACCTGGCCCGGTTGCGCGCCCGGCTGAACCAGCCCCTGCCGGACCTGATCGCTGACCTGGAACGGGCGTGCCACCTGGACGTGGAGTCCCTCGTCGCCGGCACGGGTCGGGCCCATCTGGACGCGTTCGCGGCCGTGGTCGCCGAGGTCGCGGCCACCGGAGCCGGGCCGGCCGACTTGCTGGAGTATCTGGATGCGGCCGCCGAGCGGGAGGACGGCCTGACACCGGGCGAGGTACCGCAGCCCTCCGGCCGGGTCCAGGTGCTGACCGTGCATGCTGCCAAGGGGCTGGAGTGGGAGATCGTCGCGGTGCCGCACCTGACCGAAGGGGTCTTCCCGATCACCCGGGGCAGCACCTGGCTGGGCGATCCGGCGCAGCTGCCGCCGCAGCTCCGCGGAGACCGGGACGATCTGCCGCAGCTGGCCTGGCCGGCCGACGGCACCCAGAAGGATCTGGCCGATGCCCTGGCCGCCCATGCCGCCGAGTTCGGTGAGCTCAGGCTGACCGAGGAGCGGCGGCTGCTCTACGTCGCGCTCACCCGGGCGGAACGAACGCTGCTCTTCTCCGGGCATCACTGGGGCACGGGCCTGGCCAAACCGGCCGGACCCAGCCCGTTCCTCGAAGAATGCGCCGCGTTGGCCCGGCCGTTCGCCGAGCCGGACGAGTGGGCGCCGCCTCCGGCCACCGACGAGGGCCAGCAGTTGCTGCCGCGGACCGCGGTGTGGCCCATCGACCCGCTCGGCCCGGGGCGGCCGCACGTTCAGGTCGGGGCCGATCGGGTGCTGCAGGCACTGGCCGACCTGGCCGCAGCGGAGCCGGAGCCCGTCGAGGACCGGCCGGGCAGTGCGGATGAGGTGGACCCTGGTGATCCGTTCGGCTGGGCGGCGGACGTGACGACGCTGCTGGCCGAACGATCCGACCGGGGGCGAGAAGTGCACGAGGTGGAACTGCCGGGGACGATCACCGTGACCTCGCTGGTGGAGCTGGCCGACGACCCGGCCGAACTGGCTCGGCGGTTGACCCGCCCGGTCCCCACCGAGTCCTCCGGTCGGCTCAGCCGCGGCACCGACTTCCACGCCTGGCTCGAGCACCGGTTCCGCGGCGAGGCGCTGTTGGAGCTGTCCGACCTGCCGGGCGCGGGTGACGCCTGGGTCGGCGCGGACCCGGAGATCGAGGATCTCAAGCGCCGGTTCCTGGCCTCGCCGTGGGCCGACCGGGTGCCGATCGACGTCGAGGTGCCGTTCGCCAGCCGGATCGCCGGGTTGGGGGTGCGGGGACGGGTGGACGCGATCTTCGCCGACGCCGACGGCGGGATCACCGTGGTCGATTGGAAGACCGGCCATTCGCCGCTGCGCGAGGACGCGGCCGCCGTGCAGCTGGCCTGCTACCGGCTGGCCATCGCCCAGCTGCACGGGTTGCCGCTGGCCCGGGTCAGGGCCGCTTTCCACTACGTGCGCTCCGGGGTGACCCAGTCCCCGGCGAACCTGCTCGACGCGGACGGTATCGAGGCGCTCATCGCCCGCAACACCCTTGACCCGGTGCCGCCGCGATGACCGGGACAGCGCACCCGGCGGTGGTCCTGCGGGGACGGCCGCTGCCCGCCGACCGCGCGGCCGTCATGGCCATCGTGAACCGCACCCCCGACTCGTTCTTCGACGCCGGCGCCACCTTCGGGGAGACCGCCGCGATGGAGGCGGTGCGCCGCGCCGTCGACGAGGGCGCCGACCTGGTGGACATCGGCGGGGTGAAGGCCGGTGTCGGGCCCGAGGTCACCGAGTCGGACGAGATCGATCGGGTGGTCCCGTTCGTCGCCCGGGTGCGGGAGCGCTTTCCGGAGTTGCCGATCAGCGTGGACACCTGGCGGGCCGGGGTCGCGGTGGCCGCCTGCGAGGCCGGGGCGGACCTGATCAACGACACCTGGGCCGGCGCCGATCCGGACCTGGCCCACGTCGCGGCGCGCTTCGGGGCGGGCATCGTCTGCTCGCACACCGGGGGTGCGGCTCCCCGGACCAATCCCTATCGGGTGAGCTATCCGGACGTGGTCGCCGCGGTCATCGAGCAGACCACCACGGCGGCCCGGCGAATGGTCGAGCTGGGGGTGCCGCGGGCCGGTGTCCTCATCGACCCGACGCACGACTTCGGCAAGAACACCTGGCACAGCCTGGAGCTGGTACACCGCACCGGAGAGCTGGTGGCCACCGGCTGGCCGGTGCTGATGGCCCTGTCCAACAAGGACTTCGTCGGCGAGACCCTGGACCTGCCGGTCGACCAACGGCTCGAAGGCACCCTGGCGGCCACCGCGATCGCCGTGTGGCAGGGCGCCGCGGTCGTCCGCGCCCACCAGGTGCGGGCCACCCGCCGGGTGGTCGAGATGGCCGCCGCCGTGGCCGGCACCCGGGCGCCGCTGGCCCCACGCCGTGGCCTGGTCTGATGGCCGCCCCCCGGCTCCGGTTCCGGACGCCGGTTCGGGCCACTGTCGGTGCCTCGTGGCACGATCGTTTGGTGAGCGAGCGTCAGCGGATGAACCATCGGCACCCTCGGCAGGTGGCGTCGTGACGACGGTCCTGCAATACCTGGTGATCGCGGCGGTGATCGGCGGCATCGTGTTCGCCCTGACCGTGTTCCTGTTCGGCCGGGGGGAGCAGATGGCGGCGTTGCCTCCGCACACCTCGCCGACCGAACTGCCCGACCAGGGCATGACCGGACAGGACGTGCGCAGCGTCCGGTTCGCCATGGCCCTGCGCGGCTACCGGATGAGCGACGTGGACTGGGCGCTGGAGCGGATGGCCACCGAGATCGACAGCCTGCGCGCGCAGCTGGACCAGCGCAGCCCGGTCCCGGTGGGTAGTGGGCTCCAGGACCGGCCGGACGAACCGGCCGGCCCCGGTACCGCGGGGGATGCGGCGCCGCACGCGGCCGGGGAAACCTCATGACTACGACGGTCCGGGCCAGCGTCGAATTGCCGGGGATCGCACCCGAGCGGGCCTTTGCGGCCCTGGTGGACCTGGCCGCCCAGGAGCACTGGATGATCGCGACCAAGCTCTACCCGGTCGAATCCGCCGCCCCGGTGCCCGAGGTCGGGTCGCGGGTGGCGGCGTTCACCGGCGTCGGTGGGCTCGGATTCCTGGACACGATGGTGGTCACCGCCTACGACCCCCCGCACCAGTGGGTGGTGGCCAAGGACGGCCGCCTGCTGCAGGGCGTCGGCACCATGCGGGTGGAAGCGACCGCCGGGGGCAGCCGGGCGATCTGGATGAACGAATTGACCCCGCCGTTCGGCATTCTGGGACGGCTGGCCGCGCGCCTGGCCGGCCCGGTGGCGGCGTTGGCGTTGCAGGCGTGCCTGCGGCGCCTGGCCCGGCAGCTGCAGTCCGGTGCGCTGCCCCTGACCACCATTGGCCCGGCCGGCCCGATCGCGGCGGCCCCCAGTGGCCCGGCCGGCCCGATCGCGGCGGCCCCCAGTGGCTCGGCCGGCCCGATCCCGGCGGACGCCCGGGGCCGCGGACCGGCCGACACGGGGCCGCGATGACCGCGCCGACCGCGACCGGGCTGACGGTCGGCGCGGATGGCCGGCCCCGGTGCTGGTGGGGGGCCAGCGCACCGGAGTACATCGACTACCACGACCGCGAGTGGGGCGTGCCGCTGCACGGCGACGACGCGTTGTTCGAGCGACTGTGCCTGGAGGCCTTCCAGTCCGGCCTGAGCTGGCTGACCATCCTGCGCAAGCGCCCGGCGTTCCGGCGGGCCTTTGACGACTTCCGGATCGAGCGGGTCGCGGAGTTCGACGACGCCGACGTGCAGCGGTTGCTGAGCGACGCAACGATCGTGCGGAACCGGGCGAAGATCGCCGCGTCGATCCAGAATGCCCGCGCCGCGCTGGCTCTCGACGTCGGCCTGGACGAGCTGCTCTGGTCGTTCGCACCGACCGAGCCCCGGGCCCGGCCGGCCGGCATCGGCGACATCGTCGCCGTCACCACCGAATCCAAGGCGATGGCCAAGGAGCTCAAGCGGCGGGGATTCAGCTTCGTGGGGCCGACGACCGCACACGCCCTGATGCAGGCCACCGGGATGGTCGACGACCACCTGGCCGGGTGCTGGTGTGTCGACGGGTCACTCGGGCGCTAGCGCTTGCCGGCGGCCATCGCGCGTTTGCCGCGCGGCCGCAGGGGGGCCGGCGCCGGTTCGCTCGCTGCCGCTCCCTCCGCGGATTCCGTCGCGGCCGCCGCCTCGCCAGTGGTGGTCGGCTCCGCGGAACGGGTGGCTTCGGCAGACTCGGTCGAGTGCCCGGCCGAGCCGGAATCGGGCTGTTCGCCGTCCTCGCCCGGAGTGTTGATCACCGCGACCCCGGAGTCCAGGTCGATGCGCAGATCGTCGTCGCGGGCGTTGCCCTCCTCCTCGCGACGCGCGGCCTTGGCCCGGCGTTCCTCGAGTTCATGGCGCATGCCGGGGTTGAACAACGCACCCAGTTCACCCATCGGTCCCACCCGTCAAGGCTACGGCACCGGGGCCGCGGCCGGGTGGGCAAAGCCTCAGCGTCCGGTGAACCGCGGCGGCCGCTTGTGCACGAAGGCGGTCACCGCCTCCCCGTGATCGGCGGAGGCGAAGCAGGCGGTCTGCGCCCGGTCCTCGAACTGCAGGGTCGACTCGAGGTCGGACTGGGCGCCGTGCTGCAGCGAGGCCTTGATCCACCCGAAGGCCGTCGTCGGCCCCGCCGCCAGCCGGGCGGCCAACTGCCCGACCGTCCCCGCCAGCTCGTCGTCGGGCACCACCTGATCGACCATGCCGATGCGCAATGCCTCGGCGGCGTCGACCTTCTCGCCCAGCAGCATCATCCGCGAGGCGCGCCCCTGCCCGACCAGGCGCGGCAGCAGGAAGGACGCGCCCGTGTCGGCGGACAGGGCCACCCCGGCGAACGCCATCGAAAAGGTTGCCGAGCTCGCCGCGATCCGCAGATCACTGGCGAAGGCCAGGCCCGCGCCGGCCCCCGCCGCCGGCCCGTTGACGGCGGCGATCACCGGCTTGGCCATCCCGGTGACGGCCCGGACCAGCGGGTTGTAGAAGCCGGCGACGGTCTCACCGACCCGCTGATCGTGGGCCGCCACCAAGGCCAGATGTTCCTTGAGATCCTGTCCGGCACAAAAGGCCCGGCCGGCCCCGGTGATCACCAGCGCGCGCACTCGGGGGTCGGTGGCCGCGTCGTCGAGCGCGGCCAGCAACGCCGACTTCAGCGCCAGATTGAACGAGTTGAAGGCTTCCGGCCGGTTCAGCGTGATCGTGCGCACCGCGCCGTCATCGGTCACGACAACCGGGTCGGCGGGCGCCGAATCGGCGGCGGGCGGCGGCGATTGCGTCATCTCGAATCCTCTCGGCGGGCCGGGCGGACCGGACGTCGATGTCCGATCATCGGCCCCGATCAGCGGACACCGTAGCGGGGCGAACGACCTGAGTTCGGCCGCAGGCCCATCATGAGGGAGAATGGACCGTCCGCGAATGATCGTGGAAGGTCGGCGGGGGCGATTCGTCCCGATCCGGCCGCAGAGTTCTGGTGAGTTCTTGGAGGGAGTCGCACATGGCGGCCATGAAGCCCCGGACCGGGGATGGTCCTCTCGAAGTGACCAAGGAGGGCCGCGGGATCGTCATGCGCGTGCCGCTGGAAGGCGGCGGTCGCCTGGTCGTGGAGATCTCGGCGGATGAGGCCTCGGCGCTGGGCGACGCGCTCAAGGCCGTCGTCGTCAAGTAACCCGGTCGATAAACGCGAACCGCCCGGGTCCGTCCTCCGATCGGAGGCCGGACCCGGGCGGTCGCATGTGCGCAGCGGTCAGCTGGCCTCCAGCACCCGCCGGTACAGATCCACCGTCTGTTCCGCGATGGCCGTCCAGGAGAACTCGTTGACCGCGCGATCGCGGCCGGCCTGGCCGTAGGCCGCGGCCCGGGCCGGGTCGCGCACCAGATCGTTCACCGCGGTCGCCAGGTCCTGCTCGAACGTCTCGCCCTGGTCGGCGTCGTAGTGCACCAGCAACCCGGTCTCGCCGTTGTTGACCACCTCGGGGATGCCGCCGACGTCGCTGGCCACGACCGCCGCTCCGCAGGCCATGGCCTCCAGGTTGACGATGCCCAACGGCTCGTACACCGACGGGCAGACGAACACGGTCGAGGCCGAGAGCACCTGCTTGACCTCGGGCAGGGTGAGCATCCCGTCGAACCAGAACACGCCCGGACGCTGGGCCTGCAGGGTGGCGATCGCCTCGGCCGTCTCCGCGGCGATCTCCGGGGTGTCCGGCGCGCCGGCGCACAACACCAACTGCACACCCGGATCGAAGTGGTGGGTGGCGGCGACCAGGTGCCCGACACCCTTCTGCCGGGTGATCCGGCCGACGAACGAGACGATCGGCGCGTCCAGGTCGACGCCCTTGTCCAGCAGCAGTGAGCGGTCCTCGGACTTGGCGTAGATCTGCGTGTCGATGCCGTTGCGGATGACGTGCACCTTGGCCGGGTCCAGCGCCGGGTAGCTGTCCAGGATGCCGCCGCGCATCCCGGTGGACACCGAGATGATCGCGTCGGCGGCCTCGTAGGCCGTCTTCTCCGCCCACGAGGACAACCGGTAGCCGCCGCCGAGCTGCTCGGCCTTCCACGGCCGGTGCGGTTCCAACGAATGGGCGGTGACCACGTGCGGCACGCCGTGCAGCAGCTTGCCGATGTGGCCGGCCATGTTGGCGTACCAGGTGTGCGAATGCAGCAGCTCGACACCGCCGGTCGCGGCGACCATCGACAGGTCGACCGACAGCGTGGTCAGGGCCGCGTTGGCCCCGGCCAGATCGGGCGCCGGACGGTGGCCGGTGGCCCCGGGCCGGTCGTCACCGAAGCAGTGCACGTCGACGTCGATGAGATTGCGCAGTTCGCGGACCAGGTATTCGACGTGAACGCCGGCGCCGCCGTAGACATCGGG
>Ga0116157_10006159_pt1 | contig 10891 bp, 23 predicted proteins | sample AD_UKC048_MetaG_FD_89882 | JGI IMG/M metagenome (GOLD analysis project Ga0116157, IMG submission 89882) | Active sludge microbial communities of municipal wastewater-treating anaerobic digesters from USA - AD_UKC048_MetaG | ecosystem: Engineered > Bioreactor > Anaerobic > Digestate | place: USA... | reverse complement strand
CTCTCGCCAGTTTTAATAACGGTAATACACTTCTGGTTATCAGGGGGGTGTCATCATCTTGTAGGCATTTAACGATACCGGTGCAGCGCCAATCTTCAACTGTCGCTATTTCAGCAAATGGGTTGCGTGTGACTAGGACAGCTTCATTCTGGTAGAATAAAACCTTGTGAGTGTCGCTATGTTTAACTGCAAATTTTAGCAGGTCTTCAAGAGTTGCGAATTTCATAATCTACAGCACCCTCATTAATCCATCTGGCGGCATAGAAGTCAATATAGGGACAGAGTATTCTAACGGCTTGTTTGCTTAAACCTGGGAAGTATCCTGGTGGGTCTTCTGTAACAATGGCAAACGGATAAGGCTCGTTTGGATTAAGATATGCTCGCTGATAGATGAATGCCGCTGCCTGTTCGCAGGGCGCTTCAATGTGAGCAATTTCCGCTTCATCTGGTGATTCCTTATAAACCCGTGTTGCATATACCTTCCAGATGATTCGTGTAGAGTTTCTGTCTATTTCTGTCGAACATGGTTCTTCTTCTTCTTTTTCTGAAGTATATCCTACAAGAACATCTTGCAAGAAGGTTTGTTCAAAAAAGTCCTTACCATTTACTATTGCATAGTGCTCGTATACAGGCACAAGTTTCATCCCCATTCGTTAAACATCCTTTGTTGTGGTATCGTTGGGAGCGTTCCCATTTTCCTTGTAGAATACATCACATTCAACAAGTTTATAATCACAATCCTCACTGTCTTCGTGTTCTCTAACGTTTACAGGAACAACTTCATAAACGCCATCATCAACATCGTTAAGATTTACAATATGTGTCATTACATCCTCAGCGCCGAAAGAGTATGCGTCTTCAAGTACCCAATTGTAACTTGACGACCTTCTTTTTAAGAATGTGATTTTTCTTTTCTGATACATGCTTTTGCCATCAAACCAGTAGGACGTTTCTAGTCTGACAATGCTTCTCGAAATCTCAGTCATATGCTCCTGCTCTGGCACAAGCTTATAATCATAACCATCCAGTATCCCGCTTTCCCAATCGTAGTGTTCATTAACAACGATGATTTCATAAATGCCATCTTCGAGATATTCAAGGTTTTGAATCATCATAACTACTCCCTCTGCGCCACCGTCTCTCAAGTCTTCTTCTATCACATTAAATCCAGAGCACTTTCGTCTTAGAAAAGTGAGTTCCTTTTTCCGGCAGATACTTTTGCCATCATACCAGTAGGTTGTTCGCAGCCTAACAACAACTTTGTTTTCAACCTCGTCGAATGCTTTTGTACCATTCGTTGTCATGGTCTTCCTCCGTTTTTATTAAAACCACTGTATGCTTTTCAGATTGAAAACTGATGTAAGGATATAAGGCTTTTGCATTGTAAACTTCTGTCTTGTATCTAACTGGAAACCGACGAATGAACCACTTCGGCGCATGGTCTCTTTTCAACATCTCAAACCATGTACGCGGGTGATTGATTTCTACTGTTCCTAATTGCTCGCTCCAAATGTATTGTCTGAGATTAAAAAGTAGGTTTTTTCCAACATACTCTGCAAGTGCTGTAAGCCTGTAGTCGTGTTCTTCTGGTGTGTTACGTGATACATATTCACTAACGGCAATTGCCAGTTTTTCAAGTTTTACTTCTTTGACGTTAATCGTACTCTTCATCTAGTCCCTCCAATCCCTCTAGCCATCCATCATCATCGTTATAGATATAGTTATCTTCTATCTGCAAATCATCACAAAGATGGTCGCAAATATCTACGTCATCATACCATGTATCGTCCATATCACAATCGCAAACTTGTCCGCATCTAGGGCATTGGTGCATTTTATCCTCCGGTGCTACCAGTGGTGATGATATGTCTTGTACGCTTGCCACACAATTGACAACGCACCTCGTCAGTTGAAGCCACATACGGCACACTGCAACGACATTTGCAATATGTGTTTTCGTCTTGTGTTTCAAACTTTATTACTGGATATATAATCACGGGTTGTTCTACTGGATATATAATAATTGGTTGTTCTGTGTGATTATATCTTTCTTTGTTTACATATTTTACAATGTCAATACATACAGCAAAGTATTCTCTGCCACACACCGAACACCTTATTCTGTTGTCGTAAATTTCCCATTTTTGATTTCCACATTCACAAGTTGCAACTTCTTCCATGCCGTTTCTCCTTTAATACCTTTCGTCTATTTCGTATTTCAGTAATTCTTGTCTGACATTACTCTGTTTTATGTCAGCTGAAAGTAGTCCAGAAAATCCACAACAAGTTTTTCCGGGACAATCGTATCATCCAGACCATCAATGAACAGCGCATCCCGGAATTCATCGCAATCGAAACCACAATGCACCAGGTCTGTCAGGTTCATCGTCACCGTTTTTGTCTCTGTGTTGTATCTAATCATGACTATTTACCTCTCGTTGTTTTAGTATCACGCGCCAACGCCGCCGTTCAATACGACTAGACAGGCGTTTGTAAAACTGTGTTATGCCACGTTTGTTACCCTTATACTCGCGCAGTTCTGTGAATAGACGGATTGCGCGTCTAGTGTGAATCTTCATCTGTTACTCCTTTAACATCTTCCATCCCAATTGTCTATTCTGATTTTTCTTTCAGCGCCATACACAATATTCCATACTTGCTCTCTTACACTTTTCCACCAACAAGAATCGTATGGAATCTGGAATCTTTTACTTAATTCGTTGTTTAGTATGAATAGATTAATAAAGCCGTCTGCCGCTTCCATATCTGTTGGGTTGTCTAGCAGGCGGATTTCACTTGCATATTTATGGGCAAGCATTTCAACTTCTTTGGTTGCTTGTTGTTCTTCAAACATTAAAACAACCTTCCTTGTTTCTCTTTATTATAAGCCCAAAGGATTCTTGCTTGTGCAATTTCAAAATATTCGTGTTCTTTTTCAATACCAATAAATCTAAACCCTTCTAGCATTGCTGCTTTTCCTGTACTTCCAGAACCCATAAATGGGTCTAGGATAATACCGTTTGGTGGAGTTATTAAGCGACACAAGTATTGCATTAGAGATGTTGGTTTAACAGTTGCGTGATGATTGTGTCCCGTTGCACGCCTGGGATTTCCGCCAGACGTTAAAAACGAATCATTGTCATCAACGTTTGCTTGTAGTGCTCCAACTCTTACTTCTGGAAACTCTTCTAATCCCTCATCTCTATCTCTTCTGCTTGCTTTAGCACAATAAAAAAATCTTGCAGCAGAGCCGGAATCACCGTAACCTACAGTTTCTCCTGTTGCAGACGTAAAACCTTTACCGCCTCCGTAAATATGTAACGACGCCCCTCGCGTTGCCTTTCCGCCACCCGCATTTATTGGAAACATTTCAACAACTTCATCACTTCCATCATGGATTAGATTAGACGGGTATCTTGCTTCTGGCTCACTTGTAATTTCTCCCAACATTGGTTCTGAATATTGACTTCTATTATAAGCATTAACTTCTTGTCCTTTTGGTCTTCCTAGATACTCTTGTGTTGGGACACGACAAGCATCAATATTTATTCCGCCAACTCCATATTGTAAAACATTTTCAACGATAGTTCCCTCAGTTGGTTTACGAAACATAATCCATTCTTCAATGGCGGGTTTTAGAGTTGTATTCCATCCTTCCCATTGTTGGGATTGAGGAGTTGCTGGTGCAGTATCATATTTATTGTCTGTTTGTCCCCTTCCGTAAACTTGCGTTGTGTCGTCTTTTGGACGGTTTCCCATAACATGTATCCAGCGATTTTCTCTAATGATTTCCCTTTCTGCTCCAAGATGTCTGTCTATTGCCTTACCTATGTTTAACCCTTTCGGGAATCCAGAAGCAAAAGCATGATAAACTTTATCTCTAACTTCCCATCCCGCATTTTCCCAAGCGGTTGCCGTCCAATGACTTGTTCTTGGAATTGCCCATACTAAGGCGTGTCCTCCTGGTTTTATAACTCTTAAACACTGTATCGCAACCTCTTCCATCCATGCAATCCAAACATCTCGCCCGCCTTTATTTTTATCCCAATCTTTTCCCATAAATGCAATTCCGGCAGGTGGGTCTGTTATGATGGCATCAATCGAGTTGTCTTCTAGTTGAGGCAAAACGAAGGCGTTATCACCTTTATATAGAGTTACACGGTTATTTAGTTCTACTTTTTCAAACATTCTCTATCCACGTAAAACATATAGGATACCATGATTAAGGATATTCCATAGAGGAACGTATAGAGGAAAACTTCAAATGCTCCGCCAGTTATTTCAACTCCTAGCAAGCGTTTCATAATTACGAGAAGTATGCTAACAAGCACTGTTACTGCGATTTTCTTTATCATCTATCTCCTTCTGTAAGCCCCGTAGGGCGTTTTATTTTAACTACGTCTATTTATACGATTATTGAAGATAAAACGCACTACGCCCCGCTAGAATCGTTCTGGCGGGCAACTGTGGGCGATTCTGCCTCTCCGTATCCAGCAATATCGTGCTCTGCATAGTAAGAGGATTTAGACCAACAGAGGTCTTTCATTGTCACGCTTCCGGTATCATTAAATATAATTGATAGTGCGCTTTCGTATGAGATTTCATGATAGAGCGCCCAATGTTTAACAAGAGCTTTCCACATGCCGTAATGTGTATCGCTCCATCCAACTTCCTTTTTCCATACTTCAAGTTCTTCTGGTGATGGTTTTAGCATATTATCCCTTTTTGGTTACATACCAAATATAGCCCGTTGGTGTTCTTTGTTCAACCTGTGTGATTTCGTCTGGTTGACAATTGTACTTTGCAATAAAGGCGCGGACGATTTCTTCCCGTTGTTCTAGCAGTGCATTAAGTTTTGTGTTTAGTTCTTGTTTGTACATTTCGTCGCCGGACACCTGCATACTTTTAGTATACGGCGTTATCGGTTTTTCTTGCACGATGTCCGGGAATTCATATTCTTCTGTTACTGTGGTGTCAAATGTGTTTACAGAAGTGTTAGTTTCGACTGTAATTTGTACAGGTCGTTTGATTGTAACTTTCATTCACCTTGCTCCTTTTTAATTATTGCATCAACAATAACTATGCCAATATATTGTAGGGCAACTGTTGCCCCAATAATTGACAGAATTTGTAATAGCAGATTTGCCACTCGTGTTTCCTTTCCTCTAAACTAACATGATTATCATTGTTACAATCCACGCAGCAAATATAAGGTGTGGTTTGTCAATGTAAAACTGTAAACTACACCCCATAATGATTAGCAGGATTACTTTTAGTAGAATTTTGACTCTGATTTCTTTATATGGGTACATCAAAATCATCGCCAGTACATTGAAAATCAACAACTCCGCTGAGGACTTCTTTTAATTCCTTGTCATCCATGTATCCGCCAAATGGGTCATTAAGGTCTTCTCCAAAGATTTCATCTCCGCGAACAGCGTCAGTAATATCTGTTTTGTTTGGTTCGCTAATTTTTACAGAAAGATACCCCCATCGGTAGCGTATGTAGACCAATCGGCTATCGTCTGTCTCCCCTTCCCACTGTGCGGGACACGCAAAACACGTCTTTACCAGTTTCTTAACTGTTATCATGTTGCTCCCTTTTTACTTGCAATCAAAGATTAACTTTGAAAGATTTCAATGTACACATGGTACATGGATAGTCTGGTAGGTGTTGTTTGCCACTATTCTTTTTGGTCACCCCCCATTGTTTACATTATACACTAAAAGTGTATTTTTGTCAACATCGAGTTTTTCTTTTCTTTGGTTGAACGGCGGCTTCAATGTCGTCTGACCATACAACGTTGACAGAGTTTTCTTTTACGCTTATAACTTTATACTTCTGTCCAGACCTTTGAGCAGCGGCGATTACCTTTTTCCCAACGTCTCTCCATCCTCTTTCGGTAAAGTAAAAGCGCACATTTCTTGGAAGAGGATGTTTACAACCTGCCAAGTCTTCAATCCATGCCTCTGCGGTTTCGTCTGTTGACATGCCGCAAAGTCCATGAATAACTGTATCTCCATTTTTCAATTCGTTAATCAGTTGAATTCGTCTGAACATTTGCTTTCCTTATTTCGTTTCTTGCTTCATACTCTCCAACGTGTGCAACAGTAAACAGAATTGGAGCACCGTCACAAATGGCAAAATACCTATCGCCGTATGTCTCTTCAAAAGAAACGCCCTCGATTTCAAGGTCAGTTTTCCCAATAAGTTTTGTTGGGTAGGCGTAAAACATTTCCACAATTCTGGCTTTATCACAAGTAGACACCACCCAATGCAATCGCTCACAATTAAGCACAGGTGTTATTTCTGGAAACTTTTCAATTCTATCAACCACTACAACTATTCTTGGGTTTTTGTCCGTCTTATCTCTTGCGGTTTTAACGATAGACGCAACTGCCTTGCTTGCAAGAGATTCTTGATAGATTCTTGGGCGAATGAGGTGTGGTGCTTCAATAATTGCATCAAAGGCAAGTTTGTCTGGACTAATGCAAAGCAATTTTACATCTTCCGGCGTATTGTTTAGAACAAGCGAAACTGCAATTGAGCGGAGCAATTTGCTGTTATTCTCCTGATTGCTACTGGCAACCAAGATGTGTTTTGCCAAAGGCGAAGACATTCTGGCGTGCAGCGGGCTATCGCCCTCAGTGACACCCAACACGGCTGTATATTTAAGCGGTTTTATTTCTTCCATTACGCTAAACAACGTTGTTGGTTTTGGTTCTGGATTATTAGTTTCTATGATAATGGTTTTACCATCAAAACTAATTTTCGTTTCTTGTTTTAGTGCGGCAGAGATTTCACGATTAAGACCTTTGATTTTATTGAGCAATTCTGTGATATGCGTGTCGCTTCTTCCAGAACAATCAACCTGATATTTTATCTTATTACGCGATATTGTTCCCCCTGAAATCCGAATCGAAACCCCTTTTCCCAAAAGTGTTGCCTCAATAAGATTAGATTGTTGTTCGAGAAGTGCTCTTATCATTCTGCTCATTTGCAAGTCTCCTTTCTATGTCTGCAAGACTGAACGGATAGAAGTTATTGCAATCAACCCCTACATCCATACTTCTTCCAATGGGCGGGAGATTTCCGTGACTGTGTCCGTATAAATGAATTGAGCTGTAGTGTGACCTATCCCATACCCTTAAGGCATAATGACACAGCACCACAATCAACCCCCCAATCTCAAGTGAATATAGCGGCGGCAAAATCTCAACCTTGTATCCAGACCTTGTTACAAACTTCTTAGCGTCATTTATCCATTTGTCGTGTCCGCCAGGAACAACCCTAATTCTTCCATTAAGTTTAGAGAAGTATCTTTCAATAGCATAAAGATTCCCAAATGCAAAGTCGCCAATATGATAAACTGTGTCGTTTTCACTAACGACAGAGTTATGATTTGCAATAAGACTACTATCCATTTCCTCAATGGAGGCAAATGGTCTATTGCAATACTTGATTATATTGGCATGTCCATAATGCGTGTCAGATGTAAAGAAAATCATTTAATCTCCTTTCTTGTTGACATTATAACATAATCTTGTTTTTATGTCAACAGGGATTCATAGAGCCAGGTGTCGGGATACGTTTTATTGTTTCCCCTAAGAATGTATCTGTGGATTACTTTGAACCTGTGAGCAAGCTTGACTCCTGACGACTCTAACAATTCTGTTAGTGTTCTATCGCAGAATGCCCAATGATGGTGACCGTCCCAATTTTCATTACTACCTTCCCATTGTCTGTATCTGGAATCATCGTTGTATAGAATTTCCCATACAAACAATTTTCCGCCAAGTCTTAATACTCTTCCGGCTTCGCGTAGTGCAAGTTCTGGGCTTTGGCAATGGTCTAGGCTTGACATAAACAGAACAGCGTCAAACATATTGTCGGGATATGGAATCTTTTCGGCAGTCGCTTGCTTAAATTCAAACTCTCTTTTGTGTTCTCCTTCAAACGGGTCAATTCCAAACCAGGCAACATCGGGAGATTCAAACATATAAACGGGTTTTGGTAAAACGCCACATCCAATATCTAGCACGTTGCCAGTGATTTTGCCCTTTAGCATTTCAGCAATCTTTACTGCCGGTTCCATTTCTGGTACAGAGAAGAAGCCAAAGTATGAGCCTGTTCTTCTATACGCCTCTTTATATGCAACCTCTTCGTTACCTTGAAGTTTTTCCCACCAGTTTTTCATAGACTCCTAAGTCCCAATATCCTCTTTTGCCGGATGATAGTTTATCTTTGGTGCCAATATACTTAAGTATGTTTTTGGCTTTCTGATATTCTTGGCTACCCTTTTCTGGCATAACCCCTGCACGTATAAGAGATTCTTCGATTTCGTCAACACTGAAAACTGTAGTGGTTGACATTTCGGCAAGTGCTTTTAGATGTGTTCTGATTCTGCCTGTCAACTGGTCTTCATTTTCTTGTGGTTGTAGTTCTTCATAGTCTGAGCAAGCCGCAACAATCTCTTCAATGTTAGCATGGTATCCATACTTTTCTCTAAACTGCTCTTCTCCAAGTGAGATATATTCTGGATACCAGATGTTTTCAATGTCAGACTTAAATATCTGTTTTGCCATTCTTGCTTTTAGTGCGGCTTCTTTGGCAAACATATTTAACCACTCTTGAGGAATGGCATTATACTCTCCGTTGGCATACATGCGAGAGTATTTATTCTGTTCGTCAAGGGCCTCAAGCATTAAGTCTATGGCTGTGCAGAACGCTACATTTATTGCATTGGTAAAATTGCCAACACCTCTAAGTTCGTTTGACACAACGGCAAGTTTAGTGTTGAGCGCATCAATGAATGGTGCGTCCCCCATAAGTTTAATTGTTCTTTGCACTCTTGGCAGGCGCAAGTATCCCCAACCTTTTGCATTCTTTTTCGTTGTGGTTATACGGGGATATGCCCTTAGTTCCCTCTTACGTTCTTCGCGTTGTTGTGGTTCGAGTCCTTCTAGTTCTTCAGCTGTCATGTTTTAATTATACCACGTTGTGAGACTTGTGTCAAAATGGAATCTCGTCTTCAAAACAAAGATAGCTAGTATCTATCTTCTTTTTGTTTGTCGCTTTGATATACCAAAGTGCAATTGTTCTGGCGGCAATATCTAGTGCTTTGTCGTATGGAAGACTTTTTAGAATTGCCAACCACTTTGAATATGCTTCGTTGGCTTCATCGTTTTTCATGAACAGGACAATCTTCGCTGTACCAAAATAAAACTGCGCCGCTATCTGTTTTAATTCCGGCACCATATCTATTATCAATTATAGGGCAAGTACACCCCATTTTAATTGCTTCGTTGCTTCCCGGATTTGGAATACGTCCATCTATTTTAATATCAACGTCTTCTTTATCTTCTGTCATTTCTCTACTCCAAAGAATGATAATTGCCCCTCTTGTTTTTGAGGGATTGGGCCAACGTTTAGCGCCCCTGCTGTTTGTATAACAGTTTCTGGTTCCATGCCAAACCTTTTAACAAATGCCTGAATAGCGACCTCGTGTTTTGTATCAGGACTAAATGCTAGGTATTTTGCTTTAGTATCTAGTGACAATTTTAATATCCTCCGCGTCTACGGTTAGTGCCGGAAATTCTGGTAATTGCTGTACCGTGATTTCTTTCGGTGGTTGATAGTATTCATGCTCTACCTCTTTCATCCTCAGATAGAACACAGAGACAATGTAAACAACGGACACCATTGCTAACAATGGTAAAATAGATGCTGCACATCCTAGTAAAATTCCCAGTCCCATAGACACCGTTTCATTGTCAAGCGTTGTAATCCTTGACGCAAAAACAGCAAGGATTGTTATTGTAAACAATCCACCTATGAGTAAGAGGAATTTTATTAGGCTTTTTTTCATTACATTGTTTTAATGGCAATATATGCAAGCGAGAATAGGGAAGTTATGGCTATTACTGCCGCCATCTCTCTAGGTGTTGGATGTTGAAACAAAACAGACACCAGAAGCAGCAACAGCAAAAATGCAAATCCAATATGCTTGATGTATTTTTTCATTAGTGGTATCCAACAATAACCCAAAGTGGGTCATACTCTGTTTTTTCTATTCCAGACTTTAGATTGTATTGTGCGTCATGAAAATGTAACACTCTTTCCAGGCACAGAGAGTCTTTTTCTTCTTCGTCGCACAGAATTACAAAGTCTACATCATCAACGGGTAGTCCTGCCCTTTCAACGAATTCTTTAATTACACCATTCTCTTCATAAATGTCATGTATGGTAATCATCGTGCTCTCCTTTCAACTGTTACTGTTTCTCCCAATACTTCAAAGAACAGGTTTTGAATTAGTAGGTGAAATTCTTTCTCTCCCTCTGGTTCTTCTGTTGATGGAATTTCATCTCCCAACAAAGCCCAATGTTTTTCAGATTCATCGCCTGTAATGCTTACAATTAACGGTAATGGATTGAGCCGTTTGTTAATATCTTCATTGGGCATATCAAGCATATCAAGAGCATCGTTTGGATTCATATTCGCATTCTCCCTTTTGTTTGATGGTGCTTACATTATACACCTAATGCAATTTTTTGTCAACTGGTACAGAATCCGCGATTCGCAAGGTCTGCTGCCGCAATTCTAAAGTTGCCCTGCCATTCAAGCAGGGCGTATACTGCAAATGGGGAATAGGTATGTCCTGGTACAAAGGGGTAGGCGTTAGAACTAAACACATAGAACTTGTTACAACCCTTGTAATTGAAAGTCGCACTGATGCCAAACTCTTTTCCTGGTCTACACCAATACTGTGTCTCTGCACGATTGTAAATATATCTCCAACCATGCTTCATAAGCACGCCAGAAATGTTTCCGGCGGCATTGTATAAGTCTCCCGGTCTTGTGCCAACATTTTCTCTGTGTTGAATTTGGGG
>Ga0116157_10006157_pt1 | contig 10892 bp, 8 predicted proteins | sample AD_UKC048_MetaG_FD_89882 | JGI IMG/M metagenome (GOLD analysis project Ga0116157, IMG submission 89882) | Active sludge microbial communities of municipal wastewater-treating anaerobic digesters from USA - AD_UKC048_MetaG | ecosystem: Engineered > Bioreactor > Anaerobic > Digestate | place: USA... | reverse complement strand
GAGCAGTTCCGGCTTGGCCAGCGCCTCCTCGATGAAGACCTTCTCGAAGAAGAGGTCGAGGCTGAAGGGGCGGAACCAGACCAGGTTGACGAGGAACACCGCCCCGGCGAGCAACAGCGCCGCCAGAAACCAGCCGATGGCCTTCGGAACGGAAGTGGGCATCGACTCAGCTTAACGCAGCCGCTCCCCCGCGAACGGGGGGGCGGAAAACCCGCGGGTCCACGGCCGGCCCTGCTTGACGCAAAGGGGGATCCGTGAAGAAATGTGCATACATCCCTTCTGTCGGAGGAGGGGTCGAAACAACCCACAGCGTGACCCACGGCCCGATCGGTCGACGGCACGCCCCAAGGAGAAGCAGAACATGAGGACTCCCAACCTGAGCCGCCGCTGGGCGATGCCGCTGGCATCGCTGCTGTCGGCGGTGCTGGCCGCCTGCGGTGGCGGCGGTTCGACGGACGACGCGACGCGTGTCGCGCCGCTGGCCGTCAAGGTCGATGCGCCGACCATCGGCAAGGAGATCGCCGCGCGCGTCGACGAGACGTCGAACCGCGCATCCAACCGCCTGTACATCGTGCAGCTCGCCGAGGCCCCCGCAGCGGCCTACGAGGGCGGCATCGCCGGCTTCAAGGCCACCAAGCCCGCACACGGCAAGAAGCTCGACTCGAGCAGCCCGGACGTCAGCAACTACGTCGGCTACCTGAACGCGCGCCACGACACCCTGCTGGCTTCGGTGGGCGGTGCCCGCAAGGCCTACAGCTACGGCTACGTGTTCAACGGCTTCGCCGCCGAACTGACCGAAATGCAGGCCGCCAAGCTCGCGATGAGCAGCGGCGTGCTCTCTGTCACCAAGGACGAGAAGCGCAAGCTCGATACGGCCACCACGCCGGCCTTCCTCGGCCTGAGCACCACCGGCGGCTTCTGGAGCACCGCCGGCAAGGGCGAGGGCGTGGTCATCGGCATCGTCGACAGCGGCATCTGGCCGGAGCATCCGAGCCTGTCCGACCGCACCGACACCAATGGCAACGGCACCCAGGACGGCAAGCTCGGCTACCAGCAGATCCCCGGCTGGAACGGCAAGTGCACGCCGGGCGAGGCGTTCAATGCCAGCCACTGCAACCAGAAGCTGATCGCCGCGCAGTACTACAACGCCGGCTACGGCGGCAACGCGGGCGTGAAGGCGAACTTCCCCTACGAGTTCCTGTCGCCGCGCGACTTCGACGGCCACGGCACCCACACCGCGACCACCGCGGGCGGCAACCAGGCCGTGCAGGCGACCGGCCCGGCGGCGGTGTTCGGCAAGGTCAGCGGCATCGCGCCGCGCGCCCGCATCGCAGCCTACAAGGTCTGCTGGGGCAACGGCCTCGAGGGCGGCTGCTTCAGCACCGACTCGGTGGCGGCGATCGACCAGGCTGTCGCCGACGGCGTAGACGTCATCAACTTCTCCATCAGCGGCTCGTTGACCAACTTCCTCGACCCGGTGGAAGTGGCCTTCCTGTTCGCGGCCGATGCGGGCGTGTTCGTCGCCGCCTCGGCCGGCAACAGCGGCCCGGCCAGCTCGACGGTGGCGCACCCCAGCCCGTGGCTGACCACGGTGGCGGCGGGCACGCACAACCGCGAGGTGAACGGCTCGGTGACGCTGGGCAACGGCGCGACGTACTCCGGCGCGTCCTCGGCGGCCGCGGGCGTGGCCCGGCGCCGCTGATCCGATCCATCGACGCCGGTGTGGCCGGTGCGGACGCGACGGCCCTGGCGCTGTGCTTCACGGCGGCAGACAACGGTGGCACGGCCGTGCTCGACCCGGCCAAGGTGGCCGGCAAGATCGTCGTGTGCGATCGCGGCGTGACGGCGCGCGTCTCCAAGAGCCAAGCCGTGCAGGAAGCGGGCGGTGTGGGCATGGTGCTCGTCAACACCAGCACCAACTCGCTGAATGCCGACTTCCACATGGTGCCCACGGTGCACCTGCAGAGCACCGACCGCACGGCAGTCAACGACTACGCTGCCACCACCGGTGCGACGGCAAGCATCTCGTCGAGCGTGCTGTCGACCACGGCCGCGGCACCCTTCACGGCGTCGTTCTCGTCGCGTGGCCCGCTGCTGGCCGGCGGGGGCAGCCTGCTCAAGCCGGACCTGATCGCGCCGGGGCAGGACATCCTCGCCGGTGTCGCGCCGCCGAACTATGGCGGCCGCCTGTTCGACCTGCTCAGCGGCACCTCGATGTCCAGCCCGCACGTGGCCGGCATCGCGGCGCTGTTCAAGGAGGCGAAGCCGAACTGGTCGCCCATGGCGATCAAGTCGGCGTTGATGACCTCGGCCGGTGACGTGCTCGACGGCGGCACGCCGGCGCCGACCTCGAACCCGGTGCTGATCTTCCGCCAGGGCGCGGGCCATGTGCGCCCGAACAATGCGCTCGATCCGGGCCTCGTGTTCGACTCCAGCTGGAACGACTGGCTGGCCTTCCTCTGCGAAGGCAAGCTGCTCGCGGCCGGTACCTGCACGGCGCTGCGCAACGCCGGCTACTCCACCGACGCGGGCAACTTCAACAGCCCGTCGATCGCGCTGGGTGCGATGGCCGGCTCGGTGACGATCACGCGCACGGTGACCAACGTGAGCAAGACGGCGTCGACCTACAACGCGTCGGTGTCCGGCATGACCGGCATGAGCGTCTCGGTGAGCCCGGCCTCGTTCACGATCGCCGCGGGTGCGAAGCAGAAGCTGCGCATCACGATCACGCGCACCTCGGCCACGCTGAACGCCTACACCGGCGGCCAGCTGACCCTGTCCGACGCCGCCGCGCACGTGGTGCGCGTGCCGATGGTGGTGCGTCCGGTGGCCCTGAGCGCACCGGCCCAGGTGAACGGCAACGGCGCCGCGCTGAACTACGACGTCACCTTCGGCTTCAGCGGTCCCTTCGGCGCCTCGCCGGTGGGCCTGGTGCCGGCGGCCGTCACGGCCGGCGTGGTGGCCGACGATCCGACCGACAGCACCTGCTCGCTGGCCTCGCCGAACGCGCAGCAGATCCCGGTCAACATCCCGGCCGGCACGACCTTCGCGCGCTTCTCGCTGTTCGATGCCGACGTCAACGCCGGCAGCGACCTCGACATGTGCGTGTTCAACGGCAGCACGCTGGTAGGCTCCAGCGGCAGCGGCACCTCGGCCGAAGAGGTGAACCTGAGCAATCCGGCGGCCGGCACCTACACGGTGGTGGTGCAGGGCTGGGGCGTGGTCGGCAGCACGCCGTTCAAGCTGCACAGCTGGCTGCTCGACGGCAGCAGCGCCGGCAACATGACGGTGAGCGCTCCGGCCACCGCCACCACCGGCGCCACCGGCACGGTGTCGCTGGGCTTCAGCGGCCTGGCGGCGGCCACCCGCTACCTCGGCGCCGTCAACTACAGCGGCAGCACCGGGCTGCCGACGACGATCGTGCGCATCGACACACCCTGACGACCTCCGCAGCGCCCACGCGGCGCTGCGTTCCGCAGCCCCGGGGCTTGCTCCGGGGCTTTTTTCATTGCGGCGCTCAGATCGCGTTGCCGGGCAGCGGTTCCTGGGCCCGATCGGCCGGGCACCAGGCCCAGTTGCCGCGCCGGCCGGCGTGGTAGCTGTAGGTCTTGCCACCGGCGACGATGCGCACGCGCCAGCCCGGCACCAGCACCTGCGGGTAGAGCATGCCCGGGCGCGGGCAGCCGAGCGATGCGTCGGGCCAGGTGACGCCCAGCGCGGACTCGACCTTGACGGCCGATACCGACACGCCGGCGCGCGTGGCGGCATCGCCACGCATGGCCTCGATCATCTCGGCCGGTGCGCCGCCGCTCGCCGCTTGTGCGTTGCCGTCGGTCATGTGGTGGCATCCCATGGCGAAGGCCACGCCCAGCGCGGCCAGAGTGGTTCTCATCGATCGATTCCCGTCGTCATGGCCACGCGATTGTGGGCCGCTGAAGCAGGACGGGCCAGGGCTTTCAGATCGCCTGAGCGGCCATCGCGCCCGGCGCCGCGCCCGTCGCCACGCCGACACGGCCGCGCCCCTCACGCTTGGCGGCGAGCAGTTCATCGTCGGCCGCCTTCAGCAGCGCATCGGGCGAGGCCGGCGCCAGCGAAGTGTCGGCCACGCCGGCCGAGAAGCTCAGGCCCTCCAGCGTGTCTTCCTCCAGCGCGAAGCGCTGTGCGCGCCAGCGGCGCAGCAGCAACTTCACCTTGCGGCGTGCGCCGTCTGCCGTGGTGCGCGGCATCAGCAGGCAGAACTCCTCTCCGCCGTAGCGGCACAGCACGTCACTGCGGCGGCCGTGTTCGGACAGCATGTCGCCGAAGGCGGCGAGCAGGCGGTCGCCCGCGGCGTGGCCATGCGTGTCGTTGACGCGCTTGAAATGGTCGAGGTCGATGATCACCAGCGACATCGGCTGGCCCTCGCGCTGTGCCAGCGCGAACATCGTGGGCAGCGTGTTGTTGAGGTAGCGGCGGTTGAACAGGCCGGTCAGCGAGTCGCGCATGGCCTGCTGGCGCAGCGCCTCCTGGAGCGCCTGCACCTCGTCGATCTTGTGCGACAGCGCCGCGTTGATCTGCACGAGCTCGGACCGCGCGCGCTCGGTGCGGCGGCGCCGCTCGTCGTTCTCGTCGGGCCGGTGCTGCAGCCGCAGCAGCTCCGTCTGCAGGGTGGCGGCCTGGTAGCGCGCCCGCGAAGCCAGCTGGACCTGTGCCTGATGCAGGCGCTGCCATTGCCGCAGCGCCGCGAGCGAGGCCGCGTCGTCGCCTGCGGCCTCGTGAGCCTCGCTGAGCACGCCGAAGAACTGCGCGCGAATGCGCGTGCTCAAGCCGTCGACGTCGTCGAGCCCCGCGTCCGCCAGGCCGGCCTGCAGCACCTGAACTGCCTGTTTCGCGTCACCGTGGGCCAGGCAGAGGAGGGCGCTCGCCGTGATGCGCTCGATGCGCTCGTCGGCGATCTCCGAAGCGCCGCTGGCCCGCGCCGCATCCACCAGCTGGGCGCCGAGCGCGAGCTCGCCGGCGCGCAGCGCGGCGATGGCCAGGGTCTCGAATGCCGGCTCCATGCTGCCGCGTCCGTCGGGATCCGCCGGCATCGCCATCACGGTGCGTACGTCCGGCAGGCTCTCGGCGGCGCGGCCCAGTTCAGTCAGGCAGGCCACGCGGTTGATCAGCAGCACGCACAACAGCCGTGCGTTCTTCAGCCGGCTGCAGGCAGCCAGGCCCTGTTCGACATGCTGAAGCGCGTGCTCGCAGTCGCCGATCTGCATCAGCTCGTGCGAGAGATTGCAGTGCAGCACGGTGTCGAAGCCGCGGCCGCGCGAGGGGCCGGCATCGCGCAGTGCCTCGAACATGTGGGCGAAGGCCTGCGCCGAGTCGCCCAGTGCCGAGTAGCAGCCGGCGATGGTGTTGAGCAGCACCCCGCGCTGATCGTGGCGCAGCACGCGAACGCCTTCGTCACGCAAGGGCAGCACGGCGTCGAGCGCCTCGCGGGCGCGGCCGCTGCGCCACATCGAGCGCGCCAGGGCGGCGCTGGCCAGCAGGTGCCCGGCCCGGTCGGCGCCGAGCTCGAAACAGCCGATTGCGCGGCGCAACTCGCGCGCGGCTTCGGCGGCGGTGCCGAAGTAGAGCAGGTGGTAGCCGAATGCGACCCGCCCCCAGCCTTCCGCCACCACGTCGGCGGTGCTCGTGGCCGCCGCGATCGACCGCTCGGCCAGGCGCCGGGCCTGCAGGGAGTCGACGTGCAACAGGTTCCAGGCGCGCCGCGCCTGCTTCAGGGCCACCGTGGGCTGGGGTCGGTCAGGAGGCATTCGGGCGATTATCGCGACGCAGGCTTCAGATCGGCGCGCTCCTGCCGAAACCCAGGGCTCAGTCGTCACTTCGACGAAGGAGCCCCCATGGATTCCATTAGCTCTGCCGTGGCCGGCGCGTCGGCTGCCACACCGGGCTCGGTGCAGGCAGCGGCCTCGGTGCTGGTGCTGAAAAAAGCGCTGGACATGCAGTCGTCGTCGGCCACGCAGCTGATCGCGTCGCTGCCCCAGCCGGCGCTGGCGACTTCGGGCACGCTGGGCACCCAGGTCAACACCTTCGTCTGAACGCCCTGGTCGCACGAGCTCACCAGCGCGAAAGCGATGGCGACTCAGCAGGGCCACGCGACCCGCTGCGCCGCCGGATCGCGGCGCGGGCAGCGGCGATCGGCGGCCCGCGGTGAATCAGGGGCGTGAGGTGGCCAGACGACCGGCCGTGTCGGCCGATCCTGCAGGCCCGCTGCCGGCGCTTCCGCCCGAACCCGCGGATCGCACGGCCGGGGCTGCCTGCCGGGAGCCGCCGGCACGGGCCGGTGTCGCGGGCTTGTCCGACGCTGCCGAAGCTGCTGCTGCCGGCGCCGCGGAAGCACACGCCGTCTGCTGATAGATGGTGCGGCCGTCGCCGGTGCACTTGTACATCTTGGTCTGCGCCTGCGCGCCCATTGCCACGCAGGCGAGCGCCAGAACTGAAAGAAGGGACTTCATGAGCGGAGGTGGAACCTGATGGCGAGACTGTACCGGCGCCGTCATCAGGACGTGCGGCGCTAAGTCACACCGAATCAGGGGGGAGGTGCTTCCCCCAGCAAGTGAGGGGCCTCCGGCTCAGTGGGACGTGCCTTCCGACCGCGAGATCTTGTTCCACACGTTGTACTTGCCCACCGGCTTGCTCATCGGCAGGCGCTTGAGCTCCTTGAACGTGCGCGCGTCGTAGACGATCAGCGCGCCGTCTGTTTCCCACAGGCTGGCCAGCGCGTAGCGGCCATCGCGGGTGAACTCGATGTGCGCGAGTGTCCGGCCGGGCTCCTTCACCTGCGCCACGGTTTCCAGCGTGACCTTGTCGATGATGGTCAGCGTGTCGCGGGCGGTCGGGCTCATCATCGAGTCGACCCAGGCAAAGCGGCTGTTCTCGTGGCTGCGCATGAAGAAGCCGGGGCCGGGCGTGGCGATGCTTTTCACGCTCTGCCAGGTTTTCATGTCGATCACCTGCACCACGCCGTCCTTCAGGTTCGGCGAGGCCAGCACGGTTCCGTCCTTCCAGGCGAAGGTGATGCCCGATCCGAGGTGCGGCATGCCGGCCAGCGGCAGCGCGGCAATGCGTCGGCGGATGTCGAGGTTGACGACCTGCGCACTCGGGCTGCCGTCGGCCTTGGGCCGCGTCGCGCCGAGCACGTGGCGGTAGCCCTGGTCGAAGAAGAAGTCGTCCAGCGGCTCGTCCAGCGGCGTGCGGCGCACGCCGAGGTAACCCGGCTTGGCGATCGCCTCGCCCATCTTGTAGTCGTGCACCAGGCCGTCGTGGATGGGCTCGGCCTTCGGGTCGTAGGAAATCTCCCAGATCTCCGGGATGTCCTTCAGCGCGACGACGAAACTCTGGCGCGGCTGCGCGTCGTAGACCGCCGAGACGCGAGACGTGGCCTTGCCGTCCAGGGTGGCCGCGCCGTAGATGCGCTGCAGGTTCAGGTCGGCATCGAACAGCGCCAGCGTGTGCGGCAGGTAGTTGGCCGCCATCACCCAGCGGCCGTCGCCCGACACCGCCACGTTGCGCATGTTCAGCCCGGCGCGCACCTCGGCCACCACGGCGAGGTTCCACAGGTCGTACTTGGTGATCCAGCCGTCGCGCGAACCGAAGTAGACGAAACGCCCCTCGGGCGAGAACTTCGGCCCGCCGTGCAGCGCGAATCGCGAGGCGAAGCGGTGGATGACTTCGAACCGGTCGCCGTCGACCAGCGAGACATGGTGGTCGCCGCCCTCGACCACGACGAACAGGTTCATCGGGTCGGCCGACCACCGAGGCTTCGCGGGCAGCTGCGCCGCGCCGGCCAGCGCGGTGCGCGAGGCGCGGATCTGTTCTTCGCTCCATCCCGGCGCCGGCGTCACGGGCGTGTAGATCCACTTGGCGAGCGCGGCGATCTGCTCGGCATCGAGCTTGTCGCGGAAGCCCAGCATCTGCGTGGCGGTGCGGCCGTTCGCGATCACCGCCGTGGCCTCGGCCGGCCGCAGCCGCTGCAGGCTCTCGGGCAGCAGCGCCGGGCCCATGCCGCCCAGGCGCTGCTCGCCGTGGCAGGCGACGCAATGCTCGCGGTAGAGATCGGGGGCGGACGGCTCGGCGCGCGCCATGTCGGCGGCCATCGCAAGACACGCAGCGGCCAGCGCGAACTTCAGGAAGCTGGAGAGTCGGTTCATGGCGGCCTCAATGCGCCGCGTAGGCGAAGGGCTTGAGCTCGACGCGGGCTGGCGCGTCGCCGGCGCGGCCGATCTCCTCGTCGGTCAGGTAGCAGCCCGGGTCTTCGGCCCAGGCGTCGCCAGTGACCTGCTGAGCGCGCACGCGGGTGTTGCCGCCGCACAAGGCAAAGTGCTTGCAGCCGGCGCAGCGGCCGCCCACCGGACGCGGCACCGCCTTCAGCCCGGCCATCAGCGGGTCGCTGGTGTCCATCCAGATCTGCGAGAAGGGCCGCTCGCGCACGCTGCCCAGCGCGTGGTGCCACCACATGGTGTCGGGGTGCACCACGCCGAGGTTGTCGATGTTGGCCACGTTCACGCCGGACGAGTTGCCGCCCCAGGCGACCAGCCGCTCGCGCAGGGGCGCGGCCCAGCGCGGCAGGCGGGTCTGCACCCATTGCAGCAGGTACGCACCGTCGGCGTCGTTGTTGCCGGTGACGAAGTCCTGCTCGCTGCCGGCCTTCGCGGCCTGCCAGGCGCGCTCGTACAGCAGGTCGAGCGCGGTGCGGGTGGCGGCGAATTGTGCGTCGCGGGCGCGGTGGATGTTGCCGCGGCCGGCGTAGTTCAGGTGCGAGAAGTAGAACTTGTCGACGCCCTCGTGGCGCATCAGCTCGAGCAGCGGCTCGAGGTCGTGCGCGTTCATCGCCGTCATCGTGTAGCGCATGCCGACCTTCACGCCGCGCGCATGCAGCAGGCGGATCGCCGCCAGGCTGCGGTCGAAGGCGCCGTCCAGGCGGCGGAAGCGGTCGTGCGTGGCGCCGATGCCGTCGAGGCTGATGCCCACGTAGTCGAATCCCTGCGCCGCGATGCGGTCGGCCATGGCCTCGTCGATCAGCGTGCCGTTGGTCGACAGGCCGACGTAGAAGCGCATCGTCTTCGCGCGCTGCGCGATCTCGAAGATGTCGGGCCGCAACAGCGGCTCGCCGCCGGAGAGGATCAGCACCGGCACCTTGAAGGCCTTCAGGTCGTCCATCACGGTGAAGACCTCCGGCGTGCTCAGCTCGCCGCTGTAGTCGTGGTCGGCCGAGATCGAATAGCAGTGCTTGCAGGTGAGGTTGCAGCGGCGGATCAGGTTCCAGATCACGACCGGGCCCGTGGGGCCTGCGCCGCGCGTGGTGGGCAACGGGTAGTGCCCGTCGGCTTCGGCGCGCACCAGCTCGCGCATGTATTGGGAAACGCGGAACATGGTCAGCTTTCGGAAATGCGCAGCCCGGCCTTCTTGAGGATGGCGCTGCTGTAGAGGATGTCGCTGCCGCGGCAGGCGTCGCCGAGCAACTCGCGGATGTGATCGGCCTGCTGCTGCACCTCTTCGCGCGAGCGCCCGTGCACCATCGCGAAGAGGTTGTAGGGCCACAGCGGCAGTTCGCGTGGCCGGCGGTAGCAGTGGCTCACCGCCGGCAGGGCGCCGATGCGTTCGCCGAGTTCGTCGACGCGTTCGTCGGCCACGTCCCACACCGTCATGCCGTTGGCCAGGTAGCCCAGCCGGTAGTGGTTGGGCACGGCGCCGATGCGGCGGATCAGGCCCTCGTCGAGCATCTGCGCCAGGCGCTCGCGGACGCGCTCGCCGCTCACGCCGATCATCGCGCCCACCGCCTCGTAGGGGCGCGACACCAGCGGCAGGCCGCTCTGGGTGGCGGCGATCAGTTCGCGGTCGAAATCGGTCAACTGCATGGCGACTTCACTCCTGCGCGGTCAATCGGAGCCCGACGAAGTACTCGCGCTCCTTCGGGAAGGCATGCACCTTCAGGCCGGTGAGCTGCTCGATGTGCGCGAGCGCCGCCTTCGCGGCCTCGTGCGACTCGGCCGCGACCACGAACCACATGTTGAGCCGGTGCTCGCGGCGGTAGTTGTGCGCCACCTCGGGCAGCGCGTTGACGAGCGTCGTGATGCGCGCGAAGTCCGCTTCCGGCACCTCCAGCGCGGCGAGCACGAACAGGCCGCCGGCGCGCTCGATCTGGAACAGCGGGCCGAAGCGCGTCAGCGTGCCGTGTGCGAGCATGCGGCGCAGCCGCTCGATCACCTCGTCTTCCGAGATGCCGAGCTCGAGGCCGACGTCGGCGAAGGGACGCTCGGTCAGCGGCAGTTCGCCGTGCAGCCGGTCGATCAGGCGGCGGTCGATGCGGTCGGGCGCGACCACGTCGGTGGGAGCGTCAGGCGCCGGCATGTTCGGCCTCCTTCGTGCTGGCGCGGAAGTAGCTCGCACCCTGCTGCTTGAAGCGGCGCAGGCTGAACAGCACCTCGTGCGGCCGGTGTTGCAGGCCGGCGGCGTGCGTGGCCGCGTCGATCAGCTGGCGCACCGCGGCGCGTTCGCGGCCGTGCACCATGCAATACAGGTTGAAGGGCCAGCCTTCGGCACGCGTGCGGCGGTAGCACAGCGTGACGCCGGGTTGGCGCGCGAGCGCCGCGCCGCAGGCGTCGACCTGTGCGTCGGGCACGTCGAACACAGTCATCGCGTTCTGGTCGAAGCCGAGTTCGTGGTGGCGCACCACCACGCCGAAGCGGCGCAGCGTGCCTTGCGCCAGCCAGCGGCGCAGCGTCTGCAGCACGGCGGCTTCGGCGAGGCCGAGCCGCTCGGCCCAGGCCGCGTACGGCCGCTCGATCAGCGGCAACCCGCCCTCGACGAGCGCGGCCAGCGGTGCATCGAGCGGTGCGACGCGCTGCACGCCCGTGCCGCAG
>Ga0116157_10006152_pt1 | contig 10894 bp, 9 predicted proteins | sample AD_UKC048_MetaG_FD_89882 | JGI IMG/M metagenome (GOLD analysis project Ga0116157, IMG submission 89882) | Active sludge microbial communities of municipal wastewater-treating anaerobic digesters from USA - AD_UKC048_MetaG | ecosystem: Engineered > Bioreactor > Anaerobic > Digestate | place: USA... | reverse complement strand
CTTTTCCAATTCATCAACCTTATATTGATTTAACTGATTCTGTTCAATATTTATTTCAGGAATATTGTTCTTTGCACCAACAAGTTGTTTATGAAAATGTTCGTCTAATATTTTTAAATCATTCGTATTCATATTAATTTCCAAGTTCAAGTTGGTTCTTTACAAGTTCATAATATACACCTTTACGTGCAGTTAATTCAACGTGAGTACCTTGTTCAGCAATCATACCATGATTTAGAACGATAATATTATCAGCATTTTTAACAGTACTTAATCTATGTGCGACCACAACTACAGTTCTATTTTTGAAAAACTGTTTAAGATTCTCGATGATGATAAGTTCATTGGTAGCGTCTAATGAATTGGTTGCTTCATCAAGAAAAATATAAGCCGGATTTTTATATACAGCACGTGCAATCAAAAGTCGTTGCCGTTGTCCCGAACTAATACCATTGCCTTCTGCGCCAATTTTGGTATTCAATCCAAGTGGCAACCCTTGCACAAATTCTAAAATATTGGCTATTCTACAAGATTCGATTAGCTTTTCAATATTTGGATTTTCATCACCGATAGCAATATTATTGGCTATTGTATCACTAAAAATATAACCCTCTTGCATCACAACACCAATATTTCTTCTCCAATCTCTATGGCTTAGATTTTTCAAATTTACTGGTGCCCTATTATCTTCTGATCCTATAAAAATATCACCATGAGTTGGGTCATAAAACCTTAAAAGTAATTTGATCAATGTCGTTTTTCCACTTCCACTTGCACCAACAATAGCTGTGGTTTTGTGTTGAGGTATATTAATATTTATATTTTTCAAAACGGCTTCATTTCCCGCGCCACTATAAGTAAAATGAAGATTACTCATTTGAATAGAATGATCATTTAAAGTTGAAGCAAAAGCCGGATTCTCATTCATCTCTTCATTGTCTAGATCCATAATTTCATTCAATCTTTCAAGACTTATTTTAGCGCTTTGACCTGATTGAACAAAATCAATAATTTGTTGAATAGGAGATGAGAGTTGCCCAATTATATATTGAATTGCTAACATGGTACCAAGTGTGAGTTCTCCTTTAATTACACTTTGAGCTACTATTAATGTGATTAGAATATCCTTAGTTTGATTAATAATGAGTGCGCCACTTTGTTGAAATTGTGTAATATTAAAATTCTTTAAATTTAATTGAAAGAGTTGTGTTTGAACCATCTCCCATTGCCATCTTTTATGTTTTTCACAACCATTTAATTTAATGTCTTGCATACCTTGTACTAGTTGCATCGTAACATTATTTTCCTTTGATGATAAATCAAACTGCTCATAATCTACTTTTCTTCTGTATGACAGAAACATACGAATCCAAAGGATATAAATGATACTTCCAATAATAAAAATTAGATACACTTTCGGATTATAGTACAGCAGTACGAATGAATATACTATGAGTGTAAGTATACCGAACAAACTTCCTAATGCAACTTGCGTCATAAATTGCTGAATTCTGTTTTGATCTTGAATTCGTTGAAGTATATCTCCTGTTTGTTTTTGATCAAAAAATGAAATAGGAAGATTCATCATCTTTATCCAGAAATCAGAGAGTATAGATATGTTGACTCGTGTACTGATATAAAGAAGTAACCTATTTCGTATAAAATCAACAATAAATCTGCTAATATGTAAAACAAATTGTCCTATCAATAGCAAATAAACTAATCCAACATCATGAGAATAAATTCCAAAGTCGACTACACCTTGGGTAAGAAAAGGCAGAGCTAGTTGAAACAAAGTTGTTAACATCACTGCCACTAGCACTTGAGCAATGATAGATTTATATTTTAAAAAGTAGGCAATTACTCTTTCAAATGAGGTGCCTTTGTGTTTTTCACCTGGTTCATCATAAAAATGGTTCGTTGTTTCAAGTAATAGGGCAGTGCCAATTTCTTCATTACCTTCTCTTGTCGACAACCAGTTTCTTTTAAATACTTCGTTATCTATTTCTATAACACTTTGCAATGCGGGGTCTGCAATAGAAATCGTTTTCTTCGATTTAAATCGACCATTTTTTTGCGGAGGAAGCACAACAAAATGGTTTTTATTCCAATGAAGAATACAAGGCAAATTCGCCTCTGTGAATAATTCCTCATAGCTTAATTTAACGCCTATTGACTTAAATCCAATTGATTCAGCTGCCTCACTAATCCCAAGTAAATTAACCCCATCTTTTCCAACCTGTGATTTATTTCGTAAAGTTTGTGGACTAAAATTTTTTCCATAATACTTACTAATCATGCGCAAACATGTTGGACCGCAATCCATCATATCTAGTTGTGTAAAGTGTGGGAAATTTGTCATAAAATAAATTAATTCCAAGTATTTTTATATGGGTCAAAATTGCATTGAGTGATCTTGGTGTAACAACCATCTTTAAAGGTTATATCAGAATTACTTACACAAACATACCTAAACTGACAATCGCAACACTTTTGCACCTTATCGTTGTGAATAAACCATTTTTCTTTAAAGTCAGATCTATTTATGATATCCTCCATCTTGTGGTCATTTATATTCCCATAAGTTCTATCGTGAGATAAATAATTTTTTATACCGCCATATTGATCAATGCAAATCTTTCGGTTTAGTCCGATATTATGCAACCTCGATTCCGTATAAGTAGTTATGTTGACAGCAAAATGATTAAATGAAAATATTTCTTTGGAAGCGTCTGTTATACTTTTTTCAGTATAGTAAAAAATGTCTTTGTAATAAGATTTGATTGAATCTAATTGCTTGTTAAATGGAGAAGAATAAATAATAATTTTTGAAACGCGGGCATCTAGGTCTCTTATACTTTTTAAATATTCTTCATCTAATTCATTTACATAATCTAAGTAAATTTCAACATACTTAATTCGTGAATATTTAAGCGCATTGACTTGAACCAGAAAAGAATCAAAATCTATTTTCCCAACAAGTCTTAATTGCACTCCTTCGCATCCAAGACCATCTAGTTGCTTAATACAAGATTCTAATGAGTAAGTTGAATTACTTGAAAATTCTACTACCGCATTTATGATCTTAAATGGACTTTTCCATACTCTTTCAATGTCAGGAAATGAAGCAGGCTCGTTTGTAAAGAAACCCAAATTATTTTCTACAAACATATTAAAGTATGAATCTATTCCATTGTTGAGATTATTCTTGAAGTATGATTTTAACTCAATAACAGTTCTATTCTTATTTTGTTGCAGCACCTTTAAAAGAATATTGGGTATTGGAAACATTGAAGCGCTTTCTAAATCCAAAATAACAGATTCCTTTGATCCCTTTATCGGTATGCACGATGCAAATAATTTAAAATATTGAGGTTGATTCATTTGTTGATATTTAAAAAATATTTGAAATTGGTTTATAGGTTGATCCAACTAAATATCCATTATCGCAATGAAATTGACTGCGAGTAAGGGTAGATTTAATTTTAATAATTGGTGGGACTCTCAGTAAAAAATAATTTACTGGTAGATGACTCCTTAATTTTTCATCGAATATTTGAGTTTTTATTTTATTGTTTTCCATTGAAGTATAATGCTATTTTTTCTTCTAAATAATAATTACAAGGTTTACTCACCATTCCAAACTGACCTGCTGGATTCACTTCAAGAAAAATAATTTCATCATCAGTGGTTTGAATAAAGTCTAATGAACCTTCTGATAAGGCAAGTGATTTCATGAGCATAACTATTTTCTTTTCAATTTCTTTAGGCAATTTGTATGGAACATTTCTTACTTTATTTACAGTATCGTAAACCCTAAAATCAGTTCTTGACATCTCAGATTGTTGAGAGAAAATTGCCATTGAGTAGCATACCCCATTCAAGTAGTATGTTCGAATGTCTATCTTCTTTGAAATATTTTTTTGAAATAAAGATGGAAAGAAAATAGGTTCTGTTTCTGTATTTTCATCTTCTGCATATTCCTCAGTATACATAACATGACGTTCTTGAAGCTTGCTCATAAACATGGTTGCTTCAGAAATTGGTTTTGTAATCAGACTATCCTGTTTTTTCAGAAATTCTGTTAAAATATTTTTTTGATTGGTGATGAGCGTATTCGGAATTTTCAATCCACTTTTTCTTGCATGTTTCAAAACAAGTAATTTGTTAATTCTACTACCATTCTTAGAACCTAGAGAAATCTTTGAAGATTCTTCTAATTCATCAAAACAAAATTGAAATAGAGATAACAATTCTTCCTTTAAATGATAATGTGTCTCAGTATCTATATAATCCAACTCCGAAGTACCTGCCAATACACCTCTTCTTCGATACCAAATACCAAACTCACTTTTCAAATTGTGTATAAATGAGATATTATTATTGTCAATACCTACCCTGTTAAAGAGTTGAAAGAAATCGGAATAATGATTAATTCTTATAGGAGTATGCGCATGCCAAGTAAGCCAGTCAATTACTTGATTTGTTGAATTGTCGCAATCTTTAGAAAATATTATAATATTCATAATTGTAGGGTAAGGGCTGTCTCAAAAGCAATTTTATATTGAGTTTAATAAAATCATTATGATGGAATCCTAATTCAGTAAAACAGATGAGTTCAATTCCACTTTTAATAATCACTTATTAGACAGCCCTTGTTTTTAGTTTTCACTCTCTTGATTACTCTTCACAGTCATTACTGGAAGTTTGAACCTTGACAGTCCATTTGCAAAGGTCTAATACTGCACCTGTTGAATCATCGCCATAAATTTGACTCCAAACAGAAGTGCCGCCACCAACAAGGTTTTTCATTTCAGTTTTGCTCAAAAGCTTGAAGTCATTGAATGACTCCTGTAATTGATCCTTTTTCATTTTTAAAAAATTTAATATTTTGCTTACTCTAGTTGGTTTTCAGCTACCCCATCTTACTTTGATTGAGCGTTTTCAGAATTTCGCTTGTATATACATTCTTTTGTTTTCTATAGTAAATTTAATATTGAATTTTGCCTACTTTAACATGAGTTCATATTCGTCTTATTACTTGTTATATTCGTAGCTTATTCTTCTATAAGTGTATCGTTTTATGAAACATCAACGAGACATTCTTGCGTGTTCTTTTTCCATAAGCAGTACTTATTAATGAAGTTATAAATAACCATTTCGTTTTTTCGTTGCTTTGATCTGAACAATCTATTGACACTCATATGGATATAACTTGCCAGTAAATCAAACAGCATTATATCAGATGTTTCATTTACAATTTCAAGGATAAGTTGACAGATTTCTTTGCGTTCAACCCTCGCCTTCTCTATAATGTCATACATGATTTCAAATTCTTCGTTCTCAGCATGATCTTCGCTTAAAAAGAGTTGAATTAAATCTTTCTGCTCTCTATATATTTTGTTGATTTCATCTTTAGTTTGTTTAGCTCCTCCAAATTCCTTTAGAAATCCTGCAGAGCAGTTACCGCTAAATTCAATTTTTTGTTCAAGCGATAAATCGAAACTATCCATGAATGAATCAATATATTTTAAAGCAAATAACCATCTTAGTCGCTCACCGTCATCACCTTCTATGAGGGATATGAAATTCAAAATAGATTTGCTGTCAAAATAAAATAGCTCTTCAGAAAGTGCCATAGTGCTTGATCCGTAACGCTCAATTTCTCTATTATATGTATCGTTTTGAATTTTATGGACCAAACCATTTTGTATCCATTGTTTACCCAATTGATTTATCTTATCTGCAATTTCAGAAATAAATTTAACATGGCTAAGCTCAAATCTAAGTCTAAAATGTGTGCCATTTGTATCGTTATAACGTATAAAAAACCACTTAATAATTTTACACTCTTCTATTAAAGTTTCAGCAAACGGTTTAATTTCTTCACTTAAAATTTTATCTGCAATAATTACACCGCAATAAACTTTGTAATAGAGCCAATTTGAACCGGGAATAAATTTTCGTTGAATTTCTTGCTTCTTTAAAGGCAATAGTAGAGTAGGATTTAGTAAGCTTTTCTTTTTAATAAATACTGCTAAAAGTTGATGCGCGTAGCTCCCATTTTCAGATTCGATAATATTAGTTTCATCATTGAACAAAAACTCCTTTAATGTAAAGCCCGCTCTATCTTTTATTTCTTCGATAAAACTATGTATAGAAATTTCATTTTCAAAGTCCACATACAATTCATTATCACCATCAGCTAATACTACCTTGCTGGGAATTTGAAAGGTATCTCTCAATACACATAAATTTTCTTTACATTTGGTTTGATCATTTTTATTGAACGCTGTTACGATATCGCTCAAATGCTTTTTCTTTAAATTCCATGTAGCGGCTGATAGAATAATATTTTTATATTCAAATCTTGGTATATAAATATGCACATTTTCTACATTGCCTAATGAAAACCCGAAAAAACTGTTTTGATGATGGATTTGAAGCTTGCATAAAAATGAATAAATAGGCAAGGCAGACATGGAGTAATTATGTGCATTTGAAAGTCTTGTAACGACTTCTTTATTGAGCCTTTTGGAACGTAATATCAATTTGCCATTTTTAACGGATAACATTAAATCTTCAATAGAAATAGAATGATCTTCATCACAAGTAGTTTTGCCTAAATAAGGAATTTGATATTCATGCAAACCCGGTCGCATAAGAATATTTCCGGTCCTCGCTTCAGGAAGATGTACAATATCAGCTATTATTTTATCTGATTCTATCTCTCTTTCAGCTTGGGCAATGATGCCTATATTGCTGTGTATGCTTTCATTAGTATGTGCAAATCGTGCTTGCAAATCCACTCCACTAGCTCCACCACCAGCATGACCTAAATCTATCTTCAAAATACCCTTCTCAATAAGCAATGAAAACATAACTGAAAACGAAGGGACCGAATCTAAGGATTCCTTTTTCTTGAAATTTTTAGCTATATCACTTTCATTCAACACGATGATCTTATTCTTATTAAATAATGCCTCTTGAATTAAATCATTCAAGTAAATATCTTTTTCATTCCATTGCATTTTTTGATTCCCTGCATCAGTTGCATATATGGGGATATTATCTACTAAGGGTGAAGTGGAGTCATCACTATTTTCTACTTCATTATAAATACCCGTTTCATTATCTAATGCAATTGTAATTGGAATTTCCTCATCTTCATACCTTTCTGAAAATTTCTCAATAAACTTTTCAAGTGGGTTATAATTTTTAGTGTTAAAATATTCAAGCAAGCCTAGACAATCAGTAATTTGTTGCAAAGTTTGTTCATCAAGTTGATTACTATAGTATGAGCCGCCAAAGTCTAATTGAAATAATTTGCTTCTATCTATCCCTACCCCTAATTCTATAATTTGATCGATGACCTTCTCATAACAACTGCTATCTATACCTATGGCTGTTTTATTGAGCTCAGCTATTGCTGATTTAATTTGAATGAGTTTAAAATAAATATCGGAGGCTTCTTTAATGGATGATATCACCTGAATAATATTGTCAAGAAAATCAGCAGTTAATACCGTGGGTTCTAATTCACTCATAAGAAGTTGATTCTCTATTAACTCATTAATATATTCAACCGATTCTTCGTAATTAATATCATTTCCAATGATACTTTCAGCCAATTCTTTAATTGTTGCGCCCTTCTTTTCTGCAGTGAATAAAACAATTTCTAAATAGTTACTTGCTTCAACGCCCGATAAATAATGTTTCCTCTCGCTTCCATCGTATCGATACTCAACGTATCTATATTGGTCTCCAATTTTATAAAGACTTGAATTCGGGTGAAATATTAAATGGTTCTTAATTGTCGAATTGTGTTCAAGATGCTGAGCCAATGCGCAGAGATAATTCATATCTAACCGAATGTTCTTCTTGAATGTTTTATAATGTTCCATCTTTACATCAGTCTTACTGGCAAGTTCTAAAACGCCGCAATTTGCAAACAGTCCGTAAGGTGTGGCACGAGTACACATTCTTGAATAGAATTTGTACACTGAACCTATCACTTTTTTCTTTTTCTTTAAATCAGTCATTTCCTCTACCCTTACAAAATCATTATAAAGACTTGGTGTAGAAATAAATAAAGCTTCAAGAAAGGATGTATCTGCTAGTAATTCAGCATAATTTTGCAACCCCGGCAATTGTTTTATTGAGTAAGTGGGAGTACGTATGACTACCTTATTTAAATAAAAATATTTATTCTTCATTCTTCAAGATATTAGATAATTTGAATTGATATGGATACGCATTAGTCGAGTAATAAAAGAGAATTCCAACTATTACATTCCGGATTTTCAATGGATAAAATAAATAAACCATAACCCATCAAGCCATCCATCAAGCTATAATCATTTTTGTAACGCTTTGTATCTTGATCAAAATAGATTTCATTATTTTTAAAATTTCTTAATGCGGCTTGTTCCCATTTTTTAAATGCAAACCAATATTGATCATTTCCGGTCTCTTCATAAATTCTTTTATAGATATATGCATTACCGGCTGAACCATGACATAAACATATTAGATGAGAAGTTGAGGAGAGAGATAAAGTTTTTTCCTGAATTAATGTATGCTCTAAAGCTTCTATACCTAATTTCTGTAAACGTTTATTTTCTAATAATTTGCCGGCTTTCAAAAAAGCCCAACCCAATGTAAGGTCGCTATAACACCATGCAAGTCGACCGTGGTAACTATTCTGTTTGGTTGTTTCCGGTTCATAAATTCTTTCTAAATAAATGGATTCAGCGTTATTAGTGACTGGGTTTCTATATTTGACAATTATATTGACTATTTTATTGATCAGTTGTCTTAAGTATTTACTATTTGTAATGATAATTAGTTTACTCAGCACTAAAATTATGGCAGGCAAGCCATGTGCAATACCATTGCTATAATGGGGTCTATGAGCCATAAATTGATTTCCATTTTCATCTTTATCTAATTCATCTGATTGAATCAAAAAGGAAGGTTTAATTTTTTCGTTTTCAATGCTTGCAACAATATTGTTGATATGAGGTAGTATCAAAGAAGGGTTTCTATCATAGGCTTTCGCCAAAAGATTTATAATACCTATTGCCCCAGTATAATAATCAAAATTATGTTGTTTTATAAGTTGAATACATACATCAGTCAAAACCTTGTAGATATCCTTCATGTACTTCTTTTCATTAAAGATTCTAGTTTTCTCATTTATGATATTCAGCGCTTCAATATATCCTGCAATGCCAGTTGATAAACCGGGTCCTTGAAAATTATTTTGTTGAATTAGCTTTTCAACTTTAGCGAATAATTTCATTGCAGAAACTTCTATATTATTATTCTTATTATTGCTAATAGCATAGTAATAGTTGAAAAGATAATTCCCTAAGGCCCCGTAATAAAGACTCTGGCTTTGGTAGTTCTTTATTATGGGTTTTATCTTCAGTATTTCTTGGAGTACCAATGGATACGTTTGATTGCTTTCAACAGAGATTGAGTTCATTATTTTAATATTTTAAAGTGAGATAAAATCAGTCAAGAAGAATCTTTCGATTTTCTTGACTGAAGTAAATTGAACAAGAGATTTCAATTAATTGTTGTTAACTACATCCAATGACATCCTGTTTTTGCCTTACAAGATGATCCATGACAAGTAGGCGCGCCAAGTGCCAATGTTGGGCAACAGCTAGTACCGCATGACCCACTGATCAAACATCCTGAATTCACATCACTTATACCTCCACCTAAGGTATTTTTCATTCCCATTTTGGAAATAGTTTCTCTGTTTAATTTTAGCTTTTGATTTTTCTTTTTCATTGTTAAAATTTTAATTGTTAATAAATAAATTTCATACGATTAGACTTGAGGACAGGTCATATTAACCAATACAGAAGCACAGGCTTCACAAGATTGATTGCATGATCTGGCACAGGTAGGGTTGCAACTTTGATGGCCGCTAATTTGACCGCCATTAATATTTGCTAAACCCATTTTAGAAAGAGTCGCTTTTTTTATTAATAGCTTGTTGTTTTTCTTTTTCATACTAAATTTATTTTTTGCCTACTTTGTAATGAGGTTTTCGGCTTGTCCTCTTTTAATTTCATTCTTTGGATTACAGATATAAATTTATAACTATGATATTGTGTTGATAATGTAATTTGAGATTCGTTCGCTTTCAATTTAAATTCGTGATAATATGAGCCGAAAGTGTTAACAGAAACAATTTGTTAAAAAGTATTGAAGGACATAAAAAAGGCCAATCAATTGATTAGCCTTTTTCTTGATAAATTACAACATAATTATTGGTTGTAAGCTATCTAATGGAATTTTTAATACTTACATTTCGGCCTTGCAATTTCCATTTACCGATTTAGGACAGCCACATGAAGTAACAAAGCATGTTGCACCGCAACTTACTTGATTAGCATAAGAATAACCACCGGCGCCACCGGCGATGTTTTTCATTCCCATTTTAGAAAGAGTTTGTTTGCTCAAAAGCAACTTTTGATTTTTCTTTTTCATAAAATAATAATTAATTTTGCCTACTTTGTAAAAGGGTGTTCAGCTTGTCCCTCTTGTAGATTTCAGAAGGATTAATTAATTCCAAAAATTGATTAATGGAATTAGTATCCACTTCCGCATCCGTTTCCTGAAATTGTGTAACAGGTAGCACCAGGGCATGTGCCAACACAAGTTGCCCAACATGAGGGAGCATTAATTGGGCAATTGGATTTCCCACTAACACCACCTTGAATTTTACTCATTCCAATTTTGGAGATAGTTTGCTTGCTCAAAAGCAACTTTTGATTTTTCTTTTTCATAAAAAAATTATTTATTTTGCCTACTTTGTAAAAGGGTGTTCAGCTTGTCCCTATTTTTAGTTTGTAATCCATTGAATTCAATAGAT
>Ga0116157_10006151_pt1 | contig 10895 bp, 18 predicted proteins | sample AD_UKC048_MetaG_FD_89882 | JGI IMG/M metagenome (GOLD analysis project Ga0116157, IMG submission 89882) | Active sludge microbial communities of municipal wastewater-treating anaerobic digesters from USA - AD_UKC048_MetaG | ecosystem: Engineered > Bioreactor > Anaerobic > Digestate | place: USA... | reverse complement strand
CGCGAGCTCCAGGCAGGCTCTTCAACAGGCTGAGTTCCTCCTGGAAGCGGTAGAAGACCAGGATCGGTGTACCTGTGCCTTCCATGATCTCTCGCACCGCGTCGAGCTTCTCGCGGTGGAGAATGCTGGGCTCTGCTGCAATCAGATCGCTGTAGGCGAACCCCGCTGAGATCTGGCTGAGCTTCCCGGTCAAGACAGCTGCGTTAGCAGCGGAGTGGATGGCACCTTCTCCAATGAGGCGAAGGTCCGCAACGAGCGACTTCTCCATCCTGGTGTACACGCCTCGAGCGGACCGAGGCAGGTCGACTTCGACTGTGTTGTGGATCATCGGCGGGAGTTCGAGGTAGTCCTCCGCGGACATGCTGATGCAGATGTCTGAGATGAGATTCGAGATCCGGACCTCCGCACCAGGCTTCGGGTGCCACGGTCCGGGATAGTTCCCCTTCACGTCCTCCTGGTAGAAGTACCTCTGCTTGTAGGTCCCGACTCCTTCACCAAGCCGACCACCGGCTCCGAGACGCTTTCCGAAGTCGAGAAGATAGATCTGAGACCAGAGATTCAGGTATCCGTTCGGCGCTGGAGTCCCGGTGAGACCCCACACCTTGTCCATGTGCCGAGCGATGTGGATAGCGAGTCGCCACCGAATCGAAGCTGGATCTTTGAAGCCCGACAGCTCATCGATAACCAGAGTCTTCCAGCGCATCCTCCGGCTCGGCTTGATGTCCTTCAGGTTGTCTCGGCTGATGACAGTGATGTCCGATTCGGTAGCCAGCAGCTGTGCCCGCTTCGCTGGTTCACCAGCCACCACGGTCATGGTCAAATCAGGCCTCCAGATTCTCCTCTCCGCGTCCCAGACATGCTCAGCTACACGTTTCGGCGCCACAATCAACGCGGGGAGGTCCTCGGGCCGGAGAGCGCTGAGAACGCATGCCGTCTTCCCAAGACCCATCGCGAGGAACAGCCCGGCGGAGCCTCGGTGCAGATGCTCCACTGCGCGCTTCTGGTACCCGTGGAGCTCGATGACTCAGTCCTCCAGATCTGGCTGATCCTTGTCCACGACCTTCTGCGTGGGATGCTTCCACCCTGCCAGTGAGACGGCCAGAGCGAGACCGCGTGCAGTCACTGGCTCTCCCACAGCCATCTTGTCTCGGATGACTCGGTGAATCACTCGCTCCAGAGACTCATTCTTCGGCATTGTTCACATCCACCGGGCGACCATCAGTTGCCGCTGGTGACTGCGTACTGCGACCCTGGAGCGTAGACAGTGATGCCCTGCGGCAGAGCCTTCAGACGGTCGATCTCGGCACACGCGGGGCAGGCGTCGTAGCCCTGCTGCTTGGCAGCATTCTGGGCAGCGAGGGCAGTCGCCTCTGCCTGTCCGGCCTGAGCACTGGCCACCCGACCGTTCGCGTCAGCCACGCTCTGCTGGGCCACGTTGATCGCGTTCTGCACGTTGTCTGGCAACGTCACCTTGGAGGCAGCGAAGCTGATGTTCGTGAACAACGGCAGTCCGAGCTGCTTCTCCACGTCGACCGCGAAGGTCTTATTGACTCCATCCTGAATGGTGGTCAGCGTGTTGTTGCCCAGATCAGGTGCGTTCTGGTCAACCTGCACGGTGGTGGCCTGGTTCCCGGTCGGTGCGTTCTGAGCCAAGATGCACGAGGCGACGAGCTCAGGACACGTGACCTTGCCGATCTCCTGCCGGAGAACGTTCTGCACGAGGTTGCCCATGGTGGCGCTCAAGAAGGCGCTCCATCCGTCCTCTCCCACGTCCCAGGCGGCGACCTGCTCGCCTTGTGCGTTGGGGAACGTTCGGGTGCCGTAGGCGTCATCGAAGGCCTGGAGCACGGCTGGATCCTGGTTCAGCTCGAAGTAGAACGTGCCCTCGATGCCGACCTGCACACCGTCCTTCGTCGGGACGTTGATCTGCTCGTTGGAGTCGCCACCGGGGCCGACCTTGAAGTACCGCTGAGTGGTCGGGTAGCGGTGGATCTGCGACCACCAGCCGGTGCTGGTCAGACCGTCGGCGGTGGTGACGATCTCTCGGAATTGGTTGTCGTCGAACAGGCCACCGTTGCGGACGACGATGACCTCACCACCGTCAGCCTTGTTGAGGCTGTCAACGTAGGCGATTCCGGCGAAGATCACCCCCACGATGGCAAGAATCGATCCGAGCGCGATCAGCGGTGCCCAGGGACTGCGCTTGTTCATTCACTTCTCCGTTTCTTCGAAGGTCAGGATCCCTGCCTCCAACAGAGCGAGAATCTCCATCTCGCTTCGAACTTCCTTGTCGATGGGGAACTTGGAAAGGTACCCATCGGGATAGGTGTATCCGGCTGGTCGGCGACCTCCTCTGCGGGTCCAGTTGTACCGCTTCTGCGTTCCGCACTTGCGGCATTCCAAGATGAACAAGAAGCCTCTGTTGGACCCTTTCTGCGCTCTTGCGTAGTTCGTCCAGGAGTGCCCGAACGTCCTGCACCAGAGGACATCTGCGTTCATCTCGTCTATGCTGTGAACGCGCTTGCTCATTCACTTCTCCGTTCGGGTCAGTCTTGGAACCACGGTGTGGTTCGCAGTGCAAAAGACACTTCACGTATGTCTATGCCAGCCTGAATGACAAGGATCAGGGCTGCGACGATCATCAGACCGATGATTATCTTCGATCGGTCGACCCGGACGAGATTGTTGGTCATTTCCTTCTCCAATCGAGTTGGTCTAACTTGGACGTTCCGTGAACCTGGGCCAGTAGGTCGTTGTAGGCGCGAATCTCGGCCCGGCGCTGCCGGTACCACTTGATGAACTTGGACATGATTGGACCAATCTTCGGATTCGAGTGATTAGACGATGGCCAGGAACACGCGGGTCGGGGTGCGGTCGATCTCGACTACCGGGCAGCCCGGCGTGGTCAGCAGGTCCAGCAGATTCTCCTCGTCGCGCTCCCGGAACTCGGGGGCGAGCTCCGCATCGGCCAGAACGATCGCGATCTGCTCCGCATCGGGGTACTGAGCGGAGTACCGGCTGTTCATCATTGAAACCGACTCGGTGCGAAGGGCGAAGCCATTCTCGGCTGCGATCCGGATGGCCCTGGCCTGTGCGCTCATGTCCTGCTCCTCTGCTCGGTGGCTGGCCCGGTGGCCAACAACTAGAACTATACCCTCCTACTGCTTAGGAGCGCTACTCCTAAGCAGTAGGACCACCCGATCGGGTTACGGAACGTCGATCTTGAAGGAGTCCCCCGGTCCGAGACCATCTTGGCGTTGGGTCACTTCCCCCTAGCAGCGCGCTCGCGCCAGATGGCCCGACCGTGTTCGCGGATCTTCTCTGCCACGTCCGGAGTGTCGAGGCGACGGATGTAGGTCGGGAGACAAGTGGAACGACCCTCATCGGAACCGACCAGCTGCATGATGGAGACCTGGAACTTGGTCAAACCGGTGCGGAACACGATCGCGGGATTGGCGTATGAGTCCTGAACAACGTCGCCGATCTTGAGATCCTCGGCCTCGACGTCGGTCCAGATCCAGGCTGTGGTGGTCATGTCCTGCTCCTCTGCTCGGTGGCTGACCCTGTTGGCCAACAACCTCATTTATACGCTCCTAGAGCTTAGGAAGCTACTCCTAATTAGTAGGACCACCCGATCGGGCTACTCCACGTTGATCCTGTCTGAAGAGAGTCCCCTGGCTCCGGTGGGAGGGGACCACCGGAGCCAGGGAAGTTGTGGGGTCAGCTCGCGCCGATCAGGTCCAGGATCTCGACGGCGGAGCTGGTGTAGATGAAGGGGTCCAGGTAGGCGCGCTGGAAACGGTTCTCGATGCGGCCCAGCTCCGTCTTCGACCGAGTGTTCCGGTAGTGCTGGCCGTACTCGATCGCGGCCTGGAGCAGGCCGTAGGACGTCCCCGAGATGAACTCGGAGGTTTGGCTGGCCAGCACCAGATCGAAGTCGTTACGAGCGTTCTCGACGTTGTTCATGACCCGGTCGGAGACCAGCTTGGCGTTGGGCACCGGGATCAGCGTGTTGCGAAACTGCTCGACCTGGTCGCTGGTGACCCGGATGGAGGACAGGTGCTCCATCTGCAGGTTGTAGTTCAGGACGCCATCCCGCCATCCGGCCAGAGCGTTCTTGGCGTCCTCGATGCGCTCCTGGATGGTGGAGGTGTGACGGAAGACGAACTGGGTGCCGCGCTGCGTCGCGTCCAGATCGGCCATCTGAGCGGTGTTGTCGCAGACGATCCGGGTGGCGACGGCCTGGCCACGGAACGATCCGTCGCCATCGTGCGAGTTCTGCAGAGCGTAGTACATGACCGTGGCGGTCTCCTTGTCGCCCTTGATCATCAGCGGCTCGTTCAGGCGCAGGAGCAGCCAGACCTTCTTGCCACCCTTCAGCGATCCACCGGTCTCGAACTTGACGTCCCCGGAGTCGCCCTGGATGACCTCGGCGATGTCGTACATCTCCTCGTTCTTGACGATCGAGGTCGTGGTGGTCGTGACACCCAGGAACTGGTGGTTGTCCGACCGGGTGACCTCGTGGTGGGTCTCGACCGGGACGAAGGTCTCGCGGATCTCGCCGGTGTCGCTGACGGTGATCTCCTTGCGGAACAGCGGCGTGGTGACCGGCTCCCAGTTGTGGGCCAGCTTCTGGGCTTCCGCCCGAGTCGGGTACTCGTTCAGAACGGTGCCCAGGCCGTGCCACGCGGGCTCCCGGACGACGAAGAGGTTGTCGGTGGCGGTGATGTTGTGGGACATGTCCTGCTCCTCTGCTCGGTGGCTGGCCTCCGTGGCCAACAACAAGAACGTTACCTCCTAGAGCTTAGGAGCGCTAGTCCTAATTAGTAGGACCACCCGATCGGGTTAGTCGATTGGCGATTACAGCACGGATTGCCTCAGCGTGCTTCCGGTACACACAAGGCCAGTACGCACCACCGCGCCATGGATTCTGCTTCTGGCAGGTCGTGCAGATCTCTTCTCGCTCAGCATTCTCGAAGTGGTCTGGGTGGTCAATCTTGTCAGCCTCATCCAGCACTGCACGAAGCGCATTCACGAGGTGCGGGACATCGTCAGCTACTGTCTCCCAACCCTGTTGCAGATTTGCTCGATGTTCGATCTCGCTGATCGCGTCCCTGATCATGACCTCAGACTCGCAGCGATTCGATTCAGGGCTTCGGACAGCCCAGAATCAGCCAATTCATCGATGCAGAACTTGGGATCCGCTCCGCTCTCTGTGACGAGGGCCAAGCAGATCTGTGAATCTCCGATCAACGTGGGCAGATCTTCTCCGGCTGCCTTGAGGAACTCTTCTTCTGTCATTGCAATCCCTTCTACCTTCGCGCCAGGGCCGACGCTGTCAGTCATTTCAATCTCCTCTTGGCCATGTACCGAACACGAAGATGGGTCGACGCTGTTACACTCCTCTTGGTTCATCTCCATCCTCTCAGAATCAGGCCAGCAGCGACAACTGGCAGGACCCACCAGAGAAACACGATTCGAATGAAAGAACTCCAGTCACGATTCATCAGGTGTCCAGCAGCGTGACGATGATCGGAGTCTCGCGGTATACCCACTCAATCGTGCGGAACAGGTACTTCCCCCTGCTGGTGAGATCATCGAACTTGGGGTGGAAGTACTGGTTCTTGTTCCTTGACCAGAGGGACTGATTCGTGGATCCGAGTAGCAGCCCGGCAGCGAGTCCGAACTCCTTCAGATTCCGAGGGCTGACCACCACATCCTGGTCGCCCCAGAACACACCGGCGACATTGCACTCCAGCTTCCCATCTTCACCAATCAGAAGATAGAAGGCCAGGCCACCCTCGTGACTGTCCCCCCACTCCTCTCCGGTGGGGAGAATCACCATGCTCTCCATCAGTACTCAATCCTATCTGCTGCCATCTTGAACAGCTCAATCAGCATCTCTGGTGTGGTGTTGAGGCGCTCGTTGTTCCACAACCTCTTCTGAGAATCCAGATGAGTCTTCCCCAGATGGTTCCGCATCAAGATGCACTTGCTCTTGAAGAACGGATGGAGAATCTCGCAGTTGCCGCTGCTCATCGCAGAGCCTGACGCGAGCCTCCGACAGAGGTGCCGCCCAGAGACGCCCGATTCGCCGCCTCGCGACCGGCCCGAAGGCCAGTAGCCGATTGAGTGGAGCCCGCGCCACCCTGCCAGGTGCGCTTGGTGTTTACGAGCCCCGAGTAGTAGTCCTCAACGCGCTTCTTCCGACTCACGAGAACCAGCTCTCCACGGCCTCCAGGCTCCTCCAGGACGGTCCGGCGAGCGGCCTGTAGGCGCTGGCCCACTCGAGCAGCGAAAGCGTCCTTGAAGGAGATTCGAGCTGTGCTCCCATGCATGGGACGCCAGCCTGCAGGCTTCCACACGCCACCCTCGTGGTATCCCTCGCGCCACACCATCTCTGAGCGGTACTCACCCTTCTGGATGAACTTCTCCGATTCGGAGTGCATCTGCATCAGCAGGGAGGTGTAGAGCGCTTCGACGATCGCGATGTCGCGCTCGTGTCCGTAGGCCATGCAGACGACCGAGTCGTCGGAGACCGTGAGACGGACGTCGTTGACGTTCGCGATCCAGTTGAGTAGGCGCACATGGGTGTGCAGGCCGAAGGTCCGCTTCTTCCCCATGACGAACATCTTCTGGGTCAGCTCGTCCTTGTTGGAGCCCGGCAGGGATCGAGCCGTCTCGAGGTCGATGGACTCCCGAGTGGCGATCTCCTGCGCCTTGGCGAAGAAGGCTTCCGCCTCGTGCTGGTTGGTGGTGTTCTCCGCCTTGTTCAGAAGGAGCGAGATCTTCTCGATGGTCGAAGTGCTCATTGTCGTGATCCCCTCAGATCGGTGGATGGGTTGGCGTGGCTGGGGGAGGAGTCGAACCTCCCTGGGATCCCGTCCCAGCCGATCGTGCTTCAGGCGTCCAGCGCGAAGGTCTGGCCCTGCTTGATCCAGACGTGGGTGGTCTTACGACCCACTCCGGACCGCGACTTGACCTCGACGGACAGGGTCCCGTTGTTCCAGACCTGCGCAGGCTTGCCGTACCAGGACTTGACCTGACGACCGTTGACGACCAGAGCTTCTCCGGCGGCGAAGCGAGCGTTGACCTCGTCGGCGATGGCCTGGACGTTGGTCTCGGTGATGGTGGTCATGTCCTGCTCCTCTGCTCGGTGGCTGGCCCCGTGGCCAACAACAAGAACGTTACCTCCTAGGCTCTAGGAGCGCTAGTCCTAATTAGTAGGACCACCCGATCGGGCTATGGGGCGAGAAAGTCGCAGACGACCTTGATGAGATCCGAGATGCTGCTCTGCACGTACGGAGCCTGGCCGGGCTTCCGCGCTTCTCCATACCAGTACGTGGCGATCGGGTTCTGCCCAGAGGGCTTGAATTCGATCCGGTTGACCTGGAAGTCGAACGTCACCTGGGACACCAGGTTCAGGTTCTTACCCAAGGCACGGATGACGCCGGTGTTGGCGTAGGTGAAGTCGATCGCCACGACCAGTCCTCGAGAGATCAGGATCGACTCGATGCGGTCCAGGATCAGGCTCTGGGTGTTGACAGACATTTCAGATCTCCTCGGCAGCGGTGAAGAAGACGCGCTCTTCGGAGTACGCCTGCAGGATCTGCGCCTGCTCGATCTTCAGCATCAGCGCGACGTTGATCAGGGTCTGGACCTTGGTCTGGTACTCGACAGCCCGAGTCGCCGGGTTGATGACCCAGGAGGCGTCCGGGACCATCCCAGAAGCCATCTTGCTCACCTGGTGGTCAGCCTGCTTCTGGACATCCAGCAGGTAGCTCCGCAGCTGCTGTGCGTTGCTCTGAATGTCGTTGAGGATCTGGGCCTGCTCTTCGGTGGTGGTGTAGACCGGCATGTCTGGCTCCCTGCTGGATGGGCTGACCTCGTTGGCCAACAAGGACAACTATACCTCCTAAGCTCTAGGAGCGTAACCCTAATTACTAGGAACCACCCGATCGGGCTAATGGCACATTATCCAGTCATCGACGTCAAGCTTTCCGTACAGTGTGAACACCTGGACACCCAAGTCAGACAGCTTCTCATGTAGGAGCTTCTGCACAGGACTCAATCGCCCGACCTCGGTCTTCAGCTCGATAAGATGAATATGGCCGCCAGGGAGAATCACCATTCGATCAGGCAATCCAACCGTGGTCGGGGCGATCTTGAACGTCGTTCCACCCAGAGCTTTAACCCTGGAGTGCAGGTACGATTCCACAGTTGATTCCCTTACCATCTAGGAAGCATATAGCTCCTTAACAGAAAGGACAGTTCATGGTCAAGAACACCACCGCGATGCTGGCCCGGAACAAGCTCGGATCGCTCATCCTCTCCAAGGCTTCGGAGGAGGAGATCGCTGCTCAGCGAGTCCAGCTTGCTGCTGCGATTCTGGAGCAGCAGATCCGCACCGCGATGAACGCTGGCGTGACCCACGGAAAGGTGGCTTACATCGCCAAGAAGATCAGTAAGGAGGCGAGCAGTGAGGTGGGAACACAGAGCGTGGCGTGAACCCAACTACCGAAGAGCCGAATTTCACTTTGGGAGAGGAATCTTCCGAATCAGGTGGCGAGGGATGAGGCGATGACTAGCAGAGACAATGCGAAGCTCCACAAACGACAACGAGTCTGCATCGTTTGTGGAGCACGAGGCTCAGAACCCCATCATCCTGACTGTCCGCCGGAGAATGCCAAATGACGTCATCTCCTCCTCGGGGACTCGAGTTCGCCTTGAAGATCGCAGCCCGAGGATATCGAGTTCATCCGGTGCGCTGGCCCAGCAAAGCACCAATGCTCCGGGATTGGCCTACGCGGGCATCATCTGATCCAATTGACATTGAAGAAATGTGGATGTCCCGTCCACGAGCTCTCGTCGGTGTCGCCTGCGGCCCGGTACTTGCTATCGATCTGGATGAGAAAGACGGCAAGAACGGCATTGACAACTGGGCCACATGGTGCTGGGGCGAGAACGTCCACGTGGAGGACTTCGCCCAGAAGACCCTCAGCGGTGGAGCGCACATCCTCTACATGCTGCCTGAGGGGATGCAGCTCGGAGACAGCTCTGGGAAACTACCCAACGGTGTCGACGTTCGCGGGTATGGCGGTCAGATCGTCGCCTATCAGGAGCTCCCGATAGTCAGCGAGCTACCCATCGCTCCAGAGGCGTTGCTGGAGGCTCTGAAACCTCCTCCACCGCGCGAACGTAGGTCTGGCAGTGCAACCGTGAGGGATCCATCTCTCGGGCTGCATCCGTACGCTGCCCGGGCCATCGGCTATGAGCTGGATCGCCTTGACGAGTGTGCCCGTGGCGGCGACATGTGGGACAACACCACCTACGCGGTCGCTTGCAATCTCATCGAGATAGCCAACTCACCGTGGAGCGGCTACACACTCGAGCAGGCACATGCAGACTGGCTGAATCATGCGCCCGTGGACAACGCAGGATTCCCCGAGTCGCGGAGGAACCAGAAGTGGGACAGCGCCGTAGCGACCGTGGGAGACGCTGATCGAGAGGAACCAGAGGGGCAGTATCTTTCTGCGCAAGAGGTGTTCGACGAGTGGATCGAGCAGGCTCAGCATCGCATCTTCGATGCCACACCGATCCTTCAGCACATCCGCGCGGCTGCTCATTCACGGATGCTCGGAAGCGGAGCTGTCCTGGCCAACGTGCTGGGGAGGGTTCTGGCAGAGGTCCCACCGGGCGTCGTGCTCCCTCCAACGATCGGATCGGCTGCTTCGCTCAACCTTGGCTTTGCGATGGTGGGACAGTCTGGAGACGGGAAGTCAGCCACCTTCAAGTGTGGTGCAGAGATCCTGGGGATCAACCAGAAGCACCTTGAGATCGGCGTGGGTTCTGGGGAGGGTCTAATCGAGTCCTTCCTCGAGGAACAGACTGTCCCCGATCCACGCGATCCCACGAAGTCGATAAGAGTGAAGGGACTGGTGACACCACCATCCCGGATCTTCAACGTCGACGAGGTGGAACAGCTGACCAAGGCATCGGGGCGCGAGGGAGCGACGATCATGTCGATCCTGAGAACAGCGCTCACAGGCGGAGCGATGAAGAGTGCCAACGCCACGGCGGAGCGGCGGAGGAGCGTGGACTCAGAGACCTACAGGCTGGTGACGTATCTGGGGGTTCAACCCACCAAGAGCGGACCTCTCTTGAATGAGGCCGATGCAGGGACGCCTCAGCGGCTGTTGTGGATCTCGACAGTGGACAAGACGGTGCCTCTGGAGAAGCCTGAGTGGCCTGGCTCGATTGACTGGGCAGGCATGATCATCTACGCCAATCAGTATGAGGTGCAGTATCCGCAGCACGTCAAAGATCTGTTGATGCAGCAGCGGTATGACCGTGTTCACGGGAAGGGCGATCCACTCGAATCTCACCTGATGCTGACCCGGCTGAAGGTCGCTGCAGCCCTGGCATTTCTTCACGACGAGATGGACATCACGGATCAGTGGTGGACTCTGTCGGGCTATCTGATGGAGTGGTCGAAGAAGGAACAAGACCGATGCAGGGCTGTTCTGAACGAGGTTGGCAGTGCTGCAGCGCGCAGCAGAGGCCGCACATCCGTCGTCGAGGAGGAAGCAGCAGACGCATTGCGCTTGGACGCAGTGAAGGAACGCATTCGGCAGATTCTGCGGAAAGGAGAATCGACGTGGACGCAAATACACGATCGTCTGTCTCCGAAGCAGCGAGAACTGCTCGAATCTGCCGTCGAGGAGCTTTCGACGCGCGGAGAAGTAGTTGTGGAGGAGGGAGAGTACCGGGGACGCCGATCTCGCAAATTGCGTTTAGCGAGGTCGACTAAGGAATGAGAATCTTGAACAGGTTTGCGTTTTCGGCCCAGGTTCACCGAAAGCCTGCTGCGATTCCTTAGTGGATCAGCGGCGATG
>Ga0116157_10006145_pt1 | contig 10898 bp, 6 predicted proteins | sample AD_UKC048_MetaG_FD_89882 | JGI IMG/M metagenome (GOLD analysis project Ga0116157, IMG submission 89882) | Active sludge microbial communities of municipal wastewater-treating anaerobic digesters from USA - AD_UKC048_MetaG | ecosystem: Engineered > Bioreactor > Anaerobic > Digestate | place: USA... | reverse complement strand
GCCGACACCTCCTGCGCCGGCCCCGACACCCTCCATCATCACGACGCCCATGCGGCAGGAGCCCGTGTCGCCCGCCCCCGAAATGGCTGCCCCGCGAGTGCCGGTCCCTCCTGCGATTCAACCGGAGCCGCCCACATCCGCTATTTCCCCCCTGCCGCCTCCGATTCCCTCCCCGACGCCCGCGCAACAGCCACCTGCCGAAGATCTCGGCCCTTCTCCCGTCGTTCCCCAGGCCGGCCGTGGAGTCGTGAAAAAGGAACGCGTCATCTCGATGCGCGGAAAGATCTCGAGCGAAACCGGCCAGTCCAAGCCGGCCACCCCCCCAGCCCTCTCGCCCGAGGAACAGGCCGCGATGTTCTTCGGCGGCGCGAAGCCCGCCCCCACCGTCGCGATCGGCGGGCTGGCCGAAGAACGCCCGCCCGCTCCGATCCCGGAACAGCCGTCCGAGCCGCCACGCGAGCCGTCTGTCGAACCTCCCGCTGCGACCGGGACTGCGTCCCGGCAGGGGATGGAAAATAAAGTAAATGATATAAAACAAGAGACGGATGAAGCCGCCCTGGCCATGCTCGAAGCCGTTCCGATCGACCTCGTCGCGGCACTCGAAGAGGCTCCGGCCGTTTCCGCACGACCTCTTCAGCCCGAGCCGGCGCCGTCCGAACTCCCGCCTCCGCCAATCTCTGAGGCGAAATCGGCACCTGCCGAGCCCCGGCTTGCCGTCGATCTTCCGGGCGGAGTTCCCGCAGTTCCTTCCCCTGTCGCCGCAGCTGAGCAGCCCCTCAAATCGCCTGCCGCCGTGGTTCCGCCTCCGGCCCCGGCCGAAGAGCCCCCGATGCCATCCGCGCCGGCCGCCGTAGCCGGGGCGATCGAGCTTCCCCGGTCCCAGATGATCACCTCCATTCTCGAGCGCTACCCCTCGTTCGTCACCGAGCCCCTGGCCCGCCTCTTCGAGCCGGCCGACACAGCCTCCCTCATGAAGGCGCTCCAGGCCCTTCTCGAGCCGCTGATCGCGTTCCTCTCCTTCACGTTCATGCAGACCTACCTCTTTTTCACTCCGCGCAATCCGAAAGGGGATCAGGTCGTCAAAGACGCGCTGAAAGCGCATTTGAGCGGTCCGAACGCGGTCCGGTTCCTCCACCACCTCTCGCTCCTGATCAAAGGGGCTTCCGGCGACGGATTTTTCACCATCGCCCTGGCGAAAGCGATGTCCGAATCCTCCGCCGATACGAACCCCCTGTTCGTGCTTCGCGAAATGACCGAGTTCCTCCAGACGCCCCCCGCAGAAGCGGCGGACGGCCTGAACCAGGTGGCCGAAGTCCTGCCGCCGCTCCTGACGTCCTTCAAGGGCATCCTGCACAACCCCATCGTCCTGCGCCTGCCCCCGGGGGCCCGAGAGCCGTTCCTGAACCTTTCCGGGCCGAAATCCGCCCCCCTGGCTGCCGCGGACAGACCCGGCCTGGATCTCCCACCGAACGAGCTGATCCTGCTGTCGAAAGACCGCTCCGAGGCGCTCGGCCTGTTTCCCTACTTCACCTTCGACGGGCAGCGGGTCGCGTTCCGAACGCCCGCCGAAGAGGATTTCCAGACGCTGCTCGAACGGCTCGAACTGACACTGTGAGGCCCAACACCATGCATCGATCGCTCCGACGACCCCTTGTTGCGGGAATCTGCCTCGTAGTTTCCTGCCTTTCCCTTCCGCAGACCGTCGGCCGGGCCGAAGCCCTGACAACGGATGCTCTGGTGGACCGCTTCTTCCTTCGAACGGCCCCGCCGACTCCGCAGAAACCGATTATCCAGCTCCCCCCTCTGCCAACCCCCGAGCTCGGTGCTCCCAACGATATCGAACGCCACAACGAGGGCGTCCGGCTCAACAACGAAGGGATCCAGGCGGTGAACGAGGGCCGGACCGGGGAAGCGGAAGCCCTCTTCCGACGCGCGATCGAGACAGATCCGCACGAGACGGGGCCCTGGAACAATCTCATCCTTGCGCTCCAGCATCAGAAGGGACGCGGCCGAGAGATCTACGAAGCGGCGCTCCAGCTCATGGCCCGGGCCCCCCGGGATTATCATGCCCCCTATATTGCCGGCCAGGTGCTTCTCGACGAACTGAAAAGCCCCCGTGAGGCCATCCCGTTCTTCGAGGAGGCGCTCAGACGCAGCCCGGATGACCACGGGATCGCCGTGGCCCTCGCCCAGGCCTGCGAGCGCGCCGGCTACGTGGACCAGGCCCTCGAGCTTCTCAAACAGGCGGCACCCAGGGTGCGTGATGATCCCTATCCCCAGTATCTGCTTGGAAACCTGCTGCTGGCGCGGCGTGAGTATGTTCCGGCCATCCGGGCATACCAATCGGTGCTCGACCGGGACCGCGAAGGCTTCATCCACGACGCCTGGCTGCGGGCACGGTTCTACGCCGGCCAGCTTGACGGTCTCGCCGAAGCGATCGGTGCCGCCCTGGCCAATTATCCGCAGATCCTCAATCGCCAGAGCCTCGAAAAGATCGCCTTTTCTCTCGGAACCCGGCGCTACGGGCTCGTCGAGACGATCACCGTCCAGGTCGGCAACCCCTCCGCCCTCCGCAAACTCGATTTTCTCATCCGCATGCCCCCCCAGATGCCCGGTTTCCAGAAAGTGCTCCTCGAACGGGCCGTCATCATCGCCGATGGAGGCGAAGTCGCCGTCGAGCCGTCGGAACCCGATGCCGACGGGCGTGTGCGCATCCGAGGGGTGGAGGGACTGCGTGGTCCGACCGTGAAACTGAAAATATCGTATGATATAGAGCGACGCCCGTGGCTCGGCAGCCGGGGACCGTTCCAGCCTTCCCAGGAGCCTGACCTCGAAGAACTTCGGCGCGATCCCCGTCTTTCCCTGGACCATCCTGCGCTCGATGCGATCGACCGCCGGCTGCGGAGCATGGAGGGAAACTTCCTTCAGAACGCCTTTCTCGCCGTCGGCAAAGGCCTCACCTACCGGGAAAACTTCGAGGACAAGGATGTGAGCTGGGCGCTTTCGAATCCCGACGCCTGCGACTGCACCGAATACTCGTGGCTTCTGGCGGCGCTGTGTCTGAAGCGTGGCCTGCCGGCGCGCGTCATGACCGGCTTTTTGGTCAAGTCCGAGTTGATCGGCCGGGAGACGAATGTCGGCCACGCCTGGGTGGAGGTGTATTTCAAGGGCAAGGGGTGGGTGCCGGCCGATCCGACCCTCGGGGCGACGATGCAGTGGGCTTACTTCGGAAACCTGCTCTCGGACCAGATCATGTTCGATCACTTCGACCCGAACCGGAAAGCGCGCGTCAGCGTCGATTTCACCTCGACCCAGGCGACGGTTCCCGTGACGATCGGCAACTCCTACCTCATCACCGTCCGGCCGTAGGGATCGGCCGGCCTCACTCCCGGCTGCCGAGGCCGAGGCGGGCGGCCAGAAACCCGAGGAACACCGCCGAATCCGTCTCGTGGCTCCCGGTCAGGCGGCCGGCCATGATATATTCTGACCTATAAGATCTCTCCCAGAGATCCGTGAGCTCCTTGTAATCGGCGAAATCGGCATTGTACCGGACATACAGATCCGAGAAGGCCGTTTCGCCGGCTGCGTCGAGACGCCACCGCTCGGGGCAGATGCAGCCGTCGGTGTGTTCCGCCGTTCCCGAGCAGAAGGTGATCGGATAACTGCGGCACATTCCCGGCCGTGCCGGGTGGATGCCGCAGGCGGCGTGGGGGCTCGACCGCCGGTGGAACAGGCAGGCGCCGTTTTCCCGTTTCAGGCAGACGACATACCGGTCCAAGCCGGTCAGCCGCACCGAAAAGTAATTATACTCTTCAATATCTTTCGAAAGGGGCTCGAGGACGCACCACTCCTCGGGAGAGGCGCCGAGATGCCCCGACAACCGTCCGAGATCCGCCCCGTTGATCGGAACGATGTAGGACCGGCAGCACCGGGCATCACATCTCTCACACGGGATCGACATCATGTGCTTCCTCCTGGGAAGATCGGGGCTCGCGTGGTTGCACCATCCGCAGAGGGTTTCCCGTGGGAACGGGTCTGGAACCCGCCCCCACGGGACCGATCGCGATTGGGAATCAAGCCCAGCACGAGCCCTTGGTGGCCCGGTACAGGAGGCCCAGCTTCAGGGCGCGGGCGAAGTCGATCTCCTTCAGATCCTTCGACTTGCCCTCGACCTCGACCGACTCGACCGCGAGCGTGGCCGGATCGAGGAGAGCCTTCACCGGACCCGCCCGGTACTGGAGCTTGCCGTTGTGAGCCGCGAGCGACTCGGCGGCACCGTCGAACTTCGCATGGAGTGTCTCACCGTCCCAGCGGTAACCGTCACGCTCGTGCGCGAAGCTGTTCTCGGTCAGGTAGAACTTCGGCTTATCTTTGTACGGTGCGCCGCTGGTCGGGCAGAACGTCGTGCAGTTGCCGCACTCGTTGCAGAAGTCGCCGATGTTCAGCACCTGGGGCTCCTGGCCGAGCCGGAACGTTTCGACCGTCTCGATCTTCCACGAGCCGTTCTTCTTCACCGCGCGCTGCTTCGCGAAATCACCCGGCCGCATCGTGTAGCTGCGGTTGGCGCGGTTCGGGCAGACGGTGACGCAGACGTTGCAGACATCGTCACAGAACAGGCACCGCCGGGCCTCTTCCCGCACTTCGCTGTCGGTGAGCGAGCGGATCACGACGTTGAAGTTGTGCCGTTCCCCCGTCGGAATCTCGGGCAGCCGAAGCCCCCGCGCCCGCCGGGCCGATTTCTGCTGGAACTGGACCGGCGTGAGCCCCTTCTCGACCCGACCCGAAAGGGTGGGAAGCGGCCGCCCGGCTTTCGCGAGAATGTTCATGGCCGCCTGCTTGCCGTCCCCGACCGCCTTGACGATCGTGGCCGGGCCGCGCACGAGATCGCCGCCCGCGAACACCTTGTCCAGCTTCGTCATGCCGGTTCCCGGGTCCGTCTTCAGCTCCTCGGGCTTCAGGAAGTCGATCACGATCTCCTGGCTGATCGCCGGAATGATCGTGTCGAACGGCAGTTCTTCGATAGCGCCAGGTATTTTTTCCGGCTTCGCCCGGCCGTCCGGGCCCTTGGCGCCGAGCCGCATTCTCTGAACCCTGAGGGCCGTCACCTTGCCGTCACGCGCCAGAACCGCCTCGGGAGCGCACAGTTCGAGAATCTCGATCTTCTCGTCGACCAGGGCCTCGATCTCTTCGCGATCCGCCGGCATCTCGGCGCGGGTCCGACGATACACCAGGGTGACGCTGCCGGTGGGGCCGACGAGCCGGAGAGCCGTGCGGGCCGCATCCATCGCCGAGTTGCCGCCGCCGATCACGGCCACGCGAGGACCGATCGAGACCGGTTTGCCGCGACGCACATCCGACAGCAGCTTCAGGCAGTCGATGACGCCTTCCGCATCCTCGCCCGGGATGCCCATCTTCTTGGCGGCCTGGGCCCCGATCGCGACGTAGATGAAGTCGTTCTCGTTGCGGAGGGCGGTGAACCGGTCCCGCGTGATGGCGGTCTCGTAACAGATCTTCACGCCGAGCGACTGGATCGCCCGCACGTCTTTCTCGATCGCCCCGGCCGTCAGCCGGAATGCCGGAATCGCGTCACTGACCATGCCGCCGGCGAATGCCTTGGTTTCATACACCGTCACCGCGAATCCTTCCAGGGCCAGGAAGTAGGCGCAGGCGAGGCCCGAGGGGCCGGCCCCGATGACGGCGACCTTCATGCCGTTCGCCTTCGCGGGCACCGGAAGCGGCGTGTCGGGATTCTTCTCCGAGATGAACCGCTTCACTTCCCGGATCAGCAGCGACGAATCGTAGTTCGCCCGGGTGCACCGGTGCTGGCACTGGTGGTCGCAGACCATGCCGAGGACGTTCGGGAAGGGGTTCGTCCGTCGGATCACCTCGTAGGCCTTGCGGTACTCGCCGATCGAGGCGTAATACATATAGCTCGGTATATCCTGACTCGCCGGACAGGTGGTGATGCAGGGCGCCCGCACGCAGTCGAACTCGGGCAGCGGCCGGGTCGTCTTGACGGTCTCGCCCGTCTTGCTGTCGCGGTGATAGGCAGGAAGGGTGGAGGCGGTGCCGGCGTATTTGCGCAGGTTCGCGAGGGCTGCACGTTTCACGTCGCCGTCGCACCGGCCTGCACGGCGCAGGATGAACGACTCGATCGAGTCGGCGCCTTCCTCGCGCATGCGGCCGGCCAGTTCCCCGAGATACTGTACCTGGCGCGCGTAGCCGCCCGGCTTCAGGATATCGGAGCAGACCGTCACGGGCCGGATGCCGCAGGAGATCAGGTGGGGCAGGTTGAAACAATCGGCGCCGGCCGAGAAGCTCAGGTCGAGCTCGCCGTCGAACTCGTTCTGCAGCTTTGCCGCGACGCGGATGCTGATCGGGTGCAGCGCGCGCCCGCTCATATACATCATCTTCTCGTTGGATGGGAAGACATCCTTGTGGTTCACGCTTTCGAGCGTGTTGGTGAGTTTCAGCGAAAATTGGGTCTTCATCTCGGTCGAGGCCTCGCGCAGGTTCTTGATCAGCTTCACCGCGTCGGGGTATTTGAGATCGTGGCCGAACGCCTCGTCCGGCACGTTGGTCTCGAAGCCGAGCACGTCGTTGAGAATGTGCCGCAATTCGGCGGGCCCGAGCAGGGTCGGGTTCAGCTTGATCGTCGTGTGGTAGCCGCGATCCTTCACGAGATACATGCCGATCTTCTCGATCTCGTCGGGCGGGCAGCCGTGCATCGTCGAGAGCGTGATGTTGTTCGACAGACAGTCGGGAATATCGAGGTCGCGGATCGCGGGGTAGAGCTTCGCGATGGCGGCGATCTTCGCTTCCTTTTCCGCGCGGGCGTTGGCCATGCGGTCGAGGAACCGCTGCACGTTCGGCTTTTTGATGCCATCGAGGTTGTATCCGAGGCTCATGTTGAAGATGAAGCCGCGGCCACGCTTCGCGTCACGTCCGAGTTTGTGATTCAGCAGGTGGAGCAGGATCCAGGCGTTGAGATACTCGTCGAACGAGTCGTCGAGCTTCAGTTCCTGCGACCATTCGCAGTTGTAGCCCTCGTCCTGCGCGTCGATGCAGGGCTTGGAGACGTTCAGCTCGTCGAGCGTCTGGATCGTCTTCAGCTCGAGATACCGGCTGCCGCACAGCCACGCGGCGATCAGGTTCTGCGCCATCTGCGTGTGTGGGCCGGCCGCAACGCCGATCGGCGACTCCATCGGCGTGCCGAAGCGGGTCATGGTGAACGGATCGCCCTCGGAGGGCGTGAAAAACAGGCTTTCGTGGATACCGAAGATCTCTTTGCGCTCATCGTATTCGCGCAGGATCCACTCGGCGAGACGCTCGATCGAAACGCGTGCAAACTCTTTCGACATGGAAACAGGGCTCCTTGCCTTGGAATGAAAACTCTCTTCGCCGGCATTCTATCACAGATTTTCCCCCCACGAAGCTTGACGTGCCCACCCCCGCCGATGTTGAATACCCCGGAAATTCGATGGCTCTATGGAATGAAGGGTGGCTCGATGGCTTTTCTCCGTCTGATTGATCGTTCAGCATATATAATGATGGTTGCGATCGCCATCAGTCGCTCCGTCACGGTCGGTGCCTGGATGCTTGCGGTGCTGATAGCCGTGTTGATCGTGCTGCGCAGGCAACGGGGGGCCGAGTTCGCGTGGCTGCCGGACAGGCTTCTTCTCTGCCTGCCTCTCTTCTGGGCGATGGAACGGCTTGGAGATGCCCTGTTGCCCGGCTTGCCGATTGTGCCGGTGTTCGGGGGAATGGTCGTGTTGTCGCTGATCATCCTGGCAGCATCACGATCAAGCGGCCCGAAAGAACGGATAGCGCCCGAGCTCGAATGGGGAATGCTGCTGGCTCTTGCGTTTCAACTTGGGATTTCCCTCATGCTTCGGTATCTGACGGATCTCCATCCGGCGGAGGATTTCCGTGAACTGCTCTGGTTGACAGCCGCCTTTTACGGCGCGGTACCGATAAGCTATGCCGTTTTTTCGATCGGCTCGGAAGCCGGAGCGATCTTTCCCCTGGCAAAATCCCGATAGGCGTTGGTGAGAAGGCCGATCGAGAAGAAGGCCAGCATCGCCACTTCCTCGTCGCCAAAACTGTACTCGGTCAGTCCCGATCCGAGGAACGCCACGATGACGGGAAACGCCGCGTCAGCCATTCCCCGCTCCCAGAGCGGCAGATCGTTTGCGGCAACCATCAAGCACCACTTGCTGATGGCGGCCCAGAACCAGAAAAACGTCACCAGACCGAACATCCCTGTCATCGTCAGGATCTGAAGAAACGTGTTGTGGAGATGCCCGTAAATCCAGTTCTTCTCGCGCTCGGCAGGAGTCACGCGGTCCCGATAATGGGATTTGACATTGTTCATGCCGACGCCGAACACCGGGTGCTTCGTGAGGATGTTCAGGCCGATGCTCCAAATGCGGAGACGAATGTTTTTCAGCCCATCCGGCGTTGCTGCCGAGGTGTCGAACGCGTCCTGCCGATTGCTCATCGAGCGCTGAAGAACCGCGAGACCGCCGATGCTCAGCACGGTGACGCAGAGAACCGCGACAAGAGCCCTGGGGCTGCGTCGAAACATGCTCAACACCCCCAGGACAAGACCGATCACCGCTCCACGGGTGAAGGCCGCGAAAAACCCGAACATCTGCATGACCAGGGCTCCTCCCAGAAGCCACCGGTTTCGGGGGGATTCCTGGGGCATCATCAGCCACCGGAGAGTGATGATGATGAAGATCATCTGGCATTCGGCAAATGTCAGAGGCAGGGAGAAAAAACCCGACGTTCTTTCCCAGGTTCCTTGCAGGAAGAGGGTTTTCAGCGGACCGGCAACCGCAACCAGTGCTCCGGCACCTATGAGGCAGCCGGTGACGATTCTGCGCATGCCGCCGGACAACGCAGCTCCGAAGCTCGTGCTGAAGACCAGGATGAGCAGAAGCTTCCGCATTTCTCCGATGGCTTTGGTGGAATCCGCCGCCTGGGGCAGGGATAACAGGCAGGCGAACGCAAAGCCGAAATAGGCATGCTCGAATCCTGCCCACGGAACGGGCCCGGATGTTCTGAACAAGCTTTGGATTAGCCCCAGAAAAGCGATTCCGAGGCAAATCTGGGAAAGCGAAATGGAGAATCCCGCCGTCAGAGCGTAACCCATGAGGCCAAAAAAGGCGATTCGTTGTCCGGAAGTCGTTTCCACGGTGTCCGATCATATCCTGAACATGACGAACTTGTCCAACGATATCACCGGCGAATAAGGCTTGAACGCAGGTAATGCTGATTGTGTGAAACGTTGAATATTCCGTTCTCGGCTGATAGTATCTACAGACGGGAAAGCACCTGGGTTACGGTGATAGAGACCTCTCATCATGGTGAATGAACGATGAATACATGTGGTTCCTTCAAGCTCGTCCAGATTACGACTGTTCCCATGACACTGGGCTTTTTTACAGGCCATGTCGGGTATATGAAGGAACGCGGAGTCGAAACGGAAGTCATTTCCTCACCGGGGCCGGAACTCGACCGTTTTGCCGGACTCACGGGAATTGCCTGCCATCCGATTCCGATAGATCGTCGCCTGGCACCTGCAAGCGATGTGATTTCCCTCTTCCGGTTATACCGCCTGTTGAAAGAGCTGCGACCGGATATCGTCCATTCTCACACCCCCAAGGCCGGCCTGCTTGGAACGCTCGCAGCCAGGATGGCTGGTGTGAAATGCAGAGTGCTGTCGGTTTTCGGTCTTCCGCAAATGACAAAGTCGGGAGCGATGAAGACCTTGCTCGATATGACGACCCGCTTGTCGTGCAAATGTGCGGACCTCGTTTGGTGTGACAGCCCCTCGATGAGAGAATTCATGATACATCAACATCTTTGTCACGCCGGAAAGGTTGTCGTACTTGGACATGGAAGTGTCGGCGGAGTCGATGCCGCCCGGAAATTCAATCCGGATACGTATGGGGAAGATGTGCGGCGGGAAATACGATGCCGGTACGGCATTCCGGAAGGCGCACCGGTCATCGGATTTGTCGGGAGAGTCGTTTCTGACAAGGGTATGAATGAGTTTGCCCACGTCTGGCGTATCATCAGGGAGGAATTCCCCGAGATGCACCTCCTGCTGGTGGGAATTTTCGAGCCATCTGATCCATTGAAACGCGAGAATGAGGAGATGCTGCGAAATGACCCCCGTGTGCACTTGACGGGATGGTGTCATGATATTCCGCAACATCTGTCGATCCTGGATCTTCTCATCAATCCTTCCTATCGGGAAGGATTTGGGGTGGTTCATCTGGAAGCCGCAGCGATGGGGATTCCGGTGCTGGCTACACAAATTCCAGGTTGCAGAGATTCCGTTCAAGACGGTGTCACGGGCATTCTCGTTCCTCCTCGGGATATTACGGCATTGGAAAATGCCTTGCGTCGTTATGTCGGAGATGCTTCTTTGCGACTTCGACACGGGACAGCCGGAAGAATTCGTGTACAAAACCTTTTCCGTCCTGAATCGATTTCGGAGGCGCTCCTTACGACATACAGACGCCTGCTTGCATGACACATGGGTCCGGGATACTGTGAGGGGTTACGAACCTAACGGTGTTCAGCATGGCATCGCTATCTTGAACGTGACCCTCTGCGCTATCATACGAAACCGTATTGGCCACCTATATCGATCCGTATACACATCTGGGTTTGCTCTTTGTGTGAATGCCTAAATTAGCATCAAAAGCTGAATCGCGAGCCATGCTTCCACTCAATGGCGATCGACCAAATCGTCTGTTGCCAGTGGACTTTCGCACATTTTGATATGAGCCAGTACCGGAAAAGGCCGTTCCTCGGCTACAGTGAAGACGGGACATCACTCTCATCTTCACCGAGGAGGACCGGCCATGTTCAGAATACCCGAG
>Ga0116157_10006144_pt1 | contig 10899 bp, 9 predicted proteins | sample AD_UKC048_MetaG_FD_89882 | JGI IMG/M metagenome (GOLD analysis project Ga0116157, IMG submission 89882) | Active sludge microbial communities of municipal wastewater-treating anaerobic digesters from USA - AD_UKC048_MetaG | ecosystem: Engineered > Bioreactor > Anaerobic > Digestate | place: USA... | reverse complement strand
GTTATGCGGCAATGAATATTAATCCCGTGTTCGACAAGCGCACTGCGTTTTCTGGACCGCTCGCTGGTATTGAGGCATTACTGGATGCCTGCGAGAGCGAATACCTGTTGACCATTCCAGTCGATATCAAAAATATCCCTGTGAGGCTGATCGAACAATGGCTCGATTATCCGGAAGCACCCGGCACTCAGCTACGCGACAGCGATGGTATGCAACCATTGTTTGCCTTATGGCACGTCAACAGTTGCCTGTCCACCGTTAGACAGGCACTTGATGGGCAGGAAAAGGCCGTTCATTCAGTCCTTGCGAAATTAAATTTTAAAATTATTGACCGCACCGACATCCAAATCGGTAATCTAAACACCCCCGAAGATTTTAATACCCTGTGAACTCGACATATCCTCAAAGAATCAGTTTTTCCGACGCACAGACCATCATTGACGATGTCGCTGCTGCGAATCGTTTAGGTGTCGAACGCGTACCGCTGGCGCGTTCATTGAACCGTGTTTTGGCGGAGGACATCATTGCAACGGTCACATTGCCAAACTTTGATAATGCCGCGATGGATGGTTACGCACTGCGTGCGGAAGACCTTAACGAATACGCTAAAACCGGCTTCGAAATCATCGGCGAACAATTTGCGGGGCCGCCGAAAGGTTTTGTGATCGAAAAAGGCCAGTGTGTCCGCATTACGACGGGTGCGATGTTGCCCGAAGGCACTGACACCATTGCGATCAAGGAAGACAGCAGCGAAGAGCAGGGCAGCGTGAAATTCCATGCGCCGGTCAAGTTCGGCTCCAATATTCGACGTGCCGGTGAAGATGTCGCCATCGATGACAATATCGCGAAAGCCGGGCAGGTATTGAAAGCCGCAAGAATCAGTCTGCTCGCGGCGGTGGGTTTGCACGATGTTGCTTGCGCCACACGCCCGACCGTGGCGATCTTTACCAGCGGCGATGAATTGCAAGCGCCCGGACAACCACTACAGGCAGGCCAGATTTATGACAGCAATCGCGTGTTGCTGCAAAATTTGTTGATCGCCGAAGGCCTGGAACCGGTTGCCTGGCCGGTCTTGCCCGATGATCCTGCTCGTATCGAAACCGCATTGCGGGACGCCGCGTTTTCATTCGACGTCGTTATTACTTGCGGCGGCGTATCCGCCGGCGAAAAAGATTATTTGCCGGCGTTTCTGGAACAACACGGGCAAATCCATTTCTGGAAAGTCCGCATGAAACCCGGTATGCCATTGTTGTTTGGCCAAGTCGGCAAGACTTTGTTTTTAGGTTTGCCCGGCAACCCGGTTTCCGTATTGGCGACATTTTTAAGTCTCGGCCGCCGTTTGCTGGACGGGCTTCAGGGCAGGGCGGAGCCACGCAGTCTCTTGCGTGCCCAGCTTTCGCAAAGCATCACCAAGCAACATGCAAGGCTGGAATTCATGCGCGGCGATTTGCATATCGACAATCAGGGCATGATTTCGGTTACGCCTAACGCCGCTACCGGATCGCATCGGCTACGTGCAGCTGCTGAATCTAATGCCCTCATCATGTTGCCAGAAGGCGAAGGCAATATTGCCGCCGGTGCCATGATGCGCGTTTTGCCATATGGCCGCTGGTTGTCCTGATTCGATGAAAAACATCATCACCGACATCACACCTGCACAAGCGGTTTCCATGCAGGCCGATGGCGCGATGTTGATTGATGTGCGCGAACCCGATGAACATGCACTGGGCTTGCCCAGGAACGCATTGGCGATTCCGAGAGCAAGACTGGAACAGGATCCGACTGCGTATATCCCGAATTACGATCACAAGGTGTTGCTGATCTGCGGCAGCGGCATGCGTTCGATGTTGGCGGCAGAAAAACTTGCCGCACTTGGCTATAGCAATTTATTCAATGTGCTCGGTGGATTCCAGCGCTGGTCAACGGAACAATTGCCACGCGAAGATAACAATCTCGACCAGGATTTTACCGAACGTTACGCCAGGCATTTGCGCCTGCCGCAAGTCGGCATCGATGGGCAGAAAAAACTCGAGCAGGCTCATATCGTGTTGATCGGGGCAGGTGGCTTGGGTTCACCCGCCGCTTATTATCTAGCTGCTGCGGGTGTCGGAAATATCACCATTATCGATAACGATTTTGTTGATAAAAGTAATCTGCAACGGCAAATCCTGCATACCGAGGCGAGCATCGGAAGCCCAAAAGTGGATTCAGCTGCGGCAAGCATGCATGCATTGAATCCAAGGATAAAAATCCGGACGCAACAAGCCAGATTGGATACCGACAATGTCCGCAGCATCATTGCGGACGCTGACGTCGTCATTGATGGTTCGGATAATTTCCCAACCCGCTATTTATTGAACGATGCCTGCGTCGAATTGGCCAAGCCGCTGGTGTATGCGGCCGTTCAACGTTTTAGCGGACAAATGAGCGTTTTCGATGCCGGTCGCCAGCGTGGTTCTGCGCCATGTTATCGCTGTCTGTTTCCCGAAGCACCCAATGGCGAAGATGCACCCAATTGTGCCGAAGCAGGTGTGCTAGGCGTGCTGCCGGGCGTGATGGGTTTGCTGCAAGCCACCGAAGCCATCAAGATCATTCTTGGTATTGGGCAAACGCTTAGCGGCCGTTTGCTACAATTTGATGCACTGTCAATGCGCTTCAGCGAACTGCGAATACCGGTGGACGAAGAATGTCCATGTTGCGGCATTTCAAATCACTGACATACTTCGGGACATGGCCGATAACGACAACGAAAAACCTTTCCAGATACTGTCGCTCGCAGGCGGCGGTTATCTCGGTTTGTACACCGCCGGAGTATTGTCAGAACTGGAAGAGCAGGTTGGTGAACCATTGGGACGCCGTTTCGACCTGATCGCCGGCACCTCGGTCGGTGGAATCCTCGCCATCGCCCTTGCCTACGAAATCCCGATGGCCAAGATCAAGCAGCTATTCCTGGAAAACGGTACCAAGATATTTTCCGGTCGCTCCTTGCCGACAAATCCCGTTTCCCGGTTGAGGGATCTCACACGTTCGGTACTCGGGCCCAAATACAACGGTATCGCGCTGAACAAGGCTCTGGTTACTCATTTGGGCCGCAAAACACTCGGTGAAGCCATACATCCAATTGTTGTACCAGCGGTCAACATCACCAACTGCACCACCAAAGTATTCAAGACGCCGCATGCGCCAGGTTCCCGTGGCGACGAAGGCATCCGTGCGGCCAGTGTCGCCATGGCCACATCGGCGGCACCGACTTATTTTCCGTCGATAAAGATCGGTAGCGAGCTTTACGCCGACGGCGGCATGTTCGCTGTGGCCCCGGATTTGATCGCCATGCACGAGGCGGAGAATTTCATGAAGGTTTCGCCTTCAAGAATCAGGATGCTGTCCATTGGCACTGCGACCGCAAATTACAGACCCATGAGCAAGCTCAGTGAAAAAGACGGCGCCGTCGAATGGCTGTCTGATGGTCGATTGATCCTGTCGCTAATCTCGGTCCAGCAGCAGCATGTGCAATCGATGATGGAAGACCAATTGCGTGATCGGTATTTGCATCTGGATGCAGATTGGCCTGTGGAAAGTGAATTGGGGATCGACATCGCCACACCGGAAGCCGCCAGAATATTGCTGAGATTAGCCTCGGACACATTGAGGCAGCCTAAGATAATGCGTGGACTAAAACGGTATTTGGGATAGGCGGCAAGCTTGAGGGGAGCGACTCGAGAGCCTTTAAATGCTTGTAGAGGCAAATGTCGCACTTCGCATAATGTATAGATGCGTGAATGTTTTTTCATTGGAAATTCTTTCCTCGGTTGGGTAAAAAAAAGCAGGTCAGCAGGAGAGGGCGCGAACTCACGTCGCCACCTTCCCAGCGTTACCGCTTCGATTTAATGCCTGAGCAAAGCTCCCAGCTTTTGAAGCAAAAGCGGCACATCCATGTGCCTTAATCGCAGGGCTCCGCCCTGCACCCGAAGTGCTTTTTTTGTTGTTGGATTGCCATGCGGCACGATGCATTTCACGCCGCCAGAGGACAATGGAAGCCTCCAAATCCTGTTTAATCGAAACATAGGCAATCAAGCCTCGCAAGCCTGTGTATTCGGTGCGCTGAGCCAGAAGGGTGCGGTATAGCTGGGTTAAGGCCGACAGGATGTCTGAGGCAATGCGCCGCCGTTCAGCAGGACGAAGCCTGCGGAATTGCTCCGTAGGGGCTGATTGAGGGCGAGGAATCATGAGGCACCCCCGACAAGCGAAAGGGCCGCATCGTCAGCCGTGACAGCGCCGAGATCGCTTTGAAGCACCGACCGAAGCCGCCGAAGAATGGCAACTTGTTGGTCAGGAGTAATGGCCTCAACGGCACCAAGAGTAAACAAATCAACCATGAATTCAGACGCCAGAGCGACACGATCACAGAAGCCCTCAGTTTGTTCCAAGACCTCAAATCGACGCAAAACTAGGGCCAGAGGGCCGACCGGCAAATCTGGAGTTTTTTGGGGCAGGGAAACGACCGTATTCATGCCAGACCCCCTGCTTGAGCCTGCGGCTGGCTCCGGACATCGGCCCTAGCCGATGGCTGGAAGCCGCATTTTTGCTGGTTTTTTGATGTTTCCGTCTGACTTGTTGTTAAAGAGACAAGCCCAGAGGGCACGGACGTAAATCGGCCCCTTCCCACCGAAGCGCCCGATTTGTTGTCCGCAGAAGATTTCAGAAGTTTAGGGGTAGTGCGCAGGTTCTCGATCTTCGCTGGCGCTCCGTTCTCGGCCCTTCGCTGATCCTGTTTTGCCTTGGATTGCCGGCGATATTCGTGGGCCATTTGAGCAGTCAGTGACCACCATCGAGCATCGCCCGCATGAAAGGGAAGATTCTCCGGCGACCACAAAGTATCACCGATGAGGCGATAGCCTTTCCATGCATCGCCAGGTAATTCGTAGCCGCGAAGAATTCGAATCAGTTTGTAAGCCGCGTAAGGAATACGAACACGGCCAGCTTCCCAATTATGTAAGGTGCGTTCGGACACCCGCAATAATTTCGCGGTTTGCTCGATGGTCAGGAAGCATCCAGCACGGGCAGCAGCGAAGCGCTGAGCCGTGATGGGAAAGGGTTTCAGTGCTTTTGAAGTCTTGCCGTAGCGCCTTACAGGGTTATGATTGACTTCGCATAATGTATATTATGTAAAGTAGCAAGAATCGAGTATGGGCTGGCTTTAACGCTCTTCTAGCCCCGTCTAGGCCAAATTCATAGTCGCTAGATAAGATTTCGCCACATTCGATGATGTGCTGGCAGTTGGAGGCCGCCGATCTCTATATTCTGTTTCTCATCCAGCGAAACCGACAGAACATATTCTGGGCACTGCCAACTGTGCAGAATGTCGCCGGTTCTATTATCTGTTTCCACCAATGCAACTGGCCTTAGCCGCCGGGTATCGTGCTTTTTCAACCCCAAACCATATTGCTTGGCGCTGGACTCCTTCATAGTCCAGTAGAGATAAAAATATTGTTCCAGTTCTCCGGACTCACAGGCTTCAAGATGCACAATTTCATCCTCGGAAAAAATATGCCGGGCGATAGCCAGCCAATTTCTGGATTTGCCGTAGCCTTCAATATCGATGCCAATCGGGCTCTGGGAAACAGCCGCCGCTAGCCACTTGCCTGAATGACTTATCGAAACATGTAGGTCGGGCAACTCTGGTAACGCGCTTCTCAAGAATCGGATATTGGACGCAGCTTGATGGTAATCCCAATTGGATGCGCTGCACTGGAACATGCTACTGGCTAATCTTCTAATCGAATAATGGCCTGCAAGATACTGTCTTTTTCTGGATACAGAGCTTATCGAATGATAACGAACCCGCTCTGCCTCACTGAGCCAATTCAAATCCTTGATTAGCGAATCCTGTGCCAGCAGCTCGAGGTTTGCGACCGCCAAGCGGGAGTTTTTTACGGCAGCCTGATTAGCCTTCAACCCAAATACTGTCTGGAAATTTGAATGCATGCCTTCAGCCCGTATTTGCGTATCACATACTATTTTATTTCAGGCAATAAAAAACCCAGCCTGGGCTGGGTTTTTATCGAATCGCCACTGATTAGGTGGCGTCCCCACGGGGATTCGAACCCCGGTCGCATCCGTGAAAGGGATGTGTCCTAGGCCTCTAGACGATGGGGACACGCTAAACTTTTTGAAAAAACTACATCTGGTGGAGCTAAACGGAGTCGAACCGTTGACCCCTTGCATGCCATGCAAGTGCTCTACCAGCTGAGCTATAGCCCCATAAATGGAGAAGCGGAATTGTAAAGATCGCCCTGCACTTCGTCAAGCGTTTGCTGCCAATAATTTTTCATCGGCTCGCAACAAGGTGTGTGGCGCATGTCCCTGGATATCCAGATAGTCGAGCCACTTATTGAGAAAGCTATTCATGCGCAGACGATGGCCAACCATGACTTTGGTGGAAGGCCTTAATCCCAAAACATCCTGCCATTGGCGACCCACATAACAATGGGTGACTTCACATTGTTGCGTGTCGCGATATACGCGGATAAAGGCGGATGGATCGGGTTGTCCGGAGACTGGATCCAGCAAGTCATAACTGAGTTTCAGTTCAAGCGTGTAGGCATGCACCTCAATGACGTCAAGCTGTAAGGCGAGCCCGTCATGTCCGCGGGACTGGTAACGGCCCGCTTTTAAGTCGGCGGTATTGAATAGGTTTTCGGCACGTTCATAGTTTTCCCCATACAAGCCCATCAACCAGCTTAACCGGCTGATTCGGGGCAAAGGAACTGGGCGATTAAATTTCGACATAAGCGGATGCTAGCACTGACGGATGAAAACATCTGCCCTGCCCTGAATATCCGGCACGGATTAGTACATGTGTTTTTCAATGCCGAATTGCGCCAATATCTTGCTCGCGATTTCTTCGATGGATGTGTGTGTTGTGCTCAGATGCGGCAATTGCTGGTTTCTGAACAAGGCCTCGGCGATGGCAACTTCCTTGCGGCATTGCTCGATGGTGGCATAGCGGGAATTGGGTTTGCGTTCGGTGCGAATTTGCTGCAAACGTACTGGATCAATCGTCAATCCGAATAATTTACGGCGATGGGCCTGCAGTCGCTTGGGCATTTCGTCGTTTTCCAGATCTTCTTCGGTCAGCGGATAATTGGCCGCTTTCACGCCGTAATGCAGAGCGAGATACAGGCAGGTAGGTGTCTTGCCGGAACGCGAAACACCGACCAAGATCAGATCGGCTTCACCATAATCCAGATCAATGCCGTCATCATGGGTCAAGGCATAATTAGTGGCGTTGATTCGCGCCTCGTAGGCAGCAAAATCAACCATGCCATGCGCCTGTCCAACACGTGGTTGGTGCAAAGTTTCGAGTTCCTGCTCTAATGGCGCAATAAAAGGCGCAAATACGTCCATCATGAAAGCTCCGCTCTCGGCAAGAATTGCCGTCAATTGGCTATCCACGACCGTATTCACCACAATGGGTTTCTTCTTCATCTCCAGCCCGGCTGCGTAAATCTGCGCAACAGCCTCTCTTGCCTTGTCGGCATTGTCGACGAACGCGATTCTACGGGTCTGAAACTCCACGCCCGGGAATTGCGTCAATAAGCTGTGACCAATGGTTTCGGCGGTGATTCCGGTGCCGTCAGAGATAAAAAATACCGGTCTTGGCATCTCGTCGCTCGCAAAATAAAGTGAAGCTATATTGCCTGAGTCAAATAGATTTGGCTTGCGTGGCTTGGCGCGAGATAATAGCGGCTTCGCTGCCCTATCCTTTGGAGTCTCACTTGAGCGCTTACGTCCTTTGGCTTCACGAATTGCGTCTTTCCGATTTGGCCCAGGTCGGCGGGAAAAACTCCTCGCTCGGCGAGATGATCGGGAATTTAAGCCAGTTGGGCGTGTCGGTACCCGGCGGTTTCGCGACTACCGCAGACGCCTATCGCGAATTCATTCAGGTCAACAAATTGACCGAGCGCATGCAAGAACGTCTGGCGAAGCTGGATGTGGAAAACGTGAATGAGCTGGTCAAGGCCGGTGCGGAAATCCGTAGCTGGGTGATGAATGCCCCGCTCCAGCCTGCACTCGATGCCGCGATTCGCACTGCCTACAAAACCATGTGCTCCGAAGCCGGAGCGCAGGAAATTTCAGTTGCCGTCCGGTCCTCCGCGACAGCTGAAGATTTGCCGGATGCATCGTTTGCCGGGCAGCAGGAAACCTTTTTGAATGTCACCGGCGAAGAGGATGTTGTCGCCAAGGTAAAGGAAGTATTTGCATCGCTTTACAACGATCGTGCCATCGCCTATCGCGTGCACCACGGTTTCAAGCATGAAGATGTCTTCCTGTCGGCTGGTATCCAGCTGATGGTGCGCTCCGATATCGGAGCATCGGGTGTCTTGTTTACGCTCGACACCGAATCGGGTTTCCGCGATGTCGTTTTCGTCACCTCCAGCTACGGTCTGGGCGAAATGGTGGTTCAGGGGGCGGTGAATCCTGACGAGTTCTATGCCTACAAACCCAATTTGGCGAATGGTAAACCTGCGATTCTTCGTCGGACTTTGGGCTCGAAACAAATTCGGATGGTGTATTCCGATGTCGCCGGTGAACGCGTGCGCACCGAGCCGACGCCGATTGAATTGCAATCCAGGTTCTCCATCAGCGATGCCGATGTGGAAGAGCTTTCAAGGCAATCTTTGGTGATCGAAAAACATTATCAGCGCCCGATGGATATCGAATGGGCCAAGGATGGTAATACCGGCAAGATTTATATCGTGCAAGCGCGTCCTGAAACCGTTAAATCACGCGGCAAGGCAACCCAGATTGAACGCTTCACATTGAATGAGACCGGCAAGGTGATTTCCGAAGGTCGTTCCATCGGACACAAGATTGGCTCGGGTGTCGCCCGGGTTGTCCGCTCTCTTGCCGATATGAATCATGTTCAACCGGGCGATGTGCTGGTCGCCGACATGACCGATCCCGATTGGGAACCTGTCATGAAACGTGCTTCCGCCATCGTTACCAATCGTGGCGGGCGCACTTGCCATGCGGCAATTATCGCCCGTGAGTTGGGCGTTCCTGCCGTGGTGGGAACCGGGAATGCGGTGGAGAAAATTCTCGATGGGCAGCACGTAACCGTATCGTGCGCAGAGGGTGATACCGGTTTTATTTATGATGGTGCCTTGTCGTTTGAACGAACGACTACCGATCTCGCGCAAATGCCGCCGGCTCCGATGAAAATCATGATGAATGTCGCGAACCCCGAACGGGCATTCGATTTTGCCATGCTGCCCAATGCCGGCGTTGGTCTGGCGCGACTCGAAATGATCATTAACAGCAATATCGGTGTCCATCCCAAGGCATTGCTGGAATTCGACAAACAAGATGCAGCGACCAAGCAGCGCATCCGCGAAAAAATGGCAGGTTACGAGAGCCCGCGTTCATTCTATGTGGACCGTTTGGCTGAAGGCATCGCCACGATCACGGCGGCATTCGCACCGAATCCTGTCATCGTCCGTTTGTCCGATTTCAAATCGAATGAATATGCCAACTTGATCGGCGGCAAAAACTACGAGCCTCATGAAGAAAATCCGATGATTGGTTTCCGTGGCGCGTCGCGTTATGTCGACCCGAGTTTCGCAGATTGTTTCGCGATGGAATGCGAAGCCTTCAAGCGCGTACGTGACACGATGGGCCTGAGCAATGCCTGGGTGATGATTCCATTTGTCCGCACACTGGAAGAAGGCCGGAAAGTCATTGAAGTGCTGGCGCAAAACGGACTACGTCGCGGCGAAAACGGCTTGAAGATCATCATGATGTGCGAGCTGCCATCCAATGCCCTGCTGGCCGAGGAGTTCCTTGAAATTTTCGATGGTTTCTCGATTGGCTCGAACGACCTGACCCAGCTGACGCTCGGTCTGGATCGCGATTCGGCCATCGTGGCCAATTTGTTCGATGAACGAAATCCCGCAGTGAAAAAATTATTGTCGATGGCGATTAGCACCGCCCGAGCAAAAGGCAAATACATCGGCATTTGCGGACAAGGCCCCAGCGATCATCCGGACCTTGCCGATTGGCTGATGCAACAGGGAATCGAATCGGTGTCGCTGAATCCGGATACCGTGGTCGATACATGGCTGCGCCTCGCAAAGCTGAAGGCTTCCTGATCTCGCATGAAAGCATTTGACGCTGTCTTGGCCGAACTAGGGCAGCACCAGTGGCTGGTGCGTGGATTGATCGCGGTAAGCATTGCGGTCGTCGGTATCTGGCTGTCGCGCTGGGTTGCCCGCGCCTTCGAAAGAGTCTTGCAGCGTTTCGATGTTGAAACCATTTTGCGCAGTTTTCTGCGCAATTTGGTCTATGCGATTTGCATTGTGGTGGTTTGTATCGCTGCCCTTGATTTCGCCGGTGTTCCAACCACCTCGTTGTTAGCTGTGCTTGGTACGGCAGGTCTGGCCATCGGTTTGGCCATGAAAGATTCGCTGTCGAATATTGCATCGGGTGTCATGCTGATTGTGCTGCGACCGTTCCACAGCGGTGATTATGTTCAGGTCGCGGGAATCGAAGGCATAGTAGACAGCGTGCGTATTTTCCAGACATTTCTGCATACTCAGGACAACCGGCAAATCATTCTTCCAAACAGCCAGATTACTGCCGTCCCCATTATCAATTTCACGGTGCGTGGCGTCCGTCGGCTCGATATATCGGTCAAGATCGCTTACGGCGACGATATGTTAGTCGCCAGAAAATCACTGCTCCACATCGCACAGAGCCACGCTCAGGTCTTATCCGAACCGCCACCGGAAGTTGTTGTCGCACAGTTGGCTGACAACCATGTTGAATTGCAACTTCGTGTCTGGCTGGCCGCCGCCGATCTGGGCGCGCTGAAAGCCTATTTGCTGGAACAATGCTGGC